>JAABUR0100001553.1_pt1 | contig 40369 bp, 42 predicted proteins | sample 5560091 | NCBI WGS metagenome assembly JAABUR01 (sample SAMN10711879, study PRJNA513375) | rock metagenome | isolation source: Antarctica rocks | place: Antarctica: Victoria Land, University Valley sud | reverse complement strand
TATCCCCTGAGCTACAGGGGCCTGCCAACCACCCAGATCGAGGAGTTGCGGCGGCTCGCCAGGCTACACCGAGACGCTCTGCTCGGTCGCTGCTGGACGTGTCGTCACTGCACGCGTTCGCCGGGGGGCGGGGTGCAGAGACGCGATCGGAACCGACGATTCGGTAACCGAGGCGATCGAGTATTCCGCCAGCAGGGCCAGGGCCCGCCGATCAGTCGAAATCCGCGCCGGCAGGGCCGGCAGGCTGTGCACCTCGACCACCAGGCCGCGGGTGGCGATGACCCGGCGCAGGGATCGGAGCAGCGACTCAGGACCGACGAAGGCGGCCACCGACGTGGGCCGGCCATCCTCGGTTCGATACCGGATGGCCACCGGCCGTACGGCCGCTCCGGCGTCGATCGCGGCTTGGAACATGGCCGGCCGGAACTTGCCCATCCCGGCGCCGCACCAGGTCGTTCCCTCCGGAGTCACCAGCACGCCCGATCCCGAGCGCAGCACGGCCCTGACCCGGGCTACCTCCGCGGGCAGCAAGCGCAGCCGATCCCGGTCGATGAAGATGGTGCCGAGGCCGCGTGCGAACCGACCGATCAGTGGCCAGGTCGCCACCTCCCGCTTGGCCACGGTAGGCAGCGGGAAGGTGGCCAACAACGCCAGATTGTCGATCCAGGAGATGTGGTTGGCCACATGTAGGACGCCCACCGGCCCTCGGTCCGCGGGGGTCCAGCCGCGCACGTCGAGCCGGACGCCGAGAGCCGCGATCAGAAGGCATGCCCATCGTCGGGCGATCCGCTGCCGGTTTCCCGTGGAGAACAACCGCAGGCGGGAGAACACCAGCGATCCGCGAACCAGGATCGCGGTGCAACGCAGTGCCCGGGCGACCACCGTTGCGGGAGACACCTTGGGTCGGCTGGGATCGTCTGCGCAGCTGGGCCGGCAGGGCGAGAGGGGCAGCCAAACGCTCATGCCGGCCGCCCCAAGAAGTGCTGCCGATGCCGCGGACTGAGTCGGCCGACGTCCAGCAGCATGAAGAAGTCAGCGCAATCGAAGTCCGGGTCGTACGCCGGCGGCCCGCACACCCAGGCGCCGAGCCGGAGGTAGCCGCGTAGCAGTGGAGGCATCGAGGTCCGGATCGTGGGACTGTTCGGATCTGCGCGCCACGGTCGATGCGGGGTCACGGCGTAGGACTCCGGGGCTTGATACTTCGCGGAGACCTCGTACCAGACGCTGGCGGCCTGTATCCCGCTGTCGGTCAACGGAATCGACGTGCAACCGGAGAGCCAGTTGTGCCCGCCGGCAATCAGATAGCGGATGACCGCGGACCAGAGCAGGCCGATGACGGCGCCGTTGCGGTGGGCAGGATGGACACATGAACGACCGAGCTCGACCAGATCATCCTCGATCGAGTTCAGCGAGCCGATGTCGAACTCTCTTGCCGCATAACAGCCTCCGGCGAGGGCTGCCCGATCCGGCGGAAGCAGCCGGTAGGTGCCGACGACAGATCCCGTTCCCAACTCCCTGACGATGAGGTGGTCACACCACGGGTCGAGGGCGTCGACATCCAGGTGGGTGTGCGCCAAGGCCGCTCCCCACTCACCTGCGAAGACCTGGTGCCGCAGCCGCTGGGCCTCTGCGATCTCATTTTCGGTGATGGCAAGCCGGACTTCGTATTTCCGGTCCGGATCGGTGTGGGCGACGCTTGATGGAAGGGGCGTCGCCGGTGCGGTCGATCTGCTCGGTGATGGCTCAGCGTGCACCGGAAGGGACATCGCGACCTCCTCGTAGGGGTACCTACGGGAAGGACGCTAGGGCGGCGAAACGGCGGGACGGTGACGATCGCGTGCCATCGGGACGTCGATCGGGTGTCGACCCTGAGCCCGCGGCCTGAGCTGGACTACGGAGCCGACAGTGGGGTGCCGCCTCGTGCTGTCAACATGTCGGTCAACGTCTCGATCTCGGCGCCCTGGGTTTCAGCGATCGACTGGGCCAGGGTCCGCAAGGCGTCCACGTCGCCATGCTCGGCGGCATAGTCAGCCATCCCGGTCCCGCCCTGATGGTGCCGGATCATCAGCTGCAGGAAGAGCACGTCAAAGTCGTTGCCCTCGGCGGCTCGCAGTTCGTCGAGTTCCTCGGCCGTGGCCATGCCAGGCATCCGGCCGCCGGAGCCAGTAATGTCCATACCGCCCATCTCGCCCATCCAGCTCATCGGCTCGCCGGTCGACTGACTCAGCCCCCACAGCGACAGCCAGCCCTGCAGCTGGCCCACCTGGTTCAGCTGAACGGTCTCGATGTCGTAGGCAATGACCGCGATCTGTGGATCGGTAGTGCGGTCACGCGCGAGCCCGGCCATCAGCACGGCCTGCCGGTGGTGGGTGGACATGTCCCGGGCGAAACCGGCATCGACTGACTCGGCAGTGGGGTACTGGTTACCGCCGAGCCCGAGGATCATGCCCCCCGCGCCACCAATGGTGATCAGCGCCGACGCGAGGAGCGCGCCCAGCCCGATCCTCCACCGGCCAGTCGTCACGGGGCGGCTGGGTCGTCGGTGACTACGCGCCGCCCTGCGGAGCCCGGGACTGCTCACCTTCCAGGACCGGGTCGGACAGGAAGGCCGGCTGCGAGCAACTAGCTCCCACTTCCGGATACTCCGCTGGGTTCTGCCGCAACGTCTGGATGAAGTCGTTGATCCGCGAATCGTCGACCGCGTTGACGAACAGCTGGTGGTTCCACGACTGGAGGCTGATCGGGGAGGGTAGGTCGGCGTACGGGGACAGAAAGATGTGGGCCTGGTCCTGCACGTACCCACGCAACACCGAAAGATCGTCGCCGCTGATGTCGTCGGGGTTATACGTGATCCAGACCGCGCCATGCTCCATGGAGTGCACGGCATTCTCCGAGCGGATCTGCTGGTCATAGACCGCCCCGTCACAGTCGGCCCAGATCAGGTCGTGTGGACCACCGACGGCCGGGGACTCGTCGTAGGTCACGTCGGTGTTCACATGTTCCTGGCCCGGGGTGTAGTCGGAGATGGTGATCTCTCCGATGTCAGCGGCGGTGGCCGGCGGGGCCGTGGAGTTGGCCTGATAGACCGCATACCCGATCGCGCCGCCCGCGAAAAGAATCACGGCGACGGTGGCCGCGATCATCCCCCAGGGTTTCGGTTGGCCGACCCGGACCGGAGGAGCGGTCCGGCCGCCTCTCCCGCCGCGACCGACCGACCGGCCGGGCCCCGGCTTGGCGGCTCCGAACTTGGTGGCCCCCGCCCCCGCCTTCGTGCCTCCCGTCTTGGTGGCCGACTTCACCTTGCCCGCAGAACCGGCCGTCGCGCCGTCGCCGAAGCGCTGGCCGCTGGAGCCAGCCGTTGCCTTCGTCGCTGACTTGCTCGGCTTGGCCGCACTCGCCTTGGCCGCACTCGCCTTGGCCGCACTCGCCTTGGACGCACTCGCCTTGGACGCAGCCGGCTTGATCGCACTCGCCTGTGCCGTCGTCGGTTCTGTCACCTCGTCCGCATCCTCGGCCGGACCGGCTGGCGCTGCTTCCTCAGGCGTGGAGTCCGTACCAGATTTCGCTCGCTGGTCGCGAGTGGAAGCTGGACGTTTGGGCGCGCTCTTGCGCGACCGGGAGTTGGCCATTCGGCTGCTGCCTCGTGAGTTTGGGGGCGGGTGTGGGCATCACATGAGTTCGTGGGCAGGTAAGACTGCCGCCACCGAGTGTAGAAGGTGCACCTGTGAACTCCCCGTACGTGCGTACGCAAGCGGTCGGTACGCAAGGGGGTACGCCGGGTTCGTCTCTTCTACGATCGGTGGGTGACACCCGAGGATCTCGCCGCGGCCATCGCCCAGGCCGTCGACCAGGCAGTGGCCGCGGGCGAGCTGTCAGTCGGGCTGCGCGATGCGGTCGTCGTCGAGCGCCCCAAGAACCGCGACCACGGCGACTACGCCACGAATACCGCGATGCGGCTGGCCAAGCCCAACTCCCGCTCGCCGCGGGAAGTCGCCGAACTGCTGAAAGCGGCCCTGCGTGACGTCGACGGCATCGAGGCGGTCGATGTCGCAGGTCCGGGCTTTCTCAACATTCGCCTCGCTGCCGCGGCGCAGGGCGCCCTGGTGCAGACCATCGCCGAGCGCGGCCCCGCCTACGGCCGGACCGAGACGCTGGCCGGGCAGACCATCAACGTCGAGTACGTCTCGGCCAATCCGGTCGGAACGCTGCACATCGGGCACACCCGCTGGGCCGCCGTCGGTGACTCGCTCGCCCGATTGATCCAAGCGGGCGGCGCCACCGTCGTACGCGAGTACTACTTCAACGACGCCGGCGCTCAGATCGACCGGTTCGCCGCCTCCCTCGATGCGGTCGCTCGCGGTGAGCCGGTCCCCGAAGACGGCTATCGGGGTGCCTACATCGCCGAGGTTGCCGCCGACGTGGTCAGGACTCATCCCGGACTGCTGGACGAGCCACCGGAGAAGGCGCTCGAGGTGTTCGCCCACGACGGCATCGAGCTGATGTTCGCCGCCATCCGGAAGTCCCTGGCCGACTTCGGCGTCACCTTCGACGTCTACTTCAACGAGCGCGACCTCTACGCCTCCGGCGCCGTCGAGTCGACCGTGCAGAAGTTGCGCGATGCCGGTCACGTGTACGAGGCCGACGGTGCGATCTGGTTGCGTACGAAGGACTTCGGCGACGACAAGGACCGCGTCATCGTGCGCAGTGACGGACGCCCCACCTACTTCTGCGCGGATCTGGCCTACTACCTCGACAAGCGCGCACGCGGCGCCGACAAGGTGGTCATCCTGCTCGGCGCTGACCACCATGGCTACATCGGTCGGATGCGCAGCATGGTGACCGGCCTCGGCGAGGATCCGGACCAGACGCTGGAGATCATCATCGGCCAGCTGGTCAACACCCGCGGCGCCAAGCTCAGCAAGCGGGCCGGCAACCTGCTTAGCCTCGAGGAGCTGGTCGAGGCGATCGGGGTGGATGCGGCTCGATATGCCCTGGTCCGGTCCTCGATGGACACCACCATCGACCTCGACCTCGATCTGTGGGCGAGCCAGACCTCGGACAATCCGGTGTTCTACGTCCAGTACGCGCATGCGCGCATCTGCTCTGTCTTGCGCAACGCCGCCGATCTGGGCCATCCGCTGCGCGGCCAGGCGCAAGCCGGGAGCGCCCCTTGGCCGGGGTCAACGTTGCCCGACCTCGCCGGCGTACGGCTGGAACTGCTCAGCCATCAGAAGGAGTCCGAGCTTCTCGGCGCATTGGGGGAGTTCCCGCGAATCCTCGCGGCTGCGGCGCAGTTCCGCGCGCCGCACCGGGTCGCCCGCTACCTCGAGGAGCTGGCCGGCAACTACCACCGCTTCTACGACGCTTGCCACATCCTCCCGCGCGGCGACGAGGAGCCGGCCCCGGAGATGCCGGCGCGGTTGTGGCTGTGCGAGGCGACTCGGACGGTTCTGGGCAACGGGCTGGCCCTGCTCGGTGTCAGTGCGCCGGAGCGGATGTGAGGGCACATCCCGCCGGCCCCCTGCATGCGGGCCTGGCGGTGCCCGAGGGTGCTCCTCGGATCCCGGCTGACCTGGGTGAGCTGGATCGTGCTGTGTGGCCGCGCAACGCCGAGCGGCGCGACGGCGTGCTGCACCTGGCCGGGGTCGACGTCCGGGACCTCGCTGCCGACCATGGCACGCCCGCCTATGTGCTGGACGAAACCGATTTTCGGTCGCGTTGCCGCGATTTCGCCGATGCCTTCGCCGGTGCCGACGTGCATTACGCGGGCAAGGCGTTTCTCTGCGGCAAGGTCGCCCACTGGGTGGCCGAGGAGGGTCTCTTTCTCGACGTCTGCACAGGAAACGAACTGGCGCTCGCCCTGGCCGCGGGCTTCCCCCCTGAGCGGATCTCGTTGCACGGCAACAACAAGTCGACCGACGAGCTGGACCAGGCCCTCGCGGCGGGAGTCGGCCGGGTGGTGCTCGATTCGGCCGAGGAAATCGCCCGGCTGGGGTTCCTCGCTGCACAGCGCGGCGTCCGAACCGATGTCCTGTTGCGCGCCACCGTCGGCGTCGAGGCACATACCCACGAGTTCATCGCTACCGCCCACGAGGACCAGAAGTTCGGCTTCTCATTGGCGTCGGGCGCTGCGCACGAGGCTATCCGGCGGGTCCTGGGCCTGCCCGGCCTGCGATTGGTGGGTCTGCACAGCCACATCGGCTCGCAGATCTTCGACACCGCGGCCTTCGAGGTTGCCGCGCACCGGGTCGTCGGGCTGCTCCGCGACATCCGGGACGAGCACGACGTCGAACTGCCCGAACTGAACCTCGGCGGTGGATTCGGGATCGCGTATCTGTCCGAGGACGATCCGGCCGAACCGAAGATGTTGGCCGGCTCGCTGACCGCGATCGTGGCCGAGGAGTGCCGCAACAGTGGATTGCCCGTCCCGCGGTTGGCAGTCGAGCCCGGTCGGGCCATTGCCGGGCCGGGCACCGTCTCCGTCTACGAGGTCGGCACCGTCAAGCCGGTCGACCTCGGTGGCCACTCCCGGATGTATGTCTCTGTCGACGGCGGGATGAGTGACAACATCCGAGCCGCGCTGTACGACGCCACCTACACCTGTGTTCTCGCGTCCCGGACGGGCGCGGCTCGCCCCATGCTCGCTCGGGTTGTCGGAAAGCATTGCGAGACAGGCGATATCGTTGTACGCGATACCTGGCTACCCGAGGACCTTGTCCCGGGCGACCTGATCGCGGTCGCGGGCACCGGCGCATACTGCCGCTCGATGGCCAGCAACTACAACCAGGTGGGTCGGCCTCCCGTCCTGGGTGTCAAGGATGGCCGGACCGACACCCTCGTACGCCGGGAGACCACCGAGGACCTCTGGCGACTCGATCCAGTTCTCTCCACTCGACGGTCGGCCAGCGAAACACCGGATGAGCGGCCACCCTCGTGACCGGATCCGCCTCCACTGGGTCCGACTCCGCAGTCCCGATCCGGGTCGCGCTGCTGGGTCACGGGGTGGTGGGTCGTGCTGTCGCCAAGCTTCTGGTCAGTCAGGGGCCCGACCTCGCCGCTCGGATCGGTCGACCGGTCGAGTTGGTAGGTGTCGCCGTACGACGGCCTGACCGCCATCCCGAGATCGCGCCCGAACTGCTGACCACCGACTCTGCAGCGCTGGTGACTCGCGAGGACGTGGACGTCGTCATCGAGGTGATCGGGGGCATCGAGCCGGCGAGTGACCTGATCCGCTCGGCGGTCAAGGCCGGAAAGTCAGTGGTGAGTGCCAACAAGGTGCTGCTGGCCGACGAGGGCTCGGCGCTGCATGCCCTGGCTGCTGAGTCCGGCGTGGATCTCTACTACGAGGCGTCGGTTGCCGGCGCGATCCCCCTGTTGCGGCCCCTTCGCGAATCGTTGGCCGGAGATCAGATCCACCGCGTCATGGGAATCGTCAACGGCACCACCAACTACATCCTCAGTCGGATGGAGGCGACCGGCGTCAGTTTCGCCGAGGCGTTGGACGAGGCGAGCGAACGAGGCTATGCCGAAGCCGACCCCAGCGCCGACGTCGACGGGTTCGACGCCGCAGCCAAGGCCGCGATCCTGGCCGGGCTGGCCTTCCACACCCCGGTCAGCACCCAGGATGTGCACCGCGAGGGCATCTCGGGGGTGAGTGCCGCAGACGTACGCGCGGCCAAGGAGATGGGCTCCACCATCAAGCTGCTGGCCATCTGCGAACGCGTGATCGGGCCGGAGGGCGAGAGCGTGGCCGTACGGGTGCACCCGGCGATGATTCCGCGGACCCATCCGTTGGCCGGGGTGGGCGATGCGTTCAACGCGGTGTTCGTGGAGGCCCAAGCCGCCGGCGAACTGATGTTCTACGGACGTGGAGCCGGGGGAGAGCCCACCGCGAGCGCGATCCTGGGCGATCTTGTCGCGGTCGCCCGTAACCGGCTGGCCGGGGCGGCCGGGCCGGGTGCGAGTGCGTACGCAGCACTGCCCATCCGGCCGATGGCATTGACGCCGACCCGTTACCACATCAGCCTCGACGTTGCTGACCGTGCAGGTGTACTAGCCGCCGTAGCAAGCGAATTCGCCACCCATGACGTGTCCATCTCAACAGTCCGGCAGGACGGCAGGGGCGACGAAGCGACCCTGGTCATCGTGACCCACACCGCGACCGACGCAGCCCTGGCGGCCACCGTGAACGGTCTCCGGTCACTGGACATGGTCCGCGATGTCACCAGTGTCATGCGCGTCGAAGGTCTCTGATGCAGGCAATCGCCCGGCCCGGGCCATGGCGGGGGGTGATCGACGCCTATCGCGATCGACTGCCGGTCACCGACGCCACCCCCAACATCACGCTGTACGAGGGCAACACCCCGTTGCTGCCGGCGCCGGTGCTCTCCGAGCGCACCGGCTGCCAGGTGTTCCTCAAGGTCGAAGGGCTCAACCCGACCGGCTCGTTCAAGGACCGCGGCATGACGATGGCGATCAGCCATGCCGCGCAGGAAGGTGCCGAGGCGGTGATCTGTGCCTCCACCGGTAACACCAGCGCCAGCGCCGCCGCTTACGCGTCGCGCGCCGGGATGCTGTGCGTCGTGCTCGTCCCGAGGGGCAAGATCGCGCTCGGCAAGCTCGCTCAGGCTCTGGTACACGGTGCCCGGTTGCTCCAGGTCGAAGGAAACTTCGACGACTGCCTCGGCCTGGCCAGCAAGATCGCGATGGATTACCCGGTGAGCCTGGTCAACAGCGTGAACGCCTACCGCGTGGAGGGGCAGAAGACCGCGGCCTTCGAGATCGTCGACGCGCTCGGTGACGCGCCTGACATCCACTGCCTGCCGGTGGGCAACGCGGGCAACATCACCGCCTACTGGCAGGGCTATGTCGAATACGCCGCCGACGGGATCGCCTCGACTCGACCACGGATGTTCGGCTTCCAGGCAGCTGGCGCGGCTCCCATCGTGCTTGGACGAGTGGTCGACGAACCGTCCACCATCGCCACCGCCATCCGGATCGGCAACCCGGCTTCCTGGACCAAGGCCGAGCGGGCCCGGGACGAGAGCGGTGGCCGGATCGACGCGGTCACCGACCGCGAGATCCTCGCCGCCTACCGGCTGCTAGCCCGACAGGAGGCGGTCTTCGTGGAGCCGGCATCGGCAGCGAGCGTCGCCGGGCTGCTCAAGTCGCACACTGCCGGGCTGATCGAACCCGGTCAACGCATCGTCTGCAGCCTCACCGGCAACGGGCTCAAGGATCCGGACTGGGCCATCGCAGGATCAGCGGCTCCGAGCACCATCGCAGTCGACGCCGAAGCCGCTGCGGTTGCGCTCGGTCTGGCTTGAGCCTGATGGCCGGGATGAGTGCGGCCGGTGGACCGGCGTCGGTACGGGTGCGGGTCCCGGCAAGCAGTGCCAATCTCGGGCCCGGCTTCGATGCACTCGGCTTGGCCCTGAGCCTCTACGACGAGGCAACGATCACCCTTCGACCCGACTCCGAGGTCGTTGTCGACATCGCCGGCATGGGCGCGGACTCGCTGCCCCGCGGCGAACGGCATCTGCTGCTCTCGTCCCTGCGCAGAGCTGCGAAGCACTTCGGCGGGCAGGTGGACGGGGTCGAGATCCGGGTGCGCAACGCCATCCCACAGGGCCGGGGCCTCGGCTCGTCTGCGGCGACGATCACGGCCGGCGTCGCTGCGGCCGCGATGCTGATTTCCGGCCAGGACTCCCTCGACCGCGCGTCGGTCCTGGCGCTGGCCGCGCAGATCGAGGGCCATCCGGACAACGTCGCAGCGTGCGTGTACGGCGGGCTGACGATCAGCTGGCAGGGTGTCGGCGGGGCCTCCGCCGTCGCCCTGGCGGTACATCCGAACATCCAACCGGTGCTGTACGTGCCCGATTCCGAGCTGTCCACCGAACTGGCACGAGGGCTGCTCCCGGCCAGCGTTCCGCACGCTGATGCCGCATTCACCGCCGGTCGCAGCGCCCTGTTGATCTACGCGCTGACCTTGGCCCCCAGGCTCCTGCTGGAGGCAACCGAGGAACGCCTGCACCAGAGTTACCGGGCCGCGGCGATGCCCGACACGACCTCGCTACTCGAGAGCTTGCGGCCGGCCGGTATTGCAGCCGTTGTCTCCGGAGCAGGACCGAGTGTCCTGGCTCTCCGCGTCACCGGATCAGCTTCCGGCCCCACCGAGGACGTGCCAGTGCCCCCAGGCTGGACTCAACATCGTCTCGCGGTCTCAGTCGGCGTCCAGGCTGCCCTCGCCAGGCCACTCAGGGATAGGCCGGCCGACCGCGTCGGGGAATAGTGCGGGGCAGCCCACTGTTGTGCGCTACGAGACCGCCGTCTAGGCTTACGGTGTTGCCGCCCCCAGGGGCGCGCCTCACGCGGAGCACACCGCCTGCGTCGTTACTTTTTCGCCGCCGCCGCGAAAGCTTCGCATCTTCCCGAAACGGGCTCGACATCCTTGACTTCCTGTCATCGGAGTTGGCCAAGCGGCCTTGTGCCGCACCATGCTTCGGGCGCACCAACCGTTGTGCAGTACGCGCAGCAGACACACACAGCAGGGAAGGACCTGTACGTGACAGAAACCACAGACCTCGCGGCCCCGGAGGGCATCAGCCCCCAGCGGAGCGAGGCAGGCGAGCACCGTTTCGAGCCCACCTCGAACGGCGCCGCCCCCGCCAGCACGAGTTCCGCGGATAACTCCGTGGCGATCACCAAGCCCCGGCGCCGCGCAAACGGCGTCGCCGGCATGTTGCTCCCCGAACTCCAACAGCTGGCCGGTCAGCTCGGCATCAGTGGCACCGCCAAGATGCGCAAGGGCGACCTCCAGACCGCCATCCAGGCGGCTCAATCCTCGACGTCGGATGGCGCACCCGGCCGGGCGTCCGGCCAGGGGGCCAGTTCCGGCAACGGGGCGGAGGGCCGTCGTAGCGCCCGGGACACCGCGTCCTCCGACCTCGCCACGGCGATCCCGCCGTCAACAGGTGAGGCGAACTCAGCGACGGTGAGCACGGCTGACAACACGGCCGCCACCGGTTCGCGACGGGCCCGCGGCGATTCCGGCGACCGCTCGGCTCAGGACAACCGGAGCAGTCACCGCAACGATCGCAACCAGGACAACCGTGGCGACCGCAACCAGGACGCCAACCGTAACCAGGACGCCAACCGCAACCAGGACGCCAACCGCAACCAGGACGGCAACCGCAACGACCGCGGCAATCGGGACAACAACCGCAGCGAGCGCAATCGCGACCGGGACAACAGCCGCGACAACAGCCGGGACAACGACCGGGGACCTGATCGCCCAGATGACGATGATCTCGACGGCGGCAGTCGCCGTCGCGGCCGTCGCTACCGCGACCGCAACCGCCGTACCGGTCGGGATCGCTTCGCTGGCAACGAGCCGGAGCCCGCGATCAGCGAGGACGACGTCCTCATCCCGGTCGCCGGCATCCTCGACGTCTTGGACTCCTATGCCTTCATCCGGACGACCGGCTACCTCACCGGGTCCAACGACGTGTACGTCTCGCTGCAGCAGGTCCGTAAGCACGGGCTGCGCCGCGGCGATGCCGTCACCGGTGCCATCCGGCAGCCCCGCGAGACCGATCGGCGGGACAAGTACAACAACCTGGTCCGGCTCGACAAGATCAACGGACTCGACCCCGACGATGCGCGCAAGCGGCCGGAGTTCCACAAGCTCACGCCGCTCTACCCGCAGGACCGGCTCCGCCTGGAGACCAGCGCCGAGCAGCTGACCACCCGGGTCATCGATCTGGTCATGCCGATCGGCAAGGGCCAGCGTGCGCTCATCGTCAGCCCGCCCAAGGCAGGCAAGACGATGGTGCTGCAGTCGATCGCCAACGCGATCACCCAGAACAATCCCGAGTGCCACCTGATGGTCGTGCTGATCGACGAGCGGCCCGAAGAGGTCACCGACATGCAGCGATCGGTGAAGGGTGAGGTCATCGCCTCGACCTTCGACCGGCCGCCGACCGACCACACCACGGTCGCCGAGCTGTCCATCGAGCGGGCCAAGCGCCTGGTCGAGATGGGTCACGACGTCGTGGTCCTGCTGGACTCGATCACCCGCCTCGGTCGTGCGTACAACAACGCATCTCCGGCCAGCGGCCGGATTCTGTCCGGCGGTGTCGACTCGACCGCCCTCTACCCGCCGAAGCGGTTCCTGGGTGCAGCGCGCAACATCGAGAACGGTGGATCGCTCACCATCCTCGCGACCGCGCTGGTGGAGACCGGGTCGACCGGCGACACCGTCATCTTCGAGGAGTTCAAGGGCACCGGTAACGCCGAGCTCAAGCTCGATCGACGCCTGGCGGACAAGCGCATCTTCCCCGCCGTGGATGTGGATTCCTCCGGTACCCGCAAGGAGGAGATCCTGCTCTCGCCGGACGAACTCGCAGTCATCATCAAGCTGCGCCGCGTCCTGCACGCACTCGACCCACAGCAGGCGATCGAGCTGCTGCTCGACAAGCTGCGCAAGACGCCCACCAATGTCGAGTTCCTCATGCAGATCCAGAAGACCACCCTGGGGCCCAACGAATAGAGCACCACCCAGCCGCAGGCAGACAGTGCAGCCTCAGGCGGGGAATACCGCCTGAGCCTGCGGCCTTACACTGGGCGCCGACATCAAGGAGTTCACAGCCATGAAGACCGACATCCACCCCGACTACACCGACACCTTGGTGACCTGTAGCTGTGGGAATACCTTCACCACCCGGAGCACGGCCAAGAACGGCGTCATGCACGCCGAGGTCTGCTCGGCATGTCACCCCTTCTACACCGGCAAGCAGAAGATCCTGGATACCGGTGGCCGCGTTGCCCGATTCGAGCGCCGCTTCGGCAAGCGCACGAGCACCGACCCGCAAGCCGAAACCAAAGCCGACAGCTAGCCAGCTTCTGACGGCGCCTGTGCGCTCACCCTCACCGGGTGGGCCGCAGGCGCCGTTTGCTGTCCAAACCACCCCAACTTTCTGGCGGTTTTGACGTAAACCGCCAGCCGTCACTCTTCGCTGCGGAGGAATCATGGACGCGCCTGCCGAGGTCGACCCGCAGCGCCTGACCGAGATCCTCGCCGAATACCAGGAACTCGAGACCGCGCTCGCCGATCCGGCCGTGCATGCCGACGGCACCCGGGCCCGGACCCTCGGCCGGCGGTACTCGCGGCTTGGTCCGGTCGTGTCCACCCATCGTGAGCTGGAGGCGGCCCGCGGCGATCTGATCGCGGCTCGCGAGCTGGCCGGAGAGGATGCCGGCTTCGCGCTCGAAGCAGAGCAACTTGCCGTACGGATCGAAGCTCTCACCGAGCGGCTCGAGGAGTTGTTGCTTCCGCGTGATCCCAACGACGACAAGGACGTCATCCTCGAGATCAAGGCCGGGGAGGGTGGTGAGGAATCCGCGCTGTTCGCCGGCGACCTGCTCCGGATGTACTTGCGGTACGCCGAACGCAAGGGCTGGCAGACCGAGGTCCTCGACGCCGTCGAATCCGACCTGGGCGGCTACAAGGACGTCAGCGTCGCGGTCAAGGCACGGACTGCTGACGAGCCGGGCATCTGGTCCCGGTTGAAGTGGGAAGGCGGAGTACACCGCGTCCAGCGGGTACCGGTGACCGAATCCCAAGGCCGGATCCACACCTCGGCGGCCGGCGTCCTGGTGATGCCCGAGGCCGAGGACGTCGAGGTCACCATCGATCCCAACGACCTCCGCATCGACGTCTACCGCTCCTCCGGTCCAGGCGGTCAGAGCGTCAACACCACCGACTCAGCCGTCCGGATCACCCACCTCCCGAGCGGGCTGGTCGTGAGTTGCCAGAACGAAAAATCCCAGCTGCAGAACCGGGAGCAGGCCATGCGCATCCTGCGCGCCCGGATGCTGGCCGCCGCTCTCGAAGGGGCGGCGAGCGCGGCAAACGACGTACGTCACAGCCAGGTCCGAACGGTCGACCGCAGCGAGCGGATCCGGACCTACAACTTCCCGGAGAACCGGGTTGCCGACCACCGGATCGGCTTCAAGGCCAACAACCTGGAACAGGTCCTCGACGGCGAGCTCGATGCGATCATCGAGGCGCTCGTGCTGGCCTCCCGTACCGAGCAACTCGCCGGCTCCGGCGACACCGGCTCAGCCTGATCCACGTCGAGAGGCTGTGGCCCGCTACCGATCCAGCCGCCGCAGGAGGTCTGCGGGCACGACCCGCACCTCGAACGGGTGGGTGGCCGAAAAACCGTCGGCACCAGCCACCCGGGCAACCTCCTGATAGGTCCCAGAGGAGTCGAGTTCGAGGATCAAGAGATCTGGCACATCGGGATCGAGTATCCAGTAGCTCGGCGCGCCCATTCTTTCGTACGCCGCTCGCTTGAGGTTGAGGTCCACCAGACGTCGGCTAGGAGAGAGCACTTCGACGGCCAGGACAGGTGCGGCGGGGAGATTCTTCTCGGTCAACTGGGGACGACTGGCCACGAGAACGTCGGGTTGTAGCTCATTGCTCACGTCGGTCCGCACCGCGAACGGCGCTATCAGCACGAACAGCTCCTGCGGGCAGACGTCTTCGAGCAGCCGTGAGAGGGCCGCAGCCATAACTTGATGACGCAGTCCTGGGGCGGGACTCACCAGTAGCTGCCCGTCGACGAGTTCGTATCGGCGGCCGTCATCGGGCATCTCCTCCAGGTCGGCGACCGAGAAGGGGCTGCTCGCGATGGTTCCCATGCGGGTCATGGTCCCCCCCCTCCGGTCACCTGCCAACCGTCTCAAACTTCGGGGGCACTCTGGCGGTGGAGCGGCGAGCTGTGGACAACCGTTGACGGCTCGCCGCAACCTCAGGGACCAGCGGGTGAGTCGGTCGACTGGCTGGGACGGGATGATGGGGGAATGACCCAGCGCTTCGACTGTTCCGACGACGCCCAGCGTCGGGAAGGCATCAGCGCGGCGGCTTCAGCGATCCGGGCCGGCCGGCTGGTCGTCCTGCCCACCGACACTGTGTACGGCATTGCCGCCGACGCGTTCACGCCGCGAGCGATCATCGGTTTGCTGGCCGCCAAGGGTCGCGGCCGGGCGATGCCGGTACCGGTTCTCATCGCCGACGTGGACACGCTGGAAGGCGTCGCCACGAATCTGGGTTCGACCGTGCGGTTGCTCACCCGCGCCTGTTGGCCCGGGGGGCTGACCGTGATCGTCGAGCATCCGCCTTCGCTGGCCTGGGATCTCGGCGACGCGCAGGGGACCGTCGCCGTACGGGTGCCCGACGATGACCTGGCCCGTGATCTGCTCCGCGAGACCGGCCCGCTGGGTGTCTCCAGTGCCAACCGCTCCGGCCGCCCGCCCGCGAGAACCGCTGACGAGGCGATCGAGCAGCTGGGTGACGTCGTGGCAGTAGTGCTGGACGATGGACCGCGTGCAGAAGGTCAGCCCAGCACGATCGTGGACTGCACCGTCGACCCGGCGCGGGTGTTGCGCGTGGGCGCGGTTCCGGAGTCCCGGCTGCTTTATCTCGTGCCGACGCTCCGTACCGTGACACCAGATCCCGCACCGCCGACAGATCCCGCACCGCCGACAGATGCAGCACCGCCGACGCCCGAGGAGCAAGCCCGACCATGACCAGCTCGACATATTGGGGGCCGGACTTCGACGCCCTGCGCGAGACCGACCCGGAGATCGCTGACGTCATCCTCGGCGAGCTCGGACGGCTGCGCGGTGGACTCCAACTGATTGCGAGCGAGAACTTCACCAGCCCTGCCGTCCTGGCCGCACTGGGGTCGACACTGTCCAACAAGTACGCCGAGGGCTATCCGGGCAGGCGCTACTACGGCGGTTGCGCCGAGGTCGACAAGGCCGAGGAGATCGGCATCGCACGCGCCAAGGAGCTCTTCGGTGCCGACCACGCCAACCTGCAGCCGCACTCCGGCGCCAACGCCAACCTGGCGGCATACGGCGCCTTCATGTCGCCGGGAGACACCCTGCTGGGGATGGCGCTGCCTCACGGTGGGCACCTCACCCACGGCGCGAAGGTCTCGTTCTCGGGTAAGTGGTTCAACGCCAAGCACTACGGCGTGCGCAAGGAGACCGAGCACATCGACTACGACGAGGTACGCGACCTCGCCCGTGAGCATCGGCCCAAGGTCATCGTCTGCGGTGGCTCGGCGATTCCGCGCACCATCGACTTCGCCCTCTTCCGGGAGATCGCCGACGAGGTCGGCGCCATCCTGATAGTCGATGCCGCGCACTTCATCGGGCTGGTCGCCGGCAAGGCGATCCCCAGCCCCGTCCCGTACGCCGATGTCGTCACCCTCACGACGCACAAGGTGCTGCGCGGCCCTCGGGGTGGCGCGATCGTGTGCAAGGCCGAGCACGCCAAGGCGATCGACAAGGCAGTCTTCCCGATGATGCAGGGCGGTCCGCAAATGCATTCGGTGGCGGCCAAAGCGGTCAACCTGAAGGAGTGCATGACCCCGGAGTACCAGGCCTATGCCCGCCAGGTGATCTCGAACGCCCAGGCGCTCACCAAGGGACTCGAGGCGGAAGGGCTGCGCGCGGTCACCGGCGGAACCGACACCCATCTGGCGCTCCTGGACCTCACCGAGACCGGTGCGACCGGAGCCGAGGCCGAGGCACGCTGTGATGCGGCCGGGATCGTGCTGAACAAGAACGCGATCCCGTACGACCCGCAGCCGCCGAGCGTCGCCTCCGGCGTCCGGGTCGGCTCACCGTCGGTCACCACGCAGGGCATGGGGCCCGAGGAGATGCAGCGAATCGCCTCGCTGATCGGCCGGGCGATCCGAGACACCAGCGGAGCGCAGGCTGCCGAGATCGCCGCCGAGGTCGGGGACCTGGTCGCTGCCCACCCGGCCTACCCAGAGCCCCAGGCCTGACCACCCGGTGATGGCGGTGGCAGCCGGTGCGTGAGTACTCCGTCGTTCTGCTGACTGCGGCGATCGTCACCTTCTTGGCGACATCGGTCATCCGGACATTTGCTCGACACTTCCGGGCGATGACCCAGGTCCGGGACCGGGACGTCCACGCCATCCCGACCCCGCGCTGGGGTGGCTTCGGCATGTACGCCGGTGTCGCAGGGGGCATGCTGCTGGCCCACCAGCTGCCGGCGTTGCAGCGCACCTTCGGCTACAGCTCGGAGACGACCGCCGTACTGGTTGCGGGTGGGCTGATCTGCCTGCTCGGTGCGATCGACGACCGGTTCGACCTCGACCCGCTGACCAAGTTCGTCGGTCAGATCGCCTGCGCAGGTGTGATGGTGCTGCTCGGGGTGCAACTGCAGTACGTCTACGTCCCCTTCGGTGACATTGGCACGGTGTCGCTCGGCTCCGATGTCGGAGTGCCGCTGACCATCCTGCTGACCGTGCTGGCGGTCAACGCGATGAACATGGTCGACGGCCTCGACGGCCTGCTGGTCGGGGTTGCCGGCATCGCGGCGTTGGCCTTCTTCGCCTACTCGTACTACCTGGCCCGTACCGGGTACGGCGACGTTGCATCAGCACCGACGCTGACGACGGCGCTGCTGGCCGGTGCCTGTCTGGGATTCGTGCCGCACAACTTCTCCCCGGCGAGGATCTTCCTGGGCGACAGCGGGTCGATGCTGATCGGACTGATGCTCTCGGCGGCTGCGGTGTCCGCGGCTGGAAGGGCCGATGCGCAGACCCTGTCCTCCCTCGGCGGGGTTCTCCCGCTGACCCTGCCGCTGCTGATCCCGGTGGCTGTCCTGGCCATCCCACTGGTCGACCTGGTCCTGGCCGTGCTGCGGCGTACCCGAGCCCGGCGCTCGCCGTTCGCCCCGGACAAGCAACATCTGCACCATCGACTGCTCGAGATCGGTCACTCCCAGCGCCGCGCGGTGCTGACGATGTACCTGTGGTCGGGGTTGCTCGCCTTCGGCACGGTGACCATCGCCATCACCCGCCAGACGATCCCTGTGCTCATCGGCATGGCCGTCCTCGCGGTGATCGCTGTGGTGCTCTCCCGGTTACCAGGAATCGGTTGGGGCCGATCGTCAGGCTCGGTGGCCGATTCTCGACCGACACGGGCGAAAACACTGACCTGAGCACATCGGATGGGTTCACCGGACCGGTCCAGACAGACGTGGGTGACAACGCATTTTCCGTACGAATGGGCTCGTCCGGAGCCCGGTCGCGCTCTGGTACCGTCGGTTTCACCAGCCGGTGACCGGCTCGTCCATCCCGGCCAGCTTGGCTTTATAACCGTGCCGGGCGAGTGTTCTTCCCGCGCCGAGGCGAGGAGTTGCCCGTGACACGTTGCATCCGAGCAGGTGATCGCCGGTTGCAGACCGGTTGAGCCAATCCGCCGGCGCCGGTGGCCCAGACCTGGGCGACCTGCTGTCGATGGGGATGACCCTGGCCATCTGCGTGATGCTGGGCTTTGGTCTCGGCTGGCTGGCCGACCTCCCGTTCGACTCATTCCCGGCGTTCGCGCTGGGCGGCCTGGCCCTCGGTGTGGCCGCAGCATGCTTCTACGTATACAAACAGTTCAAGAAATTCATGTGAGGGAGGTGAGATCGTCGTGGTGACCGGGACCCCCTACACCCCTCCGAGCACTCGTACCACGCTCCGCAGATCAGCCATTGCCGCCCTCGTCATGGGTGCGCTCGCCGTCGCTGTCCTGCTCCCGTTGGGCTACCTGGGTTATGCGCTCTTCGGCTGCCTCGGTCTGGCCCTCGGGCTGCTGAACTCGGCCCTTGTCGTTCGGTCGGTGGAGCGCTTCTCCGACACCAAGCCGTCCAAGGCCCGGTTCTCTGGATCGGTGCTGATCCGGCTCGCGGCGATCACCGTGCTCGCCTTCGGCCTCGTGCTGCTGTTCCGTCCGGAGGGAGTCGCGGTGTTCGGCGGCCTGGCTGTGTTCCAGTTGATCGCCATCGGGAGTTCGCTGCTGCCCCTGATCAAGGAGATCCGACAGGGATGACGACCGACGCGATGAATGCCCCCGTCGTGCTGGCCGCGGAGGAGATCAAGCCGGGGGAGCACTGGACCGGCGAGTTCCTGGGCCTGACCTTCAATCTCGACACGATCATCGCGACGGCGATCGCCGGAGCGATCCTCTGTGCGCTGGGGCTCTACATGGCTCGGGGCGTGACCCACGGCCGACCGACCAAGCTGCAACTCGTGTTCGAAGCCCTGACCGGCTGGGTGCAGGGTCAGGTCCGCGACGGCATGGGCCTGCGCGCTCCGCGCGGTGTCGTGTCGCTGGGCATCACCCTGTTCGCGTTCATCCTGATCTGCAACCTGCTGGCCGCGCTGCCCTCCGAGCACTACCTCCCGCCGCCCACCGCGGATGTGAACCTGGCCTATCCGATGATGCTGCTGGTGATCATCTGGGTGCAGGTCGCGGGAATCCGCGCGAACGGTGCCAAGCGACACTTCGGACACCTCGCCAAGCCGTACGCGTTCCTGGCCCCCTTCGAGTTCATCACGCAGTACTTCGCGCGGCCGGTCTCGTTGTCCCTGCGGCTATGGGGAAATATCTTCGCCGGCGGGATCATGGTCTCGATCATCACGCTGTTGCCGGCCTACATCCTGTGGGCTCCCAACGCCGCCTGGAAGTTGTTCGACATGTTCATCGGGGTGATCCAGGCCCTGATCTTCACGCTGCTCACTGTCATATACTTCAGCGAAGCCGTGGGCAGTGACGAAGAGGCGGCGTCGCACTAGGCGTCGCGGCTGCTACTCCCCAGAAGTCGATTCGTGGCATACCGATTCAGGTCCGCCGCGGGAAAATGCGAGGAGAACACATGAGTGTGTCCACTGTGCTGACCGCGGCTGCCGAGGGGGGCTCGGACGGGACGCTGCTCGGCTTGGCGATGGTCGGCGGTGGTCTCGCCCTGGGCGGCGGCGCCATCGGTGCAGCCATCGCCGACGGTCTCGTCGGCTCGGCGATGATCCAGGGCGTTGCGCGCCAGCCCGAGGCGGCAGGGCGGCTCAACACCACGATGTTCCTGATCATCGGCTTGGCCGAGGGCATGTACTTCATCAACCTGGCCTTCATGGCACTGTTCGTGTTCGTCACCGGCGCCGGGTGAGACCGTCCCCATGACGACGAGCAGCGTGCTGGCAGCGGAGGAGACGACCAACTTCCTGCTGCCCAACGCCACCATCTTCGTCGAGTTCCTGCTGTTCCTCATCGTGCTGTTCGTGCTGCGTCGCTACGTGGTGCCCCCTCTGTCGCGCGCGATGGACGCGCGCGAAGCCATGGTGCGCAAGCAGACCGAGGACCGAGACAAGGCTGCCCGAACGTTGCAGCAGGCACACGAGCGCTACGAGGCTGCACTGGCCGAAGCACGCGCCGAGGCGGCCCGCATCCGGGACGAGGCGCGGGCCGACGCGGCCCGGGTTCGGGCCGAACTCCGGGAACAGACCGACCGCGAGGTCGAGCGGATCCAGCAGCAGGGAGCCGAGCAGTTAGCAGTTCAGCAGGCTGAGGCGATGCGCCAGCTCCGCACCGAGCTGGGCGGCCTGTCCACCAGTCTTGCCGAACGAGTCATCGGCGAGCCGCTGCCCAAAAAGGGACGCTCGGCCGCGGATCGGCTGCTCGGCGAGCTCGAGCACACCCCAGCCGGCGGAGGGGGCAGCTGATGGCAGTCCTGATCTCCGAGATCTTTGCGTTCCTGCTCATCTTGTTCGTGCTGTACCGCTATGTCTGGCCGATCCTGTCGGGGATGGCGACCAAGCAGCAGGCCGCCATCCAGCAGAAGGTCGACGAGAGTGAAGAGGCGGCCCGGAACCTCGCGCTCGGGCAACGCCGGTTCGAGTCGGCGCTGGCCGAGGCCCGCGACGAGGTGGCCAAGATCCGAGACACCGCGCGGGCCGACGCCGAACGGATCCAGGAGGAGCTGCGCGAGCAGGCCGACCGTGAGGTCGAGCGCATCCGGCAACGCGGCGAGGAGCAGCTCGTCGCGCAGCGGGACCAGGCCAAGCGCCAACTCCAGAACGAGATCGGCGGGCTTCTGATGCAGCTGACCGAACGGATCATCGACGAGTCGCTGTCCGACGACAAGGGCAAACGCTCCACTGTGGATCGATTCCTCGACGAGCTCGATCAGATGGGCGGCTCCGGAACCGATCCGCGGGACAGCCATGGCTCTGAGGACGTCGGCGAACTGCAGACCGCCAACGCGGAGCCTCGGGCCTGATGCAGGCAGCCAGCCGTCAGGCGCTGCGAAGCGTCGCAACCGAACTGGACAGCTCTACCGAGGGACAGCGCCCAGCGGCCCTGTTGAAGCTGGCTGACGAACTGTTCGCAGTCGTCGGCGTGCTGGACGGCCAGCCGGCGTTGCGCCGCGCACTGGCCGACACCTCGACCGGCGCAGACGCTCGCGCGGGTCTGTCCGCCAGCTTGTTCAGCGGCAAGGTCGACAAGCGGACAGCTGCGGTGTTGGAGTCGGCCGTACGGGCGCGCTGGTCATTGCCCAGTGAGTTCGCTGCCGGACTCGAGCGGCTGGCCATCCAGGCCGCCTTTGCCGCCGCCGAGGCCGACAACAAGCTGGACACCGTCGAGGACGAGCTGTTCCGGTTCGGTCGGATCATTGCCGGTCGCCCAGATCTGCAGCGCGCTCTGTCCGATCCCGCAGCCAGCAACAGCCAACGGGCCGCGCTGGTGGATGCACTCGTTGCCGGCAAGGTCCACGAGGTCACCGAGCGGCTCCTGGCCGCCAGGCTCACCGGTGCTCGTGCGCGCCGTGCCGAACAGACCGTGGCCGAGCTCTCCGATCTGGCGGCCATGCGCCGGGAGCGTTCGATCGCGCAGATCACGACATCGGTCGCCCTGACCGACGAGCAGGAGCAACGCCTCGTCGAAACTCTGTCGCGCATCTACAACCGACGCGTCGCGCTGCAGGTCTCGCTGGACCCCGAGCTGCTCGGTGGTCTCGTCATCCGCATGGGGGACGAGGTCATCGACGGCAGTACCCGATCCCGGCTCGCCGCTGCCCGCCAGCGGCTGGCCCGATGAGCGCAGCCACTCCGGCACACATGAGGCCCCGACCACTACCGAGCACCCCGAACAGACCGAACACCCCAACAGACAGGACCCACACATGGCCGAGCTGACGATCTCTGCGGACGAGATCCAGAGCGCGATCGAGGAGTACGTGTCCTCCTTCTCCGCCGATGCATCCCGCGAGGAGGTCGGCACCGTGGTCGATACGGCGGACGGCATCGCCCACGTCGAGGGTCTTCCGTCGGTGATGACCAACGAGCTGCTGGAGTTCAGCGGCGGCGTTCTGGGGGTGGCCCTCAACCTCGATGTCCGAGACATCGGAGCCGTCATCCTCGGCGACTACCAGGGACTGGCCGAGGGGCAGCAGGTCACCCGTACCGGTCGGATCCTGTCGGTACCCGTCGGTGATGGCTTCCTTGGACGGGTGATCAACCCGTTGGCCCAACCGCTGGACGGCCTCGGCGACATCGAGAGCGACGAGGAACGGGTTCTGGAGCTGCAGGCGGCATCGGTGATCGACCGGCAGAGCGTCTCCGAGCCGCTGCAGACCGGGATCAAGGCTCTCGACGCCATGACTCCGATCGGCCGCGGGCAGCGCCAGCTGATCATCGGAGACCGCAAGACCGGCAAGACCGCGGTCTGCGTGGACACGATCATCAACCAGAAGCAGGCCTGGGCCTCGGGCGATCCCGACGAGCAGGTCCGCTGCATCTATGTCGCGATCGGCCAGAAGGGCTCGACGATCTCCGGCGTCCGCGCGGCGCTGGACGAGGCCGGGGCCCTGGAGTACACCACCATCGTCGCCGCGCCGGCGTCGGACTCGGCCGGCTTCAAGTGGCTGGCGCCCTACACCGGCTCGGCCATCGGTCAGCATTGGATGTATCAGGGCAAGCACGTCCTGATCGTCTTCGACGACCTGTCCAAGCAGGCCGAGGCCTATCGCGCCATCTCACTGCTGCTGCGCCGCCCGCCGGGTCGCGAGGCCTACCCCGGTGACGTGTTCTACCTGCACTCGCGGCTGCTGGAGCGATGCGCGAAGCTGTCCGACGACCTCGGCGGCGGCTCGATGACCGGGCTACCGATCATCGAGACCAAGGCCAACGACATCGCCGCCTACATCCCGACCAACGTCATCTCGATCACCGACGGGCAGTGCTTCTTCCAGTCCGACCTGTTCAACCAGGGCGTCCGTCCGGCCATGGCCGTCGGCACCTCGGTCTCTCGGGTCGGTGGTGCTGCCCAGATCAAGGCGATGAGGTCGGTGGCCGGTTCGCTGCGGGTCAACCTGGCGCAGTACCGCGAACTCGAGGCCTTCTCGGCCTTCGCCTCCGACCTCGACGCCTCGTCGCGGGCAACGCTGGATCGAGGGGCACGGATCGTGGAACTGCTCAAGCAGGACGTCTATTCGCCGTACCCGGTCGAGGAGCAGGTCGTCTCCATCTATCTCGGAACTTCTGGCCAGGTGGACAAGGTGCCGGTCGAGGACGTACGCCGATTCGAGTCCGAGTTCCTGGACTACCTGCGGCACAACGACAAGGGTGTCCTGGACACGATCCGGGAGTCCAAGAAGTTCGAGGACGACACCGAAGCCTCGGTAGTATCTGCGGTCCAGGAGTTCACCAAGCAGTTCACCACCAGCTCCGGTGACTCGCTGGTCGGCAAGGAAGCCGAGGCCGAGGCCATGGACTCCGAGGACGTAGGTCAGGAAAAGATCCAGGTCCGCAAGGCCAAGAAATAGCATGGCTCAGATTCGCGAGATCCGACGGCGGATCTCCTCGGTCACCTCGACCAAGAAGATCACCCGCGCCATGGAGCTGATCGCCACCACCCGAATTGCGAAGGCGCAGCAGCGGGTGCAGGCTGCGCTGCCGTACGCCAGAGAGATCACCCGGGCGCTGTCCTCGCTCGCGGCATCGGCGTCGCTGGACCATCCCCTGCTGGTCGAACGCGCGGAACCCAAGCGCGCGGCGGTCCTGATCGTGACCAGCGACCGCGGACTGGCCGGTGGCTACACGTCCAACGCCGTGCGTGCGGCCGAGGAATTGCAGTCCCTGCTGCGCAGCGAGGGCAAGGAGCCGATCCTCTATGTCATCGGCCGCAAGGGGATCGGTTACTACAGCTTCCGCAGGCGCAATGTTGCCCACACGTGGAGCGGCTTCTCCGAGCAGCCGACCTACAGCGATGCCCGCGAGGTCTCGGCGACGCTGATCAAGGCGTTCCTCGCCGGGGTCGATGACACCGGCGACGACCCGGGCGCGGACGAAACCATCGGCGTCGATGAGATCCACCTCGTGCACACCCGCTTCGTCTCGATGCTGGCCCAGGAGCCGACCGCCAACCGGATCGCGCCCCTGGTGGTCGAGGAGGTCGAGGAGGGGGATCGGACGAAGCTGTCGGAACTGCAGCCGCAGTACGAGTTCGAGCCCGATCCCGAGACCCTGCTCGATGCGCTGCTACCGACGTATGTCACCAGCCGCATCTATGCCGCCCTGCTGGAATCGGCAGCCTCGGAGTCGGCCGCCCGCCGGCGAGCCATGAAGGCGGCCACCGACAACGCCGACGAGCTGATCCGCGGTCTGACCCGCGACGTCAACCAAGCGCGGCAGGCCCAGATCACCCAAGAAATCAGCGAGATCGTCGGCGGCGCCGACGCTCTTGCCTCCGTAGGAAGCGACGAGTAGATGACTGCCACCACCACTGCCCCCACTGAATCCTCGGCGGACTCGCCCGGTCTCGCCGGCCGCGTCGTGCGGATCATCGGACCCGTCGTCGACGTGGAGTTCCCGCGCGAGTCGGTGCCGCCGCTGTTCCAAGCACTGCACGTCGAGATCGAGCTCGAATCGGTCCGCAAGAGGGTGACCCTCGAGGTAGCCCAGCACCTGGGCGACAACCTGGTCCGGACCATCTCGATGCAGCCCACCGATGGGCTGGTGCGGGGCGCCGAGGTCACCGATACCGGCTCCTCGATCTCGGTTCCGGTGGGCGACCAGGTCAAGGGACATGTCTTCAACATGCTCGGCGACTGCCTGGACGATCCGGATCTGGAGTTCGAGGGTGACCGCTGGTCGATCCACCGCCGCCCGCCGGCCTTCGACCAGCTCGAGGGCAAGACCGAGATGCTGGAGACCGGCATCAAGGTCATCGACCTGCTCACCCCGTACGTGACCGGCGGCAAGATCGGCCTGTTCGGCGGTGCCGGCGTCGGCAAAACCGTGCTGATCCAGGAGATGATCCGCCGGGTTGCCAAGAACTTCGGTGGTACGTCGGTCTTCGCCGGGGTCGGGGAGCGCACCCGTGAGGGCAACGACCTGATCACCGAGATGACCGAGGCCGGGGTCATCCAGGACACCGCCCTGGTCTTCGGTCAGATGGACGAGCCGCCGGGCACCCGGATGCGCGTGGCCCTGTCCGCACTAACGATGGCTGAGTACTTCCGCGACGAGCAGAACCAGGACGTGCTGCTGTTCATCGACAACATCTTCCGGTTCACCCAGGCTGGGTCGGAGGTGTCGACCTTGCTCGGTCGGATGCCGTCGGCCGTGGGCTACCAGCCGACGCTGGCCGACGAGATGGGCGAGCTGCAGGAGCGGATCACCTCCACGAAGGGCCGCTCGATCACCTCGATGCAGGCCGTGTACGTACCCGCCGACGATTACACCGACCCCGCGCCGGCGACCACCTTCGCCCACCTGGATGCGACCACGGAGCTGTCCCGGTCGGTGTTCTCCAAGGGCATCTTCCCGGCAGTGGACCCGCTGTCCTCGACCTCCCGGATCCTCGCGGCGCAGTACATCGGCGACGAGCACTACCGCGTTGCCCAGGAGGTCAAGCGGATCCTGCAGCGCTATCAGGAACTCCAGGACATCATCGCGATCCTCGGCATCGACGAGCTGTCCGAGGAGGACAAGGTCCTGGTCGGTCGGGCCCGGCGGATCGAGCGTTTCCTGTCCCAGAACATGTACGCCGCAGAGCAGTTCACCGGTCAGCCTGGATCATTCCTGTCGGTAGGGGACACCGTCGAGGCGTTCGACAAGGTGGCTAAGGGCGAGTACGACCATCTCCCCGAGCAGGCCTTCTATCTCTGCGGAGGGTTGGACGACGTCGAGGCCAAGGGGAAAGAGTTGGGCGGTGAGAAACCGACCCGCAGGGCGTCCTCCTCGGAGCAGGCCGCCGAGGATTCCTCGGATGAGGAGTCGTCCGAAGATGAGTCATCGGAGAACTCGGCGGCGGACGAAGCCGCCGAGCCGAGCCCGGACCCAACCCCCGAGACGAGTCCGGACGAAACGCCCGAGACCACGTCCGGTGCAGCACCCGAGGAGCCGACAGATACTTCTTCTGCAAAGGCTGCGGAGAATTCCTAACCGGGACATCTGCCGACATAGCCGAGGAGAACCATGGTCCTGAACGTCGAACTGGTAGCCGTAGAGCGCCAGATCTGGTCGGGCGAGGCCACCCGGGTCATCGCGCGCACCACGGAAGGGGAGTTGGGCATCCTAACCGGCCACGCGCCGCTGCTGGGTCAACTTGCCGACGGCGGGACCGTACGCATCCTGCAGGAGTCCGGTGAGGAGCTGGTCGTCGCTGCGCACGGAGGCTTCCTCTCGGTGACCGAGAAGGGCGTGTCGATCCTGGCCGAGGTGGCCGAGTTCGCCTCGGAGATCGATGTGGCCCGCGCTCGGCGGGCGCTGGAGAATGCGCGCGGGGCCGATGAGGACGACGAGGCCGCCCAGGCGGCAGCCAAGCGCGCTGAATCGCGGCTGCTCGCCGCCGGGGAAACGGTCTAGGCAGCACCATGCCGGGCGAGGGGCAGCATCGATGACGACCACCGGAAAGGTCATCGCCGCGTCCCTGCTTCTGCTCTTGGTCCTGCTTCTCGTCGGAAGCTTTGTCGTGCGGCGATCGCTCCTGCTTCGCGGCATCGGAGCTGTGGAGATCTGGATCAAGCTGAGCCCACGGCGCTGGTCGCTCGGCGTCGGTTGGTTCGGCGGTGACGAGCTGTCCTGGTATCGGGTGTTCTCGCTGTCCCCGCGTCCGGCGCGGGTACTGGTCCGTGGTCAGCTCGAAGTGGTGGAACGACGAAGACCCGGCGAGCGCGACGCCATCGTCCTACCGCGCAATGCCACGATCCTGGCCTGTCGCACTCCGCACCGGACCGAGCAGGTGGCGATGAGTGCCGGGGCGGTCAACGGTCTGCTGTCCTGGCTCCAGGCGCAGCCGCCGGGTTACCCGATCCACGATGTCAGGGCCGGCTGACTAGCCCTTCAGCCCGTTAGGTGGCGTTGGCCCGCGGCTCCCAGAGCACGTCGCCGTCCGGGTTCGCGATGCGGGAGAGGATGAACAGCAGGTCGGACAGCCGGTTGAGATAGCGCGCGCACGTCTCGTTCGTACGCTCGCTGTCGTCCTCGATCAGCGCCCAGGTGCTGCGTTCGGCCCGCCGGCTGACCGTACGCGCGTGATGGAGCAGCGCGGCTCCGGCGCTGCCACCGGGCAGGATGAAGCTGTCCAGCTTGGTAAGCCGGGCATTGAACTCGTCGCAGTGCGTTTCCAGCCGGGTGACGTAGTCCTCGGTGACCCGGATCGGTGGATAAGGCGGGTTCTCGATAACCGGGGTGCACAGGTCGGCTCCGACGTCGAACATGTCGTTCTGCACAGCCAGCAGCACGGCCCGTACGTCCTCGTCCAAGTGACCCAGGGCAAGTGCGGTGCCGATGACCGCGTTTGCCTCATCGACATCGGCGAAGGCAGCCAGCCGTACGTCGGTCTTGCGTACGTCGGACATGTCGCCGAGTTTCGTCGAGCCCTTGTCGCCGGTCCTGGTGTAGATGCGGGTCAAGCGGACGCTCATGGCCTGCACGCTAGCGTGGAATGCTGGCGTGTCCGCTTCCCGGCGGGCACGTGGACGTGAAAGCCAATCTTGAAGGGACATGTGTGGACACCTTCGCCGTCACCGGAGGTGCCCGGCTGGCCGGGACCGCCACGGTCACCGGGGCCAAGAACAGCGCCTTGAAGCTGATGGCAGCTGCCTTGCTGGCCGAGGGCACCAGTACGGTCCGCGCCGTACCAGAGATCGCCGACGTGACGATCATGGGTGAGGTGCTGCGCCGGCTCGGCTGTTCGGTCGAACTGGGCTTCGAGGCCGAATGCGCATCCGGAACCGTACGGATCGACGTACCGCACCATCTGGGGACCGAGACCGACTACGACCTGGTACGTCGGATGCGTGCGGCGATCTGCGTACTCGGTCCGTTGCTGGCCCGCTGCGGACGGGCGACCGTGCCAATGCCCGGCGGAGACAACATCGGCTCTCGCGGGTTGGACCTGCACATCGCCGGTCTGAACCGACTCGGCGCGGACATCCGCAACGAACACGGCTTCCTGATCGCCACTGCCGAGTCGCTGGTGGGCGCCATGGTCTGGCTCGACTTTCCCAGTGTCGGGGCCACCGAGAACCTGCTGATGGCTGGTGTGCTGGCCAAGGGCACCACGGTGATCGACAACGCTGCCCGCGAACCCGAGATCGTCGACCTCGTCTCGATGCTGGTGGAGATGGGGGCCAAGATCGATGGGGCAGGCACTTCCACCCTGGAGATCGTGGGGGTCGACGGCCTGCACCCGGTCGAGCACACCACCGTGCCGGACCGGGTCGTCGCGGGCACGCTGGCCTACGGGGCGGTGATGACCGGCGGGGACGTACACATCCGCAACGGCCGTACCCATCACCTCGACGTCCCGTTGGGCAAGCTCACCGACGCCGGCGCAGAGGTGACCAGCACCGCGGACGGTTTCCGGATCGTCATGGATCGGCGTCCCAAGGCCGTCGACATCGTCACCCTGCCCTATCCCGGGTTCCCCACCGACCTGCAGCCGATGGCCGTCGGGCTGGCCGCGGTGAGCGAGGGTAGTTCGATGATCAGCGAGAATGTCTTCGAGGCTCGCTTCATGTTCGTCAACGAGCTCGTCCGGCTCGGTGCCGACGTACAGGTCGACGGCCATCACGTGGTGGTCCGAGGGCACCGGCAGCTGTCCAGTGCCCCGGTCGAGGCGCACGACATCCGGGCCGGGGCCGGCTTGGTCCTTGCCGGGCTCGTCGCTGACGGCCGGACCGAGGTCAGCGGCGGGCACCACATCGTTCGCGGCTACCCAGACTTCGCCGGCCAGCTCACCGCCCTCGGCGCCAACGTCACCCTGGACACGACGCCCGACCCCTGACCGCTAGAGGCCGGGGCCCGGGGACGTTATGCGCATAACGTCTCGGATTTTGGTCTGTATCGGGACGTTATGCGCACAAGGTCCCGGATTTTGGTCTGTATCAGGACGTTATGCGCACAAGGTCCCGGATTTGGCCCTGGGATCGGGACGTTGTGCGCATAAGGCCCGGTTTGTGCCGCGTTTCCGGCTGTGGACAGGCTCGGCATGGACGTGGGCGGTCGCGGCACCCTGTGCAGGGTGAAAACTTCTCGGATACCGAAGGCTCTTCGCGAGCGGCCTTTTCGTGGACGTGACGCCTTGGCGGATGGCTTGATCAGCCGTCGAAGACTGCTTGGCCCGGAGTTTCGGCGCATTCTGCACGGCGTTTACGTGGTTGCGGGCATCAGCATCGATCACGGGATCCGGTGCCAGGCAGCGGCACTCATACTGCCGCCCGATTCGGTGTTGACCGGTCATTCGGCGGCTTGGTGGTACGGCGTACCGTTTGCGCGTGCGGATGCACCCGTCATGGTGGCCCGTCCTCCTGGTGCGCGGATGGACGGGCCTCGCGGCGTCAAGGTCCATCGAACTCCGTTTCAGGACCAGGATGTCGCCGTCGTCGACGGCTTTCGCGTGACGTCGCCGGCACGCGCAGCTTGGGACGTCAGCACTCTGGCCGAGCCGGGGCCTGCTCTTGCCATCGTCGATGGGCTCCTCCATCGAGGCGTCCTCAGTCCGGTGGATCTGGCGATAAGACTGGCAGCCGGAGCCGGCATCTGGGGGGTGAGCCGCGCCCGGGAGGTGTTCGGTCTAGCCGATGGTCGCAGCGAATCTCCGGCCGAGAGTCAGGTTCGGTTGACCGTCCATCGGGCTGGCCTGCCCCCTCCAATCCCACAGTTCGTGGTTCGGATGGAGGGACGTTTCGTTGCTCGGGTGGACTTCGCCTGGCCAGACCGCAAAGTGATTCTCGAGTACGACGGAGCCCATCATGCCGATGTGCTGCAAATGAGGCGTGATCGCAAGCGGCTCAATGACCTCGTGAACGCAGGCTGGGTGGTGTTGCATGCCACCGCAAGCGACCTTCAGGACCCAGGACCGCTGTTGCATGCGCTGCGAACTGCGTTGGGTCGCTCGGCTGCTTAGTGGAAACCGAGACGTTATGCGCACAAGGTCCCGAAAATTGGCTCGGGACGGAACGTTATGCGCTTAACGTTCCATGGCCCAGCGAGGAATGTTCAGGGGTCGGGGGTGGGGTCGTCCTCGTTCTGTTGGGCCAGGAAGCGTTCGACCTGCGCGCCGATGTCCTCCGCGGACAGGGTCGACAGTTCGGCGATACCGGTATCCGCGCCCTCGGTGCTCAGCGCGTCGAACTGACGTTCCAACGTCGAGACCACCCGGGCTATCTCGTCGTTGCCGGCCAACTGCTCGTCCGCGGCGGCAACCACCCGCGTTCCGGCCTCGATCAGATCGCCCAGTGGCAGCGCCAAGCCGGTCGCGGCAGCTGTCGCCTCGAGCAAGGCAGCCGACGCGGCCGGGTAGTCGGACTCGGCCAGGTAGTAGGGCACGTGTGCAGCGAAACCGAATCCGTCGTGACCCGCCCCACCCAGCCGCATCTCCAGCAAGGCACCGAGGCTTGCCGGTACGACGACCTTGCCGCGCCACAGGTTGGCGCCGCTGACCAGGCCCGAACGGGTGGCATGCGAGGTAACCGTCACCGGCCGGGTGTGCGGCATCGCCATCGGGATGCCCAAGAGGCCCACCGTGCGTTGCACCTCGAAACGGCCGACCAGATTTAGCAGTGCCTCGGTGAATCGGTCCCAGAGGAAGTCCGGCTCAGGACCGGCCAGGAGCAGGAAGCTGATCCCTTCGGAGTCGGTCATCCGATAGAGGACGAGTTCGGGCGAGATGTAGTCCTCGTAGTGGTCCTCGTTGAAGGTCAGCCGGGGCCGGCGGCTGCGATAGTCGATCAGCACGTCGTGGTCGAAGCGGACGACCACCTCGTGTTCGAGGCTGTCCAACAACTGACTGACCGCCAGGCTGACGGCCGACCCGGCGTCGATGAAACCCGGCATGGCCTGCACCAACGTGGCCGCGGTCAACAGGTCAGCGGCCGGCTCGAGCCGATAGAGGTCGCCTGGCTCGATTGTCACGGCGAGGTCCTCGGCCCGATACGGATCGGGTGCAGGGGGGCCATAGCCGGCAACGCTTTCATGCGCCGCTGATCTGGCCGAATCCGAGGGCCAGCGTCCTGGCTCGAGGGACGTCCTCGGCGAAGACGAGGACGTCGATATGAGCTGAGTCGCGCGGGCGGATTGTGGAGCGGATCCCCGCGTCGGACAGCACCGCGCGCAGAGCCAGCGCAGATTCGCGGGTCCCGGTCGTGGCCACCGGCCGCAGCAATCCCGGTTGGGCCTCCGATCGGCCCAAGTTACGCGCCGGCGCGAAAGCCCACCGGATGAACATGATCAGCAGGACCACCACGAGGACCGCTGCGACCGGGCCGACCGCGTAGTGCAGGCTGCCCGCGTCCACCGGCACCCGAACCACCTCCTCGGCCCGCCCGCTCGAACGCTGCGGAGCCTGCCCCTCCAGTCTGCCATCGACCCGTACGCCGATCTGGCACGTACGGTCGCGAACCGGCGTTCTCGGCGGCCCAACCGGCCGTTGGACAGCGAACCGGCCGATTGACCGTCGGGCCCTGTGGCTACTGCCACCACCCGATCTGGCGGCCGCAGCCAACGGGCGGACTTAGACTTCGGCCATGCCGTACCCGTCCACTGCCGGTGAACGGGACCGGCCCTGGGTCATGCGGACCTACGCGGGCCATTCCTCGGCCAAGGAGTCGAACGCCCTCTACCGTGGCAATCTGGCCAAAGGCCAGACCGGGCTGTCGGTGGCCTTCGACCTGCCAACCCAGACCGGTTATGACGCTGACAGCGAACTGGCCGCCGGCGAGGTCGGCAAGGTCGGCGTCCCGATTGCGCACCTCGGTGACATGCGGGCGCTGTTCGCTGACATCCCGCTGGCCACGATGAACACCTCGATGACGATCAACGCGACGGCGATGTGGCTGCTCGCGCTCTACGAAGTGGTCGCGGAGGAGCAGGCGGAGGCAGCCGGCACCGATCCGGCCGAGACCGTCACGGCACTGACCGGAACGACGCAGAACGACATCATCAAGGAATACCTCTCCCGCGGGACCTACATCTTCCCGCCCGGACCATCGCTTCGGCTGATCACCGACATGGTCGCCTACACCGTCACCAAGATGCCGAAGTGGAACCCGACCAACATCTGCAGCTATCACCTGCAGGAGGCCGGCGCGACGCCCGTACAGGAGATCGCGTACGCCATGTCGACAGCGATCGCCGTACTCGATGCCGTAAGGGATTCCGGCCAGGTGCCGCAAGAGCGTTTCGGTGACGTGGTCGGCCGCATCTCGTTCTTCGTCAATGCTGGTGTCCGCTTCGTGGAGGAGATGTGCAAGATGCGCGCCTTCACCCAGCTCTGGGACGAGTTCACCCTCGAGCGGTACGGCGTACAGGACGAGAAGCAGCGCAGGTTCCGGTACGGCGTCCAGGTCAACTCGTTGGGGCTGACCGAGGCCCAGCCCGAGAACAACGTCCAGCGCATCGTGCTTGAGCTGCTCGCCGTCACCCTGTCCCGGGACGCACGGGCGCGGGCCGTGCAGCTGCCGGCCTGGAACGAGGCACTCGGTCTGCCGCGACCCTGGGATCAGCAATGGGCGTTGCGCATGCAGCAGGTGCTGGCTTTCGAGACCGACCTGCTCGACTACGAGGACCTGTTCACCGGCTCGGTCGTGGTCGACCAGAAGGTTGCCGATCTGGTCGCCGGGGCGAAGGCCGAGATCGCGAGGATCGAGGAGATGGGTGGAGCCATCGCAGCGGTCGAGTCCGGCTACATGAAGAGTGAGATGGTCGGCTCGCTGGCTAAGCGGCGGGCCCGGATCGAAAGCGGCGAGGACGTCGTCGTCGGGGTCAATCGGTTCGAGAGCACCGCAGACAATCCGCTGTTAGCCGACCTGGACACCGCGATCATGACCGTGGATCCCGCCGTCGAGCGCGCGGCCCAGGACTCGCTGGTCAGCTGGCGGGCCGAGCGGAATGCCGACGAGGTCACCAGGTCCCTGAAGGCGCTGCGCGATGCCGCCAAGACGCAGGACAACCTGATGGAGGCAACGGTCGCTTGCGCCCGGGCGGGTGTGACGACGGGGGAGTGGGCCGGGTCGCTCCGTGAGGTTTTTGGGGAATACCGCGCACCAACGGGCGTGTCGTCGGCCCCGAGCGGCGCCGCGCCCAGTGACGCGATGACTGCCGTACGGGAGCGGGTACGCGAGACCGGCGAGCAGATCGGCGCCAAGCTTCGGATGCTCGTCGGCAAACCGGGCCTGGACGGGCATTCCAACGGCGCCGAACAGATTGCGGTACGCGCCCGCGATGCCGGCTTCGAGGTGATCTACCAGGGCATCCGGCTGACTCCGGCCCAGATCGTCGCTACCGCCGTCGAGGAGGACGTGCACGTCGTGGGACTCTCGGTGTTGTCCGGCTCGCATCTGCAGGTTGTCCCGGCAATCGTGGCGGGACTGCGGGCCGAAGGGCTCGATGACGTCCCGGTTGTGGTCGGCGGCATCGTTCCGGATACCGATGCGCGGCAGCTGCGTCAACTCGGAGTCGCCCGGGTCTTCACACCCAAGGACTTCGGGATCAACGACATCATGGACGAGATCGTCACCGTGATCCGCGAGGCACATTCTCTCGACTGACCACAGTGGACGGACGTTCAGCCGCCGCTGGCAACCTCGGCGGCGACGGTGGCGATCTGCACGACACGGTACTGCGCGTCGGGGGCGGGGGAGCCGTAGGAGGCCAACGAGATCTCGACAAGGTCGGCGCCGACCCGGACCATTACGGCGGTCGCGAAGAGTCCATCCTCGTCACCGGCATTGATCGGCCGGCGGGAGAAGATCGCGTACTGGTCACCGATTCCGTCGAGCACGCCGCTGGTCGTCATCGTGGTCTGCAGCAGTGGCTCGTCCGGGCATTGCTGGGCTTGCAGGGTCAGGACCTGCAGGGCTGCTGATGCCACGGTCGCGTTTGCCAGCGGCCAGACCAACTGGCTCAGTTGCCCGCCCTCGACGCGGAACACCGTCGATGGGTAGCTCACGTCTAACACGTTGGGGCTGCCGGGCTGGCCGATGCTGGTCCCGCACATGACCGGGATCGCTGAGCGCGCGCTCAGGAGGCTGAACTCGCCGGTGACCACTTCACCGAGGGTCGTGAGATTTTCAGTGTTCAGCCGGGGCAGCGGTGTGCGACCGTAGGTCTGCTCGAAGGGCTTGATGTCCAACGGTTGCGGCTCGGGCGGGAACGAGCCGATGAAGTAGCCCATCCCGGCGAGGGTTTGCGGGTTGGTGTGCCCGACGACGAACCCTGCGATCGAGCCAGCGAGGAGACCGAGGACGAGGATTCCCGCCGCACCGGCCGGGTGCCGCACGGCAGCCTCGACTCGGCCCCGCCGCGCCGATCTCGGTCGGGGCGCAGATTCGATCAGGTCCTCGCCGATCACCCGGCCTGCATCCGCATTACCGCAGCCTCGGCGATCCGGAGCGCACGGGCAAGGCCATCGGGCACTTCCGTACCACCCGCAGCACTGAGGGTCAGCTCGACCAGTTGGCTACCGACCCGGACGAGGACCAGGATGCTCCTTTGGATGGAACCGGAGGCCGGGTCCGTGCGCTCCACGGTGAACACGGCGTACTCGTCACCGATCCCGGTCTGGACGCCCTCGGTGCTTACGGCGAGGCCGGTGCTGCTCGAACAGTTCCTGGCGAGCTCGATCCTCGCGCGCAGGGTGGACGCGGATAGCACGTCGAGGTCAGGACCGATCCGCTCGGTCAAGCTGGCCCCAGCCAGTACGAAGGAGACGGAGTCGAAGACGGTGTACTCGACGCCCGCCCCCGGTGGAAAGGGAACCGGTTCCGCGCTGCTGCTCAGCCCGCAGAGCTCGTCTGACTCGGCCGAGACAACGGAACCATAGCTACCGCCCAACGCTGTCGTCTCGCCCACGCCAGCCAGATCCTGCTGCGTCAGCAGTGCGCCCGAGAGCGAGAGCACCACGACCCCGTCTTCTTCCAGCGGCGATCCGTCCGGGACGATCGGGATGTATCCACCCGGGGGGCCTCCGCCTTCCTGCGCTTGCCGAGCAGCTTCCTTCTCGGTGCCGAAGTTGTTGCCCACCACGAGGCCGGCGGCGAGTCCGAGAACGAGAGCGGCCGCAGCGATGCCGCCCACGACCTTCCGGCCCACCATCGGCGGGACCAGACCTTCGAGCCGGCGGCGGAGCGTCGTGGTGGCCGAAGAAGGTGCCTCGGACTCGATCAGGTCCTCGTCCGGTTTGGGCAGACCGTTCGGGCGATCCCCGTCGACCCCCGCGTCAGCCATCGTTGGCAGTCCGCCCGGTCATCCGGTTGCCACGACCCGGCTGACCGATGCCTGCGCCAAAGCATGCATGCGGCTGTCTGCGTCCGCCACGAAAGATCCATCCGGATTGAGCACGACCTCGATCAGCACGTTAGCGATCCTGGCTACCGCGATCTCGGCGGTGCTGATGCTGCCGTCCTCCCCGCTTTCCAGAGTGAGTTCGAAGAAGGAGATCTCGGCACCGACGCTCGCATCACTACCGGTGAACAGGATCGAGGTGTACTCGTTGACCACCGGACACGATTGGCTGTCCTGGACCAACCGGGTCAGGGCGTCGGATGCCTGCTGGTCGGAGTCGTATTGGATGGCGGACTGGTTCAGCGTTCCGTCGGCCACCGTCCACGCCGCGGCAGCGACCTCCGTGGGACCGGAGTACTCCGCGTAGGCGTTTTCTGCGCCGCACAGGCCGGGGAAGCCCAGCACCGCGCTGTAGGGCGCAGTCCCCGGACCGGTTTCACCGGTTGCCTGGATCTCCGCCCAGGTGGGCAGCGAGTCGTTGGTGACCGAGAAGGGCCCGGTGGGCAGGTCTTCGGGCGCGGGCTGATCGCTAGGATCGGGACCACCGAGCGTCGGGCCAGGAAGCTCCTGGACGGAGGGCGGAACTGCTTCGTCCGCCGCCGAAGCCCCGGACTCCGCCGAGGGGTCCATCACCTCCGCTCCACTCGCGGCAGTCCTCGCGTCCTCACCGAGCTGAGGTAGGACGAGGATCCCCCCGAGTGCCAGAGCCGCGACCGTGCCCGCCGTGACGGCAGCGACCCGGTTACGGGTCCGTCGACTGCGCCGGAGCCGGACGTCGTGCAGTCCGGCGACGTCGGTGTGTTCGACAGCGCTCCGGAGAGCGTCGAAGCGTTCGCGCAGCTGATCAGGCATGGTCGACTCCCTCCTCGTCCGTGGTGATCTTCAGTTGGGCGGCAAGGGCGGTCCGCCCGCGGGATAGCCGGGCTTTGACCGTGCCGGTGGGAATGTCGAGCTGACTGGCGATCGCCTCGATCGAGAGGTCGGCGAGGTAGAACAGCACCAGCGCCTCGCGCTGGGTGTGCGGAAGGTGCTTGAGGCCGTCGATCAGCGCGACATGGTCCTCGTTGGGCCCCGGTGTCGTCTGCACCCGCTGAGTACGGCCGAAGGCCAGCGCCGTACGAGCCCGGCGCCACCGGCTGATCGCAACGCGGTGCGAGACCGTACGGACCCAGGCAACCGGATCGGCGTGACCGGACACTGTCGACCAGCGCGCCAACGCCCGCGCGAACCCCTCCTGAACGGCATCCTGGGCCTCGGGCCAGCTACCGGTCAGCGCGAAGATCTGGGCAGTCAGGATGTTCACATGGTTGGCGTAGAACGTGCTGAAGTCCAGAGTGGCTGGGCCGAACGGTTCATGAAGGTCGACTGAGAGCTGGGTGCTGGTGTCGACATCAGGATGCTCGACCGCAGGGCGGATCGATTCCGCGACCAATCTCACCTCCGTCAGCGTCACAGGGGTTCTACGTCCGGTGGGCCCCGTCGGTTGCATGATGCTCGTCTTTGTGACTTGTGGTAGGGCTAGCACTGGGGATTACCGTTGGCTGGGGAACAATCGTTACCAGCCAGCAATGAGATGAGGGCCGGATGAGCAGCTACGAGAACATTCTCGTCGAGGGTGACGGCGGCACGATGACGGTGACCATGAACCGTCCGGAGCGCCGAAACGCACTCTCCCGCGCCCACCTCACCGAGCTGCTGGCCGCCTTCACCGAGATCGGCGCAAGCGATGCCACCGGGGTCATTCTGGCCGCCAACGGCCCGGTCTTCTCCGCCGGGCACGACTTCGCCGACGTCTACGACCACGAGCACAGCGACGTCCGCAGTCTGCTGCGGCTGTGCACTGAACTGATGCAGACCATTCAGTCCATCCCGCAGGTGGTCATCGCCCGCGTACACGCCCTGGCCACCGCAGCCGGTGCTCAGCTGGTCGCCTCCTGCGATCTGGCGATTGCCGCCGACACCGCCGGAATCGCCGCTCCCGGCGGCAAGGGCGGCTGGTTCTGTCACACGCCCATGGTCGCGATCGCCCGCAACGTCGGCCGCAAACGCGCCATGGAGATCGCGCTCACCGGTGATGTGATCGACGCCGTCACCGCGACCGAGTGGGGCCTGTTCAACGCAGTCGTACCGGAATCCGACCTGGAGAAGGCGACTCAGGAGCTCCTCGATCGGGCTACCCGGGGCAGCCGGGCGTCCAAGGGACTGGGCAAGCAGGCTCTGTACGCACAGCTGGATCGGCCCGAGGCCGATGCTTATACCTACGCAGTCGAGGTCATGGCCGCGGCCAGCCAGACTCCCGGTGCTCGTGAGGGAATGGCGTCGTTCCTGGAGAAGCGCCATCCCGTCTGGCCCGACTGAGCAGCGCACCACTGAGCACTGCACCCACGGCGCGAACGACGGGCGGGTCGAGATCCGGCCCGCGATCAGCGGTCCCAGCGTGGGTCAAGCAGTGGCCGGACCGCGCCACAAGTCGACGCCACCGTCGGCCGCGAAGCGGTCGATCTCGGTGAGTTCGTCGGACGTGAAGCCCAATGTGTCCAGCGCCCCGACGCTGTTCTCGATCTGCGACACCGAACTGGCCCCGATCACCAGCGAGGTCACCCGCTCATCCCGCAGGGCCCAGGCCAGCGCCATCTGGGCGAGACTCTGGCCACGCCGATCCGCGATCTCGGCCAAGGATCGGATGCGGGCGAGGTTCTCGTCGGTCAGATGTTCGGCCGGCAGCGAATCCGCTCGGGAACCAGCAGGTTTCGCGCCGCCGAGGTACTTATCGGTCAGCAGTCCCTGAGCGAGCGTGGTGAAGCCGATGCAGCCGACCCCTTCGCTGGCCAGGACGTCGAGCAGGTCGGTCTCGATCCAACGGTTGATCATCGAGTACGACGGTTGATGGATCAGCAGTGGCGTACCCAGGTCGCGCAGTATTGCCGCCGCCTCCGAGGTCCGTTGTGCGGAGTAGGACGAGATCCCGACGTAGAGCGCCTTGCCTGCGCGTACCGCCGCATCCAGGGCTCCCATCGTCTCCTCGAGCGGAGTCTCCGGATCGAAGCGGTGGGAGTAGAAGATGTCGACGTAGTCCAGACCCATCCGGTCCAGGCTCTGATCGAGGCTCGCGGTGAGGTATTTGCGTGAGCCCAGGTCGCCGTACGGACCTGGCCACATGTCCCAACCGGCTTTTGTCGAGATGACGACTTCGTCGCGATAGGGGCGCAGATCGCTCCGCAGGATCGAGCCGAAATTGCGTTCAGCGCTGCCGTACGGCGGCCCGTAGTTGTTGGCCAGGTCGAAGTGGGTGATCCCGAGGTCGAAGGCCCGGCAGACCACCGCCCGTTGGGTTCCCAGGGGCTGCTCGTCACCGAAGTTGTGCCACAGGCCGAGCGAGAGCATGGGCAGTCTGAGTCCGCTGCGTCCGGTCCGGCGGTAGGTCATCGAGTCGTAACGGTCCGGGGCCGCGAGGTAGTTCATCCCGAGACCGTAGCCGTGCCGAAGCATCACCAGGACCGACAGTCTGGTGACGTCCCGAACCCTTCGGCAGCGGTATCGCCTAACCTCGCCTGTTGTGCGCCTGGTCGTTGCTCGCTGCACGGTCGACTATGTCGGCCGGCTGACCGCCCACCTGCCATCGGCCCTGCGGCTCCTGCTCGTCAAGGCCGACGGGTCGGTGTCGATCCACGCCGACGATCGGGCGTACAAGCCGTTGAACTGGATGAGTCCGCCGTGCACGGTGCGGGAATCCACTGACGACGACGGCATGATGTGGACGGTCACCAACAAGCTCGGTGAGCAACTCCTGATCCGCCTCGAGTCGATCGAGCACGACTCCTTCCACCAGCTCGGCGTGGATCCGGGACTGGTCAAGGACGGCGTCGAGGCCCATCTGCAGGAACTGCTCGCTGAACACGTGCACACATTCGGTGCCGGCTGGTCCCTGGTCCGACGGGAGTACCCGACGCCAATAGGTCCCGTCGACCTGCTCTGCCGGGACGGCACCGGCGCGACGGTGGCCATCGAGGTCAAGCGCCGTGGTGAGATAGACGGCGTCGAGCAGCTCACCCGCTACCTCGCCCTGCTCAACCGGGATCCGCTGCTCGCCCCGGTTCGCGGCGTCCTGGCCGCGCAAGAGATCACCCCGCAGGCACGGGTGCTCGCCACCGATCGCGGGATCGGCTGGCAGGTCGTCGACTATCAACTCCTGCGTGGGGCCGAGGACACCTCACTGCGCCTGTTCTGACCCTGCGCCAGTTCTGACCCTGCGCCTGTTCTGACGCAGACCTGGCGGTTCGACCGCCGCCGGTAGCATCAGGGGATGAGTGCTGCCCCAACGGATCTGGCGACTTTCGACTCGCTGAATCCGGCTTCGGGGGAGGTCATCGGCTCCTTCCCGATCCACACCGGCGCCGAGGTTGGTCCTGCAGTCGAGGCGGCGCGAGCCGCAGCGCTCTGGTGGGACAGCCTCGGCTTCGACGGTCGGGAGCGTCGCCTCCGCAACTGGGCGCGGGACATCACGGTGCGCATGGACGAACTGGCCACGGTGATCCACCGGGAGAACGGCAAGCCGCTGATCGATGCTCGGCTGGAGGTGGTCGGGGTCATCGAGCATCTGCACTGGGCGGCAACGCATGCGGCCGGCGTCCTCGGTCGCCGTACGGTGGGGCGGTCCTGGCTGTTCCCCAACCACAAGCCGTCGGTGGGCTACCGCCCGTACGGCGTCG
>JAABUR0100001552.1_pt1 | contig 40472 bp, 51 predicted proteins | sample 5560091 | NCBI WGS metagenome assembly JAABUR01 (sample SAMN10711879, study PRJNA513375) | rock metagenome | isolation source: Antarctica rocks | place: Antarctica: Victoria Land, University Valley sud | reverse complement strand
TGCATGCAAGCTATTTGAAAAGAACTGTCACATCACACAGTGCTTCAGATGTCACGAATTTGATCACATGACTAAGATCTGCAGAAAGAATCAGCGCTGCGAAAAATGCGCAGACAAGCATCACATAGAAAAGTGTGTAATGTCTTTGAATAAAAGACGTTGCATCAACTGCAACGAAAATCAAAAACTCTAAAGATGCATCTGTCTTAAGTGACAACAGCAGATGAAACAAGCGTTTGAAATTTATAGAAATAAATTGTTCAGATACTCTGAGACATCTAAATACAATTGCACACTCTTTTCGCTGTCTCTGAACTCTTTAGATTCAATGAACTCTTCAGATTCAACAAATTCTTTCAATTCAACAAACTTCTTGAGCTCAGCAACAGTCATGCTGAAAACACACAGTTGAATCGCTGATGAATCAGCTTGACAGATAGTAGAGATCAAGAAGAGACGAGTCGATCTTTTCTCTTGCGTAAGTAGTGACTCAGACGAGACGACATCTGAGCAGATTCAGAAACGTTCAATCAGAAAGTGAGAAAGATCATCAATGATCAAAAGCATACAAAGAGTCTTCTCATTGCAGAGTCAACAACAGTTATGAATAACTTTATAACAAAACAGTCTTTTCTACGAATTCTACAGTACAACATCAGAAAATCATTAAGAATTCAAGAATCATTTCTAATTAACAGAGAAGTTCGCGAATTCAACATAGTAGCTATACAGAAGTAAGATTGCAATAACAATGACTCACAGTCATTTAGTTCAGCACACAACTTTTTTCACCTAGTGAAAAACTCGTCATCTCAATCAAGAACATGCATATACATTAACAAACATCTAAGACTCAATCAATGAATAGTAGAAACAGCTGAGTCAAACATTTGCTCAATCAGAATATTAACTTGCAACACAGATGATGAAACGCAGACGCTAAGACTTCTAAACGTTTACAACTCATGCTCACTGTTTACTACATTCACAGAGAAATCTTCAATCATTTCTTGTTTGAACAAACTACTCAAGAATGATGACAAACAACTGATCATAGAAGATTTCAATCTACATCATTCTCACTGAGAGAGACGAAGATGCTTCACTCGTCATACGATGACTGATACTTTACTAAACGTCATTACAAACGCAAGGCTGAAATTATTACTGAAATCAGGCACTATTACTCGCGAAGCTCACAATCAATTTACGATGATTGATCTAGTCTTTAGCAGCGAGAAAATACAGTTCATGACACGCAAGTGCAAGATACGAACTGATCTGCATCAGAGATTGAATCATCTTTCAATCATCACAGAGCTATGTCTACAAACAATCTCAGTGCAATTCTTGACTTGATGACTTTGAAAGAAAATGAATACAGAAGCTTTGAATGCTTATCTGCGAATACATTTATCTTTGAAACGCTCTCTAGACGACAAGACTATGATGAATGACAGAGTGTGCAAGATTATCAGAGTGTTACAGAAGATTATCGAGAAATTTACTCTCTTGACAAAGTCATCAAATTAAGCAAAAGACTTTTGAAATCAAAGCTGCTTCAAAGTAGTAATGAAATCAAGACAACTGCAAATCATATGAAAAACGCAAGATACATTAGAAGCGTGAAATGAATATTTGAAGCACAACGATTATAAAAACAAGATCATTCAACAAACGAAATGCGCACACTTCAGAACACAAATGCATGAGCTGAGCAAAGCACTCAAATCAATATGACGCTTTGCAAAATGAGCTAGAATCGAAAGTCAGCTATCTAAAAAGCTTTCTCAGTTTTCGTCACTGAAGCGAAGTGACATCAATCATATGATAACGATGTTCAAGAAAAAAACTGAGATACTGCAAGAAAAGTTCTTTTTCTCATCTTCTCAAGCGAATGTCAGCGACATCGCAAAATCATTCATATCTCTGACAGTCTCATTCAATTCACGCATCACAGAAGATGAAGTGAAGCAAACAATCAGACGAGTAAAAGCAGACAAAGCGTTGAACGCTTCAGATATTTCAAACAGAGTGCTTTAAGCGAGTCTTGCAGAACTGATCTCAGTACTGACGAGTTTATTCAACGCATGTGTAATACACAAGTATTATTCAAAGCAGTTCAAAAAGACTCAGACAATAGTACTATGCAAATTGAAGAAAAGTGACTATATTGATTCAAAGACGTATTGACTTATTGCTTTGCTCAATATCATGAGCAAAGCGCTGAAGTTGATCATGATCAAAAGACTGAGTGACATAGTCGAGACTCATTGCATGCTATCAAATGCTCAAATGAAAGCGAGACGCAAGCGATTCATGCTATTGATGTTAGATCTACTAGTAGATCAAGTTCACACAGTGTGAGACTGTGAAATCAAATATGTGATCTTCATGCTAAACTTAAACGTCGTCAAAGCGTTTAATCAAGTCTCACACGTCAGACTTCTGCATACGCTGAAAATGAAAAGAACGTCAAGCTACATAATCGAATGAACACGCAGCTTTCTAAAGAATCGAGAGACGTTGCTAATATTCAATGAATAAACGAGTGACATGCGCAAGATAAACGCAGACATATCGCAGAGATTTCTCATTTCATCGATTCTTTTTCTATTCTTCAACGCAAGTTTAATTGAAAAATGCGAAGCACTGAGAATTAAAATCGAAGTGCTTGACTTCATAAATAATATTAACATTCTAGTCTACGACAGATTCACTGAAGAAATCTGCAGAACACTGAGCAAAGCACACGACGTCTGCACAAAATGAGCTCGCACTCATGACGCAACGTTCGCATCAGAAAAGTACAAGCTTACGTATTTCACTAGAAAATTGAAGAGATTTGACATGACAATTAGCATACAAATAGAAAGCTCAGTTATCAAATCGAAATCAAATGTACGAGTTCTAGAGATGCAACTGAACACGAAACTGCGATGAGACGCGCATCTTCGACAAATAGAGACGAATCACGTCACAAGAATGCTGACACTTAGTCATCTTGAAGTCTTCACATGAGAAGCTATCTTCACAAAAGCGAGACAAGTATACTCAGCAGTAGTGAGATCAGAAATTGCATTCGAAGCGTCAGTCTGACATCAGCGCGACAAGAAAGATGAACTGTTGAGCAAAGAATGCAGATTAGAAACACTTCAGAATCAGACTTTGTGTCACGTAGCAGAAGTGTTTAAAAGAGTAAACATCGAAACTCTAAAGGCAGAAACATACATGAGTTCGCTACATGTTCATCTGAACATGCTACAGAACAAGATCACGTTACACAGTCAAGTCAATGATCGAACGCAAGAGATCAGACAAGCATGCAAACTAATATGCGCTCGTTTGACGAGAGTTAATCGCGTCATTTCTCGCTCACTCGTCATCAAGAAAATAGTACTTCTGAATGTCTTCATTCAAGAAGATGCAAAGATACAGTTGAGATGCAGATGATACACTCTCTTCTTCACAATGATTTTAACAAGCGATAGCATCGCAATAACGCAGTATCACAAAGATCAATGAAATCAACGATGAGAAAAGTACAGAGAACGCGTTGCAGACATCAACGCAATCTCAGCACAAAGATCACATCTGAGCAATAAGATGATAAAGATGCGTGATGATCTTCAGAAAGCAGAAAGCACTCTCATAATTCACATCAGAATTGAACGCATAGATCTGAACATTTATCTGCACTCTAGAAATGTTTCAGACACGAATAGCTTGCAATACAACTGCGAATGAAGTCATCAGACGACGAAGCATGTACTCATGCACTGCTCAAACTGATCACATCTGCGATCAAGAATGTTACAAGATGTTAACTTCTTGAACTATTAAATAATCATCATCATCACGAAGAGTTTCAGAGCAGTAGCGAAGATGATGATGAAAACGAAGCTCTTAAAGCAATTTAGAGTGACTAGAACACTCGTTCTCTAACGTGCAATCAACGCGAACAAATTTGATACATAGTCTCAAAACTTACTGTTTCAACTGCGTGAAGCAATCATGTAGACTGCGAGTGATTTTCTACCTCAGAAAGTTTTGTTCACTCGATACAGATAGCATAAAGTCTCTCATGAGTCAATCTAATCAATATCACAAGAATGTATGAATTTATTATTATTATTATTATTATTATGATTTAGTTTATTACTTGATCTTTTCATTTTAATGTTTCATCTTAGTAAATATACTTTGTTTCTCTTTTTAAGAATAAATTCTCTATTTCTTTTTTTATTTGCATACAGAATCATGCACTTGCTGAGAAACTATATATTTTTTTGTAATTTCTTTTATAACAGCTGCAATTATTTTATCTGTAGCGTAACTTTTTTAGTTAATTATGCAAATTCACGTAATTTTTTAAAAGTTTTTGATTCAAACTTATAGTTCACAAAGAATGATGACATGCTGATTACTTCTGTTGTTGTGCTATTGAAAGTCAACTGTGCTATCAATAATAGTTGTATTCAATCATTCTGTTTATAATTAATATAACATTTGAGATACTGTTTCAATGTTTGATTCATTCTTTTCATTTGTTCATTCATTTATGAATGATAAGTTGTTGACAGTTTATGATGAATCTTTAGTTAATTCATTAAGAATTTTCAGAATTTTGATGTGAAGAGCTTGTTTCTATTCAAAATTATTTTATTTGATAATTCATGATTTGCTACAATCATTTTTAAGAATGTATAAGTTAAATCTTTTGTGAATGTTACTTTCTTGTATGATAAGAAGTATTTGTACTTGATTAATTTATTTATTATAATCAATATAAAGTTGTACATTATTTTCATAACTTTTTCTTTTGACTTTGATAGCTTGATTATAAAGTTTAAAGCTATGCTCTTTCATGCATGATTCAACATACTGAAGCTTTTCAAAAGTTCATAAAGTTTGTGTTGATTATATTTCATATAAATACATACATTGCACTTTCTGATAATATTCTCTATCTGTTTTCTCATCTTTGAAAAATAGTAGATTTTAAATATTCTTTCAATAATTTTATTTAAATCTTGATATTCATGTATCATCTTCTGTCTGCATTTTGTTGAAACATAAATCAAATCTTGAAATGTTAGTATTTCATTAATAATCTTAAAGTTCACGTTGTTCTCAATATTTTTTATAATATCTTGCATGACTGAGTTCTTTGCTAACTTTAGCTTTACTCATTTCTCAAGATCTCTGTTGTTGATTCATAAAGTAGCTGTGTTTTATCTATTATAAACAATTAAATCATCTGAGTTTTCTTGCAAGATAGTCTGATTTATCTATAATTTATCTATCATGTGATTTACTCTTCTGCTCAAAATGTTGATTTTCAAATTCTCAGATTTCTTTCAATATTGAATTTAAAAGTTGTATGATGATAATTCTTTTAATCATCTAATCTGTTTTCAATTTAGAACTTTCATGATCATAAAGTATAACAGATTTTTATGATTTATATATACTTGAATCTGATGTCTAGATTTTTTCAAATACACTCTTCATTATTTGAAAGAATCAACAATAATTAACAACTTCTTATCATGTATCTTGTAGTTCAATTCAACATCTGTAAGCTTTTTATTGTAAAATGCAATAAGATGCAGATGTTTCTTATCATTTGATTAATTGATACATGCTTCAATAACTTCATCTGATATATTCATCTTAAGCATAATGAGTTTTTCTGATTCAAACATGATCAGTATTGACTGAAAGATGAACAATTTCTTCAACTTCTTGAAAGCTTTTTCTGCTTTCTCAGTTTACATGAATGATATATTCTTTCTTGTAAAATTCATAAGTAATGAAATGATTCTGAAGTATCTTTTTATAAAGCATTTATAAAAAAGTTCATGAATTTTAGAAAGAATTGAACTTCAATCTTTAACTTTGATATTAATCAAGTTATAATAGCTTTTATTTTCTTTAAGTTCATTTTTAAACTTTGAAACATGACTATGAATTTCAAAAACTGTACATTCTGTACATGAAATTTACTTTTCTCTGACTTAATGCGCAGATTGACTTTCTTTAAAGTTTGTAAAACTTTCTTAACATATTGCATATGTTCTTTCTTTGTCTTTAAGTATACTAATATATCATTCAAATATACTATGATAAATTGATTTAAATAATGTTGTAACACATTATTTACAAAGATTTGAAACATAATTGAAGCATTGATTAAATTGAAAGACATGATCAAATACTTATAATGTTTTAGTTGAGTGTAAAAAACTATCTTTCACTCATTTTTTTCTTTAATTTGTATTCAATTGAATGCTTTAAGTATATTGAATTTTGTAAATCACTGTGCATTCTGCAATCTATTTTACAGTTTTGCTATGAGCGATAATGAATAGCTGTTTTTAATCATGATGTTATTCAATGTTTTATAATCAACACATAATTTTAAACTTTTATTCAATTTCAAAATAAACAAAATTGAATATTCTGCTGATGATTACAATTTTCTGATGAATTCTTTTTGCATATTTTCTTTCAAATATTGTTGCAAAGCAAAGCATTAAGCTTTTCTGCTGACAATAAGTAAATGAACTGTTTTGTGAGTTTCTTGTCGTTAATGAGCTTAATCTTGTGATTTCATGATTGATGTTTAAGTAGTGTTTCTTAATCACTTTCTTTCTTAAACAGAATCTTATATTTCTGATATTTCTTAAAAATAATAATGATAGTAAAATTCTTTGAGTGATCACTTTAAATCTCTTTGCTTCATAACATCTGTACATCATTAATTCTTTCAAACTCTTCGCGCATTTTTTCGCTCATCATGATGAATATCTTTACATTTTGTGATGATTTTAATATTAAGTATAATCGCGTCATTTTTATATTTAGAAATGCAATTGTCTCATTAATTCAATTAATCATTGAATTGATCATACAAAGTCATGATATGTCTAGAATTATATTGCTGTCTAACTGTTTTATAACATTTAAACATAACTTCTTTCAATGATGTTTAAGTTTCAAATGAATGAATTAAGTTTTTTAATCTATTAGTTCATTATTATACTTCATGAATGTTTTATTAAAGTTTTGCAGATTGTAAGATTCTTTCTTCTTCTGCATAAATATTTGCGCTTCTTTAGTAAATTCTGAGAATATGTAATTTTTTGTACAGTCACTGTTTATGAATAATCATGCTGCGTGATTATTAACTTTGACTCAGACTCATAATTGCATCAAGTTGCTGATGAAAATAAATATGCTTTCGATTTTCAATTTTTGATTAAACTTCTTCAATAATTTATTAATTAAAGAGTCTTCTAGGTTTTTAAACTAAAAGTCTGCTCTTTTAATATTTGTTTTATGTATTGAAATTGATTCAAATTGATCTTTTTAAGTGAATATTTCTTTGAATCATACAGATCAAATCTTTTTCTGATGACTTTTATCAGTTATTTAAGTTTTCTGAATATTTAATCTTCATTAAGAAGTACATATTCTTTTTGCTTAATGAACTTAACTTTTGTGAGTGATTTCTTCATGATTATGTCATGATATTGAATGTTTTTGCGTGATGCAATCAACTCATTTTACATAATGTCATAAATGACTTGATGTATATCATTCTTGATCTGTTGCATTCATTATGAAAAATCTTTCTCTTTTTGTTTAAAAAGAATGTACAATTTATTGTACATGTTTATAAAGTTTGCTTGATTTGTAAACTTTCTGAAATTTTTCTTTACTTCAAGATGATCTTCTTCTTGCTTAAAAGCATCTTTTGCTGCAATAGTGAATGCTTATAAAGTTTCATTAAGTCAACTTTCTTCTTTGACTGCTTGATAAATAACTTCTTCAATGTTGTTTAATTTATTTAAATCATATGCTTTGCTGTTGAGAATCTCTGATTTCATGATCATAGTGAATGAACTTTCATCACTATTCTCATTATGCACTTTCAATTGATGATGAATTGCTGTATAGAAATAATTCTTTCATGAAAGTTTTAAGTATCATTCAGAATCTTTCTTATCATTCAGATGCATGCAACACTGATCATCATAGCATTTTATTTAAAACATTTTATCATGAGTGTTCTTCTTAACTTCTTTCATTATCATGAAAGATTTGTCTTATTTATTATAAAGCTTTGACTTGTTTTTATACTTGTTTTGAGTACAATTCTTGAAGTAATGATTTAGCTTTTTACATATGTAACATGTTTTGCTCTGTTGAACTGTTTTATCACAAACGTTCATTAATATCTTTCAAGTTACATCTAACTTCATAAATTGAGAATCATAGTATGATTGTCATCATTTTTTCTTGAACTTTCAACTCAATATTATTGACATAGTTGATTCTTTATCTTTTTTCAAATGTTTCTTATACTGTTTATTATCAATGATCATTGCTTTGAATATCATTTTCTGCAAGTCAGCAAGTTTATCAATTCTAATGATTTCATTCTTGACTTTCTTTTGCAGTTTCTGATAAAACTGACTGATGAAAGCTGCATCATCTCATTTCATATTCATTACAATATGCTAAAAGTTGATTGAATAAGTTGCTGCAAAGATTTTCTATCACAGATTGTACAATTGTCATTCTGCTGTACATTTTTATCAATGTTTTCAAATACTTTTCTTAGACATTTCTTAAATATCTGAAAGTCATGAAATATCATGTTAATTTTCTCTTCTTGTTTCTTTAATTTCTTCTGCAAATAATTTGTTAAATAGTGATGAAATCATGTAAATGCATTATCTTTTAAATAAATGAATGCAAAGAATACTTTGTTCTCAATGAACTTAAACTGAGATGAATATCATTTAATGTATAGCTTTATCTGTATTAAATATGCTTTAAGTTTATTTCAATCATTATAATATAAATTCAATGTTGAGATCTTGATTTTATCTGCATTGAAGATGCTTACTCTCTGACTGAGCATGATTCATTCTGACTGATTAAACATGATTAAAGAAAATGAACATCTTTGATATTTTATGAAAGAATGATGCTTAAAGTGTAATGATTATCTCTTTAACAACACAAGATATATACAGAGATCAAATAGTAATTACTATTATTAAACTTGAGATCTGAAGATAGTTGAAACAATAATATGTATTGACTGTTTACATAAGTTAAGCATGAAGCTTTTATTTAAGAAAATGATCATCATTATATAAATATAAAAGAATCATGTCAAGTTGTTTTTGCTCTAAATGATCATTCTGATCATTCTTAAACAAAATGAGTAAGATGAGCATTATGCTCATCATGCTTACTGTGATCACTTCTGATTCAAGCGATCAGAGCAATCACTTTAAGACTTTAATTACTCAATGATTATTTAATCATTATTGTTACATAATTTCATGCAAAAAAGTTTTAACAAGAATGTATAGTTTTTGAAATTTATAATCATATTTTAAAGTTTAAAAATAAACTTAAAGAAAATAAAAGTTGTTACAACTTGATCAATATCAAAGTTGAAGATCGAAGTTTAATTCTTTCTAAAATTCACGAACTTTTATAAATGTTTTATAAAAAGATATTTCAGAATCATCTCATTACTTACAAATTTTACAAGAAAAAACATATTATTTATGTAAACTGAGAAAGCAGAAAAAGCTTTTAAAAAGCTGAAGAAATTATTCATCTTTCAGTCAATATTGATCATGTTTGAATCAGAAAAACTCATCACATTTAAGATAAATGCATCAGATGAAGTTATTGAAGCATGTATCAATTAATAATAATAATAATAATAATAATAAATTCATACATTCTTGTGACATCGATTAGATCAACTCATGAGAAACTCTATGCTATTTGTATTGAGTGAACAAAACTCTCTGAGGTAGAAAATCACTCGCAGTCTACACGACTGCTTCACGCAGTCGAAACAGTGAGTTTTAAGACTATGTATCAAATTTGTTCGCGTTGATTGCATGTTAGAGAACGAGTGTTCTAGTCACTTTAAATTGCTTCAAGAGTTTTGTTTTCATCATCATCTTCGCTATTGCTCTGAGACTCTTCGTAATGACGACGATTATTCAATAGTTTGAAAAGTCAGCATCTTGTAGCATTCTTGATCGCAGATGCAATCAGTTCAAGCAGTGCATGAGTACATGCTTCGTCGTCTGATGACTTCATTCGCAGTCGCATCGCGAGCTATTCGTGCCTGAAACGTTTCTAGAGTGCAAATAAGCATTCAGATCTATGCGTTTGATTCTGATGTGCATTGCAAGAATGTTTATTGAAAATATGTTGCATACGTTGCATGCAACATACATAAGGCACGATCTCTATGCTGATTTCCCTCTTAGCGAGAGATAGTTTCTCGCAGCAGATTCACAGTTCAAGACGAGCAAAATCTCTCACTGCTCAGATTTCGACAGTTTACTTCTTAAGCATAAGTCGCAGACGTTTCGTCAGCAATACACATGTGTATCGCAGTCGATTTCTTCTCTAATCACATCGACACGCGCTACTGTTCTCTCGAGCTATACAGACGATGTCTTTGACTAGAAGTTGATTCTATCACCAAGACATTCGAGAGTCAGAGCTCAGTGAAGGGGTGAGATTCTCGAAGTCGACAGTCGTCGTCATTGTATATCACGCCTTGCAGACGCTCGCTTCGCTTGTAAAGCGTGCGACTCATCTGTTTCGCGTTATCTGTAGAGATCTTTCTCATGCAGATTGATCATGTCTTGCAGAAATGTTTGTATGCTACACTTCTAATCAGGCAGCGTAGTTCGATCATTCTCTACTAACTCGCTTGTGTTTCTCTTCTCTTAACAAAGTCTTCTCGTCAGCGTATCGCTCACGTATAGAATGTCTGTGTCTGAACGTCTGTTAAACGATATTAACGAGACTCTTGAGTTTGCTCGTGTCGAACTTAACGAGTCTCGTGAGTTGCTCATGTTGTAGTAACAGGCACGCAGTCTTAACAAGATCTATACGTAGTTAGCATGTAGATCTAAAGAATGTTCGTGATTCGAGTTCTTTCTGCTAATCACTCTCAACAAATCAAACGCGAGAATGTTCTGTCTCAGTTCTTGTCATCGCGACGACGAGATACTGAATTGAATGATTTTCATAAGCGATTTCCCTCGTAGTTCTGCGTTCTATTTGACTTTCTCATCTGCGTGCAGATTGCTTGTAGCATGCGCATTGAGATTATCAAAGTCTGCGCGATCGCGAAAACTCTGCACGCGATCAACGCACAGCGCTTCATCATTACGCAACGTCTTGATGTCATTCAAACTTTTGATAATTTCTAGACTCTACTGTAGCTAGACAGTAGATTCGTAGTCAGCATTGCGTACAGATGAGTTTCATCGCTGATCATGTATCAATTAATTAAATGATAAGAAACATTTGCATTTTATTGCATTTCACAGTAGAAAGTTTACAGATGTTGAATTGAACTATAAAATATATAACAAAAAGCTATTAGTTATTGTTGATTCTTTCAAACAATGAAGAGTATATTTGAAAAAATCTAAACATTAGATTCAAGTATATACAAATCATAAAAATCTATTATACTTCATGATCATGAAAGTTTTAAATCAAAGACAGATTAAATGATCAAAAAAGTTGTCATTGTACAACTTTCAAATTCAATATTGAAAGAAATTTAAAAACTTAAAAATCAACATCTTAAGCAGAAAAGCAGATCACATGACAGATAAATCATAGATAAATCAGACTATCTTGCAAGAGAATTCAAATGATTCAATTGTTTATAATAAACAGAACGCAGCTACTTTATGAATCAACAACAAAGATCTTGAGAAATGAGTAAAGCTAAAGCTAGCGAAAAACTTAGTCACGCAAAATATTATAGAAAATATTGAAAACAACGTGAACTTTGAGATTATTAATGAAATACTGATATTTCAAGATTTCATTTATGTTTCAACAAGATGTAAATAAGAAATAATAAATGATTATCACAAGTTAATGATACATGAACATCAAGATTCAAATAAAATCATTGAAAGAATTTTTAGAATTTACTATTTCTTAAAAATGAGAAAATAAATAGAAAATATTATCAGAAAGTGCAATGTGTATATTTGTACAAAATACAATTAACATAAACTTTATAAACTTTTGAAAAGTTTCAGCACATCAGATCATGCATGAAAAAGCATAGCTTTGAACTTCATAGTTAAATTATTTAAATCAAAGAAAAAAGTCATTAAAATCATTTATGATTTTATCTTAATTATAATAAATAAATTAATCAAGTATAAATACTTCTTGTCATACAAGAAAGCAATATCTGTGAAAGATTTAATTTACACATTTCTAAGAATAATTGTAGCAAATCATAAATTATCAGATGAGATAATTTCAAATAAAGATAAGCTCTTTACATTAAAATTCTGAAAATTCTTAATGAATCAATTAGAAATTCATCATAAGCTGTTAACAACTTATCATTCACAGATGAATGAACAAATAAAAAGAATGAATCAAACATTGAAACAATATCTTAAATGTTATATTAACTATAAACAGAATGATTGAATACAGTTACTGTCAATAGCACAGTTGACTTTTAATAATACAACAACAGAAGTAATTAACATGTCATCATTCTTTGTAAACTACAAGTTCAAGTCAGAAACTTTTAAGAAATTGTGTAAATTTGCATAATTAACTTAAAAAGCTATGCTATAAATAAAATAATTGCAGTTGTTACAGAAGAAATTACAAAAAAACATACAGTTTCTCAGCAAATGCATGATTTTGTATGCAAATAAGAAAAAAGATAAAGAATTTAGTTTTAAAGAAAGAAACAAAGTATATTTATTAAAATGAAACATCAGAACGAAAAAATTAAGTAATAAATTAAATTATACAAAGCTAGAATCTTATAAGATTTTAAAGATCAAAGAATTAATTAACTACAAGTTAAATCTGTTAACATTTATGAAAATACATTCAATATTTTATATTTGTTTTTTAAAGATTGCAAACTTGAATACATTAATTTAAACAAAATCTTCAGAAATTGATTCAGAGAGTTAAAACATTAAGTACAAAGTAAAAAATATATTAAATCAGCAAGATATCAAAGATCAGTCTCATTGATTAATCAAGTGAAAAGATTATAAACATATCAAGAACACTTGAAAATTGAAGAAAAATCTCAAGAACTGTCAGATGCTTCTGTGACAGTTTCAGTTGAGAAATTCAGTCAGTTAAAGTTTGATGAAATCTCAATCTATTTGAAAGACACGTCAAAAAGAAAATCATTCAGCAATAATTTATTAGTCTTTCTTTCATCTTTCTTGAGCTTAACAATGTTTTGAAACTTTCATTCAATCATTGTTTATTTTTTATTCTTCAGAAACATAAATTGATTTTGCAGATAAGTAATTCTTGCAAAGATCTTTTGCATTTGCTTGTAAGCATTCAGCAATTCATCAAGAACATAATTATATTCTGTCTTTATTCTTTTTCACTTTATCATTGAGAAAGTAAGATTGCATTTGTAATCAAGATGTACATACTTGATGCAACAATCAATTTTGTTATTAACATGACATTTCTTTTGCAAGTGATTGCAATGTTTACAAGAATGCATGACAATACACTCAGAATTTGTACACTTAAGAAAATTTCTGTGATGCAAAATAGAATTTTTGATTGTGCAATGAAAAAACATGAAGAAAAAGTGATTTTCAAGATGAAAATCTTAAAAGAAAATCTAGTATTAAAACTCTTTTGCATGAAATTATATAATAACAATGATTAAATAATTATTGAGTAATCAAAGTTTTAAAGTGATTGCTTTGATCACTTGAATCAGAAGTGATCACAATGAACATAATGAGCATAATGCTCATCTTATTCATTTTGCTTAAGAATGATCAGAATGATCATTCAAAGCAGAAATAATTTAACATAATTCTTTTATATTTATATAACAATGATTATTCTTTTAAATAAAAGCTTCATACTCAATTCATGTAAACAGTCAATACATATTATTGTTTCAGCTATCTTCAGATCTTAAGTCTAGTAATAGTGATTATTGTTTAATCTCTGTATATATTTTGTGTTGTTAAAAAGATAATTATTACACATTAAATCTTCATATTTTTTATTCATCATCTTCAAAAATTCATCAAATTTCAATCACATGATTACTACTTATGCTATTATCAAGAGTTGCATTCAGAAGATTATTAATATTATAAACATATGTGAAAATTCTAATTGAATCGAAATTGCATGCAAGTTTCATGTTTCATATGATCAACTTTGATTTAAACTACAAGATTATCAGTTCAAAATAGCAGTACAAGAACTGCATAATAAAGCTTTAAAATCTGATCAGAAGTTAGCTTTATGATAATACTTAACTACAGTGAATCAGTTAAATCTGTCAGCTAGACTACACATGATGCAATTAATGATAAACACTCTTCATGCTTAAGACTTTGCTTGTTGAAATTCTTTATCTTTACTGAATACTCAATAAATTAAATGATGATTAAATCATCAGTTTAACAGTCAGATTTCTTCAAAGTTGAACGAAAGTTTATAGCAGTTGACAGAAAGAATGTGCATGATTCAAAAGTACTACAGACTCATTTTGATGAATTTAAAAAGATGATCAATTTAACTGATGAATTGACATCAGAAGAATTTATTATAAAGCTTTATACATTCTAAAAAGATGTTAATGCAATGACTTGTAAAATGAAGTTGCTGCAAAATCAATTAAGTCAAATAAAAGTCGCTGAAAATACTTACAAAGTATGCAAAAAGCAGTCTGATAAGATTCTTAAAATCGAAGACATCTTGTACATCAAAGATGCTTAAAGTATGATTCAAGATAGACAGAAATTGAAGAATGAAAGACAGAAAAAGTGTAAAGAAATCTGGAAAAAGCGTTATTTAAATGCACTAAAGAAGTGTTACAGAGCTACTAAGTCTCATAGAGCTGCTTGCATTAAGTTTGTTCAGACTTATCAGAAGAAATGACGAGTTATTTTGAAGCAATTACTCAAAAATCAACATGTATATAATGAGTAGTTAAATTTAGTGATGCATGACTGAAAGTGATGTATGATTGATGAGCATTAAGCGAAGAATGAGCGAAAGTGAGAAGCATGAATAACACGTCTGAGCGCAAAACTTCGTAATTTTGCCAGATTTGTCTTATTTTGATGCGCGCTCGTACAAATTTTTTACCTTACATTAAAAATCATTAACTTTCGACTTCGAGATGCAATAATCAACGCAATACATCTATTCTTTAAATATCAACAACTGAAATCAATACTGTCTGTAATTCATACATTCTTGTGACATTGATTTAGACTCGACTCATGAGAGACTTTATGCTATTTATATCGAGTGAACAAAACTCTCTGAGAAAGAAAATCACTTGTCGTTTATACAACTGCTTTGCGCAGTCGAAACAATAAGATTGACACTGTGTTATCAAGTAATGAATCTATAGCTTCTATTCAGCGCGTGACGCTCGAGTAAACTCTTAATGAGTGTCTGTGTTGTTCATTTATGACGCATCGTCTTTGCTCTGCTCTTCATTGACGATATTCTATACAACGATGTCTCGATTCGATTCTCGATTTGAAGATGAAAGACGTTTTCTTTGCATTCGTGATGCTTGTGATTGTAACGTACGTAGAGCTGCGTTCTCTTGCTCAATGATTGTCATTCATTGCGCAGAGAAACATGTGATGAAAGAGAGATGCACACGATGAGAAGGTAAAGTGTGATTGTACTGAGTAATTCTTTCCTTCTCTTGATTTGACTTGTGTCACGTAGACGTTGAATGAATTGTTAGTATAAACGTACGGTCGCAATCGTTCGATGTTTGACTCTGATCAATGAAAGAGAATGCGTTCTGATCGTTCTCTTGAGCTCTCGATTTTCCACGTAGATAGATGAATGACTTGACGTCAAGTAAAGAAGATGAGCTCAAGCTCTCTCAGTATATCAGCGTGATCGACGAGTCACTACTTCTTCGAGCACTGTAGTCACGACTCTCAGACTGAGAACGACTATTCTACCTGATATCTTTTCATCAATTACTCAACGACACTGTTGATGTGATGAAGACGTTTCAGTATATCGACGCAGTTGACGAGTTGCAAATTCTTCGACCACTTGTAGTCACGACTCTCATACTGAGAACGACTATTTCACTAGATATCTTTTCATCTCTTACTGACATCGACATGTCATCAATCACTCTCGTAGATCGATTGTGACTGTTAGAAAAGATGTTGTCGCGTAGATGAAAACTCTGCACGATCGACTTTTCTGCTTACACAACATTCTAACATCATTCGAATTGCGTCGAATTGAGATCTCTTGACTCTTCTGACTTCTATTCGAACACAGAATAGAATCAAAAGATTCGTAGTCGACATCACAAACAGATGAATCTCGTTGTCAGTTCTGAAATCAATACTAATATATTTATTCTATTGATTAATATAATCTTTGATGCGCGATGATGATCTGGTTTTTATTCATATTTTCAACATTATTTTCAAAGTTTCAAAGATATGCTAGGTTCATTTTTCATTGCTCGATGAGTTCAGCTGCTCGTTCAACTGTTTAAGCATATTTTGAAGACTTTTCAACGGTTGAAATATAGTTTTGTAACGACTCGATCGTTTATTAAATAGATAGATTCTCAGTAGATAAATAGGTAGGCTTTCAGTAGGTAGGTAGGTAGACCTTTAGCAGGCAGGTAGGTAGATACTCAGCAGGTAGGTGGGTAGGCTCTCAGTAGGTGGGTAGGTAGGTAAATTTGGTAGAGAGTCATAAAGAGAGTCATATTGTTGTCGGGATTGAGTAGGGTTTCCTAGCCAATAAGCCCTAGGGATTTCGGCACATGTTAATCTCTAGCTTCAACACTCTATCCGAACACTTCCGATACTCGAGCAAGCCTACAGAAGACTCAGCCCTCTTTGTTTGCTCTAATAAATACAGCTCGGATTCTCCTTTGGCTCTTCCTTCTGTATTCTTAGTATCCTAGTTATAGCTACCTCTATTGACTCAAATATTCTAGCCAGCTAGGCCTTACGTCACTGCAGTGAGGCTAGATTCTAGGCACGGTCCCAACACATATTTGATGCTCGATAGGGATCAAATTTGTTTTTTGAATATGAAGCAATTTGAAGCTTGGTAGAAAACCATGTAGAAAGCCATGTAGGTACGAGGTAGATGATCATGTAGGTGAGTAGGTAGGTGAGCATGTAGGGTGACAAGTAGGTAGGAAGCCATGTAGGAAGCATTGTTTGAAGCACTGTTTGACGTGTGTTATGCGCTCGACCGATGCGTATTTTGAAGCATGTTGGGAGTTCGATAGAAAGCTCGATAGGAAAGTTTGGTGGGGGATTGAATGATGACCGAAAGTCTTGAAAATTATTTACACAGCACATATTTCGTTAAATCAATAAATACGTTAGATAGAGCATATAAAGATGTGTCTTCGACAGTATAATCCTTTGCACTTAATTATCGTGATGCTATCAGAAAACGCGCGAGATGTCGTCGACGTCGATTACTCGAACCTGGGAAAAATACAGGGTCCTGGACTCCCTGTGCGTAGTAAGCACCAGCTAACCCCGTTAGGGGTTAGTACACATCTGAGAACTGAGGCAAGCTCAATTTGTTCCTGTATCCATGGGAGGCTAGTTCTGAACATACGTAACATATTATCCACTGACTCGTACCATACATTACCTGCTCTATGCTGCCGTCCCAAATTGCTTATTAAAAAGTCAAGTGCGACCTACGGACGCGGCAGTACAAAATCAAGGACCGCTATGTACACGGCGATCTTCGATTTGAGCCCACGTCATCCCAATGAAAGAAGAGTCGGTATGAACAATCTATCAGATATCAGAACGAAGGTAAGCGCGCTGTGGCTTCTACTTGTCCCCTTACGCCGCACCAGCTGCTACAACGATCAAACATCTCATAATATCTGCGTTCAAGATTCAAATGTAAAGCTCATACCAACCTGTCGATCATTAGCGACTGTCACTGCAGACCGATAGTGAGATCCGTACCTTGTGGGCGGATTCATTGAGTTTCTGAGTATCAAGGGAAGCTCCGAGACCAACGTTGATCCCTGGTCGAAGTAACACGTTGTAGGCTAGTGCGGCAATACCCCGATCATTGACTTTGGCCTGTGTTCGAAAGCAATCAGCTGAATGTATGTCAAAATTTTGAACGGGATGATCATGCCTTAGCGAAGGAGGTGGGGTCCAGGCGGTATTTGCTGGCTACTTCGAGTCCGACATTGTTGCTGCTTTTGGAGTCCCATGTGGCCTTAGCTCCAGCTTCGACCTCTGAGTTGACCTTGTGGTAGTATGAGGCCGCAAACACGCTCAAGTTGTTCGTAGCTGTAATGGCAGCGCTGTATTGAGGATCAGAGTATCCTATGGCCGCTGAATATCTCGTAATACTAGCTTTCTGCACATCATAACCTGCCTCTGCGCCGACCAAGAATCCCTCATGGCCGAGCACAGCATCAATATTGGCGGTGGGGCCTCTAAGCACGTCAAAAAAGGCACGCGCATGGAAATTAGGCTGCTTGAACTGGAGGTTGAGCTTGGCATTGAATTCTTGCGATTTTGGCTGGAATTGCGTCAAGACTTCAGCTTTCAAGCCTTTAGCGAGAGGGTCGGTCAACTCGAACTTTGTGTCAAGTAGGTTTGTCGTCGTCCACGCTTGGGTGAGGGTCAATCCTGTAGAACGGTAAATTATCAGCAATACTGCGTGTCCACGTTCAATGGTAATCTGATAGTGAACATTGCAGGTCTGGACGTTTTGGGAGTATGTAACGAAGCGCAAGTAATTGAAAGGTGTACCAGTTGCTGCATCCGTGTATTTGCCCTCAATCTAACACAATCTGGTCATCAGTAATTCCTTGGAGGTAGGAATCATCCTACAAGGGACAACTTACTGCACCGCCAGTAGGGCCATCATGAGCAGATTTCCCTTTGACGTTGAAGCTCACACCATTGGGGGCTTTGGACTTAACCTCAAGCGCGGCTATATTCGGTCAGCTTGAATGGAATGTGGAGACATCATTGGGATATCGACATGCCAGCTGCGGTATGGTAAAAGTCTTTGTTAAGAAGCTGCAGTGTTAGGTGTTAGCGTATGTATGCATGCATTTGGACGATGAACCTACATCGTTGGACGGCTTGGCAATATCGGAGAACGCTGGGATAGACATTGTGGCGGCTCTGACCTGCGGCCGGTACTTAAGTTCGACTTGTTGGTTGAGGATTCCTGTTGTTGTCAATCTCTCAAAAGTTGAAAAGAGGTAAGCAAAAGAAACCCGAAAATTGGTATTACTCCGGGTCACATCGGCCCGAGACCTAGAACTACCTCCTTTCAACCTTTCCAACACAGGAAAGGTTGTGTTCTCATGCGCCTATAAGCGACCTCAATTGATAGACGCGTTAGCGAATGACTACGATCATTATGAACCAGAACTCTACAAGCTCGACTATCAAATGGAGCAGTTAAAAACTAACATTAATGACAAGCGTGATGCACCTTTCCAGATTCGATCTCAAAGGCTTGGGTAGTCGAATTATTGCTCAATACTTGAGGCTCTAGATCTAGCCCAATGAATGCTTCAAGAGTTGTGGTGCTTGCTTTGCTCATTCCCACCATCTTAACGTCACACGATGGAAGATAATCTGCCGCAACCGGCTTGCTGCCTCTAAAATTTTCGACCAGGAGAAACTTGAAGCTCAGTTTAACATCTTAAGAGAAAGGGCATGCATAACTGAGAGGTGCGACAAAACCGTGGTGCTATCGACATCAAGAGAGCCTAGTACTAGTATGTACAAATTCCAGGCAATCCCGAGGGGATTCGAGAATAGGCCGAACTTGGTAAAGACTCCGGTCATGATTTCTTATCATCGTATCTGGCGACATGTGTGGCAATAGCACTATGAATGCTTAGCATCATTTCATATCACAGGTCAGATGTCTCACCGTCCACTAGGGTCTGTCTGTGTTGTCCAGGTAGGCTTCCATCGCATTACTGTTGAGGCACATTGAGGTGGGAAAAGCTCATCGAACATCATGCGATACCAGTATGCTTCTTTGGTTTCTGGGATGTCGTTGCCCCACTCAGGCTTAGGGTTCTTCATCTGGTCGTCAGATACATGAGTTTCCGCATTTTCTTTTAACGCGTCGATCCAGCCGTATCCGACTCCATCACTGAACTGTTCCTTCTGCCGCCACAAAATCTTATCTGGGAGATAAGGCTTCGAGTCCGGCTCATCACTGGTATTGAATGCCTGACGTAAGATGTATTTTTCAATGCGAGATTTTGTAACTAACTTCTCCGCAGGGTCAATGCTCATCACAACATCCAAGAACTAACCTTATTAGTAAGTCTCACAGTGGCTATACTAGATTTACTAACTTGCTTGTCGAGGAACGGTACTCGAGCTTCCACGCCCCAAGCTGCTGTGGATTTATTAGCTCGCAAGCAGTCGGATAGGTGGAGGTTTTTGATCCGTTGAACGGTTTCGGCATGGAATGCTTTCTTGTCAGGTGCAGCGTGGAAGTAGAGGTAGCCCCCAAACATTTCGTCGCTCCCTTCTCCACTGAGGACCATTTTTACTCCCATAGCCTTGATCTTGCGACTTAATAAAAACATTGGCGTTGAGGCACGGATCGTTGTTACGTCATACGTCTCAAGGTGGAGGATTACATCTGAAAGAGCATTGAGACCGTCGTCAGTAGTGAAAGTGAAACTGTAGTGCTTTGTACCAAGGAATTTGGCCACTTCCAGAGCAGCTTTGGTATCTGGTGAATTAGGGAGACCGATCGAGAAGGAATGGAGTTGAGGGAGCCATGTCACTGTCGATAACTCGTCTTCATCGTTGATTCCAACGAGTTCTTCGGGTGATTGCTGCTCATGATCGCCATGCCCATTGGCTTTACCATTCTGCGATGCCCGGAGTCTCAAGGTCTCTCTTTGTGCTATTGAAGCGACCAGACTTGAATCCAGACCGCCAGACAGAAGCACACCATAGGGAACCTCTGCCATCAATCGCTTGCGCACAGATCGTTCCAATGACTTCCGTATCAGCTTGTAGTCGATAGGCGTCGAAGGGACATTGAGTGGATCCCACCATGCAGGCAGAAAATACCGCACTGTCGAATTCGTATTTGAATCGTAGATATGACCCGGAGGAAACGTTATGATCTTATCACACACAGGGTGCAAGCATTTCAATTCGGATGCGAAATACACTGCACCAGGGGTTTGACTTGACCATCCCTGATAGAAGCTGGTGATTCCAATTGGATCCCGCGCAGCCACAATACGGTCTGCATTTTTGTCGTACAAAACCCATGAAAACATGCCATCGAGAAACTTAGGGGAGTTGGTTCCATGTTCCATGTACTATAGCCCATTAGCCATGGCACAGCTAATGCTTTAATTGAGCATACCAAGGGTATTATGACTTCGCAATCTGAATGAGTTTTAAAATTGTAGGGTTCCTTAAGTTGCTTCCGCAGAACCCTGTGGTTGTATATTTCACCATTAACAGCTAGCGCCAGCGAGCCATCCTCGTTGACAAGAGGTTGAGCTCCACTCTCTGCTCACATGTAAGCGTTATGCGTATATTCTCATCATACTACTGACCAACGCCGACAATACTGAGCCGCTCATGTGCCAAGACTGCTTTCTCATCAGCTTCTTCACTCAACGCGGTGAAGAGACGTTTTACTTGTGGTGTTCGCTATGAAGTTGCCGCCTGAGCGCTATCAGAACGTTCATCCTCACCAGTGCCACTAGACTTGCTTACTCCAATCGGGACCTCGGTGGCGGACTCTGCAAATCCCATTAACATGTTTGGTTGATAAGCATTTTGAAGAAGGCTCACGCTTTAGCCATACGCAACGCGGTAGGCTTAAACTTCTGCACATCTGGGTGGCTGCAACATGTTAAAATATTCTAGGCTTATGCATTATCTGCATCGCAGACATGTTTACTAACCAGTGGCATGCGAATATGCCGCACATGTCTTTTCTTTCAGATTACTAACCAGTAATGTATGCAGTTGCAAACTTGAACCCTCTTCAACCTGGACGATTGTTTGCAAAGCAGGGAGATAGTATATGTTGGTGTAGGTAAAACAATTTTTTAGAAACAGGCATGTTTGGCCAGAGCCAATTTTGGTCGGAGATTAGATAAGATAAGGGTAGGACCACTATCTCGACATTCTACAGACTAGAAGATAAGGTAGGACGCGACAATTGAGCCGCGGCAAGGCTCATCCATATTCAGGATATCCCAAACCACAGTCTCGCACAGCTTGAAGACGTGCAAACGCCTTGAAACCCCAATTTTCAGTCCCTCCAATCCTTGACCTTTCGCCCCGGAACTCCTAGGCTTGAAAAAAATCCTTGGTCAATGCCCCCATAGTGGAATATCCCCTTCCCTTGAAAACTCAGAGGTAGCGAACAGAGAGCTGGTAAATGGGAGGCAGGACTCAATCCGCGCAGTTCATGGCGCTGGATTTTCTTTAACAATATGCTTAATCTTTTTTTCGTAGGCTTGGCGATCCTTCTTAAAGAGATTGTAGGCTTCAGCTTGAGCTGGCGATTCGGGATTAGGATCGTTCAGCAAATCTTGAATGCCAAGAAGGATCTGCTTGATTGTGATCGCTGGCTTCCATCCCTCCTCTTCATTCAAGATGGACAGGCAAACCGTTCCCGAAGGATATACATTTGGGTGGAACAGAGGCGGTATGAATTTGCCTACAGATAAGTCAGACAATCTTCTAACAGAGTTATAGTGGTCAGTGCAGACATTTGGGCGGTTTGGTTGGGTATTCTAGAATGATATATCAGCTTCGTCTTACCGTGTCATACGGCCTGCTGTGATCATACCATCAGGAAATAGAACATCCAGCTTGAACAGCCCACCTTCCCAAAGTGTTTTGTCCTTCCCCGGCACTCCGCATTCCCATTTCTTGAGGTCCAATATTCCTTGCGGTGTACGCGCAGGTTTCGCAAAAAAACCGAAAGGATGGTCGCGGCGCCACTGCTTCCTGGAATTTACAGTGAGATTAGAACGATTGCTCGGTTGCGTCTCAGTCTCAGAGGGCGCCTTCACGTACCGCTCTTCCTGTAAACGGTTCTGGCAGAGCGACATGTTGGAAAGCTGGGTGACAGAGTGCTTTCGATTGTAGTAAAGTATGAAGGTAAGACAGAAAACGTGTGGAGAGGCGATCAGTGGGGAATTCACTGAGAATAAGCCTCTGAGTAGTTGAGTGTTTGCGGTGTTTGTTTGTGATATTACTGGAGTGAAAGCAAAACGGGTCTTTGCATCCTGTATAAGCGAGCAGGGGCCGAACCCCCCCTCTACCTCATGCCTGTAGGTCGAACTTTGGTTTAGAGCCTCGGCATGTCATGGCTTGCTGCAAGAATTGTATTGCAATATCCCTTTGGCCCTAGATCGTAATCTGAACGACCCAAACACAGATTGCTCATAAAATGATAGCAAGTCGCTCATGAGCGACAACGCTACCAAATTATGGAAAAGAAGCAAAGCCGAGGGGACACACAAGACGCAAACGCCGAGCCTGTACCGGCAATTAGGTCACATCCCACAGCAGAAGACGCCCCAGATCCAGACGAGGACGACCTGGATGATCTAGATGGTACAATCTGGTGGCCTATTCCTACCAAATAAGCAGCAACTAAATCTGCAGCAGACTTGCTTGACGATTTTTCGACGGCAAAGCTTGACACGCTCCAAGATGGCAAAGAGCCATCAGGATCTGACCAGCAATGTCCGGAACAATCCCATCTCGACCGTTCGGATACGGCCGTTACTGAGTTCAGCAAGCAGCTTCAAGAGCAGATGGCGGCGCTCATAGGTGATGCGGACGAATCGCCTGAAATGAAACGGGAAATTGAGGCTATGATGCAGGAGCTCGGCGCCGCGGCGGACCCTGGGCGTGTCAGTGAGTTGGAAGTCGGACCTGAGAATAAGAGTGCCGTCCCTGGCGCAGAAGAGTCCTTTCAAGAAACAATACGTAAGACCATGGAACGAATGCAAGCCTCCGGCGAGCAGGCCACTGCGGCGGCAGCATCAGAAGATCAAGATGATGTCCTTGCCCAGATGCTCAAGGAAATGCAAGGCGGTGGCATCGAAGGTCACGGAAATGAGGAGGATTTCTCCGCAATATTGATGGGCATGATGAAGCAATTAACGAACAAAGAGATACTGTATGAGCCCATGAAAGAATTACATGGTAAATTTCCTGCTTGGATGAGCAAGAACAAGGATAGTACAAAGCAGGAAGACTTAATAAGATATGAAGAACAGCAGAGACTAGTAGGAGAAATTGTTGGGAAATTTGAAGGTGACGGGTATTCAGACTCGCATCCTGCAGATAGGGAGTACATTGTGGAGCGAATGCAACAGGTATAGTGGTGCGTCCCAAACTCATTTTGCCGCAGGGTTAATCAGATCATCAGATGCAGGCAGCTGGCAGTCCTCCAGCAGATCTTGTTGGCGATATGAATGCAGCACAGGAAGCTTTGGGAGATCTTGATACAGGTTGCGCTCAACAATGACAAGGTTGACACGTCGACAAACGTGCCATGATGTGTACAGCAAGATGTACAAGACATGGGTATTCCAACAAACATGCCGAATTGCGCCGTAACTCCACCAGTCCAACGTATCCTATCCATGCCATCTTCTCTGGCGCTTACACAGGTCGGACCTCACAGTCGGACTTTACTGAATCCCACTAATCCGCTGACATATCCATCTCTTGGCCTGGACACCTCGCTGATGTCGAACAGCCATCAGTACCCTTGTCTCCTCCGTCTACCTCTGAGACAAGCTGCATAAATAAACCATCATAATCTTCATCTTCACTTCCATATTCATTCGTAAGAAATTCATGATCGTCGGTTGGCTGGGCAGCCTGTTCCACTAGGTATATTGAAGCTTCATATTCGTTGTCCATTTGCGATAGCACATCATCCACTACTCTCTTCTCTAAGATAGGCCGTGAGACAGCATATCTGGTAACGATGAGTGCGAAATTCTTACCTGGTCCAGAAGCGGGGTCAAGCTCAACTTCCATCTCCTCCGGAACTGTTGGGGCAGAACGAGCCTGCTCTATCTCCCATTGTTTCTGTTGTGAAAGGAAATCGTTTCTGAGTATCTATATGCATACCGTTAGCCACACGGTATCGGACATGGAGAGAGTGTGCGGTACTTGGTCTGCACGTGAGTCCCATCTTCGGTCATCCCCATTTCGCTTGACTTTGGTCAAAAAGACTTGACGTCGCCGATCCTGCTCACCACCCCTTTGTAGCAGCAAGGATCGGGATTTTGCGCGTTGTTTATGGTTAGTTACCTTACTGGCCACTTCCGTAAATGGCGCCATTGATGGAGAATATTGACAAGCATAAGGATTGCATAGTGTCAGTGGCGATGGCTTCAGAGGCGCGTGTCCCAACACGTATGAGTGTACACTGATGGAGAACATAGTCCAAATCAGGTAGAGCTCGATATGAACAGAAGTTATCGTGAGTCTGGATCTGGCGCGCGTTCGCGTCATGGAATTATAATACCTTATCGATTAGAGTCGGAAGGGGATTGATATGGGTGCGACTCTGCCTTGGTTCGAGGACTAACCTATATCACGACACGCAGTCGTATCATTGTTTTGCGTGGAGACAGCAACGTGTTTGGATGCTTCTCATCAAAGCAAGATCTTGAAGCTGCATGTTTACTGCATAGGGTAATTGCCTCGTAGGATTTCAGGACCACTACAAACCGAGGAGCTATGCACTTTGTTCTCAACTCAAACCATTATAAGTATCTACAGACGGTGGATTGACAGTAGTGGGTCCGTAAACCTGTACCAGCTTGTGAGATTCGTCCATACTCGCGTTACCCGCTCTATACCAAAACACCCCGTATAACATTAAGCGCTATTTGTGTAAAAAGAAGACTCCTTCCTTTTCCCATCCAAGTAAGACAGCCGCTAAAAGTTTGATGCCGTGTTGACCGGTCCAGCTGGGTTATGATACTGCTCCAAATTCGATCTGAATGGACTGGTGCCACTGACGCTGCTCCTCTTTTCCAAACCGGAGGACCCCGGGTGGGAATCCATGAGATCATTATCCTCGTCAGCGTTGTGTCTTCTCCTGCCCCAAATCCTCCACGCCACTACCGCAAGTCCACCAAAGAGGATTGCACCTCCAATACCGACGACAACACCAATGATGATCCGCCTCTGAGATGGTTGGAGGCCAGAACTACCACTTGAGCCGTTACTTCCGTCAAGGGTCGGAGCGCTTGTGGATGTTGTTGAAGAAGTCGAAACCGCCACAAGACCAGTCGTGGTCGAGACATAGGTGAAGGTGTTGCTCCCGCTTACCGTAACAACCGTCGTAACTATCTGCTGAGTCCTGCTGCTGACAGACGTTGAGACGGACACGGTTGGTTTGCTGGAAGCTGAGGATTTGGAATCTGTAGATGCAACTCCTCCGGTAGATGGCCCAGACGTTGAGGATAATGAGGACTGGGAATTCGTTGTAGAGGGCTGAGAGGTCGACGACGGCACAGATGACGGAGCCATGGTCGTACTGTCTGAACTGCTAGTTGAGGGTGAGGTTGCTGTTGTTAACACCGAAGAGCTTGGGGATATTGTTGAAGGAAATGGAGATGATGAAGAGCCTGAGGTAGCACTAGAGCTCGCAGATGAGGTTGGTGTGGGAGTGGACGAGGCTCCTGTGCTTAGAGCACCTATGATCTGTCGGCGTTGAAGAGCGGCGTCTACATTAGAGGCGGTAGTTATCGAGAGTAGCGAAAGGAACAGAAAGAACAGAAAGTGCGTGACTCCAGAGTTGAACATGTTGGGTGACTCTGAGTAGAGGAAGGCTCAGCGCGTTGTTGAGGCGAGGATGTGAGTTGCGCTCTAACAAAGACGGTGGGAAGAAACCCCGAAAACTGTTGTTGAAAGTGACAGATATTATTGCTGAGTGAATGAACGAAGACAGCGACAGGATGATGGAATGAAGAAGTTATTTGTATTGTTGTGGTGGGAAGGGCGAAACGGTAAGGTACTGCATGTAAATTACGGTATTCTACCTTGGTAGTCTTCTGCAGCCGAAAATAGCTTCCGGACTGTCACTGGCGACTGGCTGGCTCGGCTGACTTGATGGGCCTGGTGGTACTCCGTACTTGGTACTACCTACCTTACCTTACATGTGCACCTCGTTTAGAACTCAATGATTGTGCCTCCATGCCTTCATAACCTATCGACAATTTTGTGTCATCTGTGTCTGCACACCCGCCGAGTCCCCAGTATCTGAACAATACCGTGACTTGTGATCCTGGTGAAAGCATAGTCGACTGGGTGGGCGGCATGAGCAGATCTTGGATTCATCAATACGCGCTCAGCGCTTGACGCTATGAAAAGAGCTTCACAGTATGATTCTGAAACCCTTTGGCTGGTCTCTGCAACAGTCATGCTACTGTATTTATCTTCGCCGTCCTCGACGTACCGCTCATTGATATCGATATGCTATGAATAGCTACCTTAGCGACCTTCTATGAAATCATTTAACCGTAGAAAGATCATGTTATATTTGCGAAACTGTTTCAACACGATAAAGAAGATGTTAACATTCAAGTTTGATTGATAATGATTTATTTTGAATAGACTGATCGCGACGAGCCGAGTCATCGAGATCGAATCGAGTTCTCGACTCGTCAAGACTCGATTCGAGTCAGAATTCTTGGCTTGAGTATTCGAGTTGAGTCGAGATGTTTGACTCAAGTATTCAAGTTGAATCAAAGAGTTGAAATTGAGTATTGACTCAAAATTCTCGACTCGATTCGTCAAGACATGAAGATAGATAGATAAATATTCTATTATGACTCTCTATTATGACTCTCTATCATGATTCTCTATTAAATAGTCTTCATGTTTTTCTATCATAGCTTCTTTATCATAGCTCTTTTTCATGACTTCTCTTCATGACTTCTCTTCATGACTCTCTATTAAACAGTCTTTATAGTTTCTCATTATAACTCTCTATCATAGCTTTCTATCATAGTCTTCTATTATAGTTCTCTATCAAATAATCTTCATATTCTTCTTTATATTTCTCTTCATGTTTCTCTTCATGTTTCTCTTCATGTTTCTCTTCATGTTTCTCTTCATGTTTCTCTTCATGTTTCTCTTCATGTTTCTCTTCATGTTTTTCTTCATGTTTCTCTTTATGACTTTCTATCAAAAAGATAATGCAAAAAAATAATGCAAAGATGAAAAATCAGAAAAATTTCTATATTTAATTCTTTTGATCTCATATTTGCATCGACAGTTTGTAAAGAGTGACAGAGACAGATTTTAGTGCTTTTAATGATCAATATCTCAAATATTCATTTAATCTTATGTCTCAGATTTGCGTCACTTTTAACTGATGCATATTCATAAAAGCATCAACATTTCTAGAACTTTTAAGAGCGCAGTATGTTTATTTATCATTTGATTCAACAAATATGATCTTGACATTTGTAGCAATTAAAATTGTAATTTCGAATAATATTATTGAAGTTTGTAATTCACTGTTATCTCTGCATGATCTTTCTTTGTTAGAATCATCATCAACAATCAAGCTGTTAACTGCGTAATTATCATACATTGCAAACATAGCTTTAATGTCACACAGACTGCTCAAAATGTTCAGTGTATCTTTTATTCTTTAGTAATCAATGTCATCATAAATGTCTTAATTGTTCTTCTTAATATTGTTACTCTTTTCTTATTGTGCATTTGCATCACTTCTAGCACTATGTTCTCTCATGACGGCATCTGCAACATAAGCGCTTGCACATTTTTAAGCAAGATGTTCAAAGTGTTCAATCAATGTGCTTGCATCACTATTAGTATCATGTTTTCTCATGTAAGCATATGCAACAGAAGTGCTTTTGCAGTATGAAGCAAAATATTCACTTTGTTCAAATCATTTGATTATAGTGATTACTGTACTTGAGTTCTATTCTTCTTTAATTTCTTTCTTTTTGCAAGTTATGTTCATGATGCTTTTCTTTCTCATCTTGCACATGAAGCTTTCATATTTCTCTTCATCGCTTAAAATCTTGTTTATCTTGTCTGTTTTATATCACAAACATTCATTCTTCTTCATGTTTAAAGCATTTCACAAGTTATTAAACTTTCATTCTTAGCTGATCTTAATTATTGTTAATTTGATATCATTCTGTTATGCTATCACAAGCTCATATTCATCACTTTGCAATATGATATGTGATTGATTTTTAATTTATAATGTAAAGTGAAATTTTTTGCTAAGAATTTGCTTCTTGTTGACTTGAATATCATCAATCGATAATTTATTCTTTATATTCAATTCAATCAATCTCTTTTACACAGCATCAGTAATTAAAGATTTAGTTATGAGTTGTAATATTTACAGCTTCATTTGATAATATTACATCAAAGACAAGCAATGTTAGTCTTGAAGATTGAAAGATGAAAATGCTTTCTGAATTCAAGTGTGTTTTCTTATGACTTGCATTTGAATTGAGTTGCACATTGTTTTCTAACTTGTATAATGAGAGATCATCAAGACAATCAACATATACATTGAATACAGCTTGAATGTTCATTGTCATTTTGATATCATTATTATCAATCTGTTGCTTGATACAACATAGCAAAATCTTCAATATTGATTGTTGATGCTTGCAAACTTGTTGATTTCATGTTGCATTGATGCACATTCATGTTGCTGCATGTTATTAAGTTCAGCTTTGCTTCAATTATTTTAATCATTGATATATGCAAATGTTTACTTATTCTTTACATTCAATTTCTCAAACTTGTTTAATCTGTGCTCTTTTAATTCATATTTTCATATACAATGAGCAATCATTGTCACTGCACTGAGAATAACATTAGTAGAAAGTGAATCAAAGAATATCTTCATGTATTCTTGATATGTTATCTCATCTTTGACTTTGCAGTAAAACTTCTGAATCAATACATTTGCTATGATTCTTGCGCAAAATCTGTCTTGAAAAGTCTTTTCATGTTAGTTGATGTTGTAATGTTCAATTAGTATATATTTAATCACACACAAAGTTATCATTATTTAGCAAACTTTATGTTAAATTCTTTTGCACTTTTCTTGTGAATTGCTTCTGTCAATCATATTCGCTTTCAACTATGATTCATACTTGACTCAATACACTTGATCATCATGTTTCAAAGAAGTCATACATTTACTTAGTATGAATCTTATTTGCAATGAAAGATCTGAGCATGTTATCTTTCAAGTTTTTATTTTCATTGAAATGTTTTCTACTTCAGAACGTTTATAATCTGACTTCTTATTTAAATGATTTGCAATTTTCTTTCATGCTTCTTTCATTTTCTCACTAAGTCATTCTTTTTTAATGTCTGATCATGAACTGCTATTGTTATTAACATGATTGCTCAATATTCATGTAAGTAAATAACGAGTGCAAATCTTGATAATCAACTCATGATCAACAATGAATTGACATTTAATTTGACGTGATGTTTTTTCTCATAAATATGATGTTATTGATTCTCAGTCTGCATTATTGATATCATCATCATCAAAATAAATTCTAGTATGTCTGTTATTAATTGATTGAAAAGAATCAGACTGATCAATGTTGTATAAATCAAGTCTTTGAAATATTGTGATAACTTTGCAAAAATACTTTCACTGAATGCTTTAATAATGTTTGATTTTGTTTTTTCTTTCAAATTAATCATTTATTCTTTTGAATTCTTAAGTGAATTATTACTTCAAGAGTGATATATCTGTCTTCATTAAAGACTTCTTTCACAGAATCACTGTCACTTAAGTCTGTTGCAATCTTATTGTCATTGTGAATCTTTGTGTATTTAACTGCACTGCGCTTTGATGATGATGATGTCTTGAAGTTGCTCATGTGACAACATTTTTTCTGTAATGTCACTTAGTATCTTGATAAACTCATCATCATAAAGATCAACATATTCTCATGTTACATTCAAGATAAAAATCATTTGATGTGATTTAACAATGTATGATCATTAAGAAAATCTATGCAACAAATGATTAAGAAAAAGAATAAAAAAGAATGTCAGATTGTGAACAATTTTTTCTCATGATAAGAGAGAAATTTATCTTATTTTGAATATTAAGAATAGTTCATTTAATCTTAATAAAAGTTCATTGAATCTTTGTTAATGTTGAATGAACTATAAGTCTTGTCATTGATTCTTGAAATTTCTCAATTATGACATGATCTTGCTATGTCATCTTATACTGAAAGTCTTGAGCATGAACATGTTTTTTACAAGCATTCTACATAATTTCTTCAGTGATCAGCTGCTTGAATTAAGTATCACAAAAAGTCTGAAATCTACAATCATTATTTGCAGCAGACTGAATTGTAAAAAGAAAGTGAATAAACTCTTCTGCATGCATTTCTTTCAATGCTGTTTTTCATTTATGCTCATTGCTGATATATATTCTTGCAAATTCAGCTCAATCATATATCATTGTATCTGTAACACAGTTGTAATTGAGCTCATTCTCAATCAGCTTTATAAATTTGTTATATTATATGTCATTAATGCAAATTAAGTTCTTCACTGATTTACATTTAAGAAAATCTTATGATTTGCAGCATATGTTATAATTGAGATCGCGACTGATTTATATTATGAGAATTTTGACTGATCTGACTGATACTGATTGAGATTTCTTGAAAACTTGTTCATTGTAAACGATATAACTCAAGAGATGTGAGTGTATTTTCAGTTGAGAAGATGATAAAGAATTGTACTTAAGATTATCTTGTCATGTTTTTCTGACTCTGAATCATTTTCTTACATTGTAATTTGATTGCTGTGTCATGAACATTAACATAAAATCACTTCTTGATCTTGCAACATCATTGAATATAATATGAAACTTGTGATATATGACTTCAAATGTTAATCTGATGATTTCTTTTAACTTGTTTATATTTAGCTTTCATTTTATAAACTGAAGAAATTTTATTTAATCTTGTATTTGCATCTTTAATTGCATGTATTCAGACTCGTCAATGTTGAGTTCTTCTTTCACTCTGTTTATTGATCATTTGTAATGTATATACTCTTTACATGATATTTTCAACAATGTATTCATTATACTAAAGAAAAGACTTGATGTTTGTCAAATATTTTCATGTATGTAACTAATGATTACGCTTATCACAAAAAACTTTAGCATCAATGATTCATAACTTCAGAATTTAATTGATGTCACACTTGCTGCATCTTGTTCATGTGATAACTGACATCAGCTTTCAATGATTTACTTACTGCTTAAGTTCTCAACTAAATCTATGAAATATATATTAATTATTCAAAGTTTACTACTAAATCACTCACACTCTTTTATAATACAATTGCTTGCAATCATTAAGTTAATTTTCTTTCAGATCAATTCATTGATACAGTTGATTTTAACTGATTGACTTCATGATATTAAATTTGTAGCTGATGATACTTTTGCAATGAGCAAAGCTTTATTTGTTATATATATTTTATAAGAACAAAGTTCTTGTAAGATTAAACTTTGACTTTAGTTTTCATCAGTTCATAGCTGAGATTTCTATTCATCAAGAAGAATTTGATTAAGCAAAGTCAAAAGATGATTATATTTCTTAATTGCTTAGTCATGTAGCATCGTTGACTTCAATGATACTGTATATGCTTTGAAACATAAACATAATACATATACATTGTTTGATTTTTGTCTGCAATAAGATTGAGTCAGTTTCAAATATCTTCAGCTTTTGTATTTGAAGTAGTATTTTGCTACTTTTGTTTCTTTGTGCAAGAAATTCTTCTTGTATATTGAATTGTATGAATCTCAATTGCTGAAGTTGTTAATATAAAAGAACTTGTTTTTATTTAACTCACTAGAAATATCATTTGCTGATATAACATGCATACTTTTCAGAATTGTATGCAAATGAAAAAATTGACTAACTTCAAGCAAACGAGAATTTTTGATGTTATCTTTAAATCAATGCTTTATCTTAATCATTTCATGCATAGCATGTTAAGTTTCTTCATTGCAAGATTTAAGTAGTTCAATGAAAGCATCATTGTGTCATAACTCATTATTCTTGTTGTTTTGATGCAATGAATTTATAATGAAAAGAATAAATTGTAGTTAATCAGATAGTCAATTGTTTAACAAAGTTAAGACTTCAGTCATTTCTTTTGATCTTTTCTGAATCAAAACATAGTCATGTTTTCAAACTTTCTTCTTTTTCTGTCAGTTCAATGAGCAGTATACTTTATCACTGACAAGATTCTTTAAGTCATCAACGTCTTTTTCGTCTCATTTTCAGCATTGAAGTGATTTATGAATGCTTACATAGTATGATTTCACTCATGTTGAGTCTTTTTTCTTTTTATCTAACTTTCTATCTGATACAACTTTCTTGTCGACTATGTTGCAACACTTGCACATGAAGACTGTTAACATGTCAAGAAGCTTCTTTATATTCAGAATTTCAACTAAAATTAATGCATGATATCATAACTTTGAATTGAGTTCTGTCTCTTATATTTGATTGCATTGTTTGCAAATGAGTGCATCTTGAATTTTACAAAGACTAAAGACATGACTGAATCATGTTATCATAGTAATTAATGCATGCTTATTGATCTTGCTCTGTCTTGTATCTCTGTAAAGAAGAATATCTTTCATCATAAGAAGATTCAGATGTTGAGTATTATGATGCAATAACTGTCTTTGAAACATTTTTCATTTGTTAATGCAATTGAAAAAGATCTTTATTAAATGTTTATATGCAATCTCACTGTGCTTTGTATTGAAATTATCAGCACTATCATATCTTTGAATTCAACTTGCATAATGTATCATTGCATGTAGTTTTGAAATGTTGAAATGATCAATGTTTATATCTGAACACTCAGATTGCAAATGATAAAAAACATTCTTTAGCTTGTTTAATTGAAAAAGTGCATGTTCAAGATATCAAAGAATTTCTTCGTCATGCAAATGATACTGAGTAAGTATCATGAAGTTTATTACTGCTTAAGCAAAGTAAATCACTGCAGATGCTCTTGTGATCAGAAGCAATGCAATGATTAATATAAACTGACATACAATTGACTTTTAATCTGCATCAATTCATTGCTTAATTGTACTGTACTTAATAAATCTCTTCATGTCTTTAAATGATAAAATGACGTGAAATCTTTGATTCAGCTGAACTGTTTCTGATGCATCATTTAAAGCTAATCTGATTTCTTTTCTTCTTCAACTTGTACAAACACTCTTATTAATGATCTGATTGAATCATAACATTAAATACAAGATAATTCTCTTAAATAGTTGATGTAGCACATTTATCATCATTATCTCATAAATATTGATAAACATATGTGATCATGCAAAGTTTTTCACTGAATGTATTCAAGCAGAATCATTCTCAATCATATTATTCTTTCTTTGTTGTCTTTGTTGATTTCTAATAAATACATGCATTCAAATTAATCATGTCTTGTCTAAATTTTCATGTTCATGAGATGATACTTAACAGATAAAACATTGTTAATTCATCTTGATGTTTGTGATTAATTCTTGTTTCTCGTAGTTTATCATGAACTTGATGATTATTGAATAACATTGTTTTATCTTATTGTTTGCACAAAGAACAGAAATGTCGTTTCTGAACATAGTTTCAACAACTGTTACATGTGAGATTATGTATTAATGCATGATGATACATGTTTAATGTACGCTTGAGTATGATTAATAACATCATGTGTCAAATCTTTGACTTGATATCATCATCATCATTGTCAACTATGAAAAGAAATTTTGAAAAGTTTCAATCTCAATTGTTTTTGAGCATGTCTTATGCATCGATTTAGATTTTCTATCATTAAATATATAAATTATGCAGATAAATCATCTCAATGCTCAGTTAAGACTGTCTTATCGATGAAAATTAACAGTGATATTATGATAACATCATCAGAAAGCTTCTTCTGCGTTTCTCATCATTAATCAGCAGTATGCATCTTGTTATAGACTTGAAAGTTGTCAACATTATAGTGTTGAATGAATATGTAAATCAGCTCATCTTGAAATGATGAGTAACTCAACAAGAATTAAAATATTTCAATGATGTTGTAATATAAAATGCAGTGTTGCTCTGCTTGAACTTTTTCATAACTGAATTCAACTGTGAACATTCAAGAATGTCACTCATCATTTTCAACATCATATGAAATCTGATGTAGAAGTATCAATCACTTGTTCATGTTGTAAAAGCTGACATGTTAATATAAGACTTGCAAATGCAAGTCTTGAAAAAATCAATTAACATTGTTTTTAATAATTTTCGTTTCATGAAGTCAGTAAATGAACACATAATTTGCTTTGCATTGAAATGAATAATATTGATTGTTGTTTATGTTCTTGATCATTTAAGAATTTGAACTCAACAACTTTGATACTTTCTTTAATACATTGACTGTTGTTTTAAAATCATGATCAGTTGTCTTGATAAAGATTTCAACTCACAACGCTGATAATGTAAAGAGAAGTTCAGTTTAAAGTTGTATCATTTCAATTCTTGATGATATATATTTCATATTCTGATTCAAATCAGCGTTATTCATCTCAATGTTCATATGCTTTTTTGTAAAATCATTTATTAACATATATTTTTAAACACACTTTTTTGTGTTACAAGTAATTAACAGAAATTTGTTGCAATTGATTAAATGATAGCATGAAAATGAATTACTTAAACTATTTAAAAACAAAGCACATCATTGAAATGATGCTTACGCTTTATTCTGATCATCAGAGACAGATGAGAAGCGTTGTTGATGTGATGTTGACAAGTGAATGAGAAGCAATCATCATCATTTTGCAGAAGAATTCAGTCAAGATGAAAAATATATAAAAGAAATTACATAAGCTGCAAGTACTTTATGAACTCAATGAATGTAGAAACAATGAGCTGATGTTCTAAAGAAAGATGAAAAGTTTGACAAAGATGATAGAAAAGTTGATGCATCAATGCATTGCTGCATTGACTATCAATCAATGCATGAAGAATCAGCTGAAGAGATTGAAAAAAATAATGAGCAAACTTGAAAAAAAGTTCATGAAGAAGAGAGAACACGTTGACAGTTGAGTGAAGAGAATGAGCATGAAGTTGATGACATCATTTGAAAGTCATCTTGTCTTCAATGTCAATATATCATAATAATAATAATAAATTTATACATTCTTGTGACATCGATTAAATCAACTCATGAGAGACTTTATGCTATTTGTATCGAGTGAACAAAACTCTCTGAGGTAGAAAATCACTCGCAGTCTACATGATTGCTTCATGCAGTCGAAACAGTGAGTTTTGAGACTATGTATCAAATTTGTTCACGTTGATTGCATGTTAGAGAATGAGTGTTCTAGTCACTCTAAATTGCTTCAAGAGCTTCATTTTCATCATCATCTTCGCTACTGCTCTGAGACTCTTCATGATGACGACGATTATTTGATAGTTTAAGAAGTCAGCATCTTGTAGCATTCTTGATCGCAGATGCAATCAGTTCAAGCAGTGCATGAGTACATGCTTCGTCGTCTGATGACTTCATTCGCAGTTGCATCATGAACTATTCATGCCTGAAATGTTTCTAGAGTGCAGATAAGCATTTAGATCTATGCGTTCAATTCTGATGTGCATTGCGAGAATGCTTTCTGCTTTCTGAAGATCATCACGCATCTTTATCATCATATTGCTCAGATGCAATCTTTGTGCTGAGATTGCATTGATGTCTGCAACGCGTTCTCTGTACTTTTCTCATTGTTGATTTCATTGATCTTTGTGATACTGCGTTATTGCAATGCTATCGCTTGTTAAAATCATTGTGAAGAAGAAAATGTATCGTCTGCATCTCAACTGTATCTTCGCATCTTCTTGAATGAAGACATTCAGAAGTATTATTTTCTTGATGACGAGTGAGCGAGAAATGACGCGATTAACTCTCGTCAAACGAGCGCGTATTAGTTTGCATGCTTGTTTGATTTCTTGCGTTTGATCATTGACTTGACTGTGTAACGTGATCTTGTTCTATAGCATGTTCAGATGAACATGTAGCAAACTCATGTATATTTCTGTCTCTAGAGTTTTGATGTTTACTTTTTTGAATGCTTCTGCTACGTGACACAAAGTCTGATTCTGAAGTGTTTCTAATCTGCATTCTTTGCTCAACAGTTCATCTTTCTTGTCGCGCTGATGTCAGACTGACGCTTCGAATGCAATTTCTGATCTCACTACTGCTGAGTATACTTGTCTCGCTTTTGTGAAGATAGCTTTTCATGTGAAGACTTCAAGATGACTAAGTGTCAGCATTCTTGTGACGTGATTCGTCTCTATTTGTCGAAGATGCGCGTCTCATTGCAGTTTCGTGTTCAGTTGCATTTCTAGAACTCGTACGTCTGATTTCAATTTGATAACTGAGCTTTTTATTTGTATGCTAGTCATCATGTTGAATCTCTTTGATTTTCTAGTGAAATGCGTAAGCTCGTACTTTTCTGATGCGAACGTTGCGTCATGAGTGCAAGCTCATTTCGCGCAAACGTCGTGTGCTTTGCTTAATGTTCTGCAAATTTCTTCAGTGAATCTGTCGTAGACTAGAATGTTAATATCATTTATAAAGTCAAGCACTTCGATTTTAATTCTCAATGCTTCGCATTTTTCAATTAGACTTGCGTTGAAGAATAGAAAGAGAATCGATGAAATGAAAAATCTCTGCGATATGTCTGCATTTATCTCGCGCATGTCACTCATTTGTTCATCGAATATTAGCGACGTCTCTCAATTTTCTAGAAAGCTGCGTGTTCATTCGATTATGTAGCTCAACATTCTTTTCATTTTCAGTGTATGCAGAAGTCTGACGTGTGAGACTTGATTGAACGCTTCAACAACGTCTAAGCTTAGCATGAAGATCACATATTTGATTTCACAGTCTTACACTGTGTGAACTTGATCTACTAGTAGATCTAACATCGAGATCACGAATTGCTTGCGTCTCACTTTCATTTAAGCATTTGATAGCATGTGATGAGTCTTGACTATGTCACTCAGTCTTTTGATTATGATTGACTTCAGCGCTTTGCTCATGATATCGAGCAAAGCAATAAGTCAATACGTCTTTGAATTGATATAGTCGCTTTTCTTTGATTTGCATAGTACTATTGTCTGAGTCTTTTTGAACTGCTTCGAATGATACTTGTGTGTTATGCATGCGTTGAATAAACTCATCAGTACTGAAATCAGTTCTGCAAGACTCGCTTGAAGCGCTCTGTTTGAAATATCTGAAGCGCTCGACGCTTTGTCTGCTTTTACTCATCTGATTGTCTGCTTCACTTCATCTTCTGTGATGCGTGAATTGAATGAGACTGTCAGAGATATAAATGATTCTGCGATGTCGCTGACATTCGCTTGAGAAGATGAGAGAAAGAACTTTTCTTGCAGTATCTCAATTTTTTTCTCGAACGTCGTTATCATATGATCAATGTTGCTTCGCTTCAGTGACGAAAACTGAGAAAGCTTTTTAGATAGCTGACTTTCGATTCTAGCTCATTTTGCAAAGCATTATATTGATTTAAGTGCTTTGCTCAGCTCATGCATTTGTGTTCTGAAGTGTATGCATTTTGTTTGTCGAATGATCTTGTTTTTATGATCGTTGTGCTTCAGATATTCATTTCACGCTTCTAATGTATCTTGTGTTTTTCATATGATTCGCAGTCGTCTTGATTTCATTACTACTTCAAAGCAGCTTTGATTTCAAAAGTCTCTTGTTTAATTTGATGACTTTGTCAAGAGAGTAAATTTCTTGATGATCTTTTGTAACACTCTGATAATCTTACATACTCTGTCATTCATCATAGTCTTGTCGTTTAGAGAGCGTTTCAAAGATAAATGTATTTGCAAATAAGCATTCAATGCTTCTGTATTCATTTTCTTTCAAAGTCATTAAGTCAAGAGTTGCACTGAGATTGTTTGTAAACATAATTCTGTGATGATTGAAAGATGATTCAATCTCTGATGCAGATTGATTTGTATCTTGCACTTGCATGTCATGAACTGTATTTTCTCGCTGCTAAAGACTAAATCAATCGTCGTAAATTGATTGTGAGCTTTGTAAGTAATAATGTCTGATTTCAGTAATAATTTCAGTCTTGCGTTTGTAATGACGTTTAGTAGAGTATCAGTCATCGTATGATGAGTGAAACATCTTCGTTCTCTTCAGTGAGAATGATGTAGATTGAAATCTTCTACAATCAGTTGTTTGCAGTCATTCTTGAGTAGTTTGTTCAAACGAGAAATGATTAAAGATCTCTCTGTGAATGTAGTAAACAGTGAGCATGAGTTGTAAACATTTAGAAGTCTTAGCGTCTGCGTTTTATCATCTGTATTGCGAGTTAATATTCTGATTGAGCAAATGTTTGACTCAGCTGTTTCTACTATTCATTGATCGAGTTTTAAACATTTGTTAATGTATATGCATGTTCTTGATTGAGATGACGAGTTTTTCACTAGATGAAAGAAGTTGTGTGCTGAGCTAAATGACTGCAAGTCATTGTTGTTGCAATCTTGCTTCTGTATAGCTACTATGTCAAATTCGCGAACTTCTCTGTTAATTAGAAATGATTCTTGAATTCTTAATGATTTTCTGATGTTGTACTGTAGAATTTGTAGAAAAAACTGTTTTGTCATAAAGTTATTTATAGCTGTTGTTGACTCTGCGATGAGAAGACTCTTTGTATGCTTTCAATCATCGATGATCTTTCTCACTTTCTGATTGAATGTTTCTGAATCTGCTCAAATGTTGTCTCATCTGAGTCACTACTTATGCAAGAGAAAAGATTGACTCGTCTCTTCTTGATCTTTACTATCTGTCAAGCTGATTCATCAGCAATTCAACTGCGTGTTTTCAGCATGACTGTTGCTGAGCTCAAGAAGTTTGTTGAATTGAAAGAATTTGTTGAATCTGAAAAGATCATTGAATCTAAAGAGTTCAGAGACAGCGAGAAGAATGTGCAATTGTATTTAGATATCTCAAAGTATTTGAATGATCTATTTCTATAGATTTCGAACGCTTGTTTCATCTGCTGTTGTCACTTGAAGCAAATGCATCTTCAGAGTTCATGATTTTCGTTGCAGTTGACGCAACGTCTTTTATTCAAAGACATCACACACTTCTCTATGTGATGCTTGTCTGCGCATTTTTCGCAGCGCTGATTCTTTCTGCAGATCTTAGTCATGTGATCAAATTCATGACATC
>JAABUR0100001544.1_pt1 | contig 40796 bp, 40 predicted proteins | sample 5560091 | NCBI WGS metagenome assembly JAABUR01 (sample SAMN10711879, study PRJNA513375) | rock metagenome | isolation source: Antarctica rocks | place: Antarctica: Victoria Land, University Valley sud | reverse complement strand
CATAGTTGATTAGGATATTCGCATCAGCAGTCATGCCTGCTACAGCACATATCATGTTGCTAGATCATGTAAGTTCGCGTCCATGTGACAGTTTGTCATAGGCTGCAGAGTGCTCTTACTCATTCAAGATGTAGAGCTTCTCCGCTGAAGTGTCCTGTTCAAGCAGCTTGCTCGTCACTTTTCTCTCTGCAGCTAGAACTATTCCATCGCTTGCTAGTATGCCAATAGCTGTACCAGCGTGCGAAATAGCCTCTAGCGCATATTCAACTTGGTATAGACGACCTTCGGGAGAAAATATTGTAGTCTGGAATCTCCAGATTAGCTCCTGCTCCTCGAGGTTGAGGTGTTTTGGATCGACATACCCTTGAGTCGTATCTTCTTGACATGTTGCTTAAAGGCGAAGGGTCAGATTGAGGGGTGAGGGCCTTGTAGAGCTTGCAGGAGCTGAATGGGTTTTGCAGCGAGTGGCAGACTAGATGGAGGAATGTTGAGAGCTTCAGGCTTCGTTCTCACGCGTAACTGTACGAGGTGATGCAATAAAGTATTCGGAATGGCCACCGTACCGCAGTTGCACTATACGCGAACATCAACAAAGATGCAATCACACATAATAATCAATACTGAGTTAAACCTGATTATTAGCGACTTCAGTTATAGTCCTGAACTGAATCTTTTTAATGAACCAAAAGAAATCGAATACGATCGAGCGCGCATAAAGATAGATATAAAGGCCATTGTAATAAGCTACGTTGATTTTACGTTGGCCCCTACGTTGTACGGTGGCCATTCCGGATACTTTATTGCAACACCTCGTAGATCGACCCCTAAACCTAATGTGTCCAAGGCTTCGGCGAAAGTACAGACCGATCAGCACCTCGGTTCTTATAACTCCTCCCTTCGCTCTCTTCAACTTTGCAATTAGTGTAGGACTTGTAAACCTCTTAGTATTATTTTGAGAGTGTTCTGTGGACCCAAGATGCTCAAATCAACACACAGGCCTACTGTAGCTTCTCCACTTCCGGCTGGGTGGACAGAGCACAAAGCCCCTACAGGTAAGTAGACCAGCGGAGTTCTTAGTACCTTGCTGACCGTCCTAGTACGAGTGCTAATTGATACGCATCAGGACACCCATACTACTATAATGCTATAACTGAAGAATCTACATACGCTCGTCCGCTCGAGACACAACAATTACCAGTCAAATCCCAGCAAAGTATAGGACCAACATATGGGGAGCTCCGTGGTGGGACTAATGCCGGCTACTCCAACGAGATATTTCCCGGCTCTGCAGGTTTTTATCACCATCCGTTTCCACTAGGTAATGGCTATCGCGAGAGGGGAGCCTTTAGAGGAGGCCAGAGTCGTCAGCAGCCACTTCAATCCGCGGATCGGCCAAAGTCAAGGCACCTAATTCCCGGCTGTGAACCATGGCTACTTGTATACACAAAGCTTGGAAGGCGCTTTGTCCACAACCCAGAAGAGGGGGAAAGCTTCTGGAAATTTCCCTTGGACGTGATGAAAGGCGTTGTTGATTACGACAGGGTGCAACGAGAGACCAAAATCAAGAAGGAGAGGGAGGAGATGTTGGATAGCAATGATGAAGGTTCACTTGCAGCCGCCGAAGAACTGGTAGCGATTGAGATCAAAGCTCCTACTGCAGCTCCAGCACCCATTGCGTGTAACGTTAAGTCCGAGGTTGCCGAAGAGCAAAGCGAGGAATATGAAGAGGTCGAAGTCACGGATGAGGAGGACGCTGAGAACCCCTCAAAGCGTCAAAAGACGGGGGAGGAAAATCCCGATCAGCCTGTTGAATTCAATGAGGACGACATTGCATACCAATTAGCCGCTATGGGTCAGGACTACGGTCTCGATCCAGGCGAATATGGGGGCGGAGAAGGCGAGGATCTGGAGGAAGGTGCAGAAGGCCTTGCACTTACGGAAGAGGATTCAAGCGCACTGTTCAAGGATATGCTGAACGACCACCATATCAATCCATACAGCCAGTGGGACAAAGTCATCGAAGCTAGTCACATTGTTGAAGATGACCGTTATATTGTTCTACCAAACATGAAATCAAGAAAGGAAGTTTGGGGTGAGTGGAGCCGGGAAAGGATACTATGGCTCAAAGAGCGACGAGAAAAGGAAGAAACGAAAGACCCTCGTATACCATACCTCTCTTTCCTACAGACTCATGCAACGCCTAAGCTATACTGGCCTGAGTTTCGGCGGAAGTACAAGAAGGAACCGGCTATGCGTGACGTGAAGCTCTCTGACAAGGAACGTGAAAAGTGGTACCGTGATTACATCAACCGTAAGATGCAAACCTTGTCTTCAACATCAAACGCTAACTTCATCTCCCAGGCCTCAAACTCCCAGAAACAACATTAAAAGCCGACCTCGTTACCGTCCTGAAGTCCATACCCCTCCACCTCCTCAACCGCTCCACAACACTCGAAACCCTTCCTCTTCCCATCCTTACAGACCTCCACTATATCTCCCTCCACCCCTCTATCCGGGATCCCATGATTGAGACCTATATCGCAAGTCTCGCCCCTGCCCTTGACAATACGAAAATCTTACCCGAAGAAGAAGAGGCACGAATGGAGGAGAGACGGCAGCGTGAGAAAAGGGAGAAGGCGTTGTCGGAGCGGCAAAGGCAGGTGCAAGAAGAGAAAAAAAGACAAAGAGGGCATTTGCAGGCCAGTAAGGGAATTTTGAGGGAGGGAGAGGAGGAAGTTCAGCGGGCAATGAGGGTGGGGAAGGAGGGGTTGAGGGGGTATATGGAAGGGGCTGTGAAAGTCGAGGAGCATTGACGATCTTTCTTCAAATATAACACATTGAAACATGAACGACAAGCATCAAAGACGTTTACCTACAGTGTGAACTGTTGTACAATTCGGAGCGCACCACTAACCCCTTTCTATGAAACACAAAGCAGCTCGATCCCGAAGCGACTTCCGGAGGGTTGTCATAACTCATGCAAACGCCCGCTTGAAAACCAGTACCGTGAAATCGCACCGTAGCATCACCATCGTAGCCTTCGCATCACAGCATCTGCATCACCTTACCCAAACGCCCCATCCATCTCCCTCATCATCGTCATCGCTATCCTCTTCATCGCTTCCACCATCCCCACCACTCTCCACGTCCGCCTCCTCAGCCTCCTCCCTCTCCGCCTTGCCTCCATCCCCATTCCCGTCGTCCTTCCGTACCCTCAACCCCTCCCTCTTCTCCCTCAGCTTCCGCACGCGCTCCTCCAATTCAGCCATCTCCTCAAACTCTTCCTCCAACCTGCGTGCCGCATCCTCTTTTTCGCCCTCGAGTTCCTCTTCTCGCTTTTCCTTTCTCTGTAAGCTAGCTTGTTCGCGCGACTGCGCGGCGAGTTCGGCGGCTGTAAGTGGGGCAGCGGTGATGGTTGCGGCAGCGGTGAGGGCAGAGGGTTTGCTGGGAGGGGAGGTGGGAGGGGTGGCGATGTCCCGTTCGAAGGCGGCCCATTCGGCTTCGTCAACTTGGGCGGCAGAATCTGGAGGTGAGGGACGAGTAATTGTGAAATCGGCTTCAGTTGGTTCGGCGGGCAGTCTTGAGGCCTTTGTTGCTGAGTTCTCTGGAGCCCGCGCTTCTGGCCCAGCCGACCCTGGCTTTGTACCGATTAGCTTGGTAGTGCCTTGGCTAGAGAGACTCTCTGGTAAATTGTCGTCGGCTTTGGTCCGTTTCCTCAGATCGTCGCCATCATCATCTGCTTTGCGTTTCTTGCTACTATTGCTGTTGCTGGTAGTAATCGAAGCACTGCTGGCAGCTGTGTTACCGTTGGCAATTGAATTCGTACCGTTGGTTGCATCGTCATCAGGTTCCTCAGGTGGTGGTGGTGCGCCAGGTGGTCGGCCAAGAGTTCCATCACGTATCCTCTGAAGGCGCATCGCATGTTGATCCGAGCGGAGATGCTTGTTCCAAAATGACTCTGATTTGAGCTGGATATGGCATACGAGGCAGACGAGAGTACCGGTGGTGGAATAGGTAGCATGAGGGTGATTGATGCGACGTGAGGCGCGCTCATTGCGTAGCATCGAGCGGACGTCTGCCATGGTGGTGTTTCTAGCCAGTATGAGACCCGTAGACTATGGTGGTGTATACGTAGGATTCCCTAGGGTTGATGTAAATAGTGCACCTTCCATGCTCTGAAGCTGGGGTTGGGCTGCCGTTGAGGTCGTCTAGCGCAATATATCAATGTGGAGTCAAAACGTTAGGTCCACTAGGTAAGGTACTCTAGGTGCGGGAAGTCACGACCAACCCAATTTGGCTATGTATATACATCAAAATTTCACCATAACTCCGTTTTAATGCCCTGACCACTAATTTCAACTAGCTGTTCGCATCTACAAGGCATTTCGCTGATTCTAGCCCGCATTTCATCCGTAGTAATCCGATCCCATTCTTCGAGAATTATCTCTTTTAGCTCCTTCAGCGTGTGCCATTCCCGCTTCCTAATACGTTGTTTTAATATGTTCCAAACCCCTAACCTCTTTTCCGTGTAGTACTTGTTAGTCATGAAGTTTCCTTTTGGCTTGACTTCCGGATCGTGAGGTTTTCGCGCCTCTCAGTCGCGTACTCGTTCCTGATACTTTTCTTCCGTTTGATATTTGCTTCGACGAGGTTTAGGTTCCTATTTGACTGGCTTCATAACCGAAGGATCATTCTCATCGTTATAGAAAATCAGGGGACCTTTGGCGTGCCATGACACGAAGCCAGCCATGTGCAGTTTGACTTCATGAGTATCAGGCATTTCCTGCAGGTTATCTGAATGTAATTGAGTGCCCTCTTCTCTGAGAATACAGCCGCGATATATCTGACTCGGATCAACATGTGCTTCGTCTGTAAGAGTCACGTATTGCCAGAAGCTTTTCATCGTTTTCGATTTATAGTCATTGTCGTATTGAACACGAGCTTTCTTGTTTGCAGAGCTAATCAGCTTGATTGCAGGTCTCCTTCCCATTAGGATTCTTGGTTTATGCTTAGCACAGTAAGCTCTGAGTGTACGAAGGCTGAAAAGTAACTGATGATGAGCTAATTGAGCTTCTAAACTTGATCTCGTACGCGATTTGTGACAGGATCGACTAGACGTTGTAAAAGCTCTTCAGTGAGCTTGGAAGGTCTATCGATACGATGTTTTCCTATTCTTCTATGGGCTGATGAGTTTAGGACTCGTCGTTCACGTAGCCAATGAAAGCCTGTGGCATGAGATATTTCCTCCTCTTTGGTCGTTGTCTTTACTGATTTGGCTCTGTCGTGTATCGATCGCATGAAAAAAGCGAGCTTTACGGATTGTATCGGCCTCTCGACGACGAGATCTAGGCGACGGGGTTCGTGGAGCCATATTTGATAGGTAGGTAGGTGGGTGAATAAGTGAATAGAAAGGTGAGTGGGGAGGGTAGGTAAACAAACACACTCCCTGGTGTTAGGTCACGTGTTGCTTGGTAAGCGACTAAGGTACCTTAGCCGATACTGATCACCTCCACTTTGTGATCTCAACATGAACTTCGAAACAACACTCCATCCACGTACCTTCAACTCCATCGATCTGTTGTTAGGGCTGATCGCATAATTCTACCGCTCGAATGCAGCTATAAAGCTAACGGTCTTGAAGCTTCTGTGGATCAATACAACTTGACCACTGTGACGTGCTTAATTGAAGCTTGACGGGGTTTTTTCTTACAATCTTGAGAGTGCATCCTTTGGCGATCTTGCAGCAAAAGTCTAAGCAGAGTCTGTGACACAAGTGGGGGTCGTCTTGTATTCCCAGGTCTTGAGTAAACTTAGAACCTTATCTACGATACTCCGATGTGCTACGCGTCCGAGTGAAGCACATAAACCGTCTCAAGCCTGAAGTATTAGTAGTTCATTGAGTGTATCATCGAACATGGCAGGTAAGCGTTTAACGTTCACGTTGTCGTTCCAGGTGTTTGACCTTCGGACGTGTGGAGATCCCGCCTTTACAAAGCCCATTGGCTAACATTTACTTGCAGATGAAGTACGGAGATCAGGCAGAGCCACCAAAGGGCAACATACAAAGAACCTTGAGGTAGCCGACGAGCCTACACCGACCAAGCGTGGCGGCAAAGCAAATAAGGCCAAGGCCTCAGCAGAACCCACTCCACCTGTAGATGAGGATGTCGATGCTATTATACGATGCATTTGTGGCTATGTCGAAGAAGATGAAGATGATGATCGAGTCATGATTGTATGCGATAATTGTGAAGCATGGCAGCACAACGAGTGTATGGAGATTTCGGAAAACCCAGATGATCTACCCGATCAATACTTTTGTGAACAATGCAGGCCTGAGGATCATAAGGACCTTTTAGCTAAGGTCGCTCGCGCGGAGAAACCATGGGAAGAGCGGGCAAAACAGAGGGAACGTGAAGAGGAGGAAAGAAAAGCGCGTAGGCGTAAAGGAGGCAAGAAGGGCAAGAAGGGGAGAGCCAGCGAAGTCAAGCCCGAGGTCAAACCCGAGGTCAAGCCCGCGGTCAAGCCCGCGGTCAAGCCCGAGGTCAAGCCGGAGGCAAAGCCCGAAATTAAACCTGCGGCGAAGAGTAACAGCACACCTTCCGGCAAAACTTCTGCTCAACCTGCTGCTGAACCCACTGCTGGACCTGTTATTAGAAGTTCTAGCGAAGGAGTACAGCCTGGAGACAAGGCAGAGAATGGTCAGAAGAGGAAGTTACCTGATGACGCTACGAACCCGATGGAGGGTCCAGATCCACAGGTATGCATTCGACCACTCTTAGTATATCAGGTGTCATCCGCTGACATTCTGGCGCAGGAGCAACCAAGTAAAGTGCGCAAAGTCTCAAGCCCAGTTGAAATAAAGGTTCCATTGCCTCCTCAGGACCAGCGCAGATCAAGCGCTGCAGCAACTCCTGCAAAGGCATCATCTAAGCGTGATTCAAAGGGATTGGTGCTTCAAACAGAGTTAGTGGAGAATATCTCAGATCTGCAGAACGAGGCGCGGAGGAGAGTTGCAACTGCTTTAGTCAGACTTTTCATAGATCAAACACAGCAAGCCCAGAAGGATGGCACCTTCAAGCTTCCCCAAGGCCAAAGCCATGATGCTTTCGGTCTGAAGTTGGGGCTCGCAGTAGAGTATGCGGTATATCTGAACTTCTGGGGTCAATCTGCGCAGCCAAGCTCCCAGTATAGCGACAAATTCAGGATGATATTACACAATGTGAAGGCAAACCCTGCTCTGAGAGACCGTCTTCTTAGTGGAGGTCTGTCACCGAATGAGTTGTCCAAGATGTCATCGTTTGACATGGCGAGCAAGGAGTTGCAAGAGAAGACGGAAGAAATTATGAAGGAGTCCGAGAAACAGCACATCATCATCCAAGAAGATGGACCGAGGATTCGAAGAACTCATAAGGGAGAAGAGCTGGTCGACAATGAGTCCAATATCGCTCAAGGATCGGATACGGTTTTCACTCATGCTCCGGTGAGGAGGAGGGAATCGGAGATGGAGATGAGTGCTTCAAAACAAGCAAGTCCACCAGCAGTGAGCCCACCAAGTCCTGCTGCTGTCGAAGAAACCTCTTACTCGGCTACTGCTGGCTCTCCAATTGCCAATCAACCTTTAGTAGTGGATACAAGCGCTCCACCGAGACCTAGTGCAGGAGGAGATCGAAAATCGTCCTCTACCTTCAATATCCAAGACGTTTGGTCCAGCGTCGGCGGACCGGCTATTACAGAAGGACAGCGAGCCCCTCAACAGGCATCATTGGGTTCCACGCCGGCTCAAGCTCAACCACGACCAGGCGAGGCTGACGCTGACATTGACCGCCTTTTAAAAGACGAAGAGGCTGACGAAGAAGAGCCATACTCCCCAACCGACTACACCGCAGACCCAGGGTCTACCATCTGGCGTGGCAAGATTACCATGCCCAGCATAGCCGAATTCCACGGAATCGCCAAACACGTCGCAGGCGCCAATCTCAGCTCTACTTACCCATGGTCTCAACTTATTCCCAGTTCTCTGATGATCGAAGGCCGTATCGCCATTGACCGCGCCAGCGACTACCTCTGTGGCCTCAAGTGGAGCCACACCACCGAACTCTCTGTCGTCTCCGTCACCCCTGTTGATGAACCGGACTCCATTGCCCAATTCGATAAGCTCTTCCGCTACTTTACCGAACGAAACCGCTACGGCGTCATTGGCAAGAGCCCCGTCGCTGCGGTGAGAGATACTTATCTTGCTACTCTCGAAGTAGGCATGAGCAAGAAACCCGACTTTGTCGAGCTGCTCGAGTACTGCACCATCGAAGACCCAAGCCCAGAACGCATGCTACTACTTACTTTCGTAGTCAAGAACAGCAACTCTCCTTCTGCGCAAAACGACCATTCCCCTTCCGCGCACGCCACTCCACGCCACCTCGACGCTGCCACCGTCGCCAGCCCCATCGGCCCCTCAGTCAGCCACTCCACCTCCAACTCCTTCTCCGCTCCCTCCCCTATGGATCACTCCTTCCCCCATACCTCACCCAGCCCCGGCTACGCACACATGCCCCACCAATACAGCAATTCTCCCCCCCAGCCCCACCAGCACGCCTTCCAGATGCCCCCTCACCAACAACATCCAGCTTATCAACAACCCCAACCATACCCAAACCCTTCGGGCATGGATGCTGCGAGGCAAGCCCTCGGGAACGAATTAGCGAATTCAGCGAGCGTGGGAGACTTACTGAAAGAGGCGCCGAACACAGGGGTGCCGGAGTTCTTGGTTATCAAAGATCTACTGGAGACGGTACCGGCGAGTCGGAATGATTTTGGAATGCTGAAGGGGTTGTTGACGGTTAAGCACCAGAGTGGGGGACAGCAGTAGTGCGCAATTCATCCGTCCTCGGTGCTTGCGGATTCTGAGATAATTTAAAAAAGGGGTTATCTTTCTAGTTTGCTCAACAAAGAGTTTTGGCTTCTTCGCTGGCTAGGATATGTTAGCCAAGTTTCTCCATTGCTTCTTACGAGCTTTGTGGTTGGAGCAGAACCTGGAATGGCCTCGAGGTAGTTGTTGCCTCTCTTGGTGGATGGAATTAGAGGCGTCAGGGGGGTTAGCCAAGGTATCGGAGCAGAGCTTTCCTCGGCTTCTACGCGTCTGGAAGTTATGAAGCGAGGTACCAGAGGTTTGGCATGGATGTTCGAAAGTTTATGATTCTTTGTAAATAGTGTGACCAGCAATTCTATTTCGCATTTTCATTGGAACTCCACCGTGACGCTTGTAAATCTAATCCTGATTGACTAATTCTCTCTACTTACATATTTGAGGACACTTCTGGATCACTGTACCTTCTTCTCCATCCCACCTTGAAGAATCTTTCCGCCCAACTTCTCCTTCACCGCCCTGAATCTTTGGATTAACTTCTCCCTCATCCCCTTCAAATCCCACCCCTCCACCTCATCTGCGGCCACAAACCTCCTGACTAAGATTGTGAAAATACTTCCGAATGCCAATGCCATAACCGTACTGGTTAGTATGATCACGTTGTACGGCATGCTGAAATCGGGTGTGGGCAACGGTAGCAGCAAGCTCGTCGTGCGAAGATATACAGGCGCTGGTGACGATGAAGAGGCGGAAGAGGAATTTGGGAGAAGACGTATAATGGCGGGAGCGATATCAAACCCCCGGTTCGCGTCGGGGGGGTATTCGGTATAGCGCAGGATAGCTTTATCAAAGTCGTAGGCTAGGGTGACGACAGATGCGGGTGGGACGGAAACGATGAGCTCGAGTTGGGTACCCCTAACGCGGTCGAGTGCCGGACGGTAGTAGATGTCTTTGATACTGTCGGAGGACTTCCGTGAGAGGTTTGAGGGGGAAATGTGAGCGGTAAGGGTGTGCAGGTAGGGTTTCATGAACCAGGGGAGGGACTCGAAGTAGATGAACGAGATGGAGTCGGTGGTGGAGGGGTTGGTGACTAGGGTTTGCACGCCACCGCGCTCCTGGCCGTGGCCGGTGAAGGAGCGGGAGGCGTAGAATGGGGGTGATTCAAGAGGGTCAAGGGGAGGGTCCGTTTGCTGAGGGAGGATGATTTCGAAAGGGTCATTCGGGGGAAATGTGAAGCAACGGGAAGTGCCAGCTGCGTTTTTGATCTCGTAGGCACCGGATGAGGCATAGACGTCGCGTGTATGGGGTACGTTAATGCAGATGGAGGGTTCGGAGTCGTTGGCAAGGCAAGATCCTTTCATGGGACGCCCAAAGATTTCGGACAAGCTCCAGGACTGCCCGGAGGCCAGGTCTAGGGGGTAGCAGGCGACTTCGGATGAGTAGGGTTTGGAGGTGTCGCATATCAGGTCTTCGCTGGGAACTGGGCGGGGTATGGGATTATCTGGAAACTATCAGTACTTTCAGCAATCTTAAAATAGCAGGAGAGCTCACCTCGAGGCCTCTTCGAGCGCTGGATATCTAGCACCATGTCCACGGTCTGCTCCAGCTCGATGATGCATTCGCCCCCATCACTTGGGCAGACCGGGCGGACGTCGATAGCCATACTTTGCCACGACGCATCGAAGAGCTTGTGGCCATCCAGTAAACTAGATATGCCTGCTTTTCCCTTACATGGGAGCAATTTCAGGAAAGGAGTCAAGTTCTCCGTGCAGACCACTTCTCTCGGTAAGGTCCCATGCAGAAGATGGAGGTTCGACAAGGAAGCGTTCGAGTGGTCTCCAGTAGGCTCAAAAGTCACCACTGGTCTGGTCGTCCGCGTGGAGTCTATAAAATTGAGTGAGGCGCAAAACAAGCCGGAGACGGCATTGGTGAGAGTAGTCCATCTCGCAAATGCCCTAGGATACTGTAAGCCGAACGTTTCTCCAATCCATGATGATTCACATACTCGGCGGCCGTCTCTGCCTCCACCCAGGCCCAAAGCTCAACCCCAGTCCCTCCCTCCTTTGCCCCTCCCCATGGCCTTGCGCCCCAACTCTCTGCATCCCAACGACCAGTGCTAAACCTCAAATGAAGCTCTCTCGTTTTTGCATGCTGCAGTATCTGACCTAGCGACCGGGGAATATACTTAAAATGCTGTTGCTCAAAAGATTTCACAGATGCGTTGCTTCGGAAATTGAAAGAGGCCAGTAGTGATGCTGGGGCTAGCGGTTGGAGGAGGAGACGCTCATGATAGTCAGGGTCGGCAACACAATAACTGAATAGCAGTAGAGACAGTAGTAAGAGGTGATAAATGGATGTCATGCCGACATCACAGCCCCTTATGTATTCATATAAGGTCAATGGTAAACGTTGAAAGTGAATGGAAGCTAGCGTTTGACAGGGCTAGCCCTACGAGATGCGATGCCGAAAGTTCTTAACCGTTTAGACCGTGACCATTATCCTTTCTTTACACTCACCATCGCCTCGAAAGCTTCCCAGTAGACGTGCACGTATCACCGGAGCAGCAATTCTGTAAGCTATGGCAGCAGAACAGAGGAAGCTGCTTGGTACGTTCGAAAGCTTCACTTCTCTTCAAATTCGCATGTATACCTCCAAAGCTATAGCTAACACCTCTCAGAGCAGCTCATGGGCGCCGGCGCCTCCTCCCGGCACGCTCAACTCTCCCTTACCGACCCCAAAGTCTGCCGCTCCTTTCTCGCCGGCACCTGCCCTCATGACCTCTTCACAAACACAAAACAAGACCTCGGGCCCTGCCCCAAGGTCCACTCCGAGCCCCTAAAAACCGAATACGAGTCCTCCCCCGAAAAGGCCAAATTGGGCTTCGAGTACGATTATATGCGCGACCTGCAGAAATACATTGACGAGTGTAATCGAAGGATCGACGCGGCGCAGAGGCGACTGGAGAAGACACCGGATGAGATACGACAGACGAATGATCTATTGAAACAGATTAGTGATTCGAGCCGCACGATAAACACGGGACTGCTGGAGGTATCGGTGCTTGGGGAGAGCGGGAGTGTGGGGCTCGCGGTGACGGAGTTTCATAAGGTTCGCGTTGCGAAAGCCGGAAAGGATGAGAAAGAGAGGGAGCTTAAGAGCTTGTCGGATACTTCTGGGCCCTCGGGTCATCAGAAGCTGCAAGTTTGCGATGTTTGTGGGGCGTATCTGAGTAGACTGGATAATGATAGGAGGTTGGCGGATCACTTTTATGGGAAGATGCACTTGGGGTATGCGCAGATGAGGAGGACGTGGGAAGGGCTGCAGAAGGAGTTGAAGGGGAGGGCACTGCCGGCGAGGGAGGGGAGTCCAAGGAGGGAAGAATTCGGAGACAGGGGATTCGGGGGCAGGGGAGGGTTCAGAGGGGGAGGTGGAGGCTTTCGAGGAGGGTTCAGGGGGAGAGGAGGATATGGGGGGAGGTGGTGAGAGATTCCTCCATGTGTGGTCATTTACAAGCGAGGCGTTTGGACATGTGGAAATGGGGTTTCGAAAGGCAGCAATTGGCTGCTCGGTATCCTTTCTAGGTAGATACCCTATGGTACAAGCGACGGTCATGGTAAAATGCTATTGACAAAATCCTCCACTGGTCCAAGTGGACCGACAACCAACTACCACCCGCCCGAAGGCTCCTTCGCCGTCTCCACCTCATCCGCCCAGCTCTCCCCTTCCGTCGCCTGCATGATATCCGCGCCCTTGATGGGCGCGGCTTTCTTGTCGTCGATATCGTCCTTTGGCGGTGGTTTCGAGCTGGCGGGTAGTGATGGGAACTCCTTTTCCGCATCGACGGCCGGAACAGCAGAGGCCCCGCGACCTCTACCTCCTCTTCCTCTTCCCCTATCGCCGCGACCCCTCCCTCGGCCTCCCCTTGGTGGGTTGGCCCCTTCCTTCTGGTCGGCGGTTCCACTTGGAAGCCCGTAGTAACCGCCACGGCCCCCACCTCTTCCCCGAACCGAAAATCCACCGTCCACCCCGTAGGATCGACCTTGCTCTTGTCCACCTCGGTTTGCCGTGCCTCCATTTGCACCTCTTCGGTATTGGCTTCCTCGCGAAGCGTTATACTCCTCTTCCTGCTTCCCCTCATCCCACTCCCTGCCTCCTCTTGCCCCGAGCTTCCTTAGTCGGTTCTTTTCTCTCTCCTGGTCCATTGCTCTCCTAGCAGCCCCCTCCTCTTTCCTTTTCTGACTCGCCAATGCCTCTCGCTGCTGAAAACTTGCCTCGTCTGCTTCTGCTAGCCTGTGAGCTTCTTCTCTCCTGGCATTGTTCAATTTTGCTGCTTCCAGACGAGCACTTAGTTCGTCTTCTGTAAGCTTCGGTTTGATGTTTCCGCCTGTGGCTGAGCGGTCACCGCGAACGGCGGTAGCAGGTTTAGAGGTTTGATCTGATTCGGTAGTGATATTACTGGTGGTGGTTGTGGGGTCATCGTCGTTGGGATTGTTGGTTTTTTGAGGTGAAGAGTCTTGTGTAGTCTTCGGTGCTGCACATCTATATTGCAATCGGCTTGAACGCTCGTTGCGTTGGCGTTGCGGTTGGGCGATTTGTATTGTTACGTCTTGTTGGGCCGGCTCAGCTATAGGCGTAAAATCGTCATCAAATAGATCATCCGGGTCCCTGGTCTGTGCGAAGCCATCCATTGTCGAATTAGTGATTAGCACAATTGAGCAGCAGATTTCGCTAGATCTATATCTCCAACAAAGATATATCGTCCTCAGCGGTCTGGCTATCGTCGTCGGAGGTGTTGACAGTGATGCCTTCAGCCCCAGTTTCTTGGTCGGAGGTGTTGATCCCGTTTGTTGCACCTTGGCTCCCCGTGGGCGAATAATGGATTCCGTTTGCTAAGCCCTGATGTTCTGTAGTCTGTGAAACAATCCCGTTGGTTGCGCCTTGGCTCTCAGTGGACGAAGAATTGGTGCCGTTTGTTGCGCCCTGACGTTCTGTAGTCTGCGAGACAATCCCGTTCGTTGCGCTCTGACTTTCTGTGACCAGGGAATAGATTCCGTTTGTCGTCCCTTGAGACACTCCGTTCGTGGTGATGCTAGTGCTCCCTGTTGCAGCCAAGGTTCCTGATACAGTTGAAGAGCCTGGCAAAATTGCCGGTGCGTTTGAGACTACTGATAGGCGTGCAAGCCCAAACTCTGGTATTGTCGAAGGTGTTGTGATGCCGTTGCTGTAAGGATCCGAACGAGTGAGCTCAACCTGTTCAATCAGAATGTGAAAAGGAGGAATATGCTCAGAAAATTGGGAAGGGACGTTGTCCTCCACTGTCAATTGATCGTAGTCTGGACTGGCAGTAGGTCTTGAAGGAGGAATTGAACTTCCGTTACCTTGGTGGGTCATATTCGCTGATTGGCTGACTCGTGTAGAAGGTTCGGGCCGCTGGCGCCGGCTTTTGTGAAAAATTATCGCCGGCAGGGCTGAGATCATCTAACGCGTCATGTTACCCCTTCACTTTTCGCGACAGAACATCGCCTACCCATAGCACCCAGTCAACTACCATTACAAGTCGCTACCTTACTGTTAGATTCTGACGTCGAGTCTCATATTTCAACGGTACATATCTTATAAGTCAAGCTGTCCTCTCGACTTGTGGTAAGAGCAACGTTGTAAATCGCATCTTAATTTCAGACCACCATAGGCTCTGCTAGAAGGACTGTAGGAAACGGAGGAATCTTGACCAGAAATACCACTGGTCTTCATAGCCAACTTAGTGCAGTCATGCCAAAGGCGACCAGTACTCCAGCTGCTGAACGAGGTCTCGGAATCAACTAGGTCCTAGATCACCATTCATATAGTCGTAGGAACAACCGATCCCTCTATTTCTTAATATCTAAAATCTAGATCGTCCAAGTCTTTCCGGCGCCGTTATATCAGCAGGCGGAATGAGGTACATTCAGAGTTTCGAGCACGAACACAATATCATAATCCAAGCCCAGGCAATCTATGTAGAGGCCATGGAAACCCACAACTTTTGAAGTAAGCGATCATGATCATAGCTCCCGGACGGTAAGCAATAAAAAGTACACCAGCAGTGCCTGCCCTGCCAACCTTTAGGTACAGGTACTAGGTCGAAGTCGTTGCATCAGAAGCTTGGTGAAGCTTTCCGGAAGCGGCAAGAGTCTGAGGATGCAAAAGAGCCCAGGGATCTGGGGTCATCTGCAAAAGTGTATGGCGACACACGGTAGAGTAGCCACGTTTCCCAGGCAGGCAACACCCCAAATAAACGACAGATAGTGACTATAGCTACTTATGATGGGATGATTCTCGCCACCGCTTAACAGTCAAAGGGATGGAGCAGAGGTAATCGCAAGAGCTTGGCGCGAGGTGTTAACGGCAGGCTTCAGCATACGAGCTTGACAGCTCAAGAGACAGTCGACGTGGTCTTGACGTCCTTATCTTTGCCATGTATACTCGAAGAGCCATCATCCGCGTAAAGGTTGTGCTCGTTAATATAGTCGATTACAGGAGCTGGAACAAGGTATGCAACGCTCATATCTCTTTTCAGGAAAAGTCTGATCTTCGTACTTGACACATCGTTTTGTATCAGTTGTTGAATGACGTAGATGTTCTCCTTCCATTGCTGTAACGCGGCGAGTGCATCATCAATATCTGTACCAGCTCTCTCGACGATAAACGTTCCATATCGTCCAAGTATATGATCCAAGTCTTTATCACTCCACACACCAGGAGTTGACATAGTCTGGATGAGGTCTGCACCAGCCAGGAGGGCAACACGCACTGGTTTGCGCTCGCCATCTTGCGTCTCGATACCACCGCGGATAGTATTGATTTCGTGATCAAAATGGTCCAGAACTACAGCGGTTGGTTGGTAGTCTTTCTGGGCTTCCCAAGGATCCACCATCAACCAATCCGAGGTTTGATCCACTGCTATTTTACACATTTGAACTCTGTCAAGGCTAGTGAGTATTCGAGGATCCGTGAAACCCAGGTATAAGCATGCTTACCGGTGTTGAGCACTGGCGAGACCCGCTTTTTTGTATGCATCAGACACAGGTGACAAGTAACCTCCAACGATCTCGAAGTCTGTGCTAAATCTGACATAGTCGGCGGCCATCTCAAACATCCTGAGATGTAGATAGGTGATTGGTGAGAAGGACCCGCAAGCTACAAGTAATAAAGGGGTTTTCGACGAGTCAGTCATAACCCGCCTGAGTCTATGCTCTGGGAATGCATAACCATCCGAGTTTGTTGCAGCTGAGGTAGATAATTGCCTGTCAGGCTGGGGTGAACCAGTAGAACTAGGCTTGAATTCTTCGGAGTCCATTGTCCAATTTCGAATGTGTCTCGTCAAGAAGGTATATAGTATCTCGGGTCCGTAGATGGGACCAGACTTCGGCGTTGCTGCCTGGCCCACAGATACGGGCAGCCGGATGCGCAAAAAGGGCCGCAGAGTGGACGACCTTCCGCAGGGAAAGGGTGGCGCGATGGTGAATTTTGAGCCCTTGAGGAGGGGCGTACTCGAGGCAAGCTTGCGGAATGGTTAGAAGATGTGGTGGGGGTCCTCAGTTTTTATGATGGAAAGACAACCGGACTCGCGGATAATCTGCTTTGCTTCTTCTAGGCAAGCTTAGCATGCTTGGCAGGTATAGGCTAAAGCTGTCACAGTATGCTCTTGGAAGAAAGAAAGCTAGGACTCTGACTCCTCATATGAAAAGGGAAGTTCCAAAAGTCATAGGTGTGTTTTCCAAGTGCGGGATTCCTCTCCACCGTACTCCTGAATCACCGGCTGCTGCTTGGTGGTCTCGTACGAAATAGATACCTCAGCAGGCTCAAGCGGGATTAGCCGAAGCCTATCTCAGAGGGTCTCCACGGTTTCGTAGAGAACAGTACTCCGTTGTACCCTAACTCTCCGACACCCAGCAACCCATCAATCGACAGCTCACCTTCCATCAATCAATCTCTATGGTATTTCTGTGACCTTCACAATACCCTTGATGCCTAGAAACAAATCTCACATTCACTATTAACGAGTTCTTCTCCCCTCATTCGGCTCCGCTTATGGCGGTTTAAAACGCATGGCCCCAGCTCCTTCCTTTACGCTCGAATCCTCGCTCGACAAGACATCTTCAACACCAAGTTCAACACCAAATTCAACACAAAGGTAGATAATACCCATCTTACTAGTTGCGTGTCCCGTCTGTGTCTTTTCTGAGCTTGGCGGGCAGCGGCAACCTTAAACCTTTGCATACACCAACTACATTCTTGCTCTGCATTCTACCTCTGCCGCCGTTGAGTACAGAACTAGATTCTCATGTCTTTCAGAATCACTCGCTCTGCAGCGAGGCTCGCAGCAGATAATACAGCTGCAGCTACTGCAGCTCCTACCCCAACTGCCGTTCAGCCCTCGCCGAAATCAAGGAAACGCAAATCCGCAGCACATCGTGATCCAAGCCCGGACGATTCGCCTGAAACCACCGAAGTATCCTCGACTAGGCGTACCAAGAGGCAGAAGGTGTCAGCGCCAGAGCCATCATCGCCAGCCGGTCCCAAACCCCGTCAACGAGCGGGCAAACAGTCAGCTGCTATGGCGAAACCAGGGTAAGAAGAGCCATCTCCCTTTGAGCATACTAACATACTAACATCCATTCAGGTCATCTTCAGGTTTGCCGGTCAATAAAGATAATCTTACACCGGCAGCAGATACATCGAGGCGAAAGTCAAGTCGTGGCAAGAGGAACGCCCAAGGTCTCAACTTGTCATCCTTATAGTTCATACACAGCACTAATATGGTTTTAGAACCAGAACCATCATCACTCCCTACCACATCCTCTACCCGGCGATCGAAGAAAGTATCTGCAAAGAAGAGTGAAGATGTCGCTATGAAGAACGCCGATGGAGCATCAAAAAGCAATTCGTTGCCTTCTACTGAGGGAGAGCTAGCTGAGAATCTTAGTGATGAGGATGACGATGGGGAAACCGGTCGGGCATACGACGAGGACGATGAAGACGGAGATGACCCGTTTCGAGGCAGCTTTCTTGGTCATGGTGGACCATCTGCTGGTATCTCGAGTACGCTACGTGCACTGAGTGGTATGGTTTCCGGGCTTTCTGCACGGCTACGTGAAATTCTAGTGAACCTGAAGCAGAAGGAAGACCCTTCTGTTCAGTTGATTGCGCTGCAAGAGCTCTCGGAAATTCTGTTAGTCTCGACCGAGGATAACCTATCCGGCCACTTCTCACCGGAGCCGTTCGTAAAAGAGCTTGTCGAGCTCATGAAGCCACCTAGTGAAGAAGAAGAGGGGAACCCAGAAATGATGCTGCTGGCATGTCGTTGTGTGGCTAATCTCATGGAAGCAATGCCTCCATCCACAGCCAACGTCGTGTACGGAGGCGCAGTGCCAGTCTTATGCCAGAAGCTCCTCAGAATCGATTTCATCGACCTTGCCGAGCAAGCCTTGAGTGTAAGTAATGTTCGAACACAGATAGACCTTCCAATCGCTGACATATGCATAGACACTGGAGAAGATATCCGTCGAGTTTCCATCATCTGTCGTCCGTGATGGAGGTCTCTCTGCGTGTCTTCAATACCTTGACTTTTTTGCTACTAGTACTCAGAGAACAGCTGTAACAACAGCAGCAAATTGTTGCCGGAACATACCTCAAGAATCCTTTCCCGTTGTGCGGGATGTGATGCCTATTCTTCTTGACGTGCTTACGAAGAGTGACCAAAAGGTGGTAGAGCAAGGCTCATTGTGCGTTTCACGTATAGTAGAAAGCTTCAAGTACCAACAAGACAAACTAGAGGAGCTTGTCAGCACGGACTTGCTGAAAGCAATACGCCGTCTTCTATTGCCGGGCGCAACAAACCTTATTGGGCCAAACATCCATACTCAGTTTCTCCGAGTCCTTTCTATTACTGCTCGTGCAAGTCCTAGGCTGTCTGCCGAGCTCTTCAAGATGGATATCGTCGACACCCTTTACCAGATACTCACCGGTGTATCGCCACCAAGCGGCTCCGAGGACGTGGCTGCGAAAATCGATAGCGTAATTATCATGCAAGCCCTAATCCATCGACCTAGAGAGCAAGTGTATGAGACACTAAATGTCATATGCGAATTGCTCCCGGGAGTCCAGACCGATAGCCTATCCTTGCGGAACGAGTTATATGATGGAGGATTTGCAGGAGATGACCTGATTTCTATGTCTGATTCGAAGTCTAAGACATCACCCAACGCTAAGAGAATCGAGTTACTCAAGGGTTGTAAGGAAGAGCTAAGGCGCTTTGCCATTGTGCTCCTCCCTACTCTTACGGACGCTTATTCAAGTACGGTCAACCTCAGTGTCCGACAGAAAGTCCTGACGGCTCAGCTAAAGATGCTGTCAAACTTTGATACGTCAATACTCGAAGAAGCTTTGAAGACAGTCCCCTATGCGTCATACCTTGCATCGATACTTTCTCAGCAGGACCATCCGACATTGGTAACTCTTGCCTTACAAGCCGCTGAACTATTGCTGGTTCGACTGGAATCAATATACAGATACCAATTCTATCGAGAAGGGGTAATGGCAGAGATTATGAAGCTTGCCAATCAGCCTTTGAAGAGTAATGAGAACAAGCCAAAGGCTATTAAATCAGATCCTGACGCCGAGCCATCCAAATTAGCAGGTTCCGGCAAAAAGAAAGGCATCCCCGAGTCGCTTAATGAGAAGACTTCTGGGGAGGAGCCTTCTGATGATGATGATGATGATGACGACCCAGATGACGATGAGGATGATGATGAAGACGATCAGGCCCATGACGTTCACGATGACATGTCTCCGTCGCCGTCTGAATCTTCATCGTCTGACCAGAATTACCCGATGCCGCCTCTTGCTAATACCCTCGAGGATTACATCACAGTTCGCGCCAAGAGATTTCTAGAAGCGCATGAGACTGCGAAAGGAGGTGAAATGCGCGACAAAGCGAACGCAATTTTGAGTGAACTTCAAACTCTTGCGAAGGATATCGAAAAGTGCTATCTAGGTGGCGGGAATGGTAATGGCTCAAGACTTTTCATGCGTCTTTCAAAGCACTTCTATGGGGACGCGCTCGAGAGCATCACAAGTTCAGAGTTATTGAATTCGGAAATAGTGCGCGTCTTGCTTGATGTTTTCAGTAACGAAGATGGTGAGTTTGACATGTATTGCCCTCGAGCATTCGCTAACCAAAATTACAGAGATTCTGAGGGCAAAGGCAAGGACAGCGTTCCTAGAGGTCTTCATGACCGTACCGACTCAGGCCAAACCAAAGAATCAGGGCACGACTGCTACACCAACACCTTTTAGTGTGATTGTGCATAAGCTTCAAGACCTTCTAAGTCGCGCGGAACATTTTGAAGTTATGACTGTCCATCACAACGCTCTGGACAGCAACCGTAGCAGCGCCGCCTCGATGCTTTCGAAGCAGCTTCGTCTAAAGCTCGTTGCTGATGATGATTCTGACATGCCAAGACCCTACCGGAACGTCATGATCTCGATACATGCTATTGCAACTTTCAAGGCTTTGGATGACTACCTTCGCCCACGTATTAGTCTCTCTGAGCGTCCTCGTGGTGCAAGGCACCGGGAAGGAGTTTCAAACGCTCTGGCAGCGTTCGCCGCGGCGGCTGGGATCCCGAATCCTCACCATAGATTTGCTGAGCGGGTAGGACCAATTGTTGGAGATACACCCGCATTGCCAACGCCTACGAGCACCGCCTCCACGGGTCGAGCGACAAGAAAAGCCGCCAAAGCGAAGAACGCTCCGGCTGTGCCGGACGGTACTGCGGTCAAGGACAAGGACAAGGACAAAAACACAGCTCCACGTCGATCAAGCCGTAGGCATCAGCCTACGACACAGACCGCTTCCGATACGCCAGAGGGCGCTCCTGGCCGAGTCCAGAGTCCCCTCGAATGTGCAGACGAGAGGCAACTCACCGACGACGACGACATCGATGACAGCAACGCTCTGGATGCGATAGTTGATGATTTAGAAGATGAGATGGAAGGCGGTCCGCTACCTGACCCTACTGCTGTAAATATGGAAGTTGCTGCGACTGGAAAGGTTACCGCTCGAAAAGAAGATGGAACTCGCGTTTCTACTCCATCTCAATCCACCGTTGCTTCTTTAAATGCCACACCTTCGTCGCGTACTCGAGAGCTCTTAGCTGCTGGTCTCGATCCTTCTGCGGCTGGCCGAGCTATGTCCTATGCCGCGGCTATTCAAGCGGTTCCACAAGACTGGCACATTGAATTCAGCATCGACGATCAACCCATACGTAGTGGAACAACCATATACAGGGCCGTTCACTACAACAAATCACACCCATCCGAACTTAGTTCCCGGAACGTATGGTCTGCTACTCATGCTGTCAAGTTCAAGCGCGTGCAGGGACCAGCGCCTCCTGAACCATCTTCCTTGACGTCGCCTTCTAGGACTACGTCAGATTCAGCTTCTTCGGTTATGCCGGGCTCTCTCCATGAACACCCCGCAACATCGACAATCTTACGCCTGCTCAATATTCTCCATGAATTGAACGCCAACTTAGACGATGTCATAGACGAAAGCAACGAAAATATCAAGTTGAACGCAGAACCACTCGCTCAATTCGTCAACACTAAGCTTACTGCGAAGCTCAATCGACAGCTGGAGGAGCCGCTAATAGTGGCTAGTAATTGCCTTCCAAGCTGGAGCGAGGACCTTCCGCGCCTGTATCCGTTCTTATTCCCCTTTGAGACTCGACATTTGTTCCTTCAATCTACTTCATTTGGGTATTCCCGGTCCATGACGAGATGGCAAAACGCTCAATCTGTGGATGACAATCGACGCGACCGGCATCGTGATGACCGGCCCTTTATAGGTAGATTGCAGCGCCAAAAGGTTCGAATTTCCCGGACAAGGATCCTTGAATCGGCCGTTAAAGTAATGGAAATGTACGGCGCCTCACCTAGCGTATTGGAGGTCGAGTACTTTGAAGAAGTCGGGACAGGCTTAGGCCCTACCCTAGAGTTCTATTCCACAGTGTCCAAGGAGTTTTCGAAGAAGAAAGTGAAGCTTTGGAGAGAAAGCGAATCGGTTGAGAAAGACGAGTATGCCTTTGGGAAGCTTGGTTTATTCCCAGCCCCAATGAGCACGGAACAAGCAGAGGGCGAGAGTGGTAAGAAGATATTGCACCTCTTCAAGATGCTTGGCAAATTTATTGCAAGATCTATGCTAGACTCGAGGATAATTGACGTCTCTCTTAATCCGACATTCTTCCGAGTTGGCCACCACCCAAGCACGGTACCCCTAGTCCTTGGCGCTGTCAAGACTGTTGACGGTCAGCTTGCGAAATCTCTGAAGTTGGTGAAGCAGTTTGCCAACGAGAAGAACAAAATAGATGAAAACCCTCAGCTGTCTGCTACCAAAAAATCTCTCGCCATCCAAGAGATAGCGATACGTGGTGTTCGGATCGAGGATCTATCGTTGGATTTCACGCTTCCAGGTTACCCGGCTATAGAATTGATCAAGCATGGTGGCAACATTCAGGTCACAATCGACAACGTCTCTTCCTACGTGGAGAAAGTCATCGACATGACTCTTGGCAGTGGAGTCCAGAGACAGGTCGATTCTTTCAGAGCAGGTTTCTCACAAGTTTTTCCGTATCCATCTTTAAGGGCTTTCACGCCCAGCGAGTTGGTGATGCTTTTTGGGCGTGTCGAAGAGGACTGGTCAATTGAGAGTAAGTTTTTACTATGATAATTCGAGTATACCGTTTTGCTAATACTGCTTTGAAGCCCTCATCGATTCCATCAAGGCGGATCATGGCTATAACATGGACAGTGACAGCGTTCGGAACCTGCTAGAGACCATGAGTGAGCTGTCTCCAACCCAAAGACGCGACTTTCTCCAATTCGTAACTGGTAGCCCTAAACTGCCGATTGGTGGTAAGTTTACATCCGTGCACTTGAAAGGGATTTGATAGCTGATGTCGCATACATAGGTTTCAAGAGCCTTACCCCCATGTTTACTGTCGTCTGCAAGCCCAGCGAGCCACCCTATACCTCCGACGACTTTTTGATTTCCGTAATGACCTGCGCCAATTATGTGAAGCTCCCTGATTACTCAACAAAAGACATGTTGCGAAAGAGATTGTTGACTGCTATTGAGGAAGGTCAGGGGGCGTTCCATCTATCGTAAGCCAAGAGCGGCCAAGACGCGATTTCGAACACCTTCGTCACCACGAATATGTCAGTCAAAGGCGCAAAAGCCTGAGACCCACCTAAATAATAGCCAATGGTCGAAAAGCCATATGCTGGTGCTCTGCAGCTTATCTACATCAATTCTAATCTCCTACCACTAGATTGTATGGCATTTTGCTTGGTCTATCCGGTACATGGAAGGCAGTGCATCAGAGGAGTAATCGGGGGGTGTTGGTATCTATGAGATATGGCAAGATGGGCGCTTCAAAGATTCAGAGATATCCCATTACCGAAGTCAAGTCAAATCAAATCATAGACATGTAGCTGTTTACCTCAAAAAATGACTTGGATCGGTCTTACAGCTTCAAAGGGTGTAATATCATTGAGTAGATTTTACAATGCCAAGAATGTAGATGAGGTGCAGTTCAGAAGTCAATTTGTTGCTCGTCGATACCCTTGGCCTCTCACAGGGTATCTAGCAGCATGAACCACCTAGTTGTGTCTGTAATCTGTACTGCTATATTAATTTAGTCCTCCCTTTGGCTCAAAACCCCGTTTTCTCCCAATCAGGAATAAACTTCCTCGAACAGAATTCTTCCGAGCGGAACCTCCGACGCCCAGCCGGAACAGTCAGCTCCAAGAACAAGGCCTCCACCTCTTCGCTACTCCTCCGCCAACGCGCAACTACCTTCCACTACTTCTCCGTATCCCAGCCAAGATGTCTGAAACCCAGGAGCTCACGTACTCGGACGTCTCGTCACATAGCTCGAAGAAGGTGCGCGTGTGCTTCGCCCGAGGGCGATGGAGCTGGGTACTGATTGGGGCGTCGGGGTGATAGGATCTTTACCTCGTTGTTCACGATAAGGTGTATAATGCGACAAGTTTCGTGGATGAGCATCCGTATGTGCGCCTTTCGTGGGCCCTCTGTTCAAGGCCCCCTTCATACTACGAATCATAATCTCTACACCGCATGTTTCACTACCTCCCTCCGATCCTAGCTTCCGCGCCCCATGCATGCCAATACCCTTCCCCCCAAAACCTTCCCTGCCTCATAGCCTATAACTGACGCCCTGTCTCCGTAATCAACAGCGGTGGTGAAGAAGTCCTCCTCGACGTCGGCGGCCAAGATGCAACCGAAGCCTTCGAAGACGTCGGCCACAGCGACGAAGCACGCGAGATCTTGGATGGGCTACTGGTTGGGGATTTGAAAAGAATGGTATAACCCCCATATCCTCCCATCCGCCCCCTTCCAAACCCCCTAACCCCCGCCCCTTTCCGCTCCTCGGACTTCAGTCCTAATTCCCATCGCCCTCCCTTCACGGCGACCTCGATCGCCTATCACACTCCAAAAGCGCATCCAGAACCATTGCTAAAATCTTCCACCTAGGCCGGCGACCCAGCACCAAAAACCGTCCCGCCAACATCGTCTACAAGTACGAGCTCAACCACGGATGGAGCGGGAATGGGCGTCATGTTCTATGCGGTTCTGCTCGTGGGTGCTGGGGTAGCGTTTGCGGGGTGGAAGTATCTGCAGGCGCGGAGTGAGGCGAAGTAGATTGTTTTGGAGGCGTGCGTGGGGTGTGGTGTGAGGGAGGCGGTAAGGGGTAGAAGGGGTGCAACAGGAGAGTGGGCGAGGGGGTTCGAGAATAGTTTCAAATGCTGCTTTGATAGGTGATGGGTGTGTGGGACATATAGACAGGTAAGGGACAGGGCTTTTAACAAAAGGTTTGAGAAGCGGTAGATTGCAGTTTCGATGTAGAGATTCATTTCAACAGAATTTCAACAAATTCTTCCAGCCGTCGTGTTCTTTGCAGTTGGAGAGAGTCTATCTCATGTCACCACCCCAGCTTCTTTTTTTTCACTTTCTTCTCTCCTCCCATGCATTTCCAAGAACACCGCAAACTCCCGCTCTCCCCCCTCCCCCTTCCTTTTGTTCATCGAAAACATATATCCTAACCCTACTCCCCTCCCCCCCCGGGGGAACTTCTCTTCGCGCACCACTTTTCTTTATCCCTCAGCTCAAAAATATTCAACCCAGTAATCCGATTTACCCCCCTCCCTCTTCCTCATCCTCATCCTCATACAACCACATCACATTACACTCCTTCTCCTCCTCCTAACAACCCACTTTATCAAATCACCCCTAACCCTCTTTTCTTACGAACAGAACACAAACCGCGATGTCATTGGAGGGGTTTGTAATAGCTGTATGGCGTTTACAATGGAGGAGGATACTTAGGGGTAAGGGTGGTAGAGGAGTGAGGAGGGGTGGGGAAGTTGTATGGGGATAGGGGTGAGTGGGTGGGTAGGTGGTGGGTGGGTGGTGGGTGATGGGTTGTTTATTTGGGTCGGGGTGAAAGGGTAGGGGAGTCGCGAAGAGGCGAGTGGTTGAAGGATAGGGGTTGGGTCTGAGGCTTGGTGTGGAGCTTTGGGTTTCGTAGACTTGTGGAGGTTTTTTTCAGTTGTTGGCGGTTTTCTTGGATATTCAATTTACCACAGCTTTTTTTCCCACTGGCAAAGGGGGCGGCTATTTATGTATCTGATCGATATCACTGTCGTTATTGGGGAATTTCCTGGTATTTTGAATATGAAATGGTTAGTACGGAGGTTATGTACTCGTGGCAAGGATTGATATTTGTTAGATAAAACATTTTATGGTTCTAATCTGGCAATTATTTCGAAATTTACATGCTCGAGGCGATTTTCATATCAATAATTAATCTTAACGTTATGTTAAGATGAAAATTGAGACAGGGCCGTTTTATTCAGGTCAGTAAAATCGTTCTTTCCTCCCCTCTTGTTTTACGATGAATCGATTTCATTTTTTCTTAAAGATGGTTGTGTTATACGGAAATATCACGGAGATTGGAGCCTGATCACAGTCACGATTTGATTTTTTTTTGTTCTACAAATGTACCTAATCGGACATAACCGTAAGGTCGAGTGGAGGGCTTCTGCAAGAGGATAAAAAGCCTCCCGCCGAGTAGGAATCATACACATAGAAAACACCACGGATTTACAACATACCCATATCTGGACCAATTCCTACCCATACTCCCAGACCATCAAGCTGCGGTAGAATACAGATTGGGAAATCAGTAGATTGAGCTTGTCGTGCATAGGTATGTACGAATGGAATAGCAAAAATTGCCTACGGAGTAATCATCTGCAAGAATCCCCTTTTCGAACGTGCTTGAAACCGTCAGACCCCGGATTTCCCTCAATGAGTTGACGCCAGACGCTCTTACTCCACGCATCGATCAGAACCCCTCACCATCTCCCTACCACCCCCTCCCAAACCCGCTCACCTATAAAAATCATCCGGGCCCCCCGCCGCGTGCTGCGCTTGTTCCGGCGCCCTATATGGCTGATAACCTCCCTGCGGTGGCCCTGAATTAAGCACCGGATACGGACTCTGTAAGTTGGGACTCGGCACTGGCGGGGGCTGGTGCGCCGGTTGTTGTTGCGTTGGGTATGGGGGCTGTGGTGCTTGGTAGGGTTGCTGTTGCTGTTGCTGAGCTGGTTGTGGGGCAGGGGGGGCTTGGCTAGGCGGTTGGTGCTGGGCGGGCGGGCCTTGGCTGAAAGGTTGTTGGCCGCCGTGATAGGGTTGGCTAGGTTCATCGGAGGGGGAGTAGACGGAGGGGGAGTACTCGTTTGGTTGCTGGTGTTGCGTAAGAGGTTGTTGGCCTGTGCCAGGTGGGAGATAAGATTGCGGACGGCCGTCTGTGGGGCTGGTATAGGTGCCTAGTTCTTGGGGGTTATCGTAGGTTGATATTGGGCGGTGGTGGAACGGGTCTGAGGATGGTTGAGGGGGTGGGTTCCCCGAGGTGCTACGGTTGCGAGGATCGTTGGGAGGGTATTGGGATTGTTGTGGCTGCGAGGCGCTGGATGGGTTGGTGTAGGTGAAGGGAAGGGGCCCGTTTTGGGGTGGGTTTTGAGGTTGAGGTGTACGTGAGTCTGCGTTTTTTTAAATTAGAGATAGTACAAGAGAATCGCGAGGGTCCAGCTGACCTTGCGGACCTTGTGGGTAATAACGGCCGGGACCTTGCTGAGCGGGTGGTCCTTGCGGTGCATATCCGCCCGGAGGGTGTCCGTATTGTGGCTGCCCTGGGCGCCCATACTGGGACTGTGCTGGCTGAGACATTGACGCCTCCAGTAGAGATTCGTAGTCTCGTCGAGCTTTAATGAATTTCTCATTCAATTGGGTGAAGTCATCTTCATCGAGGTGTTAGCGCTGCATGTGACTGAACTTCTTGGATGCTCACCCTTCTTTTGCGAGTATTTCCCAATTAATTCGATGAGCTTGGGTCGTATGGCTAGCGTTGAATGATAAAGCGTTGTAATCTCTTCATTATCCCTTACGTTCAATTCCGAGCTGCTGGTGCTTAGCAACGTCAAGAGCTTTTCCACGTTTTTGATCTCTGCGAAGACTTCGGCTTCCATGTGTGCCTCTCGTTGCAGATCGTCTTGTGTGGGATCCGATAGTTTTTCAACATAGTTTAGTGGAAAGATTCCTGTTTGCCCTTTGAGCGAGCCCTTCCACCAATCCTTGTAGACAGATTCCAGAACCGCAATTATATCCCCCTTACGAAACTGCAATTCTCCAGGTTCGGAAGGTTGAAAATCAAAGAGCGCTCGAACTCGGGAAACCGTGGCTGCCGTGGTTCCTGATGATACAGGCACTGAAGGCGCTGCTTGCTGCTGGATGGCAGCTCCAGATGACGATCCTGCTTGACTTGACTTCTTTGCCGCTGACTGTGCTTGTGATGCTTTATCCTTTACCGAAAGTGCTAGAGCCATTTGCAATTCCTCTTCCTCCTTTTGCCTGTCAACGTCGGTTATCTGGCGCTTCATTGGCTTGGACGGTGGATGCAAATTTGGATCTAGTGCCTAGTAAGCAAGAATGGCGGTGTAATGTGATGCTTGAAGGACATACTCTGACTCTTCAGCTTCGAATACGCTTGGTCCATTATCCCTAGATCAGGATCTTTTGAGAACATCTCTGTCCATTCTCCCATGCGCTCCAATATCTTGGTCTTGACTTGTTGATGAGTGTTCTAATCCTAGTCAGTAATTTGCTTCACACATTTCTTATACAAGCAGGCCTTGGTATACCCTATCGTTCGCCAGCCGTAGCATCGCGTCCGTGAAGCTTCTCGAGGCCAGTTCCCTATGCATCTTAGGACCACAATTTTGAGAGAGCGCATTTGCAAGCTAGTCCCAAGCAGTCAGCTTCAACGGACGAGAGCCTTGTAGTCACCACCTTACTTCTAGTGTATAAAGTTGCACGTTCGCGTTTCGGTGAGCAAGGCGCTTGATCATCGATACCACCGCATCTTTAGCTCTATAAACACAACAGTGCTTAGTCCAAAATGTATAGATGTAAGCATGTGGACCTCAGCATACCCTGAATCTTCTGCTCCGACTCGATCACAGACATCCTGTCTGTTTTTAGCATATCCCACCGAAGCCTTCACGTTTCTGGAGGCAATACCAGTATATATTCCCAGTTCTCCGACGTAAGATTCTCATCGGTTGCCTTGGCTATAATACTGTAAGCTATTGCGCGGATATGTAATGGGAAGTTTTGCTGACCGATGGCATCGTCGAAGGCATTCTGTTGAGCGCGAAACATGACCGGTGTAACCTGAAAGCTTCAGGTTTGAGCTCTTATGGTTTTGTTGGAAGAACGTTTGTGGAGAGATCTACTCGCTCTTCCTGTGATGGGGAGTGCTTGGCATTATGAAGCTCAGAGCCGGTGCGCCTCAGCCACATCAGTTAGCCTAGAAAGAGCGAAGCTTGCGTCATCACATTTGTGCCTTCACCACCTCTAATTTCACTGTAGGAAACGCGAGGGACGCTGCCAGATAAGATGGTAAGTTTTTATTCAATGGATCATAAGATACCCATAAATGCTGTTGGTCATCTCTTTTGGGAGACTCCTATCTAAAACTTGTTCCGTAGCATGTATGCCAGTGCAAGACTTCATGACCCATGACTTCAATATCTGGAGACCCAAATCGTATATATCTCCCTCAACTCCCTCATCAAAGGAAAATAAAAAACATGGTTGCACACGAGCTGATGCAGCGAAGAAGCTTGAAGCTCAGAGTCTATCGCATAACCTATTCAGGTCCAGCAATTGCGCCTGAAGGATACAGATCGATAATGTAGATCGTCATGGAGTTGCTGCAGTTGGGGTTCGGAGGGCAAACGCCTCGAAGTTTTGGAATGCTATGCGATACATCAACGAATACAGATTTGCCGTATTGCCGTATTGCCGTATTGCCGTATTGTCTCGATTTTGCAAATTCGATGACATGGCAGGAAATGGCCTTGAGTATCGTGGTCGAAAGCCTGGAATCCGTTACACTAAATCCATCTGAGACACTGGGAACCGTACATCTGGAGACGGCCTTGTTGGCGCTAGGTGCTACACGTAATAACGACATAAGTGTTGAGTCTAAGAACCTTTTTGTGCTCGCTCCTGTGCACGGTTGTTTCGAGCCGATTTCACCAGTGGAGCTAGATTGATAAGTGGCTCTGCCGTCTGCATGAATTGGTGCTGGCATTTTGTTAACAAAGGTCATCCCCATAATCAGCAAGCTCTAACATACCCTTAACAAGTCATGGGCCGATGCTCGTTTCTCAGGATCAACCTTGAGGGCGAAATTCAAGAAGTCTTTGAAGACCGGAGATAATTCATGCTCCTCTTTGATCTTTGGTGTTCCGTTGGTAGCAATCAAGTAAAGAGCACGCAGCGGCGACTCTGTGAGGTATGGAGGTTCGCCTTCGATCATCTCTATGGCCATGATCCCCAGACTCCATATGTCAACCTTACGGCCATATTCTTTTCTCGTCACAACTTCCGGCGCCATCCAATAGGGCGTCCCGACCATTGTAGTACGCTTGTTCTGCGATTCATTGATTTGAGCGCAGAAACCAAAATCGGCTAGATGATGTCAGCTCTGCCACGCTCCGAGACTGCTACAAGACATACTCAATTTAATGTTTCCGTCCATCGCAAGCAGAATGTTGTCGGATTTGATATCGCGATGAATGACCCCTTTTGAGTGTAGGTGTTGCAGTCCGTTCAGGGTCTAGATTTGTCTCGCATAAGCTTCTTTGATTCCACAGTTGCAGAGTCAAGCTTTGTCATACCTCTCTGCAAACTGCAGCAATCTGCCCCTCGCTCATCATATTGAATGTAACCACATCTGTCAAGCTCCCACCTTCCATATACTCCATAATAACCCACAAGTCTCCTTGTCGAAGGTAGCTATCCATGAAGTTCACAATATTCTTGTGTTTGCTGTCCTTCATCACTAAGATCTCATTGATGATCAAATCCTTTTTCGGTTGCTGCTCAAGGTTCATTTGCTTGATTGCTACGCATCGGTTTGTACCGACTTCATTGGCAGTATAAACGCCTCCCGACGCGCCCTGACCGATCTTGTTGAGGTTCCTATATTTCTTCATTGGATCCCCGGTACTACATATTGCGTTCAGCCGCGCCACGATGTCAATCCCCGTGGATCGCTTTGGTTGGCGTCTTGGGGTAGGTGCTCCTGCGCGTGGCTGAACGGCTGGAGCAGGGACATTCTGGGGATCAGGAGAAGCGCTAAATGGTTGCTGCGGGGGGGCTGGAGAAATCTGCTGCGTCGATGCCTGTTGTTGACTACGACTTCGCTCAAGTTGCTTGTGCGCGAGTGCTTGCTGAGCTGCGGCGGCGGCATGTTCCTGTGGATGTTGGTATGGTAGGGGGCTACCACTCCCAGCTGGAGTAGTGCGTGAATATGGAATAGGTGCATTTGCCTGAGACTTGGAAACTTGACGCTGGAGACCTTGATCGCGATTCCACTCATCATTGGCGTTGGATTGCGACCGACTCCTGCTCACGGATTCTTCGCTTGGCCGGCCGTATCGTGGTTCTTTGTTTAAGTTAGGTGGCTGTGGTGCGACTCGAACGGGCAGAAACGTGGTTGCTGGGGGTGCCCCTGGAGGTCGAGGCGCAGGGCGGCCGGGAACCAGGGCAGGCTGATTTGGAGATGGTGCATTCGATCCAGCATTGTTTGGAGTCGGTACGCTCCGCGGAATTGGCGGGGGCGCGCGTGGATTCTCAAAGCTTCCTTCGGCGTTTTGAGGGAAACGCGGGCTTGCTGGAGGGCTATTGATGGTCGATAGATGCTGATTGGAAGAAGTGGGCATCAGTAGGCTTAACGAGGATGGTGCCGATGCAGACGCTCTTGCGTGATCAAACTTGCGATAAATTTCGTCCTCCCCCTTGCCTTCTGCATTTTCTTCGACAAAGGTCATGATGTCAACAATCGCCTGAGGATTCTGCTTCTGCTCATCCTTTGATATACCGCTTTCCTGAAGCATTCGTTGCCATTCCCTGGGCAGTCCCTATTTATAGTCAGTACCGTTTCAACGTTTCAATACCCTGTCAAACTCGACTGCACACATGCACGGACTATCAGACGTTTAACCAGAATGCAGATGTTGGATAGCCAAAAGCAAGCTCGGAACAGGTATTTACTCTTACGCACCGTAAATTGGCCCGTGACATTGTCAAAGCCCACATGGGTAACGTGCACTGGATTTTCAGGATGGGAAATCTTGACGGTACGTGGCGAGCCCAGGACGCTGTTCATGAAGCTCGAAAAGCCACTTTTCTTCTTCCATGGCGCCGAATTCCTCCCTCCACTCGCTTCATCCGAGTATCTCTTCGGTGTCGTCAATCCAGTATCAGAGCGAGGCGGTGTGACGTCCCCCGATCGATCACCTACCGAGAAGCTCGCCGACTGTCTCAGAGCCGGGCTCGTCATTCTCGTGTCTGGACTCGTGTGCGACAACGGAGGCGGCCCAGGACGTCGCGAAGAATTTTGATAACCCGAAGATTTGCTGGAACTGATCTTTGACAAACCACCTAGAGTGTCGTGGGCGGCGCCGTTCAATTCATCCGAGCTTTTTTCATCCCATGATTGGCGCGAGGTATAGGAATACCCATCCGTGGGTTGCTCTGGCGGGGTGTGTGCGCCTGTTCTTGTGGAGGCCAGATTTGGGGAGCGGTTGAAAGAAATGTCGGCTGCAATGAGAGGGGGTTGGTGGTTGTGATCGCGACCGTTGACGCCGTTGGATGGGGATTGCTGTGGGATGGATGGTTGTCTTCGCAATTGCGTCGTCACGTTGTTTTGGCTCATTCTGGTATTGAATGCAGCATTATTTGGCGGAGGCTGTTTGGTGAGCTTCGATGAACGATGCTCGCGGTGCTCGCGGTGCTCTTCGTCCCTCATCTTGTTTCGACTTAGCGCGCGGATGTTTTGTGTTCCTAGTCAACCAATGGAATCTGCGGGTTGCAGCTGGGTCCCACTATGTGCTTTGACAGAAGACGATGGCACTTGTCCTCGCCCGTCCAGACTATCACCGTTCTATCTATTCGAACAGCTTGGTGGTGGAAAGATCTTTGGTGCTTTTCTTTTCTATTTTAATAATGTGCTAAAGGATTGCCAGCACCGTCGCCGATGATCTTTAGACAGGCGAGGCCTCTAACGGTCGCTGGAGCTACCTTAGTGGAGTACTGTGGTAGGTAAGGTACTTATCTGTCCATCTATGGCGCAGGGATGTACAGAGAATGCGGTGATCGGCCAATCTGCTAAGATACTTACTAGAACCCACGTATCCGGTCGGTCGGAATCCCAAACGGAGATATCATCATGGTTGATCGTTCAGGCTGAAAGAAAGGATATGAGGTTGCGACTGTTCCGATTCGCTTCTCGCTGGATGTATGATATTTTACGGGATGAGATGCATGTGTCACTTGATATCTCGACGCATGGCTTTTGCTCGGATGGATACGAGTACCGTGAGGGCATTTACTGTTGCTTTGACGGTCGTCGTAGCTGCTGAATGAATCCTTTGTTACTTTACTACGGAGGAGTACTTGTTCGATGTGCTGAATACTCCAGATGCAGTTCATGTCATGTGGATTCAGCTTTGGAAGGATCACATACAGTCCTCCACAATCCACGATAACTTCTACTCCACATGCGCCTTTCTTCTTTACATCGCCTACCGTGCGCTTTACTTCTTCGTCTAAAGCAGCAACTCTATGCCATTCACTCCGCAGTCCGGAGTAAGACACAGCGATACCTTCACGTTGTAAACGAGACTTTTGTCATATAGCGCAATTTGTCAGCATGCTGTCCAATCCAAGGTACCAAGGTAGCACGGTTGGTGATAACAATAATGGATATACCGACTGTACTGTAGTTCTGTATCTGGCATGGTGAAGAGGTCCATACCTTACCTACCTTATGGCGTGTCAATGTCTGTACGGATGTAGCCATAACGCTAACCCCAGAGTTGGACAAGCGTGCCAAGGTACTCGTACTCGAGGTTCAAGTACTCGTAGATACCGTCTTTTAATTCGGAAAAATCCCCATCCAAAAAGTCTCCCGCCTCGAGGTATCGCTCACAACAAGAGGTACCTTCACTCCAAACTGGGCCTTCACTGCACATGGCTGAGATTTGATATCTTTTTGATTTCTCCATTGCAATTACCAAGAGAGACCGTTCTAATCACCTTCTTACCGGGTTTCAACCTTTCCCCACACTATGCAGTAATTATCCCCATAGATTTCTGATTCTGTTTCGTCTTCCACACGAAGCACATCCTATAATCCTACCTGAGCGTTCTGCGTCATAGTAAGATGACTTCCGAGGCTCCGTTGAACGGTGGTAGCTCGGCAGCGTCAGACCACCTGTCCCCAGCTCAGAGGCTGCAGGAGAAGCATGCTGCTGACGCCGTTCATCGTGCGACTATAGAAGATGCTGTTGATGAAGAAGATATCATTCACCCCCCGCCGTCGATGCAAACAGCCCCCGAAACGACTCCTGCACCCATGCTTACGCCGGCAGATGAGGGTCTGTCCGAAAAAGCTGCTGGGAAGCAGAAAGCGTCTGATGAGCCCAATGGCATTTCTGGGTCTAAAACCCCTGATACAAAAGCTGCCCTCGACACAAAGTCCGAAGAATCATTCCCGGCATTAGGGGGCAGGCCCAAACCACAGGCGCAAGCTCCTGTGACCAGGGCCTGGGGAGCGAAGAAGCCGGTCTCTGTAGGCAATGCTGTTCCAAATGGTATGAATGGGAACGATTCCGTGTCGAGCACCACATCATCCCGAGCTTCTACACCAGCATCAGGGATGTTGACCCCTTCGTCTACCAATGTATCGGCTACGCCGCAGTCTCGGGGAATATCTAAGCCTCAATACATGCCAATACCTGGCAGACACAGTGAAAGGATTCAGTTTGCACCCTCACAGCTGCTTCCACGAGATCAGTTGAAGAAGCCCTTACAAGATGTGCTCCGAGGCATAAACAAAAGATCGAAGGCGACTGTAGAGATGAAGTCTGGTCCAAGCGGTGCAATCATATTTGAGGGGACTGGCCCTGTGGATGCTGCGCGACAAGCTTTGAAGGATGTGGCCAAAGAAGTTGGATCGAAGGTCAGTCCAATTTCAAGCTTACGATACCAGAACTAAACAAAGGCAGCAAACTGTGAAAGTCCCAATACCATTGAGCGTGCGACCGCATATCATCGGTCGGCAAGGGACCGTAGTACAAGCCATACAAAAAAGGACAGGGGCTCGCGTACAAGTCCCAAGGGCCGAAGAATCTTCTATTGCGGACGATGAGGACGATGATAGTAAAACGATCGATGTGGCTATCGAAGGTGATGCAGTCGCAGCAGAGATGGCCAGACGTGAGATTGAAGCCATAATAAATGAGCGTACCTCGACGGTAAACATGCGTTTGCGAGACATCCCTGCGGAACTCTTTCCCTTTATTGCCGGACCTCATAATTCAAGCATCAATGCTCTTGAGCACGGAAGGGAGGTTCAGATCCATATTCCTCAGTATCACACTTGGTCGTCACAGCCACCACCACAAACTCCCCCTTCCGGTGTGCCACCAAAGTTCGTGCCTGATCCAACAAATCAAATCAGGGTTTCTGGTGACAGACTCGTGGTTCAAGAAGTACGATCCGCAATTGAGCGACGGGTGGAGCAGCTTCGTCGTCAGATCACGTTGGAGCAGCTAGCCATCGACCGTGGTCGACATCAATTCATCCTAGGCGACAACGATAGAGCGTTGCACGATCTACTCCAAGAGACGGGTTGTACCGTTATTCTCCCCCCTGCATCCGACGATACGGAAATGCTAACAATCACTGGACCCTATGATAAGATTGAATCTGGCATCGAAAAGGTAATGAATCTTGCCAGTAGTATGCAAATGTCCAGCGTGGATGTCGCGCGTCAACACGCAAACGCTCCCAGAGGCTCTCAAGCACACGCGCGTGCATTGACACAATACCTACAGCAGCGCCAAGCAATTGAGCAACTCGAAAAACAATACGACGCCCGTATCGTTATGCCAACCAGTGAGGATAGCCCCATGAATTGGGAAATATATTCGAGGGATGGGAAGAATACCATTCGAGCGCGCTCCGATATAATAAACTTGATAAACGCTCATCCCCCAACAAGAATCAGGCATGTGGAAGTCGATCCTTTCTTTCACAAGCATGTCCAACAGCAAAGCTCGAAACGTGTCCGAGATGATTTTGGAGTTCGTCTACTTCTACCTAACCCTATGAGTGGAATGCAACAAGTGATCCTGGTTTACGAAGGCCTTTCGGATGCAGAACTGTACCAACCACCTACACAGCGGCCATCACCCGAGGAGGTTGCGGAGTTCGAAAACGCTCTACAACAAGCCCAAGAGCATATCCTCAACCTGATCCAGGGACAGCAGGAGATTGGCGCTGCCAATATCGAGGTACCACCGAAGTAAGCTTTTAACCCTCCCTAAATCGTCCATTACTGAGAATCTCAGGTTCCACGAGAAGGTTCGCAAATTCGTACGCATCGAACAGCACAACCTTCCACCTACAGAAATCCCAGTACGGCTTACCTTCGGTTCAAGCAACGGAGTCAAAAATGGTGCAGCGGAGCCAGAGCAAGAAGCGTCGCTGCGAGGGCCAAGTGATGCCGTTGAGAAACTTGCAGAAAAGATTGTTGCATTTGTAGAAGCGGAAAAGCAGGATGAAAAGGAGCGAGGATTCATCACTAGCTTCGACTTCCCTCAAAAGTATGCCAACTTCCTCATCGGTAAGAAGGGCGAAAACATCAACAAGTACCGTGAAGAATTCGACGTCGATATTCAGGTGAACGATGGAAAGGTCGAAATCAAGGGGCCAAAGGCCAAAGCCGAACTCGCAAAATCCAAGATTCAACAGCTGGGCAAGAAACTTGAGGATGAAGCTACTCACGTCCTCAAGATCAAGCCTCAATACCATCGCGATATGATAGGCGCAAAGGGAAGCCAAGTAAACCGACTCCAGGACAGATACAACGTACGCGTACAGTTTCCTCGGACTACCCCAGCTGGTGGCGATGATAGATCTGTAGCAGACGGCGCAAGCGATGTGGGAGGGCCCCGGAACAGTAGAAGTAATCAGGCTCCGGATGAGGTCATTATTCGGGGCCCAAAGAGAGGTGCCGATGAAGCGAAAGATGAGCTGCTCAATCTTCTTCAATGGACCATCGACAATTCCCACACTTCCACAGTCTCTGTCGCACAAAGCCAGCTGCCGTCTTTGATAGGTCAAGGTGGCCGGGAGATGGAGAACATTAGGCTTGCAACCGGAGCGCAGATCGACGTGCCCGGCAACCGGGAAAGTGCGGACCCTACTGGCCGTGTGCAAATCCAGGTAAAAGGTACCAAAAGGTCCGTTGAAGAGGCGAAGAAGCTATTGGAGGAGAGGGCCAAGGTCTTTGATGATAGCGTCACGAAATCAATAGAGGTTGATAAAAAGTACCACAAGGCGCTCATTGGCAGCGGAGGTAAGTCTATCTCCCATCCTCATATGTTATTCCACTCATTAACACCTTCAGGTGCAAACATTCGTCACATTGTGGTTGAGGCTGGCGGTTCCGATGATCGACGAGATCTTGCCCGCACTGTTCGATTTCCACGGCAGGACTCCAATGAGAACACAGTTCGTGTGGAGGGAAACAAGGCACTTGTTGAAAGCATCGTTTCCTCAATCGAAGCTTTCGTCAACCAAAGGGACAATCAAATGACGGAGACTCTTGAAGTGGCACCAGATAAACACCGCTTGCTGATTGGCCGCGGCGGGGAAACTCGAAGATCTCTGGAATCTCAGTTCAAAGTCAACGTTGACATTCCCAAATTATCACAAGAAGGGCCTGGTCGTTCCCAAGTCAAAATTTCCGGCCAGCCTGAAGATGTTGAAAAGGCACGGGACCACATCTTGGCTCTGGTGAAAGATCAAGAGGGCGAGACCTTTCAAGTGCCCCGTCGACTGCATCACAACGTCTCAGATAATGGACAATTCTTCCGCCGTCTGCGCAATGACCATCGAGTTACCGTGGACCATGCAGGACAACAACCGCCCCCAAAGCCCGCAGCGGAACCAAGGTCGCAGATCAACGGTGGTGCAGCTCTACCGCTGATTACTGATGATCTAGACTCGATGGCCAATCATTCATGGGAGGTCGTTGACAATGACGGTGCAAGTGCAGAAGAGGGCGAGATTCCATGGATCTTGCGCGGTTCATCCGAGAACGTTGCCAAAGCCCGGACTGTGCTCCAAAAGGCCATTGAGCAGGCACAGACGCAACAGGAATCAGCCATTGGCTACCTTGTCCTACCTGATCCTCGTACTTACCGATTCGTTGTTGGCCAAGGTGGGTCCCAGATCAATTCAATCAGGAAGCAAACAGGTTGCAAGATTACGGTGCCACGAGACCAGGCCAAAGGTGCAGCTATTGAGATTGTGGGCTCCAAGGATGGGGTGGAGCAAGCGAAGGACATCATCCTCGATGTCGTCCAGAATGGAGGGAATGGAAACAGAAGGGACCCCTAGGTTGGTTTGGCTGTTTGGTGGACTGCATACATTTTGGGAGTCCATGTATGCATTTGCAGTTGCATCTACGACACTGGGAGATTTGGTGGCCATAGTGACTGGGACATGTGAGAAAAGTCGGCAGCTGATGTACTCGTATGTGTGGGGCTTGTACAAGATATCTACTTGACCTAATGTACAGATATCCTCACCCAGGTGTTTTTCATGAAGTTCGAAAAAGGACAGACATCCAATTGAGATGTTGGAAGAACGGTCTTGTCACTACTCACGACTGGCGATGTTTTTCAATCAACAGCCGAGGCGGCGATTATCGGAATTAAGCAATGATGACAAGTCCCGCTTTCCCCGCAAATCACTTTCTTCCTGCAGACCGCAGTCCTGCTTTCAAATGCATTGCGGACCAGAGTCACCCCCGATTCCTTTCTTGCCTCCCTTTGTATTTTGTTCTTGATTGCTAGCTTTGGGCAACTCTGTTGACAGACACGTTCATTGCAGCCATGACTCTAGGTGTCAGGGTAGCACCTACAGCAGCTAATCGAGCTGTCAACCTCCTTCGGACCGTCCAATATACACATCCTCCGAATTGCCCTTGCCATTCGAGTCCGGGCCATCATCGCCATACACCGTCCCTCTTGAACCATGCCAAGCGATCACTCGCCACGCCCGTGGATGCCTCGAGGAAAAAGGAATATGCATTCGAGATGGCGGCCTCAAGCATACGGTTCGGTCCAGGATGTACAAAAGAAGTCGGCATGGATTTCAAGAATATGGGAGCCAAGAAGGTCTGCGTAGTGACGGATGTGAATGTTGCGAAGTTGGACGCAATGAAGCAAGTTATCGAGGGATTGACAACGGAGGGTATCGAGTTTACCGTATACGACCAAACAAGGGTAGAGCCAAAGGATAGCTCGTGAGTGGAAGGACATTATTCGTTTTCTGGTTTCTAGCCACTGAGGGATACCTAGAATCCTAGAAGCAATCGCATTTGCCAAAGCCTACCAGCCAAGCGCATTTCTTGCAGTGGGAGGTGGTAGCGTGATTGATACGGCCAAACTCATGAACCTTTATACCTGCTTCCCCGACAATGACTTCCTTGACTTTGTCAACGCGCCTTTAGGCCGCGGGCTCCCTATCACCAAGACCCTCCTCCCTCTCGTCGCTGTTCCTACCACCGCCGGCACTGGCTCCGAGACAACCGGCACGGCCATCTTCGACCTCGTGGCCAAAAAAGCAAAAACAGGCATCGCTCACCGCGCGCTAAAACCCACATTGGGAATATGTGATCCCCTAAATACCCGCACCATGCCATCCGCCGTCCACGCCTCCTCGGGCCTCGACGTCCTCTGCCACTCCCTAGAATCCTGGACCGCAATCCCCTACTACGAGCGCACGCCACGACCGACAAACCCAATCAACCGCCCCGCCTACCAAGGCGCAAATCCCATCTCCGACATCTTCAGCCTGCAAGCCCTGCGCTCAACAATCAAGTACCTCCCCCGCGCCGTCAAAGATCCCGACGACCACGAAGCGCAGTCCGAGATGCTGCTCGCGGCCACACTAGCGGGCGTGGGCTTCGGCAACGCAGGCGTCCACCTCTGTCACGGCATGAGCTACCCAATCAGTGGCCAGAACCCCGGCTACAAGCATCCAGGCTACGTCACCGACAAACCCATCATCCCCCACGGCGTCAGCGTTGCCGTGACCGCCCCTGCCGTCTTCCGCTTCACGGGCGCTTCGAATCCCGAACGGCATGTCGCAGCCGCCGAAGCCTTCGGCGTCGACGTTTCCACCGTAAAGCGCGAGAGCGCGGGCGAGGTGCTTGGGGAGGCTATCGCGGAATTTCTAGTCGGCTTGGGGGATCAGCCGAGGGGGTTGGCGCAGTTGGGGTTTGGGAAAGGGGATGTGGATGCGTTGGTGGAGGGGACGTTGCCGCAGCGGAGGGTGTTGATGTTGGCGCCTGGGTTGGCGGAGGAGGTGGGGGAGGAGAGGGAGCAGCTGAGGGGATTGTTTGAGGGGGCAATGGCGTATTGAGGTCCTTTTGAACGAGGCGGTGGGGTGGGCGGAGGGTGTGGGAGTGGAGGGTGTGGGAGGTGGGAGGTGGGAGGCAGGGGATAGGGTTTTATATATGATTCAGGGGGCCGGATGGGTGTATGTATATACATGTACATAACATTACGCACAAGGTTCGCCCATTCAGAATTGCAAGCGTTTACCAGCTAAGTCGTTGAACTTGGTTACCTACACTTTCAACCCGTTGAATATGGGACCCTCTCACCCAAAAGATTGACTGATCCGCGTAGTAAACCATCATCGAAAAACCGACAATCCAATTTCCTGACAAACACATTTTCATTCGTACCTACAGTACTTTGGAACATCCCTTACTATCCGATACGAAGAAAAAAAAAACCATCAACAGCGCTTCTAAGCTTTTACATATCCAAACCCGACGCACTCATTCCTCCTCGTTCCGCACTCACAACCCCCAACTTTGTATCCACAGCAAGCCGGGGCTTGCATCTCATGGTTTATCTCAAGGGGCTTGAAAGCTCCTGAGGGTTGGTTGGGGAGGCCGGTTGTTGTCTGGTTCGGTGCGATTTTTTTTGAGGGAGGAATAAGGGGGGCTAGTCTAGTGGGGAGGAGAAGATTTGGGTGGAAAAGGGGGGGGGGGTTGGATTGGTAGGGGTGGATAATCCACGCTGGGTGAGCAGATCGAGACTATTTGCGCCGCGATCCGATGGAATTGTTTTAAAAGGATTTTGT
>JAABUR0100001540.1_pt1 | contig 40891 bp, 38 predicted proteins | sample 5560091 | NCBI WGS metagenome assembly JAABUR01 (sample SAMN10711879, study PRJNA513375) | rock metagenome | isolation source: Antarctica rocks | place: Antarctica: Victoria Land, University Valley sud | reverse complement strand
GAAAGCCAAGAGCTTGTCGGTATCAAAGAACCCCTCCCAGGACAATAACTTCGGGCATCGGAATAATGGTTATCAACCCGACGTATCTTGCTCAGCGAACACGTTCATGTTTGTCTCTGTCTCGTCCACATGCGCTACACTTGCTAATCGGAATATCACAGCTGTGAGCTGGCAAGATGCCCAGAAGAGGGTCCTCAAGTCCTACCGGGAGTGGCTGAGAGCTGTCAGTTGCTTTCATGATAACTTCTGTCTAACTGATACTGATGACCTGTGTTTGGTAGGCTCCCGAGATCCAGCAGATGTACTCGCTCAATTTCCCTGTCTCTGCTATACGGACCAAGATACGGCAGGAGTTCGAAAGGCATAGATTCGTTGCCCAATTGCCTGTGGTTGATGTGCTGCTCATGCAGGGTCATGTGGAATACCAAGTATGCGCCCAATTCACTTCTCGACCAAACAGTAAGCAAGCGTTGAGTGGCGTCGGAAGACGTAAGACATTGGGGATGACAGGATGGAGCAAGTTCAGGGTGGATATGTTGCAGCATATGCTGACCGAAGATCTGATGATAGGAAACGCTCAACTTTTGGAAGCAACTGCCGCATGTCCTCAAGTATTTCAGAGATACGGAAGATCCCACCTCAAGGTTGCCCAACAACTTCATGCAAGCATTTTTAGAAGTAAGCTGTCCAGAGGATAAACAACAACCCTGTAGCTGACCTGCGGATTTAGGGTCGAAATTAAGGCTCTATATTTCCCAATTGGCGTTCATGTTGCACATAGGGGATATCAAAAAGCTCAATGCTATTCCAGCACTTAGCGCCTGCCTTGACTTGCATCAACTTTGCTGCCTCGTCATGAAGTCATCCCTCGAAGCCATAAACTTGTCCGTGACCACGTCACAGAGATCCATCAGGTCATCAAAGCCCTTTTCTAGTACATCATAGACTGTTGTGCCATCTGTGAAATCGTGTCAGCCGAGTCCACTCAAACGGAAGAGTAGTAACCGGGACAACGCACCGTACGTCTGAATCCGTAAATTCATCTTGGCTTCTGACGGATGTGGTATCGAATATCCACAGAGCTCAACTTCAGGGCTGCACATATAGGGTTTAGCGCCAATGATCCAAACAGACTTAGGGCAATCGTACTTTTTCATAATTATATATCGTAGTGCATTTCCCAATGTATGATCTTCGTTCTCAAATTCGAACGAGGCGGCTGTGTCACTTGCCCCAGGGAGCTAGATCCATTTCAGGCTCTATGTTCAACCAAGAGTATAGGGAAGACTAACTACACGGATACGCTGTTCGCCAAATTCTAAGACCGGTTCCGGAGAGGCTGTATTGCCCGTGGCTTCATTACCGTTTGGTGCATCTTGCATGGATTGGTCTTGAGAGCCGGAGACTTGTGAAGGCATCTTTGATATGGCAATGCTCACGCAGAGTCATGCGAGTGTTATTCCATCAGAAGTTCCTGACCGAGTGTCAAAATTTATGTCTTTAGCGCCCGTTTATTTTCCCGCTTTGATGGAGACAGTTTTTCATGCCGATGCCATGCTTTACAAGGTTAATCCGAAGATTTATTAGGCACGTAAGAAGTCACTCATACCCCAAAGACAATTATTGTCAATCGTATCTTGATGCACCTGCATCTAGAATCTGCACGCTCAATATGGACTTCAGGTCTCGACTCTTGAAAGGTCTCTGAGTCGGATGTACGGTATGCATTTGTAGGGAAACAGGCGCGCGGCATATTTATCAATCCACTTTGAGCTGTACCTGAGATCATCGCGCAGGAGAGACTATTGAAAGCTTGGCGTCGGAGATGTTGCTTCATTAAGATCCAAGTAACGCAATGGATCAACGATGCTTCTATCCTACACCTCTATTATTACCCGGTGATGCCCGATCGAGGGAAGCACATTTGTTATCGGCTCGACTGGAGGCTACAAGGAGTGGAACGGTTGCAGAAAGTCTAGGTCTGATACCTACTCGCTATGTGTGTAGTAGAAACAAAGGGGATGTATCGGAATTCGCGATGGGATATTCCGACGTTTCAAGAGCAAAGCGTGATCAAATCAAAGCAATATGAATCGTGGAACACGGTCTCTGGATCAAGACACGGCACAAGAATGGCCGTTGGCAGTTGGTATTAGGAATATTGAAAGGTTCGTGTGTAACAATCCATATACAACTCGTTTCAAGGAATCAACGGCAACCTGTCAAATGCAAGTGGCTGCTCGGTCAGACGGTCACAGCCGTGCAAGAACATGGTGTCCTAGGCGTCATTGGTGGAACATGGCCCTTCTGGAGCGTACGAGTACAACGCAGCTGGCATGGATTGAACGGTCGCCTCGCAAAGCTGAATATCGGACGCAAGTGAAGGTAAACGAAACCTTCCGGCTTGATGGAGCTGATAAAACGATCCCAAATTGGGGATCTTATCTAGGATGAGGATCAGCCCAACGCTTTGCGATTGCGAAACGCTCGAGATACTTGAATTAGTCCTAGCGTACGAGTCCAGGGAACATGCACAGTACTCGTACCTTACCTACTGCGCTCAACCGTGGGTCAGGCCGGGACGCCTATTATTATTGTGTGGTTTTCCTTTACGGCACAGGCTTTGTTTATATGAGCGCAATATATTATATATCTAAGGTTCTGTGTTTCAGCATACGGCGGCCATGTTCATTCTGTTATTAGATGCTCCCTATATCATCATCTCGAGAGAACAGCGTAGTGACAGTGGCAACCAGCGCGCGTCGTAGCACAGTACAGGTACTTGAGAATGGAGATGAACATCTAGTGATACGTGATACGTGATACTACTACTACTGAAACCTATTATACACACCGAACAGATTTGCTGAAGCCTATCGTTACCCTGTCCTTGGCCCCCCAAGAGCCAAACTCAATAGGTACCAAACTACCAATACCTCCCCCCAACCCCTACTCCCGCAACCTGGACTAAACTGGATACGAAACGCCCGGCTTTTAACCGCTCCACAGATCATTGACAGAAGGGACTTCCCACTACTTACTCGCTCACCCCTCCTCCTCCTCCTCCTCCTCCTCCTCCTCCTTACCAAAAACTAAACGGCGGATTCGAAACGACTCGGATCCCATTTTTTTCCGTTTGCACCCTCGTCCCTGTGTGAACACGACACAAGAATGAACCCCAGGGATACCAGGTGATCTGTCTCTGTTGGAGGGGACTACGGCATCTTGTCATTTCTACTGCGACATCCTGCCTGGAGCATAGCCCTCGACAACTCAAGCAGACCTCTTGCTGGCTACACCCAAGCGACACCTACTCGCTCCGGCACGTTCTTCGGCGCCCCCAGCGCTTTTGCCCGTCTTCTGATCCCTCGACGCACGGCAAAGCATCAGCATCTGGGTCCGGGGAGCGCAATGTCTACAGCAGTCGCATCTGCTGCACCAGCTCCCTCACTGGCTCCGCCTCCGTCTGAGGCTGATGCGAGTCCCAAATCACCTTATACAACACTGGCTCCTTCGACGCACACCCCCATTCAGCTCGATCGAAGTTCCGCTTCAGCCACACCCAATACAGCATCCGCCAACGCTGCACCGGCCATCATCAGCGAAACTACGGCACAGCAGAAGTTGACTCCAGAGGGGAAGCGTTCACCCAATTCGTAAGTTCACAACTTCTTTTATCCTACACATCACTGTTGTCTATAGTCCATAATGTTGATGGCCATGACCCACCGTCAAACTCACACAATGTACAGATCAAGGCATGGTCCACCGAAAATCATTGTAAAGAAAGAGCCTCCTGGTTCACCGGAGGTACCCGCAACCTCCAGGCATAGACCGCGAAAGTTGGATCTGTCGTCGAGCACCTCACAGGGACAAGGTGCAATCTCATCGCGGCCTTCCGCACCTTTGACTGCAAGAGATAGTGGAGGCCTGGCTATGCACGACGTCGGCCTTGCGTGCCTGTCACCTGGTTTCCAAACTCAAGATCCTACCATGAGAGAACAATTGCAGAGGAGCATCTCTGTACGTGACCAACAAAGGCATATCATCGAATCAAGACTACAAAAGACAGCAAAGCCCATTGATCCAGACGGAACAAGAAGTTCGGAACATATCGCCTTTGGGGGCGGCCTAAAGACTCCTTCCACATCTACGAGTAAGAAAAGGCCTCCAGCCGGTCTATCAATCATACCCCCATCTGCCGAACAATTTCAAAACGAAAGGGTCATCCAATCAGCACCACTACATCAAAGCTTCACTGGTAGGCATCAACCTAACCCAATGACCCGACATATTGCCAACCAACCTTCCAATCTCTCCAACACCTCCCACATCCACCACGTCCCGGCGACACAAACAAACAATCGCCTACCACCCATAACCGACGTTTTCGCCAACGAAGGCCTCGGCGTACACAGAGGTGAAGCCCCCAACCGAAGTAGCTTCTACCACTCCAATTCCAACTCCGGTTCCTCACACTCCAACCATCTACCCGCCTTCCCCTCTCCCGGCCTCCCACCTCCTCATTCCCAACCCCCGCCAGCATCTCGATCACGAGATTACCGCTCAGCCGAAGAGGCAGTAGCCGATATGACGACCGGCCGTGAAGACCTCATCCCCAAAATCGTCCATTACACCGGCCACCAACCTCCCACTCCACCCTCTCCATTGATGCAAAGTGGTCAAGGCCCCAGCAACAAGTATGCCGTCAACCACACTAACGGCGACATTGGCCGCAGCGGCAGTGGAAGGAGAAGACCCAGGGCTGAGTACGAAAGGGACATGGGAACGCCGCCGCTCGGGAGTGGGCCGGAACCTACGAGGAGAGGACCGTTTGGGGAGGGTGTGGATAGTCCGGAGATGCAAAGGAGAAAGAAGGATGAGTTTCTGGGGCTGTGTGCTAGGGCGTGGGACTTGTTCCACTCTTGAGTTTCTTTCCGGTGTTGGTTTTTTTTTGATGACTTTGCGCGAATTTTGGTGCAAAGGGAGCATTGGGAGCAGGGGCTTAATGTCTATTTTTTTGGGCTATCAGTAAGAGCGATCAGGGCTCTTCTACTTCTAGAAGTCGACGACTTTGGCTATGATAATTGCGGGGTTTCTCGGCGTCGGGTATATGCTCCAGTCAACGATGTGCTGATGGCGGTACCCCAAGAGTGTTTGGTAGACGACAGTTTTTTTTGGAACTCGAGAAGTATGAACGAAAGATGATATTTTTTGGACATTTCAAGAGATAGTAGATACTGAAATTCTCCGCTTGACACATGGATCTGGGAGGGTTTATCTCTGTGTCTTCCAATATAGCTAAAATCATGTGTCTAAGTAACGGAGGAGAGAGTTTTGTGTTTTTTTCACGCAAATCGCCCCAGACCAGACCAGACCAGGGCAGTGCAGTGCAGTGCAGTGCACAACCAAAGATGGGGGGAAATCTACGTTCTGGGATTTTATAGTTGTGGCTGGAGGGTCTTGGTTTTGTGCTTGGAGCGAAGGGAAGGGGGGGGGGGGGGGGTTTCTGTTGGCTGTAGAGTTTTTGGAAGAGTAAGGTGGTGGAAGTGGAGGAAGGGGTTTGGGGAATGGGGATGGGGATGGGAATGCGGAGGTTCGGGAGGGGGATTCGTTGCATCTAGTCGTCGGTTCGTTGATCCTTAAATGTGACGAGTACGAAATGGAGCAGGTGTTTAAAAAACAGCCGGAGACCAGTGCATTGGGGGATTTGCCCAGCTCCGGTGAGAAGGGATGGGGTTTGGGATGGAGGTAGAAACGAGGTGGAAGTTGGGGTATGCCGGAGTGTTTTTGAGGGACTAGAGTGGAGCTGCGATGTATGAGGCTGGTATGGGAAACGGGAAGGGATAAGGGGGTTTTGGAGGAAGTGAGAGAGAAAAGGGCTTGGGAGATTCGGTATCTGCTATTATCGTTCCTTTCTTCATCAGCTCGGAAGGGTGGATTTTCCAGTATGGTGGAAACGTGCGTAGTGGAGCTAATAGCGCAACTCCAATGTTCGAAAAGCCACGAGGACAGGTGCTGGGTCTGTGGGTCTGTGGAGCTGTAGATCTGTTCGTATCGTCTGAGCACGAGGCTTGGTATCCCCCTTGATCGTCTCCCTCCGTTCGCTTTGTGTAAGGTTTCGTGTTCGAGAATATGAGGTAAGTTGTAAACTCGGTCATTCAGGTCGACAACCAAGTGAGTGCATGGATAGTCGGTGGAGAAGTTACATTCGTAAATCTGGTTTTCTTGCTCGGCGACTGAGGGCAGCTTTTGCATGTTCTTTCGGGTCTCTTCGGTACAAGAGGGTAGAGGTGGAGTGGAGGTGTGGTGGGTTAGATGTTGCAAGCTTGGTCTTTTTGCAGCGTGGATACCTGCGAAGAGCTGGTTGAAGGTCCAAAAGCCCTTCTACAACCCTTCACTTACCCTTTTCCGTATATTCTTTCACTTCTATCACCACACGGTCCAAATGGAGCACAACATATGACAGGGCCAATAAACAACAACAAGAGAACCTGACTCCTCCTCTCAGCCCTCCATCCCTCTCCTCCCCTCAGGCATGCCTTTCCTCTCCTTCGCAGCCTTTTTCTTCCGCCTCCTCTCAATCACCTTATCCGCCTGCTTACCCTTCATGCCTTCAAACCTCTCCACTAGCGCCATCTTCTTCTGTTCCCCTTTCTTTAGATAGAACGGCTTCTTGCCCTGTTGAATTAGCTCCTTCTCCTTCTTCCGATGCTTGCTTAGTACCTCCTGCTCCTTATCCTTAGTCAGCTGTGTCTTTTTGCGAGACTCCATGCTAAGTAATGCGCGCTTGAGCTTGTCTTTGGCGTCGGCGTCTTCGGTCTTGCGGATTGCGGCTTTGAGGTCTAAGATTTCAGAGTCCCGGTATGTCTCGAGGAAGGCGTAATTTTTCTTCGTTTGAAATTCGTTGATCGGCCCACTCAGGGGCTCGAAGCGCGGGTCTCGGGCCTCGGCTTTGGGAACGTGGACGACTTCGCGGCGGCGGGAGACGGCCTTCTTAGAGGAGAGCTCGGTGGGGGCGTGTTTCGAGGAGCGGGAGAAGTCGCGGGTATCTTTTTTGCCGGCTCTGCGTTCGAGGGCTTCGGAGCCGGCATGGTCGCGGAGTCGCTTTTCTGGGTGTGGAGAGAGAGTCCCTGGCCCAAGGTCGTCGTGTCGTTTGCGCTTCCCGAGGGTTTCTTGGGCTTTGGCGAGGGCACCGAAGGAGATTGAACCGATGTCTTCTTCGTCTGTTCGGCTGTTGTCGCCTCTTTTCGACTGCAATCACAATGAATACGGTAGAATATAAACAAATTTAGGCTCCTCACCCCGTCCTGGATATCATTTTCGCCATCCACCTCGGTGTACTCGGTCGAGGTTGTGCTGGAACGTGAAGCCCCCGCCAAAGGATCATTTTCCTGGACAACTTCATCGTCACTTTCGTCTTTTCTTGCCTTTATCCTCTTCTGCAGAACTTCCGCAAGTCCCATACCGTAAAACACAGTTTAATGTAAGAGCAGTAGAAAACAAAAGGTTGTCGGCCAAAGGTGCTATTCCGCGACAACTAGGTTGTATGGATCAAGGGTCTACGCTAGGGCTAGATAGTTATGGGATACCTGGTGCGGTTTCCTAAAAGAGCAGCAGCAGGTGGTATCAACAAGCCTACGCTCGTTTAAGTTCGGCATACATCGGGGACTGTGTGGTATAAGTGTCGTGAAAAAGTTCTCTAGTTCTGGAAGCTTGAGAAGGAGCCATATAATTGGGAGTAAGTAATATAGCTCAAAAAACAATCGGCTACCGTCGCAATCGAATCACAGTGGCTCTGCTCCTTGGCCATGCACCAGTCTGTAGAGCATGCACACACTCTTTATATACAAACTGAGCCAGCGGCAGGACCCACTGACCCTCCTCATATTCTAACTCCGCCATCTTCTTCTTCTGATACAACAGTCGATGATGCTCCTGGACTCCTCATCTCGGCCCAATCCCAGCTCCAGCCCTCGTCGACTTCGAATCTCGAGTTCTTGATATACGAACTCACGTTGTCCCACATCCGCGCCTCTTCTAGGTATGATGTCACCTGCCCAAGCACATCGAAGTCTGCTTTCCTGTCCCCAGATCTGGTAAACTCCGGCATCTGGACTAGATTATGCGGCTGCGCGCTGGCTTTGAGCATGCTGTCGTCCAACAGTAGCGTGTTATGCTGACCCCATCTTCCTCCGACGTCAGACCAATGATGTGTATATTGAAGTGTCTCATTCGCCCAAATGCGGTCCAGGCGCTTGTATACCTGAGTCTTTTCAACATATTGCGCCGGAGTTAACCCAAAAGTATCTCGAGCCCACTCCCCAAGCAGAGTCTTTCGTTGTTCCGGCGTGAAGAGCCGGGCACAGATTGCTGAGACATTACCACGGGTAGCAGAGGACCAAACAAGAACTTTGTGGTTAGAAAGGCAGTAACTGAGGAATTGAGGAAGGAGAGGGCGTGGTGTGTAGCTTGATGAACCAACCTTGCGGTATAGGAGGGTACCATTCAAATCCAGCACTAGGAGGAGGCGCTGGGGACTTTGGAGGCGATTTGCCGGGCGGGACGCGAAAGCCAGGTAAGCTTTCTCAGGCCTTGGGACGGGAGGGGGCTTCGGTGACTTGAATGTGGAGCGTGACTTGGTTTTGGTCTCGTTAATTGGAGTTGGTAAGTTAGAGGCTTCTGTTGTAAAACCACGGAGATTGTATCTTGCAGTAGGTGGGGTAGAGCGTGTCCATTGCACAGAACTAAAGGGTATTGCAGTCGCCGCGCGGTTGTTCTGCAACGCTTGGGTCGACGAAAACCTATGGGATTTGTCAACACGCCATGGTGGCACCTTGCGAAATTGTAGCACTGACTTGGTGGGTTCATAGGGTACGAATCCTCGGCCAAGCTGATGATTTGTGACATCCTTAGCTCCGATCGGTAGAGATACTAGGGGTTCGCCAGCTTGCAGCATCGAGTTGTGAACGTCTCCATTTTTCAAATCTTGAGGTAGTTGAGCCGCCGGACTTTCAAAATTTCGAACCGTCGGTGTTTTCGAATGAAGATCTTTAGAGCTTCTGAAACTTGTGCGTGATGTATGTTCAACGTGCGGTTGGATTAGAGGCGCGGTAGGTATTGGAGGTAGGCAAGTATCTTTCACTTCGGCATCAAGGCTCAGACTTTTAGACGGATATGGTGCCGGCGTGTTCTTCAGTTTATTTATTCGGCGCTGGCTGTAGTCTCCAGGAGGCTTTTTCTCCTTTAGGTTCATAGCTCCTAAGCCTGTCTCGAGGCCGTCCATCTTTAGGCCAAGTCTTTGCCAAGAGACCTGTGTGCTCCGTTTCAAGGCTTCAATTCGTGCAGGCAGATTCCCTTCAACCTTGACGGTCTCCATCGTTTAGTAGCTTTCTTGCAAAGGCTCAGTCAACTTTACCTGGGAGTTGAACAGTAGGGGTGACGTTGCATGGTTAGGCAGTGTGGGTAGCGTTGTGATGAAGGAGGATAATGACCGTAAAACCCTTAAGTAGTGATCGTTCCGCCTAAAGATTCGAAAGTATGTCCTGTACATCCGCTGAGGGCTGTCAATAGGAAGGTAAGGTAACAACGAAGAAACCGAAGAAATCGAAGTAAACGTGCCTGTACCTGTCATCGCTGTAGGGCTGCTAGCCGGCGGCCTAATGCACGTCATTCCCGAGATTGTCGCGCGAATAACCTACTACGTACTGTGCGACAGTGCGAGTATGTACTTCATAAAATTGCTGGTGCATTTTGATGGTCGGATAGGTAGGTTGGTTCTTTATTATATAAATGAAGTACCTGAAGTGCCACGAGAACGTATCGTGGCAATTCTCGGATTCCCCGTCGCTAGCTAGGACCTGAACAATTGGTCGTCTTCTGCTTGGATACTTTGCTAAGACAGACCCAAAGTCGGCTCTTCCAATAAGAAATATGAATTACGGTAACTTCTCTGCAGACGTCTATAGTAGATGGCTTTGACAAGACTGAATGTTTCTAGATTGGGTCTTAGATGGGGGCTACTTGCCACAAGCTGTCATACGATTTGGAATTCGACGACAGCTTCGAGACCGGCTCAATGTTATCCAGACTACAAGTCTTGAGGATGCATACAAGACAAAAATGCAATACGTCAAAGCCTTACGTACGCGACCAATCGCCATTGAGACTGGTGCAGCAAACACACAGCATTACGAAGTTGGTACGGGCGTACTGCAAGCTTGTTTGGGGCCAAGAATGAAGTATAGCTGCTGTCTATATCCAAAGGGAACCGAAACCTTAGGGCAGGCAGAGGTAGAGATGCTTGAGACATATGTGGAGAAGTCGGGGCTAGCCGACGGGATGAGGATTCTGGACCTTGGGTGCGCGAACAAATTCCATGGGCTAGATTGCGTACAGGACTGATGAATGGCCTCTAAAGTTGCGGTTGGGGTTCAGGGGCGCTCTTCTTCGCTGAGGTATTTCCAAAGGCCAAAATTACCGCCTTTTCTAATTCTCGGACGCAAAAAGAGTTCATCGATAATCAAGCCAAAGAGAAAGGACTGACAAATCTTGTCGTCATCACTGGGGACGTTGTGGATTACGAATTCGAGAGGGATAGCTTTGACCGCGTGATCTCAATTGAGCTATTTGAGCACATGAAGAACTACGAACTCTTGATGGCAAAGGTAGCAAGAGCACTGAAGCCGGGAGGGAAACTCTTTGTGCATATCTTTGCTCACAAGACTACTCCTTATGATTTCGAAGATGGCTGGATGAGCACACATTTCTTCACTGGTGGCACCATGCCCAGTGCGGACCTGCTGCATTATTTCCAAGGGAACCTCAAGCTAGAAGAGCAGTGGTGGGTAAATGGGAAACACTATGCTATGACTTGCGAGGTTAGCAACCCCGCGACTGGATATACTTCTCGACATACCTTTTGCTGACTGAACTAGGATTGGCTATCGAAGATGAACTCCTGCAAAAAGGAGATTTGGCCCCATCTGGAACAAACGTACGGAAAGAATAATACAGCGATGTGGTTCTACAGATGGCAGATCTTCTACATGGCGTGTGCAGAATTATTTGCATTTGAGGGTGGAGATACGTGGGGGGTATCCCACTACCTCTTTCAAAAGCCGCTGCCAGCATGAGGATGCTAATCCCATGTTATACTTGGCAAAACTGGGGGTTTAGAGCGGCGATATGTGGGTATTGCACGTTAGAAAGTCTAGTGACCCAAGGCCACCTCAAATTTTCATTCAGTACGTACATAGAGCCAAACGCCGTAAACTTGAGGGATGCTCTTTGGTAATTTCATAGAAGCCTTCATCCGAGCTCGTGGAACCAAGGTATGTGTGCTCCATAGTGAGAAAGACTATTCTCAGTGATCCCATGGATGCTTCCAACCTAGCAACGCAGCCCCGTCTTTCTTTGCCCGGTACATCAGCTGCCATTCACGTTAGTCGTTGACAGCTACCACGTCATGGTAAAGGACTCGTACGAAGAACCACATTGAAGCGCCCAGCATTGTTGCGGAATATCGATATAGAGGTCGTACCTGTAATGACACAGCTCATTCAGCTTCTAGACCTCGATCTACTGATGTGAAGGCGGAGAAAGATAACGAACCGGATGGACGTGGATTGGGTGGTTTCCAGCCATTGCTTCCTTCCGCTCGAAAACGTCTAGCAATTCCTTAGAAAGAGTATAGGAGTTTACGGCGACGCGAATATCAATGACTTACTCTCAGGTTTCTCAAGAGAGTTCACTTAATGTACACCTTACTGCAGTACTCCGTAGTCATGCTCCGTTCCCCCAGCACTTACTGTAGTACTCGTACTGAGTGTCGCCGCGAAATCGACCAATACGGCGGCTAGTCCTAGTGCCCGAATAGAGTACAGTACTACTACTGTATCCTTGCGCGCCTTTGGATCTCATGAATGAATGAAATAAATTCAGGTACGGAGGTACGGTTATTCACTTCACCCTCTCATCCCGCAGAGATGCTATTGTGCTAAAAGGTAGGGTATGCTATTGACAAGCTCGACGGAGGAGCCATGTTGTGCTTCCTACAAAGCTACAACTGCAATCGCGGTCTCTTGCCTACATAAGAGCATGTTCGGACCAATGTCGCATATCGCCAACAAACACACTTCCTCGAAGCTATCTTGACGAGGCCTCCTAACGTCGCACTCGGAAACCATCCATGATCGGTAGCTTTCTTGCGCGATGACTAGCACACCCCAACCCGGGAGCGACCCGTCGCCAAATGACAGTGCACTAAATAAGAAAACAGCAGTCGCGAAAGTATCACTGGAGAGAACCTCAGAAGGGCGTGCGAGATTTCATGGCTGCTCAAGCATAAAGACCTACGAAGTCTTGGGCAAGCTTGGAGAGGGTACTTTTGGAGAAGTACATAAGGCTAAATCAGTGAAGACCGGACGCATCGTGGCCTTGAAGAAGATATTGATGCACAATGAAAAGGATGGGTTTCCAATTACTGCTCTGCGAGAGATCAAACTCCTCAAGATGCTCTCTCATCCAAATGTTTTGAAACTGGAAGAGATGGCAGTGGAGCGCCCTAAAAGAGAAGGCAAGAAGAAAGCTATCATGTACATGGTTACGCCATATATGGACCACGATCTCTCGGGACTCCTCGAAAACCCCTCGGTCACATTCACCGAGCCTCAAATCAAATGCTACATGTTGGAACTACTTGAGGGGCTTCGGTATCTGCACGCGAATAAGATCTTACATCGAGATATGAAGGCCGCCAACCTCCTCATCAATAATAAAGGTATACTCCAGATCGCCGATTTCGGCCTTGCTAGACCTTACGATGATCCTCCTCCCCAGCCTGGCAAGGGTGGTGGTGAGGCCACGAGGGATTACACCACATTGGTCGTCACTCGCTGGTACAGACCTCCAGAACTCCTCTTACAGCTTCGGAGGTATACTACCGCTATTGACATGTGGGGCGTTGGCTGCGTGTTTGGAGAGATGTTCAAGGGAAGGCCTATCCTGTCTGGCAATAGTGATCTCAACCAAGCGCAACTGATTTTTGACCTTGTTGGTTCACCTAATGATACGAATATGCCTGGCTGGAACTCCCTCCCAGGATGCGAAGGCGTTCAGAATTTTGCTCCTCGCCCCAGTACACTTTCGCAGCAATTTCGAGAGCAAGGCTCTTCAGCTATCTCCTTACTCAGTGAGCTTCTTAAGCTTGATTGGCGGAAACGCATAAACGCTATCGATGCTCTTGAACATCCTTACTTCAAGAACCCTCCACTACCTGCCAAACCTGGCGATATTCCCCACTTTGAAGACTCCCACGAGCTAGATCGGAGAAAATTCCGCGGTCAAAAAGCAGCTTTGCCGCCTGCTCCTGCCGGCGGGACAGTAGGAATGGGTCCAGTAGGAGATTGGACTAATGGTTCAGGTCCTGTCAACAACAATGCTTTACAAAGGCCTCGCAATAATGCAGGAGGTTATCAGAATGGTCCACCACAGTATCCACCGCGGCGCAATGGCTATGAGAACCGGATGCCTCACCCACCACAAGACTATAGAGGCCCACCACCCTCTGGCCCACCTCCACTCCACCGTCCTGCGTGGGCGCGTGACGTCAATGGACTTCCTCCAAGACCTCCTCCGACGAATGTGGGATGGGGCGGACAGGGATGGATCGGTGAACCTCAAGATCCCGCGAGAGGAAGGCCGCCACCACCAAGGGGGCCCCCACCTGGAGGTCAGAGGTCTCAAGTAGACACTTATATACCGAGCTACGCAGGTAGAGATGAAGGACCGAGAGGCCGAGATGACGGGCCAAGGAGAGATGATAGGGGCGACCGAGGTCGACATGGCGACCGAAGAGAGCACGATCCGCGGGATATGGCCAGACGACGGAGCAGGAGCCCAGATCTTCACAGAGAGAGGGATCGCAATAGGGAGTTGTACCGACGGTGATCGATATCTACTCATGGTGCTCATTGCAGGACAGGAGGGGGGCATTGGAGTTCTTGGGGAACCAAAAATGAGGGTAGCTTCGCTGCGCACAAGGTTGGGCTGTAACATCTATCCAGGGAATTTGATACCGAGGGGCGTTATGGACGAAGCGAAACACGGCTTCGGGTTTCCGTGGACATCATTGACATTGTTCAATGGTCAGGAAAGGGGTCCGTTGAAGGATCATCCGATTGCGTCTCGAGTTTCTGAGAAGAGTAGATTGATAGAAGCGCATATTAGTGTTAGATATCAATGTCTAGTCATCTACTCATATCATTTATCGGTTTCACACCAAGACTGGCAACACTCCTATCTCCGGATTACTGCCTGTCCTTTCTCACCCTGCGCCACCACTCCCCTGATACCAAACGCCAATCGATACAGTAGGGCTACAGTATGTACTCCACATCTAAGCGACATCCTCGGTCGTTTGCGGCTAGTTCGCACGCAATTGGAGCCACGGAAAATCTTCTTCAGAACCTCCGATGCTCCTACACCGGCCGTGAAAGATGAGTAACATAATTATTCCTAAGCAGACTCCGAGTCTCTCATATAGTCCGTTAAATAGTATTTGTCGCCCAGTCTTTGCTCTGGCATTTCGACTCATGGATCATGGGATCGAATCCACTGGTCAATGGCTACCACGCGGGTCTCGTCCGCAACGATGACAATTCAAGACAATGGGTCGTGCAAAAATATGGCGGTACAAGCATTGGCAAGTTCGCTGACAGAATTGCGGAAGACATAGTGAGGTATGTTTGGATGTATCATTGGCGGCCCAAAGATTAGGCCTTGTGGACTGACTGTCACTGTTCCCTAGACCTAGTCTCAGAGAGCATCGCCTCGCAGTAGTATGTTCTGCCCGTAGCAACAATACAAAGATAGAAGGCACTACAAACAGGTGATATCACCGGAACTATGAGCAACACGAGGAGGATATTGACTCGAGTCTAGGCTGTTACGAGCCGCAAGAGAGGCTGGGATCTCGAAGTCCCAAAGCTATGACAATATTGTGAATACCATACGAGATGACCATATTCAAGCGGCGAAGATCTACATCAATTCCTCTGAGATAATTGGAAATCTATCCAAAGATATAGAGGACGAGTGCCAAGACCTAAAATGGTTCCTAGCAGCTACGCAGAGAGTTGGGGAGCTAAGCGTAAAATCCACCGACAGAATTATCAGCAAGGGCGAGATCCTCAGTTCTCGATTCATGACAGCTCTTCTACTAGATCGAGGCGTAGATTCACAGTATGTTGATCTCTCCGAGGTCATCAGCTTTGAGATACCGGATAGCTTGGACCAGGTGTTTTACCTGAATCTAGCGCGAGCGTTAAAGGAGAGGATTTCAGCTTGTGGAAGGAAGGTCCCAGTCATTACCGGCTACTTTGGAGCCGTTCCTGGAGGATTGCTAGAACAAATAGGTAGAGGCTATACGGATCTGTGCGCTGCGTTGGTCGCAGTTGGCCTGGGCGCAGAGGAGCTACAAGTATGGAAAGAAATTGATGGTATCTTCACGGCAGATCCACGAAAGGTCCCCACAGCACGGCTATTGACCGAGATCTCGCCCGCAGAAGCCGCAGAGCTTACTTTCTATGGCTCCGAGGTCATACATCCGTTCACAATGGAACAAGTTATCCGAGCTAGAATACCCATTCGTATCAAGAATGTCACCAATCCTCGAGGTTCAGGCACTGTAATCAAACCCGATAAGGTGGAGAAACATGGCCCAACCGTCCCTGGTCACGATTCAAAGCTCTTCCGCACGCGAAGTGCCAGTGTGCTCTCGGAGGACCAGCGGCCGAAGCGACCAACAGCAGTCACCATCAAGCATAAGATTATTGTCATCAATGTGCACTCCAACAAACGCTCTTTATCTCACGGTTTCTTCGCTAAGATATTCTCGACTCTGGACAAGTGGAGGATGTCTGTCGATCTCATCTCTACATCTGAAGTACATGTCTCAATGGCTCTACATTCCGACTCAGCTCTGGTGAGTGGAGGTGGCGAGGACGAGAAGAAGATCGTAGACCATGACCTTCGTGGCGCAATTGAAGAACTGAAGAGATACGGCACTGTCGACATCATCGACGGCATGGCGATTCTGAGTCTGGTCGGTAAGCAGATGAAGGATATGGTGGGCTGTGCTGGTCGTATGTTCAGCACTCTCGGAGAGAACCACATTAATGTAGAGATGATATCGTAAGTGACTGTCTAGGATCTCCAAAGCGAGAATATTGCTGACTCCGGAAACAGGCAAGGTGATTTACTTTCCCCCGTGGCTGGTGATACATCGAGAAACGCTAAAGCTGACATCTCGTGTTAGGGGCAAGTGAGATCAACATCTCCTGTGTTATTGAAGAAAGAGACGCCTCACGAGCCATTAATGTTATTCACACTAGTTTGTTCACATTCTTGGAGTGAAAAGCGACACAATGTCATACAATACAAAGTACGACCTTTGAATATTCTTATGAGAGAAACAAATGGCCTATCCCCTAGGTACCTTTTTTGGTGGTACCGGAGTCTACAATAGAGGATATTATGCCTAGCACAGACCATTAGGGCTGATTGCTTTCTTGAAAGTTGCGCTCGAGATCCACATCGAATAGAAGTCAGCAAATAGACAGACTTTTTCATGCTGCTATTGATCAATAACGAACGAACGTCATCTGCACGAACATCAGAGTGTTCTCGATCAATTTCACGTGTCGCAAAGGGTAAGGGGGGGGGGACTCAAAGGAGACGCCTTTGCCAAGTTTTATGACTGGTGCAGTGGTGCACAGCAGGGCTCCGTCTTCAATCTTGGTCTTTAGCCTGCTCTGCCTGGCATCAATGATTCGGGAACGGTTGGTTACTCGCCCACGTCAGAGAGTAAAACTACCAACAGTCCTTTACCTTAGGGGAGTGCCGTTTCGCCTCACACCTAGCGCCTCGACCTCTCAGGCTCGAAAGGTTTTCTGGCCCTGGCGTGTGGAAGCGCCGGGCCTGAAAGTTGGCATGTTCATAACCAATGAGTGGCTGTGAATTACTGTGGCCACTGCATGAGATGATGAGAGGCTGTCGCAGTCGTTTGCATGTACTCCATGATCTACTTACTAGAGCTTTGATGCAATCATTTCCTGAGAGTTGGGAAGACAAGCAGTATGTAGTAATTCAGAAGAGAATAATCAATGTGTGTTGTACCTACTGTATGATAATTCACTGTGAAATCTTCTTGGGCCCTAAAAGTGTTGGTCCTATCCGAAATACTCCCCTCCCCCCACTGTAGGTGGATGATCCCCTCCTTCCAAGTTTTCAACTCCTTCACCTCAAAACACCCCAACTCAACGAATTCGCATTGCATCTGCACCCTCAATTGCTCTGATAGCTTACACATCTTTGTTATTGCATTGCTACAGTGCAAAAAAGTCTCAAGGCAAGATCTTGCTATCAGCTTCGAACCTCACCTCAGCTCGCTTTCGCGATCGCTCATCCCTTCACCTCGAGGTTTGCCTGCCAATGGTTCTCCTAACACAACCTCTCACACAACACATGACAGTCCCAGCATAGGGCCATCAAAGGTGAGCTGCAGGCTGGATCTACCGTTGAGACACATTACATCCAACGAGGCCAAAGACGCAATTTGCGCAATCTTCATCGCAGCCATAGCGCGCCTGAGATAACCTCAGCCACAACGCACAGTCGCTGCGATCACAACCACCACATTTGTCGGAACCGCTCCAAAACTTCGGTTCTACGCGTCATAAAGCTCGTTGAAGCGATTTCTGGTGCCATCAACAACAAGCTGGTCCGTTGACGATGGCTTCGACGCGACGTCTCGAAATCTTCCACGACCCGGTTACCTCCTTCGATACTACCGATATGCCACTACAAAACTCCACAAGCTTTGGCGAACCTTTGTCAGACCACAACTCACCTTTCAACGCCTTGTTCGGGAAAAGCGTTACGTTCAATCCTCCAACATGTGCACCAACTGGCCGATCTCCAACCAAATCTGCTCAGCAGCCCAGAGGAAATTCACCAAAAGCCCTCTTTAGCGATAAATTGATCACTTTCGCTCCACCTTCGAATATCGAGGTCTTCGGTACTGATTCCCCTGTCAAAAAATCCATCACCTCAGCGTTCCAAGATCTGGCTTCGCACAAGGCTCAGACATGCGCTTACACCACATTCCCAAGTACAAGATCTGCCGACAAGGAGAATTTCAGCCCAGCATATCACAATGATAATTTTGCAGAATTTCCAGATCCGACATATGGCTACAAAGCGCCTCTGAAAAATTTGCTGCCGGATCCTGCCGGTCTTCTAGAAATAAATGACAAGAAGATGCTGCTAGATATAAACCACAAGAAGAGGCAGCTGCGGGATCCTGCTGGGCTCTCAGAAACAACCTACAAGAAGCCCCGATGTGAAGAGCCAAAACCAATACAGATCCCAGAACCACAAGATATGCCGCAGATCGACGATGACGGAACGAAGCCACCTTACAGATACGCATTACTTATCGGAATGTCAATTCTTCGCGCTCCCGGACGTCGTCTGACTCTAGCACAAATATACAAATGGATATCGGATTCTTTCTCCCACTATCGTGCCTCTGATGCTGGATGGCAAAACAGCATCCGTCATAATCTGAGCCTCAATAAAGCGTTCATCAAGCAAGAGAGGCCAAAGGATGATCCTGGCAAAGGAAATTACTGGGCCATCGAGCCTGGAATGGAGGCGCAATTCGTCAAGGACAAGCCCACTCATCGCCCAAACTCATCTTCGGGACCGACTATGACCACTGCTGGCCCTGGCATGGGATCTTTTTCTCAGCCTTCGAGTGAACCGAATTCGAGCGCATGGTTCCCTCCAGTCCAGCCCTCAAGTGAAGCGAACTTCAGCGCATGGCCTGTTCCGATCCAATCCGCAACACAACCGGACCGCCAAGTCTCTAATCGCCAAGCCATTGATGCTACAGAACCTTCGTCAGATGCCACTATCCCAGCTTCAGACGCACCATCTAATGGAGACGATTTTGAGGAGGTCATTAATATGCCGCCACCCCAGTCCAGAAATCATCTCTCGTCACCCCTTCAGGTCATCCACTCATCGCCACCGGTTGCTCACCGTTCGCAGCTACGGGAAGATACGCCCCCTCATGTTACCGAGTTCGCACTGCCCTCCAGTCGATCACGGTCGAGAAAGCGTAAAATGGCTACGATGGATGATAGTGGTTATTTCTCGTCTCTAGAGTCTTCAGCCGCGAGACCGTATCCCAATGGATACATCTCCAACTCTGAGGTTGATGTTGATCGACCAAGGATCAAACGGGGACGAGCAGAGGAGGAAATCGCTCGTATCCGTTCGTCGTCACATGACATCAGCCCAAGCAAAGGCCGGTCATCTCTGAAACAGCCTACGCCGGCTTTAGTCTCGTCGTCTCCGCTGCGTCATTTCGATAGCTCGCTGATGCTGCCACCACTAACGCCGGCCGTAATGTTCAAGCTGCCCCCTAAGCCACCAGCGTCCATTTCACCAAATACCAACCTGCGCAACCATCGCAACAAGATTCGGGAACTTGTTGGCTCTCCAGTCAAGAACATGAGCTTACTGAATGACGAGATTCCCTTCAGCCCGGCCTTTAAGATTGTCGAAGATGAGCACTATGCCTTCAATGATGATATCCATACTGGGTTCAATATCTTTGCAGACAGCCCTGCAATGGCATATTCCCGTCACTTCCCGGCGTCTCCTGGGAAACGCTCCGCTCGGCGTCCACGCCTTGATCGTACAAATAAAACATCCAACATTCTTGCCGACGTTACCGGTGCCAGCTTGAACAGCAAAGCCTTGTCGAAAACTCTATACCTCGAGTCACCAATCCGTCAGAAATCTCAAAAGTCTCCGTGCAAGTCACCGGCCTTTGACACCAACCTTGATGACGTCTCAAAAGAAGACATTTTCAGTCTGGACCTTTATGTGGATGATGAGCCTGACGATTTTGGTGGTTTGGATATTCTACAAGGCTTCCAAAAGATTGGGGGTAACAAAAACCCTAAGTCGGCGAAGAAGTCTTCAAGGCCAGCACTCGGTGCCAGAAGCCTAACATCCCGCTCTTGATGTGCAGCCCTATCCTTCCTTTCTTTTCGTCGATCTTTTCCACCAGCGAAATATGTATAGTGCGAGGCCAACGTCCTCGAAAACCTCAAGCGGTTGCGAACGGCGAAATTGACCGACACTCGTGTAAGCCCTCAATCCTAGTTACTAGGCTCGAACCGCATGTTGCCAGCTTGTTCAGCAATTTGTTCTCGATTCCAGCATCTCTTAAGTCACGGTATCTTACATTACAGCATTTTCACGTTATCGCACTCTTTATGTCAGTCCGGCGTTATGGATTTTTCTACTATGTCATCGTGCTATGTGTTTTTGGAAACGAAGCTCCAAGACTGTCACTGGTTTACGCATAACCAGCAATCGAAGGGGTACTCCGGGACTCGGTCAGGACGGATTTTCTGAGAAAGGAAAAATGATCATGGAGGGGTTCAACCTTGGCGTTCCTAGTATACAGCAAGGAGCAATGGAAAGGAGGGAACCGGGGAAACGAACGAGGAAACGAACATAACGCCATAGATACCAACGAAACGGCCGTCGAGTTGCTGCGATCCAGTGTCGAAGCAATTTTTTCTTTCTATGGGGAGAGCGCGTGTGTAGCCGGAGGAAAGGGTTTAGTAAGGATGGGGAATGTCAGGAGAATGGCCTGTATGCGAGGAGCGCGCTTTACGGCAGGTCGACATTGGTGTACTGGATCAAATTCGCCTGCAGAGCGCTTAGGGATTTCGGGGCACGTCAGATGTGGTCAGATGAGATAGCTTGGGTCTCTGAAAGGCTTTGGCCTAAGCCGCGTTCTATGACCTCGATGCAGGCCCATGAAAGGTTAGAATACGACGTGTGTTTTTAGGCGTTATGCGAATCAATCCACCTTGACATTCTACCATGCGTGAGAATCCATGATGTGATTCCTTGAAGCCTGATTAGATATAGTCAGGAGCTCGTGGGCATTGATGATGGTGATTGCCTCGTGCACTCCAAGTCCTGTCAAGCTTACCCATTCCCACCAACCACCGTCGTTTTCGTCTTTGTCTATCATATCCAAAGAAATGCCCCTCTGTCCATGAGATCCCTACCCTCGCTACTACTACTACTACCACTACTACTACTGCTACCCCTATAGGTTCGGGCTATACATACATACATACATACTCTCCCTCCCAGTTTCCCAGTACTAATACCTTGGTAATCAAAGCGCGCGCAAGCAAGAAAAAAGACGTCTAATGATTCTCTGGTTTCTGTTTCTCTTCGTGTTCATACAGTAAGGTATAGCTGCAGCGTGATCGTTTTGTTGCAGAGGTAGGTCGGTAGGTCGGTAGGGAGGGAGGGAGGAAGGTTGCTGGTGTTGTTGTTGTTGTTGTTGTTGTGTTTTTGAACGAGGTGTGTGTTTTCAAATGGGTGGAATGGATGGAGGTTGGGAGGGGGGTTTGATATCGGTGGTTTTGGGGTGCTGGTGTACGAGTACATACCTCGTAGTGCGCCGGTTCTAGTGGTGTGTCGAGCAATAACGTAGGACTAGGTAGGTACGGCTGGATGGGGTTCTAGCGCAAGCGTTTCACTCCCTTCATATACTCAGATACATTGTTCGCCGCTATATGCTACCTGTTGGGGTTCCGTTCACAAGACGATATTACGGCAAGGCTACTTTCGTAGGACGTAACAGCAGAGGCTATCGAAAGCTGTTCAAGCCAAGGACAAAATAACGTACACGAAAAGACTACCACAGCCAAATATCAGAAAGAATCAAGGAAACTACCCGAAGAGCCCACTCCCCCACCCCAACCACTAGCCCCACCACCTACATCCTGATCTCCTCACATAACACCTTATACACCTTCCTCCTCTTCCTCCTCCCCGGCGCCCCCCAGTCCCTCACCTTCCCAATCCATCTTGCCACCCACCCAAAAACCTTCCTCTCCCCCAGTCGCGCGCACGAATGCCAACCCAGCGCGAGCACGAGAATGAACAGTTTGAAACCCCAGGGCATGGGCGTCAGTTGCATGAATTTTGCCAGCCAGACAGCAGGGTCGAAGAGGAGGTAGGCGGTGAAGAGGAGGGCGGTTATTATGGTGGTGACGAAGGGGACTGTGGTTGGGGGTTAGTGAGGGATGTTTATGGGCGAGTGTTTTCTTAGGGGGAGGTGCGGAAGTGAAGGCGATGAGGTTGGGAATGGGGGAAACTTACGGTTCTTAGTCATGGATTGTCGAAAGGGTGGGCCGACACTGAGGACGATGCCGGAAAGGATGTATTGGAAGCAGGATATAAAGAAGAGACTTGTGTTTTCGGAATTTTCAATGTTGGATTTTTCCTTCTTTACTTTTGGTGGGATGAACCTGGATGGGAGTAAGGAGACATTGCGTCGGATGTGGTTAGGGAAATGTACGTACCATGGTTGTCGTCGTACGGCCTCGAAGCAAACCGCTTGGATAAGTATGCATATTAGTACTTGGCCCAGTAGAGGGGTCAGTACCTTTCGCGAAACCAGGCTTGCGGTCGGCCGCTTGCGACAAAGGGTTGGGTAAGCGGCAGTCCAACCCACTATTTGACGGTTAGACCATTCATAATGGGTGGGCTTACGGATTGGACTTACTGAATATGGCAATGGGAAGGATCAGGAATAAGTCTATGAAAAGAAACTTCACAGAAGTCAACCAAGGGATCGAGAAGACCGAACTAAACTGGTGCTCACCTGGAAATCTCCCAGATTGGAAGCGGACGCATAGAGGAAGCTGACGGAGGTAAATTGAATTGCGGAGTATAAGCTCATGTACTTGAAACAGCAGAAGCTTGTAACAAGAGCTGCACGGCCCTCGCTGTCGAACGTATAAGTAGGGATCCTCGCGCTGGTCTACGAGAATACTTACCGAATGACCTCAGGCACGCAAGAAATATCGAATACTCGGCTAGTAAATGGCGCCGCTACCGAAGCTTCAGCCTCAGACAATGAGATGCCAACATCCGCGGCCTTGAGCGCTCCACAGTCGTTGGCACCATCACCACAGAAGCCGCAGCAGTAGTCTATGCTTTGGAGCTTCTCAACCAACTCATGCTTTTCGTCAGGCGACATCCTTGCGAAGACTTGGCCGGAGACGAGCATCTACTCGTTGATCGTGTTAGCTTGGAAGATACCTCGTCAGAGTACTCACTCGTTTCAGGACATCTTCGCTTCCGTATTCAATAACCCATCTGAAGACATCTCCACTAACAGCAAGCGAATAATTGCGAAGATTTACCATGTCATAAGGCAGAGAGACATCGCTTTCTGCTGGCGGTGGTAAAGGCTATACCCGTCAGTGAGAGGATCTACTCTTACTAAGCCGTCCATACCATTAGGGTATGCTCATCCAACTCATAGAGGGGATTGTCCACACTTTTCCATGTAAGGATAGCCTTTGGGTCTTGAATATCGCCTATATAGCAGTGAGACATAATTAGATGTATAAGGTCAGTACCGGGGCAAACCCACCCTCAACAAAATGTGGTACGAAGCAGTGGGCGGTGCGATCGATCAAGGAGCACTCCCTGGCAACGCTAATTGCGGTCAGGATATTGTCTCCGGTACACATGACCTGACGGATTCCAGCTTCGTTAAGCTCATTGACGATCCCAGGAGTTGCGGCTTTCAACTTGTTTTCAAATATTATGAACCCCACGAATTCAAGGTCCGATTCCGCATCTGCGCGCTTCATTTCCTGCACCTTATGCCAGCCAAGCTGTGGAAGGTGTTTGGTTGCGCAAGCAATGACTCTAAAGCCTCTATGCGTAAAAAAGTTGAGTAGTTCTTCGTAATCTAAAGGCACTAAGAGATTGTAAGAGGTCAGTTCTGGTACATCTGCTACTTCAGCGTCTGAATTACGTACAGCTATCGGCGTGGCAGATGTCCTTCATACATTCAGGGGCACCCTTCACATATATGTCGCCACCAGATGCGCCTAGCTGCCGAACAACAACACTGGCTCTGCGTAGCTGCGATACAAAGTCGAACGTCTTCAGGATTGCCAACTCGATCGGAACATTCTGCTACAGAAGATTAATCATATATCATTCTGACTATTTGAGGGGGACGCACCGTTGGAGATGCATGAGATTCGTCAATATCGTATTCTAAACCTGGAGGCGGTCTTGCTACAGAAGCAGAACTATTCTCGATGTCCTCATCTTCCACGTCATTTGCTTTCTGAGCGTTTTCCTCAAAGGACCAGCCTGTGAACTCAAACATCTTCAGATCAAGAGGGTCTCCTAGATACTCGTCGTTGACCTTGCGTAAAGAATGGCATGTTGCCATTGTGTAAAGAGCGGCTTTGTGGACTTTGTAGTCGACTGTAGGATCGCGTTCATAGGTGGAAGCAGGCAACAGAGCCGAGGAAGCACAGAGAATTTCGCTGAACCTGGAAGAGCATTAGCGATTCCTATAAGCCTCAAGACGCCTTGCTAATACCGGTTTGCCGGTCGATGAACGACCCTTACTCCCAACACATCAAGCCCATCTTCAGTTAATGTACCGGTTTTATCAAAGCAAACGATATCCAATTTGCCTCCTACGTTGACTCTACAGAACGTCAAATACCGTAATCGATAACCTATGTACTAGCAAAGATTACCTTTGGGGGCTAATACAGAAAATGTCCTTTTTTTTGAGACGGGACAATGCAAAGCTGGTACCAATACTCAGTGTTGCTGGCAAAGCTGGAGGCACGACTATCGTAATAAGATCCAGTGCTCGGACTATAATCAAGTGCCATGCAAGCTACTGAGATTCAGCTACTTCCATGAACAGACAGCAATCGCAAACTTACACCCAGTCGAACGAAGTTTACGAACGAGGCGATGAAGCCAATGCCAGCAACCCCAGCCATGACAGTAATATATCGAAACGCATCTTTGTAGAATTTGAACCCGGATGGTTTCGGAAACAGCATCGAGCGTACCAGAGCCCCTTTAGTTGTATTAAACCCTGTTCGAACGACAATGGCAAGGGCTACTGCTTCATCATCCTGGCCGTCCTGAGGGCGTCTGGCCCGAATTATCTTGGTACCGCTGAACAGGAAATGTTTCGTGACCTCAGGGTTTAACGAGGTTGCACTCAAATTTAGTAGGAACAGGGATTCATTCGTAGTCGGTACCTTGGACACAGGTACGGATTCGCCTAGACTGAATGTAAGCGGCATATCTTTGATCACTGCGCAGTAGTGACCCACCAGTAAGCATGCTTTCATTTACAATGCAATCGCCCGCCAGCAGTAGACTATCGCAAGGGAATTGAGTCAAAGATGGATCCGAGACCTCATACACGTCCCCAGGCACGAGTTCGGTGCTACCGACTTGTCGCCCTACCATTGTTTAGCATGTAGAGCAATTATATACAGATAAAGGGCTAACAAAAACTGTTCCGCAAAACTCTAACGTTACACTCGAACCGAGAGATCTCGCGAAGTCGTTTCATAGTCTGCTTATCAGTCAACAGACGCTCGACAAAAATCACGGTAAGCATACCGATCTTGTTTCTAGTAAAGTAGTAGTAATGCTGACTACAGAAATGAGAAAGATGCAAATTGCATAGTAATAGTACTGGTCCAAGGACCACAGTACAAGACTTGCAATTTGAAAGACATAAAATGGATGAAACGCCTATCTTGCATTAGCATAAGAGACCTAGGAAAATGGTGAATGTATATACTTCATCAACAAGTAATTTAGGGATAGACTTTTGTTTTATATCAATCTGGTTCAGGCCAAATACTTGCTCTCGTCTATATCGTTCATCGCTTTCCAAACCAGCTCTTATCGACTTGACGTCTGTCCACGTAGGATCCTTCCAATTACTAGAAAGCACGAACTTGTCCTTCAATGGATGGTAGCAGAATCTGATATAGCGATAGTCCAAGAAGCGGAGTTGCATCATCACTGGATCGTCGTCTTCATCATAATCATGAAACCCCTGTTTCTCCACTGATCCGAAGACCGTCGAGATTGCATGGCCATACTGTGCTTCCGCAATGTATTGGACTTCAAATTCGCCCCATTGATTCTGATCGTATTTAGTGGCGGCTTTCGGTCTTTTCTGGCCAGAAGTCGATCTCACCTCAACGACAACCCATGTGCACTCACGCAAGGGCTTCGGAGTTCCAGTCAGTCGCACTCGCCAACGTGGAATCCAGCGTAGAATAAGGTAGCCCAGCCCCAGCGTCAACGTACAAATAGCGATATAAGCAATAAGACCTGTCAATCTTGTAGTGAATCCCGCAACTACGATGGTTAAGTCTTCAGTCACGACGTATATCTTCTGACTAGTTCTACTCCATTGCCCAAGATTGCTTGCCTCTGTCTTTGCTGAATCATGGCGAAAGAGAAGAGGGTCTTCTACTGATATCCTTGAATGTCCCGAGGATTTTCGCCTCTTCGGGGGCATCTCTAGGGACGTGATTTGGTCCTCGAACTGCTTGCCTGCATCAGGGTCTTCTTCATCTGGTTCTAGGACGGCCTCCTCATCTTGTGACCAATCAAATGACTCCTGGTCCTCTTGAAAATAGGTAAAACTTGTAATAGAGTCTGCTCTGGAGTGCCGATGCGCGAAACCCGTCAAGCTTGACGGAACACTCTCTGACATGGGACCCGAGAACACCTGAGTAAATCAGAGCTCTGGCAGTTATTGCAGAAGAGTCAAATGTAGAATCTAACCTCATCGTGCGCCATTTCCACATCGGACACAAAGCTTGCGCTATAAGACGATTAGAGTCTTTCCAGGTTAGGACTCAGAAGGGTAGCCGGACTTGCTTATACTCATGTTAGAGTCTCGTCGAAACCGGGGAGCGGCGCAATCGCCGCTACTTATGATACTATTTCTCCCTCTGCTTCCTGCACTGTCCAGACGCTGATGTGCCCAAGGGCGCGGGCTATAATTACTCATCGTGTTCGGTATATCTATATCGAAATACTCTCCAGATTCGGATGCGTTGGCCGCCCCACTGCCACTTCCGCACACACAGAGCTATGCCGAATCATGATTCTCAAACTTGGGATCTACATCAGGTCTCATGTGTTGGTTACGACGGGTCAGTGACGGGAAAGGTAGGTGGCATCAATACGGATACATTATGGAATTTGTGAACGTGAACTTCTCATGCCGGCCTTAGGTAAGCGACGGGGCTAAAGTCGGCTTAAAGCTTGGAAAGGTAATGTATCGTAAGGTAAGATAGATTGATCTAGTGGTAAATTTACTGATAAGTTGGTGGGACTCACCCAGATTCACCGTCTTCCCGCCAAGGAAAAAACTTCAAACATTTATTTGCTCAAGATCACCGCACAATCTTCAATTTGATAACTTTGAACCCTAAATACAACATCTGAACACCAGGGTTTCTACTCCCGTCCTGCAACATGTCGGAACCCATACGCAACAAGAAGCTCGATCTTCAAACAGCACCGTAAGTCGGTGCTTTCTCGGCGCAATGAACAGGCAGTTGATATCAACCATACAGGACCCCACAGAACACACCTGCCAACAATGCTCCGATCTCGTCTCATGCTCAACAGCCTGGTGTTGCTAGCATCAAAGAAGGTACGACCATATGTTTCAGCCGTAGCCCCTCGGGCCGGCTCAACACTGGCGTATCCCCTGCTGACTCTTGGTTGAAGAGGATCTCGATCGTGCGGCTGCCGCCTCAATATTCGCCCAAAACCCTAAATTGGTGTCCATGATACAAGGGAAACTCGGCTCGCTCGTAGGACGCTCATCTGGCTATATCGAATCCCTACCCGCTCCCGTTCGTCGTCGTGTTGCCGGTCTAAAGGGTGTGCAAAAAGAACACTCCAAGCTTGAGGTCGAACTTCAAGAAGAGGTGTTACAGCTGGAGAAGAAGTACTTTGCTAAATTCACACCTCTATACGAGAGACGTGCCAAGATTGTCAACGGGGCTGCGGAACCCACCGAGGAGGAGGTTAAGTCTGGCGAGCAGGAAGAGGAGGGAGGAGAAGATGAGGCTGGCAAGACGGAATCGGCCGATGAGGATAAATCGAACGAGAAGATTGCCGGCATCCCAGAATTCTGGCTTTCTGCCATGAAGAACCAAGTCTCATTAGCAGAGTTGATCACTGATAGGGACGAAACGGCCTTGAAGTCTTTGACCGATATTCGTATGGAGTACCTCGACCGACCAGGATTCCGTCTAATCTTCGAATTCGCTGAGAATGAATTCTTTACAAACAAGATTATCACTAAGACATATTACTACCAAGAAGAAAGCGGTTATGGGGGTGACTTTATCTACGATCACGCTGATGGTGACAAAATCGATTGGAAAGCAGGGAAGGACATTACTGTCCGGGTTGAGAGCAAGAAGCAACGTAACAAGAGTGAGTACCCAAGACAGTTACCCTGCACGTTGACTTACAGTGTAGTAGACACCAAACAGACTCGTGTCGTAAAAAAGACAGTACCCACAGATTCATTTTTCAACTTCTTCGATCCTCCAAAAGCTCCTGGAGAAGGTGAGGATGAGGTGTCTTCTGACGTCGAGGAACGTTTAGAACTCGATTATCAACTTGGCGAGGACATCAAGGAAAAGCTAATCCCTCGAGCAATCGATTGGTTTACTGGGGAAGCTTTGCAGTTTGAAGAGATTGATGAGGATCTAGAGGAAGGAGATTTCGAGGACGAAGACGATGAAGAGGATGACGATCTTAGTGAGGATAGAGATGAGGAGGATGAGTCAGACGAGGAGGTAGGTTCTCGGTTCAAGCTACACAATAAATTAGAGGTAGGCTGACTCAATGTTTAGGATGACAACTCGAAGCCAAAGCAAGAGGCCGCTGAATGCAAGCAAAGCTAGACACGTTCTGTTTGCGACTACGATTTCTAATGGTATCAAGGCTATGGCTTGGAAATATGCTAGATCTGTTTGTATGCCCGGCTTCGGGAAGCCGGCTTTGACCTTTGTCTATAGGCTTCTTCGCTTTAATATCATACCGGTGGTCCCGGTCGGCCTCATTTCGGCGAGGGCTATGCACATTTGTCCTCAGCATGCCAGCGTTCCGGTATCACAGGTCCAGAGCTACCTTGCTGAGCTGACTTGAGGGCGTTGGAATGCTTGGTAGCAATTAGCCTAGTACACAAAAGTCACTGATAGATCATTATCTACAGTCTACGCTTCTACTAGAGCTCCCAATAACAACGGCTCTGCGTGACCTACCCTAAGGTAAGCTTGGCATTTTCGCAAGACTTCGAGGACCCTACATGCTCCATCTAGCAACAAATCTTAATTAGGCATGCGTTTGATGTAGATTCCCACGGAATAAGGGAGTAACATACTATGTTTGTGAGAACTAAGTGATCCAAGTGTAATGACCTTTTCCCATGTGAAAGGGCCTTGGAGCCAGAATCACGCTGACAAATGCAATGTCGGCAAATAATCGCAGAGGCCCTTCCAACATCTGGACTCCGTACCTTCCGATATCACTTTAACATCCCCTTCCTGCATGAGATTCCGATTCAGCGATGATTTATATGCGCCGATGACTGATCTTAAGAAAGGGGGTCATCCCCCTTCGCGTTCGTAAGCATGCAAAATGCGCGCTTCACCCCCTAACGTTGACATCTCTCTAATTACAAACGGGTTTTCCAGGCAGGTCTCGTCTAGTCTCGGCATATCTACCTCGCCAACCTTCCATTCCTCTTCTCCTGGGGGGGCATCACTACACCGAGTAGTGACCCCGGGCTCAGCAAAACCACTGAAGCCATTTGCTACCGAGGACGTCAAGATTCTGCTCCTAGAAAATATCAACCAAACAGGCCAGGATAATCTGTCTGCACAAGGCTACCAGGTAGAATTCCTAAAATCTTCGTTAACGGAAGACGAATTGATCAAGAAAATACGGTGGGGTACCATGCCATTTTCCCTAACCGCGTAAAATGTTAGGCTTATCGATAACAGAGATGTCCACGTTATTGGCATACGTTCCAAAACGAAACTTACCGCCCGCGTGCTTCGGGAGGCCAAGAACTTGATCGTCATCGGATGCTTCTGTATTGGAACGAATCAGGTCGACATCCAGTACGCAGCTAAGCATGGAATTGCTGTGTTTAACTCTCCGTTCAGCAATTCCCGCAGTGTGGCTGAACTTGTCATTGCGGAGATCATCGCTCTTGCTAGACAACTTGGGGACCGATCAAACGAGCTACACCATGGGACCTGGAAAAAGGTAAGCAATGGCTGCTGGGAGATTCGGGGCAAGACGCTCGGTATTGTTTATCCACAACAGCAAACCTTCTTATATGGATCTAATGCAAGTTTTAGGTATAATCGGGTACGGGCACATTGGATCCCAGCTTTCTGTACTGGCCGAGGCAATGGGGATGGATGTTATGTTTTATGATGCCATCAATTCAATGGCACTGGGTACTGCTAAGCAGGTGCCGACGCTGAAGGCTCTACTTGAGTGCGCAGACTTCGTCACCTGCCACGTTCCAGAACTGCCAGAGACTAAGAATATGCTTGGTTCTGAGGAGTTCAATTGTATGAAAGATGGTAGCTATCTAATTAATGCCAGTAGAGGAAGCGTCATCGATATTCCGGCGCTCATCAATGCTATGCGGTCTGGAAAGCTCGCCGGAGCTGCCCTGGACGTATATCCTGCAGAGCCTGCTGGCAATGGAGACTATTTTACTAATGACCTGAATCCTTGGGCAGAGGACTTGCGAAGCCTTAGGAACATCATTCTTACTCCGCACATTGGTGGATCTACAGAAGAAGCCCAGAGTGCTATCGGAATTGAAGTTAGCGAGGCGCTCGTCCGTTATGTGAACGAGGGAGCTACACTCGGCGCAGTCAACATGCCAGAAGTTAATCTGCGTTCCTTAACGATGGATCAGTCGAACCACGTCCGAGTGGTTTACATTCATCATAACGTGCCCGGTGTTTTAAGAAAAGGTAGACATGACCTGCTTTTGCAGGCTTTGACACAAGCGCTAAAATAGTTAGTGAACGAAATCCTTGGTGACCACAACGTTGACAAGCAGATGACAGACAGTAGAGGTGATGTGTGTAATACAACTACCTTGCAAATAGAGTTCCGAGCTGATGGTTTTGTAGGTAGCCTACCTTATGGCAGACATAAGCGATGTTAATGTTCGCGAGATATCGGATCTTTATCAACGACTTGAGAGTCTAAGCTGTATAGCAGCCTCCTTTTCCACAGCTTCGAATGGTACTAACATTTTCCAGCTCGCATCATGACCAGAGTCCTCTATTAATCAATACTTGAACATGATTGTACACCTTTACAATCTTGAGCTGAGTTCACTTAATGCTTATCTTTCATGGTGTTCGGAAACGTCTTATCAAAAAGTGTGGGATAAGTTCAACAACAGCTTGTATTAGACCAACGCGTGTTTGTTGGGATATGGGGAAATCGGAGATTTTTGTCCCAAACCAGATAAAAGGATTGCAGGATCAAGGCTTCAACAGCAAGCTTGACAACTACAAAGGGGCAAAGTTATTCTTCGCGATGTGAGAACGTTGAAGGCTTGGTTGGCGCCATACCTCTGAGAACATGTTATAATAGGCAGCTCTGGCTCCGTCAGAAAAGGCATCATTGTATCTCCTGCACTAGGTATATGTATAGAACTCGTAGAGATGTCACAAGAGAGCCGAATAAGTCTGTAACATTTGCGTCAGAATAACAATAGCACGGATGGGCGCTCTGGTACTCCAGTCTAAGGTGTCTACACGTGATATTTGCGGTTGAAGGTGTAGTCAACGTCAGTCAGTAGAAGAAGTGGAATGGAATTATCTTGTACAATCCCGTATTCTATTGGTGACAAGAATCCATAGATCACCACCACGCCGAATGTTTTGACCCAATATGTCCACAGGTAGAAAGGTAAGACGTCTGGCTTATATATGTGACAGAATCTAGGTAAGGTGGTCGTCTGCTTTGGACAAGGTGGAGTCTTTGTTTCTGGTTATGCACGGAAAGCGGCCAAGAAAAGGAGACCCGCCCCCTGCCGCGGATAACGCCGCTTGATCGCGTCCGGTTCCGTTGTGGTCAGAACTTCTAAAAAGATAACCCCCAACAATAATCTTCTTGTTCGCTATACAGATCCACCTGTCTTGAGAAAGGCGATACTCATGAATCCATAATCGATCAGTGGAGTCTGGCTATTCACACCCCACATCACTGACTGGCCCTTGGCCATAAAGTGGGAGCATTGTCCCCCAGACTGGCCGCGCTCCTGAGCCCCCTACCCCAGCTTCCATGGCGCACAATTATGATGTTGGGACGCGGGCATGGCAGCCTGATCCTACAGAGGGCTGGGTTGCATCGGAAGTGGAGTCGAAGAAAATTCAAGGGGATAAAGTCACGCTCGTATTTCAGTTAGCCAACGGCGAGGTGAATCACCATTGTTTCGAGGTGGTTGTTCTATTCGGAACCCGCTGACCCCAATGATATGATAGACGAGGTCAATTGTAACGACAGTAGCTGCCATACAAGACGACAACAATGCCTCTCTACCACCGCTGATGAACCCTGCCATACTCGAGGCCACCGATGATCTCACTAGCCTCTCCCATCTCAACGAACCAGCAGGTGAGTTGGACGAAAAGTGACAAACCCTGGTGTTAAGCTAAGAGTATGCTCAGTCCTCCAAGCCATCAAGCTACGGTACTCCCAGAAAGAGATCTATACATATAGCGGGATTGTCCTGATCGCAACAAATCCTTTTGCTCGAGTGGACTCGTTATATGTCCCTGGTATGGTCCAAGTTTACGCGGGGAAACAACGGTCTTCCCAGGCACCTCATCTTTTCGCCATTGCGGAGGAAGCCTTTGCGTGAGGGATTGGAAGCTATCTATCTTCAAGTGGCCACTGACTGACAACATTTAGGGACATGCTTCGAGATAACAACAACCAGACAATCGTCGTATCTGGGGAGTCGGGAGCTGGCAAGACTGTCAGTGCCAAGTACATTATGAGATATTTCGCAACCCGGGAATCACCAGACCAGCCTGGAAAACGGGCCAAAGGGGTGGCAGACACAATGAGCGAGACGGAGGAGCAGATTCTAGCCACAAATCCTGTGATGGAAGCCTTCGGCAATGCCAAGACCACACGAAACGATAACTCCTCGAGGTTTGGGAAATACATAGAGATTATGTTTGACAAGAAAACCGAGATTATTGGTGCCAAAATAAGGACGTACCTGCTTGAACGTTCCAGATTAGTATTCCAGCCATTGAAAGAGAGGAACTATCACATCTTCTACCAGCTTGTCGCCGGCGCCACAGATATGGAGCGGCAAGAGTGGGGATTACTTCCTGTGGAACATTTCGACTATCTCAACCAGGGCGGGGCCCCAGTTATCGAGGGCGTGGACGACAAAGCAGACTTCGACGCAACACGGCAGTCGCTTACCACAATCGGCGTCAGTCAAGATAAACAAGCGGAGATATTTGGGCTACTTAGTGCTCTACTACACCTTGGAAATGTCAAAATTACAGCCACGCGAAATGATTCAGTGCTTCCTTCTACCGAGCCATCTCTCGGCCGGGCATGTCAGATGCTGGGTGTTGATGCTAATGAGTTTGCTAAATGGACTATTAAGAAGCAGTTGATAACAAGGGGGGAGAAAATTCAATCAAATTTGACACAACAGCAAGCTTTCGTAGTTCGGGACTCTGTTGCAAAATTCGTCTATTCTGCTCTTTTCGACTGGCTTGTTGAAAATATCAATGCCGGTTTGGCGACTGAGGACGTCAGCAGCCGAGCCGCTTCCTTCATTGGAGTCCTTGATATCTACGGCTTTGAACATTTCGCTAAAAACTCATTCGAGCAATTCTGCATCAACTATGCAAACGAGAAGCTGCAACAGGAATTTAATCAGCATGTCTTCAAATTGGAACAGGAAGAATACCTACGTGAGCAGATTGACTGGACTTTTATCGATTTCTCGGACAACCAGCCTTGTATTGACCTCATCGAGGCAAAACTTGGAGTTCTTGCGCTGCTGGACGAGGAATCGCGATTACCGATGGGCTCTGATGAACAATTTGTTACGAAGCTACACCATAATTTCGCCAATGACAAGTCAAAGTTTTACAAAAAGCCTCGCTTTGGCAAATCAGCTTTCACAGTTTGCCATTATGCCATTAATGTCACATATGAGTCGGATGGATTTATCGAGAAAAACAGAGATACCGTACCAGACGAGCATATGGAGGTGCTTCGACTATCTACGAATTCCTTCTTGGGGGAAGTTCTCGAAGCTGCCTCTATTGTGCGCGAAAAGGATTCGGCGACTGCAGCGGCCTCCAAGGCTGTAGCAACTCCTGGCCGAAGGATGGGCGTGGCTGCAAATAGAAAACCGACCCTTGGGGGCATCTTCAAGTCATCACTCATTGAGCTTATGCAAACAATTAACTCGACCGACGTTCACTACATTCGCTGTATCAAACCTAACGAAAGTAAACAAGCTTGGAGCTTCGAAGGACCGATGGTGTTGAGCCAACTGCGAGCTTGCGGCGTGTTGGAGACTGTCAGGATCAGTTGTGCAGGTTACCCTACTCGATGGACTTACGAGGAATTTGCCTTACGATACTATATGCTGGTACCCTCCCAGTCATGGACATCTGAAATACGAGAAATGGCAAATGCGATATTGAAGAAAGCTCTTGGGCAAGGCACTGAGAGGGGGCTCGACAAATACCAGTTGGGACTAACAAAGATCTTTTTCCGCGCTGGTATGTTGGCTTTTTTGGAAAATCTTCGTACGACAAGGCTCAATGAGTGTGCTATTTTGATACAGAAGAATCTTCGTTGCAAGCACTACAGGAGAAAGTACCTTGAAGCAAGGAATTCCATTGTGTTACTACAAACTCTCTCGCGTGGCTATCATGCACGACTGCGAGCTGAAGACGTTCGGCGAGTCAGGGCCGCGACAAACATCCAGAAAGTGTGGCGAGGCCATAAAGAGAAAAAGCGATTCAGTCAAATCCGCAACAATATCATATTACTCCAAGGTGTTACTAAGGGTTACCTTTGCAGAAGAAAGATCATGGAGACAAAGGTCGGGAATGCATCACGGACAATACAACGATCTTGGCGGGCACGACAGCAATTACGTTCCTGGAGGCAGTATCGTAAGAAGATTGTCATCATTCAAAGTCTGTGGCGTGGCAAAGAGGCGAGGCGCGGCTATAAGACTATACGTGAGGAGGCTCGAGATCTAAAACAGATATCATACAAGTTGGAGAATAAAGTCGTGGAATTGACGCAATCGCTGGGTACCATGAAGCGCGAGAATAAAGTTTTGGTCTCCCAGGTCGAAAATTACGAGAGTCAATTGAGATCCTGGAAGGCTAGACATAATGCTCTCGAAAGCCGTACAAAAGAGCTTCAAGCTGAGGCGAATCAAGCCGGGATTACCGCAGCACGCCTGCAGGCTATGGAAGGAGACATGAAAAGGTTACAGCAATCATTCGAAGAATCGACAGCCAACACCAAGCGTCTTCAGGAGGAAGGGAGGAGTCTTCGAGAAACACTAAGGACTACCAACATCGAGCTCGGAAATACCAAGCAGGCAGGGATCGACCACGAAGCCGAGAAGCTGTCATTGCGTCAACAGCTTGCAGACATACAGGATCAACTGGATCTTGCCAGAAGGGCAGCTCCTACCAATGGAGAAATAACCAACGGCCACGCAGTACCCCAACCTCAGAGCAATGGCCTGATCAACTTGGTCTCTACGAGGAAGCCAAAACGAAGAAGCGCAGGGGCAGAGAGGGTAGAGCCGGACCGCTTCAGCTCGGCGTACAATCCTCGTCCAGGGTCGATGGCCATAACAAGCGCCAACACACACCGCCAAAACCTTTCTGGATCTACCTTCAGCCCCGTCTTGGACAACGTTGAATACGAGCTTGAAAACCTGCTGTCCGATGAGGATGGATTGAACGAGGAGGTCACCATGGGGCTCATCAAGAATCTCAAAATCCCAGTTCCTAACACCACACCCTCTCCTACAGACAAGGAGGTTCTGTTTCCAGCCTACCTCATCAATCTTGTTACTTCTGAGATGTGGAACAATGGCTTCGTCAAAGAATCGGAGAGATTCCTTGCGAATGTCATGCAGTCTGTTCAACAAGAGGTAATGCAGCACGATGGGGAAGATGCCATAAATCCTGGTGCTTTCTGGCTGTCCAATGTCCACGAGATGCTTTCCTTTGTGTTCCTGGCAGAAGACTGGTACGAAGCGCAGAAGACAGATAACTACGAGTACGATCGACTGCTAGAAATCGTGAAACATGATCTGGAGAGTCTCGAATTCAACATTTACCATACCTGGATGAAGGTCCTGAAGAAGAAATTACAGAAGATGATAGTACCTGCCATCATCGAATCGCAGTCTTTGCCCGGATTTGTAACGAGCGAAAGTAACAGATTCCTAGGAAAGCTTCTGCAATCGAACAACACGCCAGCGTACAGCATGGATAATTTGCTTAGCTTGCTGAACAACGCCTTCAAAGCTATGAAGGCGTATTATCTGGAGGATTCGATTATCACTCAAACCCTAACGGAGCTTCTAAGGCTTGTAGGGGTTACAGCTTTCAACGATCTCCTCATGCGCCGGAATTTCCTATCGTGGAAGCGTGGTCTGCAAATCAACTACAATATTACTAGGATTGAGGAATGGTGCAAAAGCCACGACATGCCTGAGGGTACCCTACAACTCGAGCATCTCATGGTAAGCACTGTAGCCATCATTTTCCTAAAGCATCCCTGACTTTTCCTTAGCAAGCGACAAAGCTACTCCAGCTGAAGAAAGCTACGTTGAACGATATCGAGATCATCCAAGATATTTGCTGGATGTAAGTGAAACAGGTTGTTTTTGGTTCTGTCAGGCTTGCTAACCGTCACGTGCGCAGGCTTTCGCCGAACCAGATACAAAAGCTTCTGAACCAGTACCTTGTTGCTGATTACGAACAACCGATCAACGGCGATATCATGAAGGCAGTCGCTTCACGAGTCACGGAGAAGGGAGACGTGCTACTACTTACCGCCGTCGACATGGAAGACAGCGGACCGTACGAAATCGCCGAGCCTCGAGTGATAACGGCCTTGGAAACCTATACACCATCCTGGCTGCAAACACCGCGCCTCAAGCGACTGGCGGAAATTGTCTCAGCCCAAGCCGTGGCTCAACAAGAAAAGCTGGAGTTTGATGCGCCTGGCGAGGTTATTGATGAGGGCCAAGATCTCGAGCCGCCATCTCCAGCGCCTCCGCCTGGCCCTCCACCGCCTTACAGCTAGGGGAGTAGAGCGGTGGACCCAGTTGGATTTATTTTAGCTCTGACGCACTTGACGATACCCGAGCCTTTCCTAGTCTGATCTTTGTGTACTACCTTATGTTCGAGTATATTACCAGCATTGCTCCGCTTCGCATGTTGGATTTTCGGCGGGTGCTCAGCATTTTTATGCTCGATTGTTTACACGTGCCTATTGTCAGATACAGTGTACAGCGGTTGCAACTAAGGGCGCAGGTAATGATGATTTAATGTCTTTTTTGGGCGTAAGTACGCATGGGTGGAGTAGTACTCGAGACGGGGCAGATTTGGACGCACCATGGCGAGCGAGAAGGGTTCTGTACATGGATCACATTAGGCGTAAAGCCATCGAGTGCAATCGAAGGAGATGTATAGACCATAACCTGGCCAATATGGCCCAACTCCAAAGCACTTCCACGTGTGGTCATATATAGGGACAACCAATTTGCTGGCTCTGCAGCAAATCCGGTTCACATCCATGGCATGCTGCGCTGGACAGTGCGTATGAAATAGATTAAAAGTCCCTTGCTTACGGGAGCAAGATTGCGAGTATCTGTATTAAAAGGTGTAGATGGTCGCCACTTTTGCTTACTTGAGTTGATTGATCGCAGAGGGACACTCTCTTGTAACATAATGCTAGTCCTACAGATGTCTGTGTATGCAAGCCAAGTATGGGAAGAGCTCGGTCGCGGGCTGCCCATCCCACTCCAAGGTTTTCAATGCGGAACACAACAAAGTATGAGGTTGGGACGAATACATCTCACGACAGGACTAGAGAGTATCTTGAAGCGATTCCGATTATGCCTACTTGTACGAGTAACAGATTCATGCCGGCGCCTCGGGCTCTGCGGCAATGCGAGTGCTTGTACCAAAGCTAATTCTTCTATGGCAAGCAGGTCAAGCCTGCAGCCCCCGAGATTGTTCCGCTCTCAGCCGCCACACCAAACCACCAAACCAATTCGTTTCTCCATAAGCCATACGGTGGACTCGAGGACTTGACGCGGGTGATACCATGAAGACAGCTTTACTGCGTCTTGCAAGGACACTCACTGCGCGGGGCTCGCAGCTCCTATAATCGCAATAGACAAAGGATGCTGCTCCGCAGCGGCATCACTGCTTTTGTCTGCCTCCTCTCCCTCACCTCCATCGTACTCGTTATACAACTATACAGCAGAAAGAGTTCGCCGTCAACAGGATGGATCCCTTCATTTGGTGGTCATTCCATCGAACCGTGTCCAGACCGATTAGACTGGCTGGATCGTCTCAACCTCACGTACCCCATCAGATACGCCCATCGTGACATTATCACCCGTCCTACTTCCAAGGCGAAGCGCGACCCAGTTACTAAAATGAAGGAGCATCTGTTCCCCCAACTCCAGACGATCGATCTCAGCGACAACCCCAAGGTGGAATTGCAGCATTGCAACGATCCTCTTGTCCTCGACGTACCCGCTACCCCCAAAGACCCCGTCGATGCCTCTCATGTCATTTTCGGCGTTTCAACGACGATCAAGCGCCTTGAGGACACTATACCCCAACTACTACGCTGGCTTCCGCACACCAATGCCAAATTATTTGCTGTGGTCATAGAAGCTGGGGAGGTCGATGAAGAAACCCAGTGGGTAGCAGCGGATACCAATCATGTCGCCGAATTACAAATAAAGATGCGCGGTCTCGGACTTGATGTTACCCTGGTTGAACCTTTGCGCAAAGAGGACATCTTCTCTGAACGCTATTTTTCGCTGGCCGAAATTATGTACACCAACCGCAGCCCCGAGACTGAGTGGGTTGCTCTGATGGACGACGATACCTTTTTCCCTTCCATCCCATCCGTTCTCTCTATGCTCTCCGAGTATGATTTCGATGAGCAATTTTATATCGGTGCTCTATCGGAGGACTGGTGGTCTGTGGTACGCTACGGTATGATGGGTTTTGGGGGAGCTGGAATATTCCTCTCGGTTGCAATGGCAAAGTCAATTCATAACAACTACGACCACTGCAAAGCAGACTCGGGTTCCGGTGCTGGGGATATTAGGATAATGGAATGCATCATATACAATACGAATACCAAATTAACGAATGTGCCTGAGCTGCACCAAATCGATGTCCACAACGACCTATCGGGTATCTATGAGAGTGGTCGTATGCCTCTCTCATTGCACCACTGGAAGGGAGGAGGCCCAGATGGAAAAGGGTACGATTTGCCCGAGATGCATCTTGTCGCAGACGTCTGTGGGGACTGCTTCTTGCAACGGTGGCAGTTTGGCAAGGACACGCTTCTCAGCAACGGTTTTTCGATTTCGATGTATCCGAAGGGCAGCCTAGACGGGATGGATTTCGGCAAGCTCGAGGAGACATGGGACACCCCGTCAGTTGTTGAAGGCTCCGTAAATGCGGGTACAGCCCACTCTCTTGGGCCAACGAGGCGAAAGATGGTCTTGGAGGAAGAGAAGATACAGTACAGGCTAATGGACTCCGTGGTCATTGATGGAGCTGTGAGGCAGACGTACCTGCATCCGGGGGTGGAGGGCGATATCGATACTGTGCTGGAATTGGTTTGGGTGCGGGGGAAGAAAGCGGATGGGCCTCTGTAAAATCCGACCTCAGTACCGTATTGCGGAGATCTTTTGCATGGTGGGCGTCCTCGGATGGCTAGGAAGCTATTGGGAAAGAGCAAGAAGTCTTTGGATAAAGACGTTTTGTTATGCTGGATACGATGCATGCCGGGGGTTCATCTATGCCTTCTCATCCCACCGTTCAGGAGAGCCTCCCGGTCTGTACAATAAGTTAGACGTGTATTGGATTGGAGGTTCGGCATGGACATTCAATTGTATATGTAGTTTTCTATCCTATATTCCTTGCGGTGCAATACTTCTTCCATACAATTAATCCAGACCATAGTCGCTGAGACTATTCAGGTGATGACAACAAGGAAAAGTTCCCCGCTTCGCCCAAGATCCACACGTTTTGAAGCGAAAAGATGGCCCGTGATCAAGGCACGCAGTTCTTTTTGAATATTATAACAGACGGGCCTGCGCCGCCGCCGCCGGTAGATAGACTACTGTAGACGTACTTTTACCGCCGGCAAATTCTCACCATAACCGGAGACTCGCATCTCATCAACCCCCATTCATTATATATCCTCTCCCTCTCTCCCTCTCTCTCTCTCTCTCTCTCAACAAAGATAAACCGCACACACACACACCTCTCGCCAACCACTTCTTTAGAACCAGCTTCACCGAATCCCCTCCCCCCCCACACACACACACACCAATGCCGCCCCCCTCGCTCAATTTCGTCACCGGCAACGCGAACAAACTAGCCGAAGTCGAGGCGATTTTGCACGGCGTCGTGCCGCTGACATCGCGGTCGCTGGATCTGGTCGAGATCCAGGGGAGCGTGGAGGAGGTTTCGAGGGATAAATGCCGGAGGGCGGCTGATATTGTGGGGAATTGAGTTTTTTTTTTTTTTTTTTGGTTTTTGGGAAT
>JAABUR0100001536.1_pt1 | contig 40995 bp, 35 predicted proteins | sample 5560091 | NCBI WGS metagenome assembly JAABUR01 (sample SAMN10711879, study PRJNA513375) | rock metagenome | isolation source: Antarctica rocks | place: Antarctica: Victoria Land, University Valley sud | reverse complement strand
ACAGCTGACTTACTGAATATGATCTCAAAGAGCAATTCTGCTTCTTTGCTTTCTTCGTTACTGACTGAACTAACGATGAATTGATCTACTCTTGACTCACTATCGTATTTGATCGAAATACAAGGTCAAAAGTCAGAAATTCACGCGATTATCGCCTTCTATTCGTTGACGAGCATGACAGTCATATCAACATGAAGTTTCTTGACTGATGTGAGCAGAACAAGATGCTCGTGACTTTATATTCTTCTCATTCTACGCATCATCTTCAATCTCTGAATGTCAGCTTATTCAATTCTTTGATCAATTACTACTCGCAAAATCTGAACGACTGAATCTTTAAGAGTCAAGAACTTTCTTGAATATCAAAAAGAGACTTCTTTGATCTATTTTGACCTGCATATCAAGCTGCTTTCACGTCTGTCAACATCAAAAGTGAATGAGAAAAGACAGAATTGCTGTCTTTCAATTCGTCACAGATTATAAAGCAGATTAAATCGAACGCTAGATCTGTTTCAAGTCATTCTTCTTCTTCAGCATTGTCAGAAGCTGATTGAAGAAAGATTCGATGATTAATGAAGTTAGTTGTAGAAGAAGCAATTGATTCGCAAGCTTGTAAGTTGAATAATACGGTTGAAAAGCTTACTACAGATGTTGCTCTTCTGAAAGCAGAAAATAAAGATCTTCGACAAACAGTACGTATTGAGAGAAGTTGCAGACGACGTGAAAAGTCTTTATTTGACGATTTAGGAATTAATGATGAGGCAAAGAGAGTGTTTTTTAGTTCTAATAAGATTCAGACGACTCGTGATCATCAAATTTAAAGAATTGAAAAGAAACAGCAAGCTGCTATTCAAAAGGCGAAAGAAAAGAAACAAAGAAAGCTTAGAAAGCTAGAGAAACAGCGTTTAATAGCTGAAAGAAAGATGAAACGAGAAAAAAAGAAGATGAAGCAAGAGAAGAAAGCGAAGCGAAAAAAGAAGCTACGAGCGAAGAAATTGAAGCAACGACGTCTAATTCAGAAGCAAAAGCTGAAGGCTAAAGAGCTTCAGAAAGAGCAAAAGAAGAAGTCTAAAGAGATGAAAGTACAGCAATTTACTGATTTTGTTGCTATTGAGAAGATGAAAAGAAGATCAAGTCAAATCAGGTCTACGCGAGCTGAAAGACAATTCAAAGCTTCTAAGCGATTTAATAATTGATTCTTATAGCTTGAAAGCTTCATATAGATATCGACAACTCTCTATATTAATTGCAATTTGATTCTATGAATGATGATTGAATAATAATAAAAAAAGTATGAATTGCTAATTGAGTTTAGAGTGTGCACAAGATCAAAACGTGCATTGAGTTGAAAATACTTCTATTAACTGTGATTGTTTTGATCTAGAAGTTGCTCTTTCAAATTGATATCAATTTTTCATCAATGCTGCAATGTAAATCTTGTACATGTTTATTGTGATTACACATATGAAACTAGAACTAACTTGCTCTTGTTTTACTAGAAGATCTTTATTTGTTCATGTCAATCTGATGATTAGCGCGTTCATCTTTGCATCACAATATGCGTGATGAATTTATTAACATAATAAATCATTGTTCTTGTCGAGATGAATTTGAATCTTCTTTAGTCAGTTAATGATCAAGACTGACAAAATAATAACTAGATTGACAAATTTCAATAATATGAGATGTGTAGATGAGTTTGCATTCACACATGAACACTCAATTTTCAACTTGTTATTGAAAGAGCACTTTGCATCTTTAGACTGAAATGTACTGAAAGTATCTTCTTTCAAATGTTCATTGAACTTCTTCTTGTAATGAGCATTGTTGATCTCATCATGCGTTATGTGCAATAAACGATTTAGACAAATCAATTCAAGCATTTTTATTGTCTTATTAATAAATTAGCATGCTTCATTCTTAATCTTGCTGACATTCATGTTTATCTTTTCAAGATTCATATCATCAACATTGAATTTTTCTTTTATGAACATTAAATTTCAAACATCACAAAAATTTCAAAAGTCTGATATAAAAAGAGTGACGTGTTCATTCTCTGCAAATGTATGCATGACTGAGATTCAACATGATTAAAATCATGCAGAAACAATTAAGCGCAATTTCGTCATCTGTCTTCTTCATGAAGATACTTTGTAACAGTCAATGATATCTTTGTCATGAGTTTATTCAATCTTGTTAGTCAAGAAACAAGATCAACTTCGATATTTCAATCATTTCGCGTAATGCTTCTTCGAATTCTGCTCACTATCTTTATCATCATTGAGATTTATATTTAATTGCGCTTGATCTGACTTTCTTGCAAAATCTTCTGTAACTGAATGATCGAAAATCATCATGTTCTGTTGAGATTTCATCTGCTGAAATGAAGATGATACAGTTGCTTCATGTTGTTCAGTTTAACTCATTGAATTTCAATGTGAGCTGATGATTTTGTTTTTCTTCAATAAAGAACTATCATACTTTAATTCTGAATTTATGTTTGTTGATTAATTAACATTTGAAGCTGAGATGTTAAACTTATTCAAAGCTGATATCAATATGTTGTTTTCTTGAATTTGCATCTTGTCATTCAACTTTCGTCGCTTTGAATGCAATGATTCAAAACTTTTATCATTCTTTGTAAAAATCACTTGTTGTTAGTTTGTCATTCATACACATACTTTAATAACTTACTATAGTGCAATGTTTAATCAGTTAATGTGATGCTTGTTGTATCTTTCTTTGAATGATTGAATCTTGATCGTTTTCAAGAATAATATAAGAACGTGTGAATCTTGTTCGTGAAATCTTCACTCTTGTCAGTTTGCTGTGAATGTACACTCTTCACAAATTTATCAGATTTCGCTGCATTGTCTGCTGAGTCAATGTTATTCTTCATTGTACTCAAAACAGCTGTGTCATTTGAATCACTCTCTTTCATGTTAACAACTGCTAACTACTTCTGAACATAAGTAGACGTTGCATTGTCAATCGAGTCAACATTATTCTTTATTGTACTTAGAACAGCTGTGTCATTTGAATCACTCTCTTTCATGTTAATGACTGCTGACTGCTTCTGAACATGAATAGACGTTGCATTATCAGTTGAGTCAACGTTATTCTTCGTTGTAAACAAAACAGCTGTGTCATTCGCAATGCTCTCTTTCATGTCAACGACTGTTGACTGCTTCTGAATATAAGTAGAATCTATTTGATTCTGCTCTATGAAATCTAAACTTCTTGTCAATCTTTATTGATATACATGATTTATTAAATTATCAATTGTCATTTCATGATCAATTAATAATGTGTTGATCTCATTTCTTCAAGTTGTCACTTTGTTAATCTCTTCACTTTCATTAACATTAATGAATTTCATGTGCTCTTGATGAGAAGTTAAGATTGATGAAGCATTGTCTGTGAATTCTGCATTGATCATTAGTTCGCTGTTTACATACATGTGTTTCTGATCTATCAGAATATGATGTAGCGCAAGTCACATTAAAGCGAGCAGCATGATTAAATCGATTTGAGACATTACGTAAGACAGCTCAAAAAGCTCTGTCTAAATTTATTTTCAAGACTTTGTCATCTATGATGTAAATGATAATGTTCATCTCAATGTAGCTGATGTCATCTTTGAGAATGTTAATTTACATCTGAAATGAAACATTATAAAATCGATCTATGTCATCATGTAAATCATGATCAAGTACATTTTCAATTGAAGTCAAGCTCATTTTCGAAATCTCTTTTGAAGTGATCAGATTTGAGTGTGAACTCATCATTGCATGAAGTTCAACGTCTTCAAGTATTTTGATGAATGACATGACTTCTTGTGACTGCGAAAACTCAGATGCAGATGATGCTCATTGAATTTTTACAATCTTGTGTATAATGATGAGTGATTGATCATCTGAATATGATGTAGAACTAGTTTGTGTATGAGTGAAAGATGTGTTGATCTGTTTAATGTGTCTCTGTTCAAAGTGTCTTCTGTTGTAAAGCATTCATTGAATTACAGTGACTAAAATGTTGAAAATTTGATTTGTTTCAAAGTCATCAAACATAAGCATGTTGATCTTGTACAGAAACGATGTTAATTGTTCATCAATAATAGTTGACTTTTCATTAAATCTGATGTGCTTGAGTGTAGACGTGTGCTTTTCAATTCATTGCTCAGCTTGATTTGTTAAATTCTTCAGCTGATATTTATTGATGTTTAAGATTCTAAGAATCTCTGTCATGTTTTTGAAAGTTGAACACTCGTCATCAAGTTGAGAATTCTGATATCTGATAGTGATATTTTTTTTGAGATGTAAGCTAGTCATTATGATGAGTTGATAAAATCAGTTCAATAAAATAAATGATGATGATGAAATATTGATGTTGCTATTTGACTATGTGAGATGAGTTAACGTGATAAACTAGACACGTACTTAACTGATGTTAAATATGCAGATTCAATCAACTGAGATTAAGTTCAATGAATATATCTCGATCTTGATGACGATGCTCATTGAAAGAAACATATAATGCTAGATCATGATCTTATGTGATTATGAAAGCAAATTGAAAGACTCATATTGAATATGATGAGCAAATGAATAAAAGATTAAGTTGTGTTACATGCAGTGAATGTGATACTATAGAAGTTGAAACATAATGAATTTACTTTAGCTTATGTTAAAGATTTGCACTCACATGATGTGCATAACAGCTTAAAGACTAAGCTAGTTTATTATTAATTGAAGTGTATTGTATCTGCAAGTTGTTATGTTTGTATTTCAGTGTGTATTACACAATGATCAGTATTTCAATCTCTTTGACAGACTTGAACTAGCAGCAGATAAAGAATTTAAACGTTGAAAAAGAATGTCATCTTCTGTGAAACATGTTTATCAATTAATGAATACTGCTTCTTGATCAAATTTATCTTCTTGCAATGCTTGCTCTTCTGTGAGATTTGCTGCAAAAGCTTTGCTTGCATCTTGATGATGCTTTTACTCTTCTGCAAAGTTTATTACTTAATCTTTGCTTATGTTCTGATGATGCTCTTACTCTTCTGAGAGATTTGTTGCTTAATCTTTGCTTGCATTTCAATGATGCTCTTGCTCTTCTGCAGAATTTATTACTTGATCTTTGCTTGTATTCTAATGATGCTCTTGCTCTTTTGAGAAATTTGTTGTTTAATTTTCGCTTGCATCTCAATGATGCTCTTACTCTTCTGCAAAGTTTATTGCTTGATCTTCGCTTACGTTCTGATGATGCTTTTGCTCTTCTGCAGAATTTGTTGCTTGATCTTTGCTTGTATCTCAATGATGCTTTTGCTCTTCTGCAGAATTTGTTACTTGATCTTTGCTTATGTTCTGATGATGCTTTTGCTCTTCTAAGAGATTTGTTGCTTGATTTTCGCTTGCATATCAAGCTTTGTTCTCGTTTCATTGTGATTCTTGCTCTTGAAATTAACGCTCTGTTTTCATGAAATCAATGAATTTTTGTTAACTAGAGTATTTCTTATAGATTTCATTGATTGAGAACAGATTTTGAACATGTCGTATCATATGTAGATTGCAAGTGTAATCATGTTGAAGTTCATCATAATTATATAACACAATAAATGAGTTGCAAGCATGATTACAGACAGTCAGAAGATGATTGAATTGAGACATGAAGTCAAGTTTCTTGATTCTCATCATACATAAAATGATGATAGAAGCTTCTTTGTCTTGAAAAGAATCAATCATGTATGCTTCAACATTTCAAACTTTTAAATTTAAGACTAAGCTTTTCTTCAGTAGCTGAACTTGTGCAGTATATTCTGTGAGAATGATGATGTTCTTGACAGATATCTCAACTTCAGTGTAGATCTTAACTAGCTCAGTTGCTACAATGACTTCAATCTCATTTTGCTTGAACTGAGATACATTGATTCTTATGTCGATCTCATTGATGTTGAGAAATGTCAATGATCATTCTATTTTGCAAAAGCTCTTCAATACAATGATTGCAATAGTCATATTGAGTTGAAGTGAAAAGTTGACTGAGAATTGCATCTGAGCTTTGTATCAGACAGTGAATATGATGTCATCTATGATGAGAATTGCGCGATACTGTTCAGTGAGAAGCATATAAGAGTATTCAAGCATAATCAGATGTTTGAATAGATTTCTGTTTATATAGTGCGCGAAGCAATTATTCTTGATGTCTTCTTTCGTTGATCAAAGTTGCTCATTCTCATTAAACATATGCATTGAATCATTGCTGTGAATCATAGCAATAAAGATCTTTGCATTCTCGACTCTCATGACTTTCTTAACAACAGTATGATTTTCTTTGAATTTTTTTTAGCATAGTAGTGTTGAAGTTGATCAGCGTGCAGACAATAGCACTTACGTCATGCTTAAGAATATTCACACTTAGCTTAATCTCAATGCGCTGAAAGAATTCTTGATCTTTCATGTCAAGAATTTTTCTCATCTCAATTCTTTGAAAGTACAAGCAGAAAGTTTTAATAACAGCGTCATGCTCAGTCTCATTGTTCATTCTATTGAGCTTGACATTGATAATTCTCTGAAGCATACAACGTTCAAATTCGTGATCTCGCTTCAAGAGTTGACATGTGACATGAAAATTAAGATCTTCATAATTCATATCAAATGAATTCTTGTCGCTCTTGAAATCTTCATAAATCATATCAACTTCTTCATTGTTGATTTGTACAATTGAAGAATCTTGTATCTTATGCTGTTTATTACTCTGTTTATTCTGTTGATTCTGAAGTTGCGTCTTATTCATTAAATGATTGCTCAAACTTGTGACTTTTAAAAGCAGAGTGTCAAGACTGATCTGATGCAATTTGTATTAATGATCTTTAATGTTATGTAAAGTCTTCTTGCTTTAATTGATAATTTGATGTGTCAGCTGATTATAAAAGACATCAGATAACTTGTGAAAGACATTTCATCATCATCAAGTGAAATTGTTGTTTACTGAGTGAGACGTGTGACTGTCTTGAGCGACTATCTGATGTTCAATGAACTGCAAGTGAAAATGAACAATCTTTTTATTCATCAGAATGATGTCTTTGTTTTTCAATTATTGAAACTGTTCATTCAGTTTAAGAATGAATGTATCAGCTGTGTTGTTGAACAAACTCAGCACTTTGACTTTCTTGCTCAGCTTTAAAAGTAGCATTGTGATAATGACATTCATCAATGTTTTCTCGATTTTAAAGAGTTTCTTGATAAGATCAAAATCATTAGAGAGATTTTGAAAATATTGCATGATCAACATCTGAGACTTATTCAGCTTGATATCTCACTCAGCAAAAGTAGTTGAGAGATTCAAGTTTTTGAAAAGAACTGATGTGAATTTAATACGAAGATTCTGACTCAGTATAATATCATGAAAGCAATCGTTGTATTCATAATATTTCTCGTCAATATGAGCAAAATTAAGAATTCTGATTGTTGCTATTTTGATTCTGTCGAGCTTGTTAAACATGATTGAATGAACTGAGATTACATTTGATGCGTTGAAAAAACAACATTGAAGTACTTGTTTATCATCATTCTGTCGCTCATGTTCATGAAGATCAAATGTTAACTTCAACTCAATTGAACTTCAATCTGTCTTGATGAGAGAATGATGAAGAGTTACGCTCACATCTGTCATATTGAAGAAAATAAACGATTTAACAAGAATGATAGCAGTTCACTTGTCATTGTTGATCTGCATTTCAAAGTGATTCTTCAAGTCAAATTAATAGTCGAAGCAATTGAAAAAATGCAGCAAATCAACATACTTCTTATCTGTTTTTGCAAATGTGATGAGTGCATGCAACTCACAGAACAATGTCTGAGTCTTCGCAATCAATGCTCGCTGTGTCTTTATTGACTGTAGTTTAAAGAAATCTTTGATAAGTTAACACTTCTTGTCATCATGATAAGTGCATCAATATGATAGATAGATAGTTGAATGATTCTTCTTTGAAGTCACTTGTTCTACTTGAATAATATGCTTGTGATTTTTAGACTGACTGAATCACATGTTGAACGCTGAAAAGTCTCGCTTTATTCTGATGCTACTGTTGAATTTTCGATACTGATTCAGAAATGTATCTCGTTTAATTATTGAGATAAAGATCTTCAGTTTAACTGTGCAATCTTCTGACAAATTGAAGACTTTTTTGAGTGTGTTCTCTATATTCTGAAAAACTGATGAATCTTCATGATTCTCAAGCAGAATTGACTAAGTATGAATTAAGATCAATCTGAAGATAAATTCAAGAAGAATCATTCATTCATCTTGACGCAGATTCTTGATTTTTGAATCATCAATGTTGTGTGTGAAAAACATGAATTCAAGATAAGAAGTATGTAACAAAGACATGTTGAAATAGTTCATAATGATAACTTCGCGAATGTCAAAATTTGAATGTAAGTGAAAGACTTAATTATGTAAGATGTCATGAACAGAAAAACAGTTCTTGAATAACGATGATGTGACTTGATGTAATTTAATGTCAAAGCGAATGCTGAATGTTCAGTTTATCAAGATCTTCATCACAATCTTGCAAGTAACATAAAGATTTTCATTTAAAGAATTAATTGCATTAATTGCTGATTCAACTACTTCATTGATTTCAAAAATAATTTTAGTTCAAAAGATGACAAATCTGATGCTTTGATGCTCAGCTAAATCTACTTTCTGCATCATCTTCTCATTATTCAAAATGAAAATAGTGAAATTATCATTCTCAAGCTTCATCGCTTGAGATGTGTGATACATGACGTCAGTCACTGCATCTTTATCTATCAATGTCACTTTAAACTTCTCTTTGAACATCATGATGAGATGTTTGTTGAAAGATGTAGAGCAATGATGTGAAATGATATTAAGTTGTTAAATGTGAAGAAGCAATAAGAAGCAGTAAGATTGTAAAATGTACAATGATAAAATGAGATGAGATTGCAGAATGTTGAATTTTATATAAATGTGAATCTAAACTGAATGATTGATCTTAATAGTTGCAGCTTGAATTGAGATTGTTATCTGATTGTGATAAGAGATAGAAAGTGAGATAAAGTTGCAGAATGTAAAATTCTCAACTGATGTAAGTTGAAGCTGAAAGATTGATCTTGACAGTTGCAGCTTGAATTAAGATTGTTATCTGATTATGATGAGAGATAAAAAGTGAGATAAAGTTGCAGAATGTTGAATTCTATACTGATGTAAGTTGAAGCTGAATGATTAATCTTAACAGTTGCAGCTTGAATTGAGATTGTTATCTGATTATGATGAAAGATAAAAAGTGAAATAGAATTGCAGAATGTTGAATTCTATACTGATGTGAGTCTAAACTGAATGATTAATCTTGACAGTTGCAGCTTGAATTGAGATTGTTATCTGATTATGATGAAAGATAGAAAGTCTCTAAGATGAAAATGATTCTGATTTAACTGTTATGATGTCTTGAAAGTTAAGTTTCTTAAGAAAGCACACACTCAAATAAAGTAAGTAAGATCTCGTTGATGAATTGTATTCTTTTACTAAATATAACTAAAATGATAAAAGTGTTGATCTCAATTTTGATTAAAAAAGCACACACTTAAATAAAATGAGCAAGATCTTGTTGATGAATTGTATTTTTCTACTAAATATAATTAAAATAATAAAAGTGTTGATCTCAATTTTGATATAATGATTATCTTTTATTCATGAAATAACAAAGCTGTTATTCATCTTTTATTGAATCATGCTTATCTACACTGTATTCTTCACTATATTTAAGCTAATGATATAAAAGAAATGATACAGTGAATATTGTTTGCATTTTTATCGCTTATCATGTTTTGCTCTGAGACATGAGCAAACAAGCTGCATCATAAACATCTCAGTCACATCTTCATTGATCTGCATATTTTTCATGTTGAGTCTTTCTGTGATGATCATTTGTCAACTTTCGTGACTATACTAAGAATGTTCTTCAAGACAAATAAATCAATTCATAGTGAAAATACAATATGTATCTTCGTAATTCAATCAAAATCTGTCAAGATAGTCAGTCATTTATATTGAATTGAGATTTTCTTTGCTTAAAAAGCATAACTGATCATCTTCTAACATCATGATGTCTGTTAACAAAATCAGTATCACACTGCAAGTCATAATGCTTTCAAACAAATCTGTTTATCATTCTCACTGTTGCAATTCATGAGAATGTGATAGCAAGCGATTTCATAAGAGCATCATGAATCACAGCAATTCATTTATTGTTAGTGAGCAGATCAGTCATGTAGTTCAATCAAGACATGTTGCATTTACTCATTTAATAATTGCATAACTTTCACATTATTATCAATCGCTTTCTGAATACAGTCGCGAAGATAAGCACTCTGTTTGAAGTCTTTCATGAGTAGTACAGCTTTAACATCTTGTTGTGAAGATTACATTCAAGCGCTTGATAATGCAAATCATAGTTTACATGATTGAAAAACAAGATGATGATCATCATAGAATCACTGAAATGTGATGTCGTTGTCGATTTGACAACAAAGAAAGTCAAGAAATTTTCTTTAAGTTAAGATGTTAAAGAACGACATTTTCAAATTAAAGCAGATTCAAAGAATCATTATTCAAGTTCATTGAATCTCACACACTTCAATTTTTCAAACATATTGCATAATTTCACTTTCTTCTCAATCGCTCTTTGCATTACTTGTGACTTAATAGACATTGAATAACACTATCATGAAGATAGTGTTAACTGAATGCATACAAAACATCATGACTAGTGTCAGACAAGCTCTCATTACTTAACATGTTAAAAGATGAAGAAATACTACTTTTAAACTTCATTCATTTTTCAAATTTGTTGAAAAAGCAGTCGTAGAAAGAATATTGAATGTTTCAAAGCAAACAAATAAAACAGAGTCGTGAAACAAACAGTTTAATTTGAAAGATATTAAGTATCTTCTTAAAGATACTGTCTTATTTACTGATTTGAATTCACGACTTAAACATAATACACAGCATTGATTTAAGCAGATCTTGAGTATCAACAATAACAGTCAAAAGAACAGAATTGATTCTGAAATATATGATGAAGAGACAAATGAGAACATGATTAAAAAGTCTGTAAACTTTCATGATGATGATTCAGATGTATATGATTTGTCTTACGTTGTAAACTGAACAATTGTACTTGATGATAGAAAGATTTCACACGATTCAGATACAAAAGTATTTGATTATGCAAGCAAGTTTGACTTTGAGCTTTGACGTAGTGATCAATCTCATTTGATCTTCAACTGATGTATCAACTGAAACTACATGCATTTTTCGCTTTGCAATCAGACTATTGTTCATTGCTTCGATTAATCAATCAAGATGACAAAGATGTTGAAGAGATGCAATGATTGAAGAAATTTAAAGAATATATTGTTTCATTTGCAGAATAGTGACAAGAAAAGATTCATCATCAAATTGATCAGTTTATGAATTTGCAAAAATCTCAGCAATTATATCACAAATGATGAAACTTCTTTCAAGCTCAAAGTATCAAGAAAAGACAGAGAGATATGAATGTTGAGAAATGAAATCTTAATTATCATTTTGAATTGCTTCTTCTGTATATCAGCTAACTGATTGCTTTTATTCAGATCAGCAACATCACTCATGCAAAGCATTTAAAGAATAAACATAAGAAGCATTTGCAGAGAGACGAGTCATACATACTTGATCTTCTTACTCGTTGACGATGTTGTCACAAGCAGTGTAAAAACTTCACTTGCATTTGTTATCATCAAGATATAAATCATTTTCATGAAGCAATAAAATTGAAGATGATACGATATTAAGTAACAGTAATCTCGAGAGATGATGAAGAAATTGACTGCAACAATTCTTCATTCATTCTTAAGAAATGAAGATTCATTGATGAAATCAAAATCTTCATCAAGCAGTCAGTTCATTGCAGACATTGTTTATAGTGCAACATCATCAAGTACATTCTCATTAAAGTCAATGTATGCAGCAATATCTGATTCATTAATATGTACATTGTAATTGAACTCATGATTTAACTATTAACAGTAGCAATAGATGAGTTCAATCAAGACGTGTCATCAGATGCATCAAAATTCTTGTCGTCACTCAAATAAGCAGTTAACATCACATGAAGAATCATCAAATGAAGAACTTTTTGAAATAAAATTACATCATCTTCAATGTCATTTCATCATCAACAATCATCTTCGCTTGTTACTGTCGCTTATTTGACTGATGAGTTCATCTTTACGTTTATCGATCAGTTAATCTCTTCATTTAAGTTCAAATCTTTAGTCTTTGATACTTGAATTCTCTCAGTTTTCATTGTACATTAAATAGCAACAACTATAAAATTTAAGCAGTCTTGCACTTATGATAAGCTCAGAAGAAGCAATGATAAATTTAAGCGCAATTGACATGCTATCAGAAAGTTTCAAATGAAAATGAAGAAGATAGATGCATAGTCATATATCTCTTGAGTTACTCATCAAGTCATGACAAGAGCGAGATAGATGATGACAACAAGATAAAGTTTGTAAACTCTGAAGATTGCTTCAACTTGAGATATATAACACATTAACAATCATTACTCTCATCTCATAAGAGATTTAAATGATTGCATCTTGAGTGACAATAGCTAAATCATGAGAATAGTGATGATATTTATTCAAGTGATTGATTTCGTTCTCTTTATGATTTAGCTAAATATAGTTTATATGATTTACATATCTTAACTATTGAGCTCAAATTGAAGTTGATAACTTCTAAACAAACGTGATTCATCAACTTTGTGATTGACATTTTTCAATTTATCTTGTTACTGACATTTCATGCACAGATAAACAGTCAAGCATAAAGAATTGTTATAATTTATCATTGCTTCATACAAGTTATATAAAAACACTAATCGACGATTTACAGATAATGCAACACATATGTTCTTTATGTAAAATGAAGATAAACAACATCAGTGAGCTTGAACATCATCTTAATCACTGTCATGTTCACTTGCATGATTGATCGCGAAAGATTTTCTGACAAAAGTTATCATCATCATCAGAATCATTATCATGCAATTCGATGCAACTCATCTGACGTGATCATGAGACTGCAGAATAAGATTCAAACTTGAATGATTTTCATGATAAAAGTGTTCAAATGAACATTGAAGCTGAGAATCAAGAATATATGTTAATAAATAATTTTGCAGAAGAGCACATGAACATTGAGATGAATAGCGCTGATTTAAATCAGAATATGAAACATATATCATCAAGAATCGAAATGATACAACTTCAGACTGAACTTTTCTTCACATCATCAGTGTTGCAAGTTGAAATCTTCGTCAAGACAATTAATCATGATGTTGAAACAACAGTTGATGTGTTAAAGAAAGTATCAGAGTCGTTGAGTTTGAATTCTTAAATGATCAAGAATACAGACAACAATCAATACTATTCATTTCAATGCAAAGCAGATTACACGTTCACTCACTAACTTCATTAAACAAAGATTATCAAAGACAGTGTTAATTGATTTTTTCAAGATTTGCACTTGTGAATCTTACATCAACATGTCAGCTTTCATGATGCAAACAAGTGATTAACACTTCTACATCAGATTTTGTATGATGTTAAAAACAATGAGTGACATTCTTGAATGTTCACAGTTGAATTCAGTTACGAAGAAGTTCAAGAAGAGCAGCACTGCATTTTGTATTACAACATCATCAAGACACTTCAATTCTTGTTGAATCACTCATTATTTCAAGATGAGCTGATCTACGCATTCGTTTAACATTATAATGTCGACAACTCTTGAGTTTACGACAAGATGCATACTGCTGATTGATGATAAAAAATGCAAAAGAAGTTTTCTGATGATGCTATCATGATATCACTGTTAATTTTCATCGATAAGACAGTCTTGACTGAGCATCAAAGCAATTTATCTGCATGATTTATATATTTAATGATAGAGAATCTAAATCGATGCACAAGACATGCTCAAAAACAATCGAGATTGATTCTTCTGAAATTTCTTCTTATAGTTAACAATGATGATGATGATATCAAGTCAAAGATTTGACACATGATATTATCAATCATACTCAAGCGTACATTAAACATGTATCATCATGCATTAATACATGATTTCATATGTAACAGTCGTTGAAACTATGTTCAGAAACGACATTTCTATTCTTTGCATGAACAATAAAATAAGACAATGTTATTCGATAATCATCAAGTTCATGATGAACTACAAGAAACAAGTATTAATCACAGACATTAAGATGAATCAACAATGTTCTATCTGTTAAGTATCATCTCATAAGCGCGAAAATCTAGATAAGACATGATCAATTTGAATGCATGCATTTACTAAAAATCAACAAAGACAACAAAGAAAGAACAATATGATTGAGAATGATTCTGCTTGAATACATTCAGTGAAAAACTTTGCATGATCACATATGTTTGTCAATATTCATGAGACAATGATGATAAACATGCTACATTAACTACTTAAGAAAATCATCTTGTATCTGATGTTATGACTCAGTCAAATCATTAACGAGAGTGTTTATACAAGTTGAAGAAGAAAAGAAATCAGATTAGCTTTAAATGATGCATCAGAAACAGCTCAGCTGAATCAAAGATTTCACATCATTTCATCATTTAAAGACATGAAGAGATTTGTCAAGTACAGTACAATTAAGCAATGAACTGATGCAGATTGAAAGTCAATTGTATATCAGCTTATATCAGTCATTGCATCGCTTCTGATCATGAGAGTATCTGCAGCGATTCACTTTGCTTGAGCAGTGATAGACTTCATGATACTTGCTCAGTATTATTTGCATGACGAAGAAATTCTTTGATATCTTGAACATACGCTTTTTTAATTGAATAAGCTAAAGAATGTTTTTCGTCATTTGTGATCTAAGAGTTCAGATACAGACGTTGATTATTTCAACATTTCAAAACTACATGCAATGATACATTATGCAAGTTGAATTTAAAGATATGATAGTGCTGATAATTTCAATACAAAGCACAGTGAGATTGCACACAAGCATCTAATAAAGATCTTTTTCAATTGCATCAATAAATGAGAAACGTTTCAAAGACAGTTATTGCATCACAATACTTAACATTTGAATCTTCTTGCAATGAAAGATATTTTTCTTTACAAAAGTACAAGACAGAGCAAGATTAATAAGCATGCATTGACTGCTATGATAACATGATTCAGTCATGTCTTTAATCTTTGTAAAATTCAAGATGCACTCATTCATGAACAATGCAATCAAATACAAGAGACAGAACTCAATTCAAAGTTATGATGTCATGCATTAATCTTAGTCGAAATTCTGAACATAAAGAAGCTTCTCAACACGTTGACAGTTTTCATGCACAAGTGTCACAATATAGTTGACAAGAAAGTTGTATCAGATAGAGAGTTAAACAAAAAGAAAAAAGACTCAATCTGAGTGAGATCATACTATGTAAGCGTTCATAAGTCACTTCAATGCTGAAAACAAGATGAAAAAGACGTTGATGACTTAAAGAATCTTGTCAGTGATAAAGTATACTGCTCATTGAACTGACAGAAAAAGAAGAGAATTTGAAGACGTGATTATGTTCTGATTCAGAAAAGATCAAAAGAGATGACTGAAGTCTCAACTCTGCTAAACGATTGACTGTCTGATCAGCTACGACTTATTCTTTTCATTATAAATTCGTTGCATCAAGATAACAAAAATAATGAGTTACAACACAATGATGCTCTTGTCGAACTACTCAAATCTTGTAATGAGAAAACTCAACATGCTATGCATGAAATGATTAAGATAAAGCATTGATTTAAAGATAACATCAAAAATTCTCGTTCACTTAAAGTTAGTTGATTTTTTCATTTGCATACAATTCTGAGAAGTGTGCATGTTGTATCAGCAAACAATATTTCTAGCGAGTTAAACAAAAACAAGTTCTTCTACATTAACAACTTCAGCGACTGAAATTCATACAATTCAATATATGAGAAGAATCTCTTGCATAAAGAAACAAAAGTAGCAGAATACTACTTCAAATGCAAAAGCTGAAGATATTTGAAACTGACTCAATCTCATTGCAGACAAAAATTAAACAATGTATATATATTATGTTTATGTTTCAGAGCATATACAGTATCATTGAAGTCAACGATGCTACATGACTAAGTAATTAAGAAATATAATCATCTCTTGACTTTGCTTAATCAAATTTTTCTTGATAAACAGAAGTCTCAACTATGAATTGATGAGAACTAAAGTCAAAGTTTAATCTCACAAGAACTTTGTTCTTATGAAATATATGTAGCAAACAAAGCTTTGCTTATTGCAAAAGTATTATCAGCTACAAATTTAATATCATGAAGTCAGTCAATTAAAGTCAACTGTATTAATGAATTGATCTGAAAGAGAATTGACTTGATGATCGCAAGCGATTGTATTATAAAAGAGTGTGAGCGACTCAGTAATAGACTTTAGATAATTGATATGTATTTCATAAATTTAGTTGAGAACTTAAGCAGTAAGAAAATCATTGAAAGCTGATGTCAGTTATCACATGAACAAGATGCAGTGAGTATGACATCAATCAAATTCTGAAGTTATGAATCGCTGACGCTAAAGTTTTTTGTGATAAGCGCAGTCATTAGTCACAGACATGAAAATATTCAACAAACATTAAGTCTTCTCTTTAATATAATGAATGCATTGTTGAAAATGTCATGTACAGAGTATATACTCTACAAATAATCAATAAACAGAGTGAAAGAAGAACTCAGCATTAATGAGTTTGAATACACGCAATTAAAGATGCAAATATGAGATCAGATGAGATTTCTTCAGCTTACAAAATGAAAGCTAAATATAAACAAGTCAAAAGAGATCATCAGATTGACATTTGAAGTCATATATCATGAGTTTCATATCATATTCAACGATGTCACAAGATTAAAAAGTGATTCTATGTTAATGTTCATGACACAGCGATCAAATTACAATGTAAGAAGATGATTCAAAATCAGAAAGACACAACAAGACAATCTCAAGTACAATTCTTCATCATCTTCTCAACTGAAGACACACTCACATCTTTTGAGTTATGTCATCTGCGATGAACGAGACTTCAAGAGATCTCAATCAGTATTAGTCAGATTAGTCAAAATTCTCATAATACAGATCAGTCGCGATCTTAATCATAATACATGCTGCAGATCATAAAATCTTCTTAGACATGAATCAATGAAGAACTCAATTTGCATCAATAACATGAAATACAACAAATTTATAAAGTTGATTGAGAATGAGCTGAATTACGACTGTGTCACAGATACAATAATATATGATTGAGCTAAATTTGCAAGAATATATATCAGCAACGAGCGTGAATGAAAAACAGTATTGAAAGAAATGCATGCAGAAGAGTTTATTCGCTTTCTTTTTACAATTCAGTCTGCTGCAAACAATGATTGTAAATTTCAAACTTCTTGTGATACTCAATTCAAGCAGCTGATCACTGAAGAAATTATGTAGAATGCTCATAGAAAACATGTTCATGCTCAAGACTTTCAGTATAAGATGACGTAGCGAGATCATGTCATAATTGAAAAATCTCAAGAATCAATGATAAGACTTATAGTTCATTCAACATCAACAAAGATTCAATGAACTCTTGTCAAGATTAAATAAACTATTCTTAATGCTTGAAATAAGATAAATTTCTCTCTTATCATGAGAAAAAATCGTTTGCAATCTGACATTCTCTTTTATTCTTCTTCTCAATCATTTGTTGCATAGATTTTCTTGACAATCATACATTGTTAAGTCACATCAAACAATTCTCATCTTGAATGCAATATGAAGATACATTGATCTTTATGATGATGAGTTTATTAAGATACTAAGTGACATTACAGAAAAGACGTCATCACATGAGCAACTTCAAGACATCATCATCATCAAAGCGCAACGCAGTTGAACATATAAAGATTCACAATAACAACGAGATTGCAACAGATTTAAGCGACAGCGATTCTGTGAGAGAAGTTTTCAACAAAGACAGACGTGTCACTCTTGAAGTAATAATTCGCTCAAAATTTCAAAAGAATAAATAACTAATTTGAAAAAAGACAGAATTGAACACTGTCAAAGCATTCAGTGAAAGTATCTTCGTGAAGTTGTCACGACATTTCAAAGACTCAATGTATACAACATTGATCAGTTTAATTCTTTTCAATCAATCAATAATAAACATACTAAAGTTTATTTTGACAATGATGATGTCAACAATGCAGACTGAAAATCAATAACATCATATTTATGAGAAAAGATATCACGTTGAACTAAATGTCAATTCATCGTTGATCATAAGTCAATTATCAAGATTTGCACTCGTTATTTACTTGCATGAATATTGAGCGATCATGTTGATAACAACAGCAGTTCATGATCAGATGTTAAAAAAGAATGACTTAGTGAGAAAATGAAAGAAGCATGAAAGAAGATTGCAAATCATTTAAACAAAAAGTCAGATCACAAACGTTCTAAAGTAAAAAACATTTCAATGAAGACAAAGACTTGAAAGATAACACGCTCAGATCTTTCGTTGAGAATAAGACTCATACTAAGTAGATGTACAACTTCTTTGAAACATGATGATCGAGTGTACTGAGTTGAGTATGAATCATAGTTGAGAGCGAATACAACTGACAGAAGCAATTCATGAGAAAAGTGCAAAAGAGTTTGACACAGAGTCTGTTAAATAATGATGACTTTGCATGTGATTAGATATGTACTAACTGAACATTACAACATCAACTAACATGAAAAGACTTTTCAAGACAGATTTTGCGCAAGAATCATAGCAAATGTATTGACTCAGAAGTTTTACTGTAAAGTCAGAAATAAGATAGCATATTAAGAATACACAAAGATATTCTTTGATTCACTTTCTACTAATATCATTCTCATTGCAGTGACAATAATTGTTCATTGTATACAAGAATATGAATCAGAAGAGCACAGATTAGACAAGTTTAAGAAATTGAATGTGAAGAGTAAGTGAACATTTGCATATATCAATGACTAAAGTGATTGAAGCAAAGCTGAACTTGATAACATGCAGCAACATGAATGCACGTCAATGTGACATGAAATCAACAAGCTCATAAGCATCAACAATCAATATTGAAGATTCTGCTATGTTGTATCAAGCAACAAATCAATAATGATGATATCAAAGCAATTATGAACACTCAAGCTGTACTTAATGTATACGTTGATTGTCTTAATGATCTCTCATTATACAAGTTAGAAAACAACGTGCAACTTGATTCAAACGCAAGTCATAAGAAAACACTCTTGAGTTCAGAAAGCATTTTCATCTTTCAATCTTTGAAACTAACATCGCTTGTTTTTGACGTAGTATTATCAAATGAAGCTGTAAATATTGCAACTTGTAACTAAATCTTCAATTACTGATGCTGTGTAAAAGAGATTGATCAAATTGAACACAGAAAATGAATTGTTGACTGATGATGTTTGAGTCAGCAAGAAGCAAACTCTTAGCAAAAGATCTCACTCTACATCACAAACTAAAGATCAATCACGTATCATATTGCAAAGCGATGAATATAAGCTCATGATAGCACAACAGAATGATGTTGAGTCAACAATGATTAAGATCAGCTGAGAATGAAAGTTTGATGATTTGTGAAATGCTTTAGACATGAAGAAGAATGAACGTTTGTGATATAAAGCAGACAAGACAGACAAGATTTTAAGCGATGAGAAGAAATATGAAAGCTTCATGTGCAAGATAAGAAAGAAAAGCATCGTGAATGTAACTCGCAAAAAGAAAGAAATTAGAGAAAAATAGAACTCAAGCACAGTAGTCACTATAATTAAATGATTCAAACAAAGCAAATATTTTGCTTCATACTGCAAAAGCACTTCTGTTGCATATGTTTACATGAGAAAACATGATATTAATAGTGATGCAAGTGCACTAATTGAACACTTTGAACATCTTGCTCAAGAATGCGCAAGCGCTTATGTTGCAGATGCTGTCATGAGAGAACATAGTGCTAGAAGTGATGTGAATGCATAATAAGAAAAGAGTGACAATATTAAAAAGAATGATCAAGACGTTTATGATGACATTGATTATTAAAGAACAAAAGATACACTGAACACTTTGAGCAGTCTGTGTAACATTAGAGCTATGTTTGCAATGTATGATAATTGCGCAGTTGATAGCTTGATCATTGATGATGATTCTAATGAAGAAAGATCATGCAGAAATAACAGTAAAATTCAAGCTTCAATGATATTATTCGACATTGCAACTTTAATTGCTACAAATGTCAAGATTGTATTTGTTGAATCAAATGATAAATAAACATACTGCGCTCTTAAAAGTTCTAGAAATGTTAACGCTTTTATGAATATGCATCAGCTAAAAGTGACGCAAATTCGAGACATGAGATTAAATAAATATTTGAGATATTGATCATTAAAAGCGCTAAAATTTGTCTCTGTCACTCTTTACAAATTGCAGATGTATATCATGTTATGTGATGAAGATTTGATTTGAACGTTCTTTTTAATGATTGAGAAAGTGTGCTAAGTTGTTTTAATAGAGTGTTTGATAGAGAGTTTGATAGAGAATTTGATAAAGCGTTTGTGTGATGATTAGATTTACTAGATGAATAAATGAAGTCTATAAGAGTGATATGACAATGTAATATTCTAAGCAGACACAGAATGAATATATATTATGATAAAGCTAATTATTAAGAAGCTTTTGATAACTTGAAAGAATTGATCAACTATAGAGAATTTGTCAAGCATTGTCAAGTCAAGCACGACATAACTCATGATATATTAAGTCAAAAATATAATGTAGTTTAAATAATGTTTTGCAGAGTCATAAAGTTTTAGAGCTAATCTTTATGTATCAATTCATCATAACAATTGTCTTTTCTTTTAAATGAGTTCATTCTCAATCTTAATAATTAATGTTTTTGTTTACTCTGATAAATAATGATGTGCATTCATTGATTCACTCTAGAAGCTCTTGATAAAAATCTTCAAATTTCTGTAAAAAAAACAAGAAAAAGAGAAACTTTCAATTGAATAATGATTCATCTTTAATTATAATGCGTGTAAATGACATTATAAATAATATATGTGATGTGTAGTTGATGTAGATGACAGCAATGATGATGTGTAAATAGTACATAAACATTGTTTATCTTTCAAGTAAATGATGTTGTTGAGATGATAAAGCATAAACAAGAGTGAATAATAATTGTTGATTTGTTTATTATTCTTTCAGTTTCTTTCAACTTTTCATTTTCTTCAACTTCATTTTTTTTCAATCATAATTATATTTTTATCATTGTAAAATTACTTTTGACAGACTTTAAGTATATTTGTATAGTAGAAGTAAAAGATCTAAATCATGAATCATGAACATGCAATGATGCTTAAAGAAAGTTGTAAAATGATGAAGTCAATTGATGCTTGAATCAAGATCATTATGAAAGTAAGTGATGTCACAACTTGAGATTTCACGACTATTACTGCAATTAATAATATCATAAGTTTATTTAAAAAACATTGATCAAATATAATAATCATGATGCTGCTGATGCTGAATTGCTCATGATGATGCAGACATCATCAAATTCTGATCAAGAACTCATCACTTTTACTATTTAAACTTTTAAGTACATCTTTGCTATTAAAGAGAAAATTTGAAAGATGATGAGAAAAGAAATAATCGTTGATACTTTGTCAATGATCTTGTCAAACTCACAGACTTCATGAAATCAAAGAATGATGATAAGATTCACTTATTCAACTTCTTAATGTCGTTATTAATGCTTTTCAGTTGTTAATTGTAAAAATCAGCAAAAGAAGTGCTGCTGATTTTGAAGCTTTAAATAAAGTGATTTGTATAAAGTGTGTTCAAGTTTTACACATCAAGAATAAAACATCATTGTGTGATGTCATTTTTCAAAGAAAGACTATGTACAAGAAGTGTGTTTACTGTGTAAGTAATGAGAATTTTTATATTGCAATGAGTATATTTATCTGATACATTTGCTAAATACTTCTGATTCAATATTTAGATTCTTGACATTTGTATTTTGACTATCATTAAATGACTGAGCTTCGTTTTTACTTGTAGTCGAGTTCATGTATTATCAGACAAAGCACTCTTCATTGAGCTGTAGTTTCTTTAAAGTCATGTATGACTATGAGTCAATCTTTGACATATACATCAAGAATGATGCTATGAAAGAAGAAGTGTCAGCAGCAAAAGAATGCATTGAAATGCTGCAAGATATATAAAACATGTTGATGCAACAATAATAAAATGCAATTGATGTTCAGACAAAGTACTATAATCAAAAACATAAGTTTAAGTTTTTTAATATTGATGATTTAATCATGCTATCAGCAAAAAATCTGAAGCAAAAGAAGTTAAGCAAGAAGTTATTAAATAAGATAATAGAATTCTTTTATATACAAGAACTCATAAATCTCAAAAACAATCACAACGCACGCATCACAAATTTTGAAAAAGAGCATTACAAACAAGACAGAGTGAATCTAGAAGATGATTGAATGACGATGAATTGCATGAATCGCAGCAATGCTGATTTGAAGACGATTGCGAGCAATGTCGATTCGTTGCAAGAAAACAGAGATGCAAGATCGAAACACTCACGTGATGACAAAGAGAATGTTGCTAACATTATTGATCTACTAATAAAGATATCAACGTTAGAGAAAGAGAAGAGCAAAGATCATTCATGAAAAGAGATAGCATTGAAGCTGATTTGACGTCTTCGACTCAACTCAGAAGAAAAACATCACGCGAATCAGAACGCGTTCATCGCGAAGAATGTACAGAAACTGAAGACATCAGTTCAACTGCTTAACAAGCAGTTGCATACACAGAAAAATATGCGTCTTTCAACGAAAATCACGTCATAAGCGAACGTGACAAGAGAAGAAATAGCGACGAGAAAGCAACGTTTCAGAGATGACTCGTCGTCGCTTTGCAAGAGACGAGAAGTCATGATTAAGATAATGAACAGAAGAGAAATAAAAGAGATACAGAAGAAGTCAATCAAACAGATTCTACAGAGAATTGCAGACGTGTTGACAGATCAAAGAAATCTAATTGTGTCACTTCGCAAGCTGAGCAGCAATGACATTTCCCTTTACGCAGTTAGCTCAGATGCTCGAGCAAACCTGAAAAAGACTCAGACGTGAGCAAAAGAAATCGCGAGTTCGACATGCATAGCACGTCAAACCTTCGCAGTGCTGACACATGAAGTACGCACTACAATAAACATGAGCAATCAAGAAAAGATCATTGAAAGATTGATAAAAGATAACGCGAGACTTCATGAAGATCTGAAAGTTCTAAGAATAGTCTGACTCAAGAAGATAGCAGATAGCGAAAAGACTCATTCGTCGCTCATCGTAAAGATTGCGATCGAAGCGATGATGAATTGACTAATGAACGTGAGCATGCTGAACTCATATCAAGAATGTGCATGCGAGCTATTTGAAAAGAACTGTCACATCACACAGTGCTTCAGATGTCACGAATTTGATCACATGATTAAGATCTGCAGAAAGAATCAGCGCTGCGAAAAATGCGCAGACAAGCATCACATAAAGAAGTGTGTAATGCCTTCGAATAAAAGACGTTGCATCAACTGCAACGAAAATCACGAACTCTGAAGACGCATCTGTCTCAAGTGATGACAGCAGATGAAACAAGCGTTCGAAATCTATAGAAATAGATCGTTCAGATATTCTGAGATGTCTAAATATAATTGCACACTCTTCTCGCTGTTTCTGAACTCTTTAGATTCAACGAACTCTTTAGATTCAATGAATTCTTTCGATTCAATGAATCTCTTGAGCTCAGCAACAGTCATGCTGAAAACATGCAGTTGAATTGCTGATGAATTAGCTTGACAGATAGTAGAGATCAAGAAGAGACGAGTCAATCTTTTCTCTTGCGTGAGTAGTGACTCAGATGAGACGACATCTGAGCAAATTCAGAAATGTTCAATCAGAAAGCAAGAAAAATCATCGATGATTGAAAGCATACAAAGAGTCTTTTCATTGCAGAGTCAACAACAGCTATGAATAACTCTATGATAAAACAGTCTTTTCTACGAATTCTACAGTACAACATCAGAAAATCATTAAGAATTCAAGAATCATTTCTAATTAACAGAGAAGTTCGCGAATTTGACATAGTAGTTATACAGAAGTAAGATTGCAACAACAACGACTTGTAGTCATTTAGTGCAGCACACAACTTCTTTCACCTAGTGAAAAACTCGTCATCTCAATCAAGAACATGCATATATGTTAACAAACATCTAAGACTCAATCAATGAATAGTAGAAACAGCTGAGTCAGACATTTGCTCAATCAGAATATTAACTCGCAACACAGACGATGAAACGCAGGCGCTAAGACTTCTAAACGTCTACAACTCATGCTCACTGTTTACTATATTCACAGAGAGATTTTTAATTATTTCTCGTTTGAATGAACTACTCAAGAATGACTGCAAACAACTGATCATAAAAGATTTCAATCTACATCATTCTCACTGAGAGAGACGAAGATGCTTCACTCGTCATACGATGACTGATACTCTACTAAACGTCATTACAAATGCAAGGCTGAAATTATTACTGAAATCAGACACTATTACTTGCGAAGCTCACAATCAATTTACGACGATTGATTTAGTCTTTAGCAGCGAGAAAATACAGTTCATGACACGCAAGTGCAAGATACGAATCGATCTGCATCAGAGATTGAATCATCTTTCGATCATCACAGAGCTATGTCTACAAACAATCTCAGTGCAACTCTCGACTCAACGACTTTGAAAGAAAATGAATACAGAAGCATTGAGTGCTTATCTGCGAATACATCTATCTTTGAAACGCTCTTTAGACGACAAGACTATGATGAATGACAGAGTGTGCAAGATTATCAGAGTGCTACAGAAGATCATCGAGAAATCTATTTTCTTGACAAAGTCATCAAATCAAGCAAGAGACTTTTGAAATCAAAGCTGCTTCGAAGTAGTAATGAAATCAAGACGACTGCGAATCATATGAAAAACGCAAGACACATTAGAAGCGTGAAATGAATATCTGAAGCACAACGATCATAAAAACAAGATCATTCAACAAACGAAATGCGCACACTTCAGAACACAAATGCATGAGCTGAGCAAAGCATTCAAATTGATATGACGCTTTGCAAAATGAGCTAGAATCGAAAGTCAGTTATCTAAAAAGCTTTCTCAGTTTTCGTCACTGAAGCGAAGCGACATTGATCATATGACAACGACGTTTGAGGAAAAAATCGAGATACTGCGAGAAAAGTTCTTTTCCTCACCTTCTCAAGCGAATGTCAGCGACATTGCAGAATCATTCATATCTCTGACAGTCTCATTCAATTCACGCATCACAGAAGATGAAGTGAAGCAGACAATCAGATGAGTAAAAGCAGACAAAGCATCAAGCGCTTCAGATATTTCAAACAGAGCGCTTCAAGCGAGTCTTGCAGAACTGATCTCAGTACTGACGAGTTTATTCAACGCATGCGTAACACATAAGTATCATTCGAAGCAGTTCAAAAAGACTCAGACAATAGTACTACACAAATTGAAGAAAAGCGACTATATTGATTTGAAAACGTATCGACTCATTGCTTTGCTCGATATCATGAGCAAAGCGCTGAAGTCGATCATGATCAAAAGACTGAGTGACATAGTCAAGACTCATTGCATGCTATCAAATGCTCAAATGAGAGCGAGACGCAAGTGATTCGTGATCTCGACGTTAAATCTACTAGTAGATCAAGTTCACACAGTGTGAGACTGTGAAATCAAATATGTGATCTTCATGCTAAGCTTAGATGTCGTCGAAGCGTTTGATCAAGTCTCACACGTCAGACTTCTGCACACGCTGAAAATGAAAAGAACGTCGAGCTACATAATTGAATGAACACGCAGCTTTCTAGAAAATCGAGAGACATCGCTAATATTCGATAAACAAACGAGCGACATGCGCGAGATAAACGCAGGCATATTGCAGAGATTTCTCATTTCATCAATTCTCTTTCTATTCTTCAACGTAAGTCTAATTGAAAAATGCGAAGCACTGAGAATTAAAATCGAAGTGCTTGACTTCGTAAATGATATTAACATTCTAGTCTACGACAGATTCACTGAAGAAATCTGCAGAACACTGAGCAAAGCACACAACGTCTGCGCGAAATGAGCTCGCACTCATGACGCAACGTTCGCATCAGAAAAGTACAAGCTCACGCATTTCACTAGAAAATTGAAGAGATTCGACATGATGACTAGCATACAAATAGAAAGCTCAGTTATCAAATCGAAATCAGACGTACGAGTTCTAGAGATGCAACTGAACATGAAACTGCAATGAGACGCGCATCTTCGACAAATAGAGACGAATCACGTTACAAGAATGCTGACACTTAGTCGTCTTGAAGTCTTCACATGAGAAGCTATCTTCACAAAAGCGAGACAAGTATACTCAGCAGTAGTGAGATCAGAAATTGCATTCGAAGCGTCAGTCTGACATCAGCGCGACAAGAAAGATGAATTGTCAAGCAAAGAATGCAGACTAGAAACACTTCAGAATCAGACTCTGCATCACGTAGCAGAAGCATTCAAAAGAGTAAACATCGAAACTCTAGAGACAGAAACATACATAAGTTCGCTACATGTTTATCTGAACATGCTACAGAACAAGATCACGCTACACAGTTGAGTCAACGATTGAACACAAGAGATCAGACAAGCATGCGAACTAATACGCGTTCATTTGACGAAAGTTAATCGCGTCATTTCTCGCTCACTCATCATCAAGAAAATAGTACTTCTGAATGTTTTCATTCAAGAAGATGCGAAGATACAGTCGAGACGCAGACGACACACTTTCTTCTTCACAACGATTTCAACAAGCAATAGCATCGCAATAACGCAGTATCACAAAGATCAATGAAATCAACGATGAGAAAAGTACAGAGAACGCGTCGCAGATGTCAATGCAATCTCAGCACAAAGATTGCACCTGAGCAATAAGATGATAAAGATGCGTGATGATTTTCAGAAAGCAGAAAGCATTCTTGCAATGCACATCAGAATCAAACGCATAGATCTGAATGCTTATCTGCACTCTAGAAACATTTCAGGCATGAATAGCTCGCGATGCGACTGCGAATGAAGTCATCAGATGACGAAGCATGTACTCATGCAATGCTTAAACTGATCGCATCTGCGATCAAGAATGCTACAAGATGCTGACTTCTCAAACTATCAAATAATCGTCATCATTACGAAGAGTCTCAGAGCAGTAGCAAAGATGATGATGAAAACGAAGCTCTTAAAGCAATTTAAAGTGACTAGAACACTCATTCTTTAACATGCAATCAACGCGAACAAATTTGATACATAGTCTCAAAACTCACTGTTTCGACTGCGTGAAGCAGTCGTGTAGACTGCGAGTGATTTTCTACCTCAGAGAGTTTTGTTCACTCAATACAGATAGCATAGAATCTCTCATGAGTCGATCTAATCAATGTCACAAGAATGTATGAATTTATTATTATTATTATTACAAGAACTCATAAATAAGCAGATGTATTATCTTGATCTTTTAATCATTTATAAAGTTTATTTTGTCTTTTATGTATTTCTTTTAGAGTCATATAATCATAGATTAAATGATGATTTTATACTCGATTATTTCATACTTGAGCTTATTGATAATGAGTAAGAATGAAAGATAGAAAAGATTTTACAGAAGCAAAAAAGAAAGAAAATCTTATATTATAAGATACAATGAAAAGAATATTTCATTGAATATAATCAATGAATATCAAGCGAAGATATGAAAGATGTTTCAAAACTTATAAAAGCTTTCAAAATGAGACTGAAACATGAGCGAAAAGCATAATCACTCACTTTCAAGCATAAACTCATTATTAGAAAAGAAGAATCATTGTATTATGATAGTTTTGTTCTTTAATGAAGCGATCTCATATGTAAATTAACAGACAGAAGAAAAAGCGCAAAGATGCTCAAACACATTTGACAAAAAAGCACAATCATCATAATATAACAAACATCATGCAATCATCACTTCATTAAACATCTTTCACATGAAACAAGATTGCAAACTTCTTCTTTTTTTCATTATCAGATTTATATTGAAACGCGAAGACAAAGATTTGAAAGACAACAGATTATGCTAAAATATATTAGAACAATTAAAAATGCTGACAAAACAATATATAATTGAAATTGAATGTATTGCAAAGCGCTTTACATTCAGAATTTCTTTAACAATATCATTAATAATCATCATTTCTTTAAGAATAAGTTTTTGAATCTTTAAAGACTTAAGTTTATGAGTTTCTTCAAGATGATTCTTTACATGAGTCATTGTTATCAATTTCTTGTAAAGAATTTTCTGATGAACAGTAAATGTTTTCAAAGCAACATTCTTTTCTTCATCTTCAATTGTACTATCATGAATATTCTGCAGATAAAAGAATTCATTGACAGACTCATCTTACTTTTCTGAACAATATATTCATAGATAATGTTTCAGCGTTTGATTCTGTCATTCTGTCTGATTATCTGTTTGTGAATAAAAGATAATGCTTAATCGTCGTTTCATCTTGACATGATAGCAAATCTCTGATCAGAACGCACTGATAAATAAATTATCTTTATCAATAATTATATCACTTGAGACTTCATATTTTAAAGCAATTTTCTCAAAGAACAACTCTGCTAACTTTATGATAGTCAGAGTTTTCTTCATAAACAGATAATACATCATCTTCATGTAGTGATTGACTATCATGAGAATTGAGTCATAAACAACTTCTTTTCATTTACTAAACGACAGATCTGTTATGAAATTCATAGTAATTTCTTTTCATGAATTTGTGAATCGAAGTAATGATTTCAACTCATCATATGATAGATGACATTTCATCTTTACTCTTTGATAAATATCACAAGTATTTATATACTTTTTGACATTCTTGATCATACTTTTTCAGTAATATTTGCAATTTAATAGCTCGCTGATCTTGTTAGCATCAAAATGTCTTGCTAACAAGTCATCATGATGATGTTTCAATAATTTTTTTCTGACAGAAAGATTTTCTGAAACATACAATGATTCATTGTACTCTATCATTTCTTGACTATTCAATGTTTAAGCTTCAACGTCATTCTTTTATATACTCATCGTTTCATCTGCTTTTAATCTCACAACAAATTCATCTTTTTGCTATAAGATCTTGATGAGCTCGACTATAAATTTACTACTGAAGTTGTATATTATTTCATGAATTGTCAATACTTTAACAATTGCACGTGAAATGAGTTGTTTGCAATCAACAGTTTCAGCAACAAAATTAAGCTGTTTCTCAACTACGTTGCAATCTTTATGAATCAACATTTCAACATTTGTGCTTTTTGAAGTTGTTAATTTGAGTTGAGAAATTCTATCTTTTGAGAAATGTACTTCATTTAGATGCATTTCTTGCACTGTTAAAGTCATGACTCTCAGCAGCATACTTCTGACATGCATTGCTGAACATGTACTTGTGTTTTCACTGACACTGTGAACAAACATCTTCTCAACTTCATTAATCACTCATGTACAATAGATTTTATCTTGCAATTTGCTTTCAACATGTTTCGCTGAATATCTTTGTTCATTGACATTGTGAATGAACATCTTCTTAACATCGTTAATCATTCATGTTCATCAGTGAATTTCATCTTGCAGTCTGCTTTCAACATGTTTTGCTGAATATCTGTTCATACTTATACTGTGAATGAACATCTTCTCAACATCATTAATCACTTGTATACAGTATAGTTCTCTGATTGCTATAAATATAAAGCTATTTAAGCTTTCTATTCTAGTCAGCTTTCGCTGCAGAGTAAGCAGCAAATGATTTGCAAAGATGTTTTCATTTTTATAGTCAAATCATTTCAATGATGCATTAATTAAGTTTATCTTTTCTGATCTATGCATTATTTCAAAGTTGCAAATCAACAATCTCATAACTCATTTGACTTGTTTTTCATTTAACTTTCAAACGTTTATAAAATTCTTCAGATTATTATGATTCATCAGAACTTCAACAGTATGATAACTGTTTTTCACATAGTGTCATCAATGTTTAAACATTGCTACTATGACTAGAAGCTTCTGATCATATATTTCATAATTCTTTCAATGTTTATCATCATTTTGAATCAGAATGCAATTGAATGTTACTGATCTTCATCATTTGACTGAAACAAAATACTCATGACTGCATAATTAAATGTGTTAATCTTGATGTGTATATGTCGCTCTGAGTTAAAGTGTCTTAGTATAGATGCTCTCATAAAAACGTCGCGAAGCTGATTAAAAGCTTGTTTCGCTTTGCTTGATCATATGAATGAGCTCATTTTTACATCTTTTACACTATTTCTTAGCAGTTCTGTTAAAGACTCTGCTATCTGAGAGTAATAATGTATAAAACATCAATAGAAATTGATGAACTTCAGAAAAACTTATATTTTTTCAATACATCTTTGATCTGAATCATGTTTTGATGATGTTTACTCTACTTGAGTTCATTGAAACACTCTCGATGAATATGATAAATTCTAGAAAGTTCACTTTAGTGATGAAGAATTCACACTTCTTCAAGCTAGCATATAACTTAAACTTTCGCAATCTTTTAAGAATCTGCTTCATGTGATCTATGTGATCAATCTTCTTTACGAAGAAAATTAAAATGTCATTCAGATAAACAACACAAAAGTTATTTAAAAATTCTGTCAAGATTTTATTAATATAAGTTTGAAAGATGACAGATGCATTGATCAAATCAAATAACATAATCATATATTCAAAGTGATCATAATGAATATGAAATATTATCTTTCACTCATCTTTACGTTGAATTCTGAAATGATGATAAACATTCTTCAAATTTAACTTAATGAACTGCTTGACTTTATTGAGTTTGTCTAGAGTTTTACTAATTAGAAACAATGAATGATGATTTTTGACAATGATCTTATTCAGATCTTGATAGTTTATGCATAAATGAAGATTATCATTCTTTTTGAGAATGAATAAAATAAACGCATCAGTCAAGTTAATGAAGTGCTTAATTCATTCTTTCGCTAAAACATCATTTAAATACTGTCTCAGAATCACTAATTCTGTGTTCAACAAATTATACAACAATTCATATGATGATTTTGCAATGATTTTGATTGCATGATCATGATCTTCATGCAAAAGCAACTTGTCAACACTTTTTATTAAAAATACATCTTCATATTCTTTCAATTCAATGAGTAAAGTCTGCGTTTTAAGCGCATTTGTGATACAACTTGTTACGTTATTCATTGCTTTCACTTGATGTTTAATGATTGATTCTTTGACAACGTTGATCATGACAAGAGCATACACAGTAGACTTATCATGTAGAACTTTTGCAAATGCTTGTGTGAAGAACAACTCAAATGCATACTCATTCATGTTGAAACATCATGTTCTTGCAATCATGTCTATTCAAATACGCTTGAATTGTATATTTAATATATTCAAAATCAGAGAAGATTCTTTCTTGTTAATAGTATAGAAGATACTTATATCTTTTTTCTTTATGCTTCAACTATCTCTCAATCGATAACACATCTTATAAACGTCATAACAATAAACATTCTGATTATTCATTCAGATAAATCTTGAAAGATTGATGTTCAGCAATAAGATATCTTGCTTGATGATGAAACGTTGACTAATCATGTTCATCTTGACATTGATATTTATATGAATTTTCATTTCTGTCTTCTGATCTCTTTGAATTACATGCTCTTTATATATAAAAATCTTCATGAAGAGAACTTTTTATTTTTTTCTTAATGATTTGAAGCATTTATCAAGAACTTGTTCTTTTTTGAAATCTTGAAACAACTTATATGTAACATTAAATTAATAAATACTTGATTTACATCAGATTCTTTTGATCTATTCTTGATCTTTTCATCTTTACAATCAGTAAAGTAATGATTCTTTCAATTGCATGTGTAACATGTTATGTTGAACAAATTCTTGCTATTACATGACAAAGCATGTAAGCTTGTTTTTGATGAAGAGTCAGATCTGATTAATTGATAAGATTTCTTTCACTTTAAATGAGTTTTCTTGTTGATTTTATCTTAATCATGCAAGTTCTCATCTTGAAATCATTTTAATGACAAGATGTGTTCTTTTCACAGATTTGTTTTCAATTGAGCGACAAGATTGATTAATGCATCTTATGTGATAGAAATTGACTGCACATTAGTAATGATCATGCTCAGCTCAGATCTCAACTTGATGAATAAATGAGTTCGCTTATGCTCATTATTATACAATGAAAGTTGATGTTTCAGAGTGCTTAAATGAGCTGCAAATGTTCATATTATCTGATCTGAACGTTGCAATGTGTTTGCATACTGCTGAATCATATCTATGTTTTGATTCATTGAATCTTCAATTAAATTCAGAAGAAAGTCAATAAAATTGAATCACATCTGCTGAGCTGCAAACATAGTCTCTTCGTGATCAAATCAAAGTTTCTTTGATTCATTCTTCAGATAAATTATGCAGTATAAAATCTTTTTCTCATCTTTTTCAAAATGTTAAGAAGTATTTTGAAATGAGATTTTAACATCACGAATTCACTCTCTATGTTCTTTTATGATTTTATCATGATACTTCTTTAAAAATATTGAGAATCTTCACTTTTGCAAAATGATCTCATTTTGACTTCGTTTTGTCATCATCGACATTATGAAAACGATGCGTAGATTGTTTGAATTCTTCATGAAAGCTTAAGTGAAAACTTAATGACTTTTCTTCGTTGTTTTGATAACTTGCAGAATCTCAATCTTTGATTGAATAACTGCTAGCTTCTGTTTCTTTTGCAGTTTATCACGTTGAAGCATTACTCATGTCAGCTGTTCATTAATATCAAGAGAGAATTCATCTTCTGCTTCTTCACTTTCTGATTTCATTATGCAACGTTCGTTTTCTGATATGATGTTTCATGAGATTAAAATGTCATCATTTCAACTTTGTTATGATCATGTTGCTGTTGTCATGCTTGAATATCAAATTGTCATTTCTAAAAAGAGTTTAAAATAATTAGAACTGTGATGATCAGATTTACTAAATGAATAAACGAAATTTATAAAAGTGATATAACAATGTGATATTCTAAGCAGACACAGAATGAATATATATTATGATAAAGTTAATTATTAAGAAGTTCTCAATAACTTGAGAGAATCGATCAACTATAGAAAGTTTGTCAAGCATTGTCAAGTCGAGCACGATATAACTCATGATATATTAAGTCAAAGATATGATGTAGTTTAAACGATGTCTTGCAGAGTCATAGAGTTTCAGAGCTAATCTCTATGTGTCAATTCATCATGACAGTTTGATAGATTGTTTGATAGAAAGCTCAATAGAAAGCTCAGTAGAAAACTTAATAGAAAATTTGATAGAAAGTTTGATAAAGCATTTGATCAAAAGTTTGATCGAGAGTTTGATAAAGAATTCAATAAAGAGTTTGATAGAGAATTTGATAAAGTGTTTGATAAAGCATTTAATAAAGCGTTTAATAAAGCGTTTGATAAAGCATTTGATAAAGCATTTGATAAAGCATTTGATAAAGCATTTGATATCAAGTCATGAAGAATACTTTCTATTGAGCTAATTAGCATATGTTACGAATGTGTCAGAATTGATTAGAGCTAGTCAATGATCTAGTTGAGATCTGATCTAGATCTGACTCAGGTTTGACTCAGATATGACTCAGCATCTTTTTTCTTCTCTAGCATCTTCTAATCAGCTTCTATTATCTTCTAGACAAACACACTTCTTTGTGTTACGAGTGATCAACAGATTTCTATGACAAACACATTTCTTTGTGTTGCAAACATCTTTCAAATCAACATCTTTCTTGTGTTTCAACACGTTTTTCTTGAGACTAGCGTCGATCTGAGTAACTACTATATAAAGCGTGTTCTTTTTATCTTTTGTATCTTCTTTCTTCTGTATTCTTAAAGTCTTAGTTATAATTATCTCTATAGATCAAACATTCTAGTCATGCACGCACTCTAATTAGTTTCTAGACATGATCTCAACATTATTTTAAGAATTCGTTAATCACATGATACTGATCTCATTACTCATTCAAGTCAACTTGACTGACAACAAGATGAGTATAAAGAAATTTGTGTATCTGATGATCAATGACATCGAAAGACAGAACAACATCAAGAAATCAATAGAATTAACGAGAACATATAATCATGTGATTGCTAGAGAATCTATCGCTCAGTCAGTAGCATCAGTTCAAATCAATTAATAGAATCAACGATAAAGAATCTTCATTGATTGCTTGAGAATCACAAAAACTCTCTCAAATCAGCAACATTCTTCTTTGAAGACTAAACACTTTAACAAACAATCTTTCTACATACTATCAAGCATCGTTCTTCGCTCGATCGTCAATTCTTCGCTATGACTCGATCATCTGTGAACAATTTCTTCAAGAATAATCAAAGCTTTATTTCTTCTGACATTATAAATTTAGTCATTTATTCTGAGTTATCATCTCGCATATTGAAATATCTTAGAATCAATGTCGTATGAAAACATCAATACTCTTTGTCTTATTCTCAGACTCTCAATAAATCTTGTGAAGCTTCTACTTTATGAAATATAAAAAATGTAAAGCAGCTACAACATTGAGTTGAACAAGATTCAGAAGTTTTTCTAAAAGATTTAAACAGTCTTTGAACTCAACGAGATCTAGACGTAAAAGCTTGTGAGTTATTTGACAAGATATCAAGTGAACAAATATGAAAGACTCATTTCGAGAAAATGAATAAAGTCAAAGAATGCTTGAATTAATTAAATCAAACATTTCAAAATCAAGTGACTGAATTGCAACATCAATTGCAATTATTTAAAGAAGTCACTTCTTTCTCTTCTACTCTGTTCAATTTCTTCAAGCAATCTCAAAAACTTTCAAATTTTTCTCTGTTTACTGATGAAAAAGAATCTATCTGAAATGACTGACAAGAAAAGATTCGTGACAAGCTAAAAATCAACGTCGATCATTTCAATATCAATAAAGTTATTCTGATCTACGTTCACTTCAAAATCAAAGAAGACGCAGTCAAAGCTACTTTAACTCATCATCAACAAGATTCATTGAATCTTTATGTCATAGTCAATGATTTGTTAAATGAACTTGCTCAGCTTTACAATGATTTCAACAAAGAGACAAACTTTCGAAGAAAATACGCTAATCTCTCTCAAAGAAAGAGTAAATTCAGCAATTTTTATTCAATGTTTCAACGTTTGTTCTTTTATTTAAAGTATCACGAAAAGCAATTGATCATTGATCTACGAGACAAGATAGTCTATTGTCTTTATGCAGCTTGAAGTAGTCAATTGATTCAGTCAGAATCTCTGAACGAAATTCGTAGTTATCTGATTCATTTGAACAATGAGCATCAAGTCATGAGTGATATCAAAGAAAAGAAATTTCTGAACAAAGTCAGAAAGCAAGTCATCTTTGCTGAGAAACGAGGTTCATTGAATTTCTATAGAAAGATCGAAGTCACTACACTTGTCAATCATTCAAAATCGCATGACGCGATTTTAACTAGCGTCAAAGAGATCAATATACAAACTGAAAGCTGTTTCATTTGTCACAAATCAGATCATACTTCTAAAGAATGCTCTGATCAAACTTCGAGAATTAATGCATTAGAAAATGACGAGTTTGATCAATTTACATTGAACTTTAAGTCAGATTCTGATTTAAAAAACTAGCTATTTCTTTCAGAGTCATTAAAAAGATAGAGATCATATTTTTGTGCAGTCAAATCGAAGTTCTATTGAAAGAAAACTATTTTAAGAAGTCATTTCTGATCAATGCTTCTTTTATCTCTCAGAGCAATTCTTTCAGCCTTCGTTCTTTGATAGATAGTGATTTCGTCATCTACACACTAATACATGACAAGCTAGTCGATAAAGAATGTCAGAAACTTGAAATACAATTTATATTACTAGCAAAAGAGAAGTTAATACGAGAATATGATGAAAAGCTAGCTAGAAAGACTATTACTCATAAGATTTTACTCAATTTTACAATCGAAAGTCATAAGAAATTGACTATGTCAATGCTGATAGCTGATATTGAGCATCATGAAGCTATATTGAGCAAATTCTGAATAAACAAAAATGAAATATTATTGAACATGAGACATGATACTATCATATTTTCTGATTAATTAGATATTTCTATCTCGATTTTTTTGATCTCGTCAAATACAAAGCACTCAAGTTGATCATGATTAACTTCAATCTCTTCAGCAGCTCACAGCAAGATCTTTAAGATGCTCAAGCACTCAGTTTTGATCATTCAGAAAGAGTCATTCTCGATTCAAAACATAAACGTCATCTTTTTTCAAGCACTAGTAAAATGAAAAAAGAAGAATCAGACAGAGATTTTTGCTATGTTCGTTGAAGACATCGATAGAAAAATCATCTACAATACTCAATGCAAACTAAATGTCATAAACATCTTCTTTATTGATGAAATGACTCAGAATCTAGAGAATATTAAAGTCAAGCTATCATCGAAATATCAGAATTTTCTAGACATCTTTGATTGAGCTCAGACAGACAAGCTATCGTCTCATCATTCATATGATCATAAGATAAAGCTTACTAGTGATGCAACATCATCTCACTGTCAAGCATATCAAATGTCTCTTTACAAGCTTCAGAAAGTAAAGAAATATCTGAACAAGAATCTTTTCAAAGAATTTATAACTTTTAGCAAAGCTTCGTATTTCTCATCTGTTCTGTTCATTCTAAAAGCAAATAAAGATTTATGATTCTGCGTTAACTATTGAAAGCTCAATGCTATTATCAAAAGAAATCACTATTCTCTATCGCTCATAAATGAGATGATCGACAAAATAGTTAATTGCAAGCATCTGATTCAATTAGATATCATTTCAACTTTCAACAAACTGCGAATGCATTCTGATAGTGAGAACTACACTATCTTTATCATCGCTTTAGAAGCATATAAATCAAAGATGTTATCTTTTGAACTTATCAATGATTCTGTCTCGTTTCAGCAGTATATGAATGACGTTCTTTAAGACTTTCTAAATGACTTCTGTCAAGTCTATCTAAACGACATTCTGATCTACAGTAAAACTCAATGAGAACATTAACAACATGTCAAGATGATATTAAATCGTTTATGAGAAGCTGATCTACAAGTAGATATTCAAAAGTGCGAATTCAACGTAGAAGAAACTGTCTTTTTAGAAGTCATAGTTTCAAAACAAGATCTTCATATGAATTCTATCAAAGTGAAAGTCATAGTAAACTGAACTACGTTGATCAATCTAAAAGAAGTTCAGAGCTTCGTGAAGTTTGTTAACTTCTATCATCATTTCATTAAGAACTTCTTGAAGCTAGTCAAATCATTCACTCAGCTGACTAGAAAAAACATGTCTTTTGTTTAAAACAAAGTCTGTGTTTAAGCTTTTGATGATCTAAAGAAACAGATCAGCTCGATCTCAGTTCTACAACACTTTGATTCAAAACGACAGACTATTCTGAAAATCAATGTCTCTAACTACGTCAAAGATGAAATACTATCTCAGTACAATAATGAGAATGTTTTTCACTCAGTAACTTTCTACAGCAAGAGCATGATTCTTGCTGAATGCAATTATCATATCTATAACAAGAAATTGCTAGTCATTATTTGATGTTTCAAACACTGAAGACTTGAGCTTGAATGCACTGAATTACTCATTCAGATATTCATCAATCATCAGACTTTGAAGATCTTCATGAAAAATAAACAGTTAACTTGATGTCAAGTCAATTATCTAGACATTTTATTCAAGTTTAACTTTCAGATCATTTTTCAATCAAACAAAATGAACACTAAAGTCAATGCTTTAATCAGAATGTTTCTGATTGACGTCTTTGAATCAACTCAGCGTACTGAAGATTGCTATCAGATCATTCTGACATTTGATAGAATAAATATTCTAGCTATCAAATCTGAAGTTGATCTCTATCAGCGAGTAAAAGATGTCAACAAGATGAATGAGCTTTGCAATGAGTATAAACAAGCTATAAGCGAAAACAAGCTTAAGCTACATAGCATTAAATTGAAGCACTGCGAGATCATTGACGACGTTCTGTTCAGAAAAAACCTACTGTGAGTTTCTGAGAATATGCATACGAAATTACTAAAGAAAATTCATGATCAGTCTTTCATCTTTCACTCTGACAATCAAAGAACTATCAATTTAATTCAACGTTTCTACTATTAATCAGATTATTAAGCAATGATTAGACGTTACATTTGAAATTGTCATGCCTGTTAACGAAGCAAGACATCTAGAAATAGCATCAATGAACTACTTTATTCTTTATCAATTTCACAGAAGCGCTGAAAAGATATAGTTATGAACTTCATCACTGAGTTATTTCTATCAAAAGATTATAACATCATTTGCATAATCATATATCATCTCATCAAGAAACGTCACTATGTCTTCTGTCATTGAGAAGACGATGACATTTCAGTCGAAGAAACGGTTTGAATCATGCTATGAAACATTTATTGACTTCATGATTTATCTAGTTCTATTGTTTTGAACAGAGACTCTCAGTTCATATCAATCATGTGACAAAGTCTTTGAAAGTGACTAAGAATTACAGCTAGTTTATTAACAGCTTATCATTCTGAGATCGATGATCAATTGAAATGAGTTAATCAAGATGTTGAATGTGAACTAAGAATCTACTGCAATTACATGCAGAACAACTGAATAAAATAACTATCAATGATAGAATTCAGCAAGAATTTCAATATCTTCTCAATCATCTCAATAACTTCGTTCTACTTCAATAAGAGTTTTCACTCACGAATGAGTTTTGATTCAGATACGACTGACTACAAAACTACTCATGAATGTCTTAAAGCTAGAAAAGCAGATGATATTATCATTTGAATGAAAGAGCTTCTTAGCTTTGATCATCAGCAATTAGAAAAGACGAAACAGATCATCAAAGCTCAGATCAATAAACATAAACGAGACGTCATTTATGAAGTAGACGACTGAGTTTGATTATTCTCTAGAAACATAAAGACAACTAGATCATGTAAGAATTTGAAAGATAAACAGCTAAAACTTTATCAAATTACTGTCAAAGTTGAGATTTTCTATCATCTTCGTCTATCAATAAGCATGAAGCAGCTGCATTCAATGTTCAGTTTAAAGCTATTATGTTCTTATTTCAATGACTTCTTATCAGAACAACATTTGAAATCATCTAAATCTCTCACTATCGAAGATGATGAGCATTGAAAGATAGATGACATTTTGAACTCTAGACGCTATCGAGATCGAATACAATACAAGATCAAATGAACAGAACTAGATCAAGATGACGAATGATACTATGTCGATAGAGAAGAATTCAAGAGCTTGAAAGAAGTTCTAGTTGAATTTCATAAGCTTTATTCAGACAAGTCACACTAAATTGAAAAACAGTGGAAATTTTTGCGTTTTATTTGTTCTATTCATGCGAACATAAATTTTTGAAGAGGGGAATAATGTTACGAATGTGTCAGAATTGATTAGAACTAGTCAACGATCTAGCCGAGATCTGGCCTAGATCTGACCCAGGTTTGACTCAGATATGGCTCAGCATCTTTTTTCTTTCCTAGCATCTTCTAACCAGCTTCTATTGCCTTCTAGGCAAACACACTTCTTTGTGTTACGAGTGATCAACAGGTTTCTATGACAAACACATTTCTTTGTGTCGCAAACATCTTTCAAACCAACATCTTTCTTATGTTTCAACACGTTTCCTTTGAGACTAGCGTCGACCTGAATAACTACTATATAGAGCGTGTTCTTCTTGCCTTTTGTACCTTCTTTCTTCTGTATTCTTAAAGTCTTAGTTATAGCTACCTCTATAGATCAAACATTCTAGCCACGTACGCACTCTGGTTAGTTTCTAGGCACGGTCTCAACAGCATGTGCTATGAAGCATGTATGAAGCATACTATGAAGTAGATCATGAAACGTAGAACGTTTATTTGAACATGTTGCATGAAGCATGTTTTGAAGCGAGTAGAGTGATGAGTAAATGATCAAGTCAATAGCTGAGTTGATAGCTGAACATGTAGATAGACGAGTAGATAGAATGATGAGTAGAATGATGAGCATGTAGAGTGATGAGTAGAATAGATAGACGAGTCGATAGAAATCGTAGAATAGATAAACAGAGCGAACAAAATGTAATTAATTCAATAATACGCTCATACTTTATCACATCAGATAAGACGATCGGCAAAGTTCGGTATTATTTCAAAGTTAATGCCAATCAACCAATATTACTGCGGGTTGCACTCAGACGTGCCGCTCGTATGCTGCGAAGTCAGCAGGGCGCTAACCCGAAGGGGCTTAGCGACGTTGGCACGTCTGAGAACTGAGGCAAACAGCAAGGTTCTTCGATATCTTGCTGACTAAAAGTCTTCTTCGGACAGGGGCACTCGTGCTACTACTACGACTGACACAAAAGACAAAAAGGAAAACCCTTGGACCACCTAAGCATTGCCGATAGGTAGATCTATAGAAT
>JAABUR0100001535.1_pt1 | contig 41029 bp, 44 predicted proteins | sample 5560091 | NCBI WGS metagenome assembly JAABUR01 (sample SAMN10711879, study PRJNA513375) | rock metagenome | isolation source: Antarctica rocks | place: Antarctica: Victoria Land, University Valley sud | reverse complement strand
TTTCCATCACTTTATCTCTATCCCATTTCTGTTTGGGAATTCCAAACACCCATTCTGGTGTTTTACCTGATCCCCGAGCCACGGATGCTTCATCCGACCAGATGACATTGCCCCATTGATCCACGGTTCAATCCTTATGCTTTTTAGCCCATTTTAACCGAAGCAGAGCAACTTCAGATGTTAATTTCGGTCGCCGAAGAGCTAGCCAGTGAGAAATTCCGTGGGCCCGTAGTGTTGCATTGAGAGTTCTCGCGTCCAAATCGATCCCGGTGTTCGTTTTCAGCTGTCTGTGATTTTAGGCTCCGATCGTAACTGACGTAACAGTATCCTAGCTGCTCGAGGGGTAATTGATAAAGGCCTTCCTGATCTGGGTTTATTGACTCCGGAGGGTGCAGTGCAAAGCCTTCCTAAAGTACGCGATTTTACGTGTTTTCGCTTAAGTGACCGTGACTTTTTGCAGGGTACTGTACGTCATCCAACATGTCGGAAAGCTTCAGGATAGGTATCAAGTAGCAGTTTTTAATACGTGATTTTTTCAGCCCGCTGCCAGTACGTGCGTTGAAAATTCGCAATGTCGAACTTCGATCCCAATGCTATCTTACGAGGTGCCCAGCTCACCATTGTTGGGGGTTTGCGCTCCATAATCCTGCCGCTCCACTTCCCAAGCTGAAATCCACACCAGCGCTCAGAGCACTCCAGAACCCAGGCTTATTCAAATACGAGCATTACCGCCAGGCTGCTATTGCCGTCTGCGCTGGCATTGTCATAAGGCTCCTAATAGCTGTACCTGTGAGTTCCTTACCTGGAGACTGAGATTGGGCTGAGGCTGACGGAACCTGAACGTAGATCGTGGCTGCCAAAGCCTCGTTATGGACACTTTCAAATTTCATAAACTTTGACTCAGTCACCTGGGATGACAAGGTTGTTGGAGGACTGGACTTTGTTGCAAACTCAGTGTTGCAGGTTCCCTTCTTCCTGATGAGCCTGATGCGTTACATCACACCAACACTCGATCATATGTGAGTAAAGCTTCACAGACTGCACGAAGATTATGCTCACGCCGTTAGGTTTATGGACTCCCTTGAATGGGTAGATCAGACATACATCCAGAAACACAGGTCTGAGGATCCGAAAACACTCCGTGCTTTGTACTATCCGAACCTACGAATGTACACGACACATGGCGATACAAGCAAACACAGGAGTCCAACGAACGCAGCGATAGCATTCCTGATCCGCTTTGGCCGACGTGCGGGCATCTCCTTGGCCATATACTTGCTCTCCTATCTTCCAGTCATTGGACGATTCGTCCTTCCTGCGGCAAGTTTCTACACGTTCAATAACGCTGTGGGGCCGTTGCCGGCTGCTGTGATATTTGGTAGTAGTATCTTCCTGCCTCGAAGGTACCTCGTCGTGTTCTTGCAGAGTTACTTCTCATCCCGAAGTTTGATGAGAGAATTGGTCAGTCATGGCGCTGGGATGCATTTACTATTACGTCCGACTGATCAGGACAGCTCGAACCTTACTTCTCACGAATTCGCCTTTCGAAAGACCAAAAGCACCTTTGGTTCCGTGAACGCGAAGGTGTGCTCTTTGGATTTGGCGTGGGATTCTACATATTTCTCAAGATCCCTCTCTTGGGTGTGCTCATCTATGGAGTCGCCGAAGCCTCAACTGCATTTCTCATCACTAAGATCACGGATCCACCGCCGCCTCCCGCCTACAGTGAAAGATTTGCAGAAAGTCAGGTCAGATGGACGAACAAGCACGAGTTTCTCAAACTTCCTTTGGAGAATCTAGATGCCCATAATACTCAGACAAACCAAGAGAAGCAAAATCCTCTTCATAACCCAGAGCTCCCGGAAAAGAAGTTTTCCTAGCCCATTTCTATCAATTTGCGGACGAATTGCAACAGGCATACATTAATTGTACATAACGTTCTCACGCAATAGCGTCCATGTCAATACAAATAAGCCGAAGATGGCCCGGTAACATGGCAATCCATTAAACCCGATGCCGCAGTGTCTAGGGACTTCTTTTCTATTCTCAGAATGGGCGAATCATTCTCCCCCTCGTACAGTACCCCGCCTTGTTTTGTCTGGTTGCGAGGAGCCAGACCACAACCGATAAGAGATAGACCACCATCATGAACCTTATCATCTTCCACAATAAAGCAAAACAACTGCAATGACCACACTACCGTATTATACCTTGCTTTTCATCATGTTCAAGGGAAGATGGAAAGCTAATGGCACCTTGGCCTGCGGGGCAATGGGCTAGAGTGCCATCCGTTGCCCCGCCATGTCTTTGAATATCTTCACTGCTTTTCCTTATACAACAACAACATAACAGTAAAGCTCCATCTTGTCTTAAGTACTTCCAAAGTTGTCATCTCTGTTCCCAATCGGCATTTCTCTCTGTACATCATGGGTCTCAAGGAAATCCGCACGGCCATGAAGGTCGAGCTGAAGAAGCCTGCTGCGGAGCAGTCTGGTCTTCACGTATGTTCAATACCATTCCAGCTTTGAAGGGTGTATCACTGACATGGCGCAGAACAGGTGGCATCCTGACGGTACATAAGCCTGCCTGGAGCTTTATCGTTTTGGACTTACGTAGTCATACAGTACCTTTCTGCGGCACGATCAAGAACGATGAGATTGTCAAGATCGAATGTGTGGACTGGACAGGTGGACAGATTGGGAACAACGATAGCGCGGATGACATGAGAACCGTCGACTTGACCAAGATCCACTACTTGACCGGTCCTTTCGAAATCGAGACTGCAGAGCCTGGAGACGTCCTTATCGTTGAGATTCAAGATGTGCAGCCGTTCCAGGAGCAGCCTTGGGGTTTCACAGGTGTGTTTGACAAGAGCAATGGTGGTGGATTCTTGGATGAGATTTACCCCAATGCGTAGGTCTTCACGCACCGAGCGCTATAGACTCCATACTTCCGCTCGACCACTATCACCTAGTATCTCTTTATTAGTGTTGATGGATCTGACTAACAATTCTATGTCCCACCAGCGCCAAAGCCATCTGGGACTTCGAGGGTATCTTTGCGTCCTCCCGCCACATTCCCCATGTCCGATTCCCGGGTCTCATCCACCCTGGTATTTTGGGCTGTGCCCCATCTGCCGAAGTTCTCGCCGAGTGGAACCGCCGCGAAGGAGAGCTCATCGACACCTACGCGGCGCAGAAATTCGAAAAAATCGTTGCCCAACCCCCTGAGCCGCAGAACGTGCACGCGGGCAGCGGAACCGGGGACGTCAAAGCCAAGGTGGGCAAAGAAGGCGCGCGAACCATCCCCGGCCGCCCCGAGCACGGCGGAAACTGCGACATTAAAAACCTCAGCCGCGGCAGCAAAGTCTACCTCCCCGTGCACGTCAAAGGCGCCAAATTCAGCGTCGGCGACCTGCACTTCTCCCAAGGCGACGGCGAAATCTCCTTTTGCGGCGCCATCGAAATGGCCGGCGTCATCACGATCAAATTCACCGTCATGAAGAACGGAATGGCGGACTTGGGAATGAAGAGCCCGCTGTTCCTGCCCGGACCCGTAGAGCCGCATTATGGACCCGGGCGGTATCTGACGTTCGAGGGCTTCAGCGTTGACGAGAAGGGCAAGCAGCACTATTTGGATGCGACCATAGCCTATCGCCAGACGACGTTGAGGTGCATTGAGTACCTCAGGAGGTTTGGGTACGATGACTACCAGACCTATCTCCTGCTTAGCTGCGCGCCGATCCAGGGACATATTGCCGGGTTGGTCGATGTAAGTCACATCTCTCTCTATCCTGAAAAATAGGAATTTGAAGCTGATTAGGGTACTTAGATCCCCAATGCCTGCACGACGCTCGGATTGCCAATGGACATCTTCGACTTTGACATCTCGCCCTCTGGGCCCGCGAAGAAGATGGATATGGGGACTTGTGCTTTTACGAGCAAGTGAGTTGGTTTGGGCCGATGAATTAGGGGGAAGGGTGGTGGCGATATCCTGTTATGGTAGGGAGAGCAACGGGGTACGAGATCTTTGTACGGCAAACTTGAAATTCAATACAAGTACGATAGCTACTACGCCATATCATATTTCTCTCGGTCCCAAATCTCCATGACACGGAGAAACTCAACCCCTCCCTTTCGCCTCCGCCTCCCCAACCCCGGGAAACACCAGCACCCTTCCCTTCCCTTCCCACCCACCTCACGCCCTCCCACTAATATAATCCCTATTCTCCACCGTCACGCTCTTCGTCTAAACCCCCCCCACAAATATCAGCCATTTGCACCAAAACCCTAAACACCCCCAAAAAAAAACCACAAAAACATACCATATGATTAACCTTGTACACGCCGACCAACCTCGACGCAAGCTCGAACATGTTGTTCCGGAGGGAAATCACAATGAACTGCGCGTTCTTGGTGCGTTCTTTGATGTAGGATGCTACGATGGAAACCTGGGTGGGTCGAGTTAGTTTTGAAAAGTTAATGATCTGGAGGATCCAAAAAAAAAAGAGAAAAAGAAACAACAGGCGAATGGTAGATGCGGTGGAGAGAAGAGGAGATGATTAGCTGTTGTGATGCGCAACAAAAATAAAAATAAAACAAAAACATACAGCAGAAGGGATTCGCTGGTCGTCACCGACCCAACTACTAGTCTTCCGATCAACAGCTTATGTATGGCAGAGCGGACGGGATGCCCAGTTGTCTGTTGTCTATGGCCGTATGTACGAGAAATGTTCCAAAAGCAAAATAAGAAGCGCAATTTTGGCGAAATCACAGGTTTTGCAGGAGTTGGTAGGACGCAAACAGAAAACTAGCGGACTCACATTCCTAAAATCCAACGCCGCATCAATCTCATCCATCACATACAACGGCGTCGGCTTATAATGATGTAGCGCAAACACCAGCGCCAAACTACTCAATGTCTTTTCCCCACCCGACAAGTTGGAGATATTCTTCCACGATTTCTTCGGCGGCATGACGCTGAATAGGATGCCCTCGGAAAATGGATCCAACGAGTCCACAAGCTCCAGCTCCGCGTTGCCGCCCATCGTAATCATTTGATACATCTCCTTTAGTCGTAGCGAAATGAGGCTGAAGCCGGTCATGAACCCCTCGAGGCGGAGTTTGCGGAGGTCATCGCAGCGGGTTTTGGCGGTGTTGCGGGCGGTGATGGCGGAGTGGAGGTCCCTGGAGCGGGTGGTGTGCTCGTCGACGCGGCGGCGGTATTCTGCGAGGACGGCGAGGTCGACGTTGAGGTTCTGGGTTTTCTCTTCGAGGATGGCGATTTCTCCTTTGAGAGTGTCCTTGTCCATGTCGGCGAGTTCGTCTTTGGTATAGGTGGGGAGGTCGTCTGCGGGTTGCTCTTCGCCGAGATCGCTGTTTGCCTGATTAAGTCGAGTTGCATCTATGTGCAATAGGAGACTTACCTAACGGTTTGGGTACCGAGTTTGCTCAGCTTGTCATTCCAATATCTTAGTCGTTTCTGGTTCTCTGCTAGGACCTTTTGGTTCTCTTCAAGCTTGTTACGCATTTCAATCTCGACACCACGGGTCTCATTGAGTTCTGCATTCTTAATGTCGACCTCCTGCTTCAAAGCCGAAAGCTCCTCTTGCTTGGCTTCTAATGCCTAAATTCCGCAGCGTCAATGGTGTTTCCTGCATGTAGGCATAGCACCTTCTGTAAACATACCTCTTGCGCTTCCTCTGCTTTACATTTGGAACCAGACGCGTCAGTAGCTTGGACCTTGACTTCGCTGGTCAATTGCTCCAACTCCTCTGCTGCCGCAACAAGTTCATGTTCTGTTTCAGAGAACGTCTTTTGGTGCTTGATCTGCTGTTTCTCAGCCTTGGATTTGGCGATTTCTGCGTTGGAGATCTCATCGGTCAAAGTCTCTATTTGCTCTTTCAGGCCATCAACCTTTGCTTTTTGTCCTCGGAGTCGTACTCCACCAACTTCCATTATTTTGTCTTGAAGCTCTTTGATTTCGTTTTCCAGACCTGCTGTCTCTGCATGCAAATTTTCGACCGAGTTCTCCAGCTGCGAAATCTGCTTTACTAGTGTCGCTATCCGAGCATTGTCAGATTTAGAGGGTTGTTGTGCAGAAGTTAGCTCTTCGACCCGTCGTTGAGCGTCCATAAGATTGCGTGCCATACTGTCAATCTCCAAGCAAGCCTTTTGCATTGCTGTCTCCAGTTGTGGTATTTGGCTATTCAGCTCCTTGAGAGTCACCTCCAGCTCTCGTTGTCGCTCTTGGAAGTTCCGAAGTTGTTGCTCCAAGTCGTCACGGTCGACCTCCAATTTTGATACTTGCTCTTTTGAAGATTCAGCAACTAGTTTCGAGGACATGCCGCCTCTTGCTACACGAGTCCCTCCACCGCTCATGGTGCCCGACACGTCGATTAATTGCCCGTCGAGTGTAACGACTCTCCATCTTCGAACGCCGTAGGCAATGCGGTTCGCTTGCTCTAGATCTTTCGCAACAAGCGTATTTTGCAAGACGCTGAAGAAAGCAGGCCGATATGAATCGTGTTTCGCCTTCACCAGGTCGAACAACCGTGGCACCTTCTCAGGAGTGTCTATGGAGGACAAATCTCTACGAGCAAGGCGGTCTAGGAGAATTATGTTCGCTCGGCCAAGGTTATTCTTGCGCAAGTAGTCAATACACTGCTGACCGACTTCGACAGAATCGACCACGAGGTTCTCCAAAGAAGGGCATGCGGTCGAAATAGCCACGTCATATTTCTGATCGATGGTTCCAAGATTGCCTAGTCGTCCGTGGAACCCTTCGATTCGACCTGACTCCTTCAATCGCGTTAGCCCATTAAGTACAATTCCTTGGGTCTGTGTGCTGGATAAGCTGGCTCTTGCTTCATCGGCTCTTTGGCGGGCTCCAGACAGTTGCGATCGCATCTCTGGTTCTTTCTGTGTCAATTTGGCCAGTTCAAACTGTACTTTGCTCGCTTCTTTTTCTATCTCAGTCTTCCGACCCTTCATGTCTTTGACTTCCAACTCCTTTGTCTGGCGGCTTTCCTCCATGGTCTTCATCTTTTCTCGAATTTCTTCCAGAGCAGTAGTTCCTGCAGAAGCTCGTTCTCTAAGGATGTCAAGCTCGCTCTGCGTTACCGCGAGAGTCGATTGCTTTTCGTTGATCTTCAAATTCCAAGGTTCTAAGGCTTTCTGCTTGACAACTATTAGGTCAGAGAATGCCTGCGTCTTTCCCTTCAAGCCATCCCGAATTGTGCTCAATTCTCTTTCTTCGACGTGTAGATCCTTTTCTAGAGCAGCGATTTCGCGAGTATTGCGCTCAACGTCATCCGAGTGCTTTTGGACTAGACCTCCAGCCTCGGAACCAGAGAGCCGGCTGGTGTACAGTGCCTTTTCTAGCTTGCTATGCTTGCTTCTAAGGAACTTCTTCTTCTCCTCAAATTTGACACTCTCCTTGTCAAACCTCGCCATTTCCTTGATTACGGCTTGAGTGGCCTTCTGCAATGCTTCGCACTCTTTCGTTGCACGCTTGTATTCCTTCTCTAAATTCTTAATACCGTCTTCATTTCCTTGATGCTTCTCAAGCTCTGCGTTCAGCTGCCCCTGCATCTGCCCTATAGCTTCCTCAGTCACCTTCAGGTTGTCTCCACATTCATCAATGTAGATCTGGTATAACGCTGATTGTTTGGAAGCCAGCTCGTTTTCGTCCTTGATGAATGCCAAAGCCTTATTTTTCTTGTCTTCAAGACCATTTTTCTCTTTCTCTACATGTTGGACTCGGGCGCTTTTCTCGGTGCAGACTTCATTCAAGGTGTCGACCTCTGCAGCGGAGCCCTCAATCGGAGTCTTGTATTTTGAGGTCCCAATTATATCTTCAAGATATTCAAGCAAACCATCGTCGTGTTCGCTGGCCGCCTTTGGCTTCATCTGGGCGATGGACTCAACCTCGCCCTGTAGGATTAGAAATCGCTTGTGGTCAAGGTCAACGCCACGTTCTTTCAATAGTGTGGTAACTGTGGTAAAGTTGGATTCTCGACTATTGATGTAATATTTGCTGGCGTTGTTTTTGAAGGCTCTTCGAGATATGATCAAGGTAGAGTCCGCAATAATTTCGTGCTTTCCATTGGGCTACTTCTGTTAGCCTGGGTAGCCAATTGTCATGATAGCACCACATACAAGATCCATGACCTCCTCGAAATGCACTTCAACCTCACAAAAGTCCAAGTTCGGAAATGCTGCGGAATTGTGTATTAGGGCAGAAATCTTGCCTTGCCTCATTTTACTTGCACGAAAGCCGAAAACAAATAATAGGGAATCAATGACGTTCGACTTCCCAGACCCATTGGGACCAACTACCGACGAGAATGACGCATGGAAAGGCCCAACTTCTTGTCTCCCCGCATAGCTCTTGAAATTTGTAAGTACTAGGTACATTATGACCGTTCTTGCTCTAGGACCCGTATTTTCCTGAATAGGAGGTTCTGCCAAGGCTCTTGACCTTATAACAATGTCCATGGGCTTCTCTAGTAACGTGTCCATGGGCTTGACCGGAACAAAATCTTCCTGAGCCTTCACCGGTGCCGTTTGCTCGTTGATAGTTGCATCCGTGATATCTGCCAGTGGAGTGCCGTGTAATTGGGACGCCTCGGGCGTTGTTGAGGGCTTTGGGGTTGGTAATAACGGAGGACAATCCATCAAGACAGAACCTCGGCTGTTCTTGGGTGGTGCGGTGTTTTTTCGTTTTTTTGGAGATACCGTTTTTGAAGGGGATGTTGGCTCTGGAGGCATGGTCTGTTCGGGATCAAAAATCTGTGATGTTTCAATCTCTTCTGTTTTCCGTGTCGCCCGTCTACGCGCAGCAGTACGTGGCGTCGAGGGGACATCTGTAGTCTTTCGCCGGGTCTGGCGTCTTGGACTGCGCTGCGGAGCTGGCGTGAAGCCCTCATCACTATCATCCTCGTTCGCTGGCGGGGCATTGAGCACCTCGTCATCCGATTCCTCAACAATAACCTTTTTCCGAGTAGCCACCCTTCGAGATGGTCGCGTAGGAGAAATAGTAGCCATTGTCCTCCCTGATAGCGATCGGGTGATGGTTGCTGTATTCAAGTCGCGATTGTTTACCTTCTGACTGTTTACTGTATCACCCAGCCTTACCCGTTTTAGCGCCGGACTTAGATGTTATATAGCCGACCGAGGGACGGCAGCAACACACTTGAGTGACGCGCTTGCAAATTTACAAGACGGCCACGACCGCCGTTGTCCAAAACTTCGTTACCCTATGAGCCGTAGCTCTTATGGACGACTACGAGGATTCCGACGCGAATTTTCAAGCTGTCTTCAGCTACAAACCCGATATCGCGTTTGACCAGCATACGATTGACAAGATATTGCAACACCGTGGAGAATTAGAGAATGAGCTTTTTGTAGACCGACTGTTGAAAGCCCTGGGCATCGAAAAAGGTGAGCTGATCAATATTCCGAGGAATTGGCCCATATCTTCCCCCATAGCTGATACTCTCTCTGTAGCATCGAAGCAGTATCCACCACGTTCACACGATGGCCTCAAGAACCTCCACCACCTAATAATATCGAGCGCTTCTCCCGATCATCACAAGCAGTCCTTGTTATACTACATGTTGAAAGACATCTTCCATACCAAAGAACCTGCTGAAGCGTTCTCAAACGCTATCTATTTGCCAGAGAAATATAGAATATTCATCGACGGTGTTTGGTGTCTGGATAAGAAGGAATTTGAAGTAACTAGGAGACTCCAAAAATCTCTAGCTGATCATCACTGACATTAAATCGTCGAAGAGTGCATTAAATTATCTTACCGAACCTGCGCTTATACCAACATTCCCCGAAGAAATTCTATACACGCTGTGCCGGCATGCATCCGAAAATGATGTTACTCTCCCTCTGGCGTATTTTCATACTGTATCACCATGCATCACATCCAGCAAGGTTCTCGAGGAGTTATTTTCGATCATGTGCCGGTCAAGTGTGACGGAAGCCTTCTATTTCTCGCGTGCCCGAGGAAACTCGAGCCACCGTTTTTTGTTCGAGAAACTCTTGAATTTTGTTCTAGCCAACTCAGCTGGAGCAATCAGGGCTACCAGAAGCGTAGAACTGATAAACCTTCCTCTAGACGAAGAGGAAGAGGCCTGTTTCGAGGAGTACCTCAAAGACGGCAATGGGAGAACGCTGTTTGGAGCCAACGATACTCTCGTCATGAGAGCATTGGTTACAGGGAGATCAAATGCAATAATGGAGTACGGGAAGAACATGAGTGGCCGCAAAATTGACGGAGTAAATTGGGCGACCCTAAGGGATAGTGTACAGCGAAGCTCAAGGTTGAAGGACACTTCGATGGCTACTTTCACGTCATAGGCCTGATGGATGTTAGCTTGTTGGCTTCAACGACAGAATTTGTTCGCGCTGGCTGATATACGAGGAAGCGAACTAATTCTATAGGAGTGCTTGCAATGGCGTGTTGATTTTGAATATACCCCATAGAGCATTGTAATGGCTACCTAAGAGCTGTAACGGAATAAAAATGTGACAAAACATGACAAAGAGAACCTTCGCATACCTTAGGTAAACTAGATCTTGTGATGTGACTTGACATTTGACAAAGCGGTCCCTCTTCGTTACCGAACGGTGATCAACTCTACAGGACGCCATTTCAATAATCACCGTTCTTCCGTCGCATCGTATCGCACTGCCATAAGTTGAATGACCATTGTAGTTGGTCGGTTTTGCCTAAAGCATCGATCTCTTGAATCTTGCGTTTTGCGCGAATTCCCCAGTGCCAGATGGCTGTTTGCCGGTTCTTCTTGCGAGGAAATTGCAGATATGGAGGTGGGTCCTGATCTTATGCTCTTGTCAATACTGAAGATTGAAGCTAAGATACAAAACAGATCGATGCAGAGATGAGCACCCAGGGAAGACCAACAATCCTGTCATGACAAGGAACCCTTTTGCGCCTCTCCAGAATAATGCCCTCAACAATCGGGGAAACAGTCCGTATCAGAGTGAGTAAATTCAGTTGAATGTGCGACGAATTCCGGGTTGTCATAAGTCTTGTGCATTTTCGCCTCATTCAATGTCCAATCTGGTCACGATATTCAATTATGATACATATAGATAATTCGTACTGTTCTACTGAGGTCTATCATCTGACAGTCCTGCAGGCTCATCCTCAAATCGAGGCAGTGGAGATATACCGTATAGTGACCGCATATGATTGATTTTATGATGCACCTAACCTTTCTCTAAAGGTACAAGCTTGACAAGAACACCATAATCACTGATCTGTCCAAGGAACGCCCTCAATGGATTCTCTCTGCCTTTGGTCCTGGAAAAGATACACCTCTACAGCTATTCGGCGGCTATCCTCGGGAGCAGAGCTTTGAAGAAATACGTTTGTATCATTATCAACTGGCAACTTCGGGCAATGGACAGCAAGCCATCCAAGATGTCCAGAATCTCTTGAACAACGCCGAGCAGCAGATGCAGACAGCTTTGAACGATGTTGATGGAGCAATTAAGTATATCATAGATGGGGAGAAACAGCATCCCAATCGCATAGATACCTGCGCGGCGAAAGGGGGCGCTATTACGCAGATGCAAAGCACAAGTGGGTTCCAGCAACCTACCTCGACATTTGGCCAGCCCTCTACTTTCGGACACCCTTCGATAATCTCCACGTCCTCTCAGCCGGCGTCTTCTACCTTTGATAGACCGGCGGCTACTTTCGGCCAACCATCTGCGCCTGATTCTGCTTTCGGTCAACCTTCATCTTTAGTGCAGCAACCGTCGACTTTCGGTCAGCCGTCGGGCTTTGGCCAACAATCGCAATTGGGCCGCCCATCAACCAGCTTTGGTCAGCCTACCTCGACCTTCGGGCAACCCTCGTCATCAACTCCGGCCTTTGGTCAGCCTGCTGCGCCATCGGTTTTTGGTCAGAACCAGCAGCAGCCGTCTGCCTTTGATGTACCCTCAGCGCTAGGTACCAATCAGCAAAACTCAGCATTTTCTCAGCCGGCGAATCCTTTCGGTGCACCATCGGCACTTCCCCAACAAGGTGTGTTCGGTCAGCCGTCTTTACCAGCAGCTCCAAATCCTTTCGCGCAAGCACCAGCTGCTCCGAGTAGTTGGGGACAGCCCACATCAACATCTGCACCACCGCCAGGCTCTTCTTTTGGACAGCCTGCTACAGTGCAGCCTAGCCCCTTTAGACAGGCACCAACCAGCCAAAGCGCTGATCCAACCACAAATACCACGTTCGGAAACCCAAACTCCACATCCGCCTCGAGTGGCTCGCAGAACCACGCTCAGCGGAATGCGCAGGGCAAGCTCGTAGCTTGGAAAGGTAAGCCTGTAACCTATGTCAACGATGAGCCGTGCTTCAAGAGGAATGATGGGGCTCTTGAAAAGGTCTGGTTTCCAGATGGACCCCCCCCTTTCAAGAAGGACCCAGGGTTACCAGACGAGGCTTATGATGAGGCTACGGCAGAGACTTATATGTATATGAAAGAGCATGGGGCTTTCAAGGGAGGAATCATGCCCGAGTTGCCCCCCAAAAGGGAATGGGTGCATTGGGATTTTTGAAATTTGAAAAGATTGAAGGTTACGCATATCTGGACCATAGGTATACCAAGGTGTAAGGTTTTTAGTATGTGAGATCTGGCTCAAGGCGTTCAATGCTTTTTGCGAATTGACAAGTCTTTTAGGCAGGCTATCCGTTTTGTTATTTTGCTCTGTGATATCAAAGACCCATTCCCAGTTCGCAATGCAACCTCCATTGATCTCTGCGTAGTTTTGCGACTTGATCGTGTAAGCCTTTAGGCCGCAATTGTAACCTCCACTTCAACCCCAGCCTCGATGTTGATGATGATCTGCTTAACGACCTCGGTCGGCGCATTGAGACTACCTCGTGAAATCGAAGATTAGCCACCACCATGTATAATCTGTCTAACCAGCCAGTCTGTAATCCTCCGGTTCCTCCTGATAATCGGACAAGCACACCCTCTACCCCTGGAAAAAGGAATCCACTCACTCAATCAACCTCTTATGAATCCTCATCTCAAATGTATCCCATGTCTTGCTCCCCTCTCCACACGGCGTCTTCCGCGTTGTAACCTTCAAGGATTTGGTCGGCAAGCGTACGGGTCCCTTCACGCGCAGATCCTTGGATTTGGCGCGCTCGATCAGTTCTTGGCAGACTTTTTCGAGGGACTGGATCTTGCGCGAGGTGAGGGTGATTCGGATCTTGTGGATTTTCTGGGGGGACGTGTTAGTCAGTGGTGGAGGAAGGGGGAGACTCGAACGGAGAGGGGAGATGTACTGGGCCTTCGCCGAAATCCTTCTCTGGCTTCTGGTAGGACATTTTTGAGGGTTGGGTGAGGGTGATTGGGTCAGGTAGCGGATTGTGAATGCCAGTCAAGACCTGAACAGCTGGGTTCGGTAAGGTGATGAAAGGCTTATTGTGAGAGTTGAGTCGGTGGGGGTAAATGGAGGGATGTCATGTTGTGCGTCTGCAAGTCTTGGCACTCGCTTATCGTAATCCCTGTAATTTATACGGTTTAATACGATCTGTTTGCTGCATTCGCCGTCATGACTCAGTGCAGTTGTTGAAATGTGAATTTAATGAAGTTGTTTTGCTCTATTAACTGAGGAAAGCTCCTGGTGCCTATTTCACTGCTCTTCTACAGGAAATTTCGCTTGGCCTCATTTACAGTTTCCTACATCTTCAGCATGGCGTTACCACCCTTCGCGCTCTTTCCACCAGTAAATCTAAGAAAGGAGGTGCTACCAGATGAATGGGAAAATTGCCTGGATTCGTGGATCTTGCTCGCGCACGGAAACCTCCTATTGTCTCCTGAAGCATTCTCTGTGAAAGTTTCAAAAGATCAATCGCTCGTTGGTTTTCTTGTCTCATATGTTAAAGAAACCACTGCTTCATTTCATGAGCGCGCAGAGGCCAGTCCGAGAATGAGGACTTTAAGGCGAGATTGCTTTCTTCTCACCCATAGGATTTTATCCGAAGTGAAGCCTATTCCATCGGCGCTGATAGAATGGACGTATTGGGCAGATCTTAGTACTCTATATGCCAAGAGTACAAATCTGAAGAGCCTTTTTAAGCTTACATGGGATCAAGAAAACCTAGACGACAGCCTTTCTATGCAGAGGAGCAAGACATCTCTCATTCAGCTTCTCGAAGCACACAACCAGATTTCTCATAATCCTCCATCAGAATTGGACGAGACTCTCCGGCGGACAGGAGCATTGCTGAGAATGTGCTATCAGTATGGACAATTCCTGATGCTCGGAACAGACTTGATAGATTCATTGTCTGCAACCTGTCAGAAAGGTTCTGCTGACGTGCAAAAAAAGATGGTAGCCATAACATATCTCAGCACGAACAGTTTGATAGAGCCCAGCCGACCAAAGGTTTCCACGCTACTGGACCAGTTGTACAACCTCACTTCCAACTCAAACTCTGACTCATTACTTGTAGGGCTTTGTTCAAAAACGCCTTTTCTCCAGAAGATGCGTGACCGGCTTTCGGGCCCAGAAGCTGAAAGGGCAAAGCCACTGATGCAGAAACTGAGTATATTCGAGTGTACTAAGAACCGGTCAAGAAGACCAAAAAACCTTATCTCAAGGAAGATCAATAAGGGTAAAGGCAAGGCCCGCGATGAATATGGTGACGGTGCACTGGGCAATATACACGTACACAAAGTGAGCCTAGTGACCCAAATCCAAGATCTCTTTCCGGATCTTGGTTCGGGATTCATAGTCAAGCTACTGGACGTGTATCATGATGACACCGAAAGAGTGACTGCACACCTACTGGAAGATTCTCTACCAGCTCACCTCCGGAACATAGATAGAACGGAGCAGATATCTCATCTTCCAACCACGAACTCCTTAAATACAGTCGCCAACCCCGCTGCTCGTAGCACGCCTCCTCTCCCTCCAGTCCGGCGGAACATTTTCGACAACGATGCCTTCGACCGGCTCGCCATATCACCATCCTCCATACGTCCCGGCCACAAGGACCCCTCCCAAACCGCTGACGCTGTTCTCTCAACCAACTCTTCCCGCCCCTCTAAAGCCGCGATTCTGTCCGCTCTTGCTGCCTTCGACTCTGACGATGATGAACGCGATGACACCTACGACATTGAAGACGTCGGTGGAACCGTTGATAATGCAATGCCAGGCAGTGACGAAGTCGATGCAGATCTTAGCGACAACAACGAAGAAGCGCTGTTTTCTGCTTGGAGAATGTCGCCGGAGGTATTCAACAGAGACGCAAACACGCGGAGAGGGAAAGCTCGCGCAGCACTAAAAAGCGGGACAGCCATGACGGACGAAGCCATCGAAGGCTGGGCTGTAATGATTGGTCGGGATCCACGCAGATTGCGAAGGCTAGAAGCTAAATTTGCGTCGTTCAGTGGCGCTCAGAGAGAGTTGGCGCCAACAGCGTACCGTGGAAGCCCAGGTGGTTCTGCCACGGAAGATTCGGATGGCATAGGAATGGCAGATCGAGGAGGGAGAGGCGGAAGAGGAGGATCCAGAGGAAGAGGAAATGGTAGAGGACGAGGAGACGTTGCCGGCGCCACGGATGACAGGAGCACGCAGGTAGCGAGGCACGGCAAAGATGCACAGAAGGGGAGCAGAGCGAATCATAACCGACGGGATCAGAGGGCGAGGAAGATGGCCAGGGGTGGCTTTGCAGGATGATGCCCGGTTGGTAAAGTAGTAGCGCCAGCATCTTTTATGATGAGAGGATCACTTCAGCATTCTCCATGGAGAATTAGTCTAATATGAACCTCTGAGTTTCAATTTGGTTTTATCCTACGAGTATGCTAAGAATATATATGTAAACTCAGAAGAGGCAGGGTGAGTGAGGAATTGGGCACAATGTCCCCCGAGGCTAGGGTTAGGGCTTGAGTGCTAGCCTGTCGCCAGACCATCCGACCCTTCCATATCCAATAATCTTTTCACTCTTCATCATTCATCGAGGAAAATCCACATTGGTCCACACTCGCTTCCAAAATGGCCACAGGCCACCTGAGTAACGACACGGTATGATCCAGTCCCTACTAATTTCTCACCCATTTCCCAAGCTAATATAACCCCAGTTCTTCACCCAACTCACCTCCCTTCTCTCCTCCCACCAAGCCTCCAACCACGGCTCTGTCTATCTCACCCAAAAACGCCTCTCCCATTCCTCCCCTACTTCCACACCATCCTCCGACCCACTTGCAGATCTCCACCCTACCTCCCCCCTGCCCGTTCTCATCCGCGCCACAAATGGCAAGTCAAAAGAGCATCGGCTGAAGGGTGAAAAGATCAAGTTGTCCACGGTGGTGGAGGCGGATAAGCTGGATGGGTTCTTTGCGAGGTATTCAGAGTGCTTGAAGGGGGGCATGGGGGGTCTGAGGAAGAGAGACCGGAGTGGGAGGAAGCAGAAGGATAAGGCGAAGAAGAGGAAGGGGAAGGAGGGGGCGGGGGAGAAGAAGCGGTAGAGTTTGCCAGTGGCTACGATTCGTGGCGCTCGGGGTTCTAGAAAATCCTGGAACACCTTCGGGTTGCAACACAAGGTAGGTCCGGGTTTCCTCGCGATTCAGGCGGCTCATTGATCAGGTCCTAGGCCAGTATACGAGAATATCTACGATTCTCCATCACAACAAGAAATTTGCATTTGGCTCCTTCCTCTGGCAGATACATCTTCCTTACCGATTCGCCTAGATGTCTACTACAGGAAACACAACCCAACCCGCAAGCCCTCAGGTGTGTGATGGTGGCTTGCCATTTCTGCGAAGATGAACTTCCGCAATTATCCATTGGTCATGTTGTCCGAAGACGTCAGCGCAACAGTACACGGCCTTAGAGGGGCAGTCATCGTCCGTAGGATGGGCTACCGGCATCAACAGCATTTTCGGAGAAATTTCTTCGGCCAACGCTTCATCGCGCCAATCGCTCGGGATATGTACTGGACTGTTTCTTGTTGGTGGTGCTTATGCTTTGGGAATGCGGATCCAGGAAGTAGGAAGAATACCTACTTTAATAGACATGAGACATGCGCCAGAGAGCCCCAAAGGTCGGCATGAATATTGCTAGTCAAGGAGACCAAGATCTAGTACGAATGTTATTTTGACGTTAGATAACACTGTTAGATTGGACGGCTTTTAGAGGTCTCCATATGGCGCAAACTTGGCTGCTCTCCACAAAAGCCAAGTAGAGGTGATATGACAACGGAAACATGATGCTCAGAAGTTTTTTGGGAAGTAATAGAATGTTCTATCCTTGGTTCTGAAAGAAGAAGCTCTGGAAAATATTCCGACTATTTACAAAGATACTGATATGCTGGACAATGTACCCTAACTGCAGCATAGCTGCCAGTTCTACCCTAGGTAAACAGAAGCTTTCGAGCTTGTTACGATAGACACCATCTTCTTGGAGTTTCTACTATGTAGATGAGTTCGTTACGCTTTCTTCAGTTCGATATCTGAGCCGAAAACCTCGCGTTAGTCATCCAAATTCGAGTTCGAAGGGAGGGATGATTTACTTGGATCTTTCAAGATTGCCCCATGCTCTGCAGGCATCAGCGCACCCTTTGGCGGCTGGTTCTTAGACTTAAAGTCATCGCATATGTCTTCCATCTTGACCCATTCGACCCCTTCTTTGGTATTGAGATACTCGATTAATCTGGATTTAGAAACGAAGATCAGCACCTTCGATGTCCTTCCTACCTGTATCTTTATATCCGATATAAGAGAAGAATATGACTAACCTCTCAAGCATGAAGATTACATGCGGATGCCCGCTCACATCCGGATGAATAGTCACCGGAAAGCAGAAGTCATCATACTCCCGGTAGAAATAATCAAAATGATCTCTCCACAATTCCTCGACATCCCTTGGGTTCACCCATCCATGACTGTTGGGCGCTTTCTTGATGAACATCATGGGTGGCAGATCGTCAAGGTACCAGTTGGCTGGGATCTCAACAAGACCGGTATGAGGGCCGGCAACTAGGGGCTTCATCCAATGAGAGGGATGTTTGCTATAGTCGATGGGCGTCCAGGAGTCGCCGGTGCGAAGCCAGTATGGGATGCAGTCGTGGTGGGAAAAGCTATGGTCTTTGAGGTAGGAGTTAGTCATGCTGTTACTCAGGCAGAAGCATGGAGAAATCTAGGACTGGCTGACCATATTCCACGCCGTACTTGAGCATCAATTCCGCACCTTCTTGCGAGGCTTCCCACCAAGGTGCTACTGAACCACGAGGTGGCTTGCCGCAGAAATCCGTGAGTTGCTTGTATGTCTTGTCGAGGATCGCATGCTGTTGTTCTAAATTCATCTTCACAGGGTTTTCGTGCGAGTAGCCGTGGAGTCCTCTAGAATCGCTGGCATTAGCAAATGGTCCTCATCTGGAGACGCCCGTAGAAAGGGTTCTTTACATCTCATGGCCCGCATCCCTTATCATAGCACATTCTTCCGGGAATGTTTCGAGCGAGTGCCCCGGAATGAACCATGTAGTCTTGATGTTGTATTTATCGAATAGCTTCAGTAGCCTGCGTACTCCAATGGTACCGGCGAAGAGGCCTGGCCTTCAATTGAGTAAGAAACTCCTATTATCCGCCATAGGCTTTCACAGACCTCTCGAGATGTCACTTGTAGAGTCCTCCCCACCATACGAGCCGAGCCAGCCTGCAACGGCATCGATATCGACGGATATGCAACAGAGAGCGCCTGGAGGTTGTCAGTCACTGTTTGCGGCTTGCATGACCGGAAGGCTTACGTTTTTTGCCCATTTTCGCAGAAGGAAGTGGTATGCTGGGACGATTGAAGCAAAAGCTGGGTGAGGAGACTCCATCGCGGACGAGGGGGGGTGGTTATCAACCAGTGACGAATGGTGGGGTAAGATAGAGTAGATAATGAGCTCTGGGCCCAACCTGGAGGCTAAGAGGGAACTTGTTAACCACTACGCGAGGCCGGCCCCCGTATCGCTAAATCTACAGTAGCGTGAGTAGGTACATACACCGTACTCCCTTCTCCTACTTCCATTACCTTGGTCACTCAGTATATTCACCAAGCCAATATCTGATATGACAATGGCACCTAGGATGAGCATTGGAGCGATCAGGACTATACCAAAGCAGACAATATGGACTGAATTGAACATCACGCAATATGATATCGTACAAACAACTGCTTCGGAAGTACAACAAAGTCTCAAGGCATACAAACAGATTGACGATTCTTGAAACCTCTGGCCTCAGCTTTTTAAACCACAAGATCCTTTCTTTGTTCTCGGCCGCTTTTAAATAGAATATGGAATTCCTTAGACCAATGCGGAATGCCGCTGCCGGCTTCTCTGTTTTCCCTCTTGTGCATATAATCGAACTCGGTATTACATCTTTCATACGCGCAAACATCTCTTAACATTACGTGATGGCAGGTCTATCATGCACGGATCCGTCTACTTCGCAATTTGGCGCGCAGTAATTCGGAAGATGGACAAGGGAGCTGATGACAGAAAGTAAGGACATAGTGGTAGTGTATGGTAACACGTAGGGCGGGTCTAAAGAACCTCGCAGAGCGATTTCCAAATACCTTTACTACCCATCGCGAGTGAAGTCATCAAATCTGCTTCAGCAAGAAGTAGCACTGCCAAAGGCTTCGAAAGTGTCCATGGTAATCACGTTGGACCAAATTTGGAGGGTAGCGTACAACTGAGCCAAAATGCTTAGGGTCCAGTATCACGACGCGTAAGAGTACATGCTGTAAGTCGACTAGATCCGGAGCTTAGCAGCGTTCATTGCTGACCAGCTCCATAGGCATACCGTTCGTCAGGAAGCAAGTAAAGCCAAAGGCAAGAGCAAAATGGAACAACAGACCGAAAGCAGCGAGACTGACCAGATCGTGGTCAACGAAGCCGGCAAAGATAAACAACAAAGTGAAGATCATAGGTTCGTCCAAAACGGCGAAGCAGGTAGACCAGAGGATAGGAATAGAAGCGGAAACCCTACCGAGGGTGCCGGGACTGGCGAGGTAAAGGACGAACCAAAGTCAGACGATCATGAGCTTCCGCCTCAGCACCAACACCATCGAAACAGCGACGCTAAGAATTTTGACAAGCGTTTTCCTCCCGTAATAGTACGTCGACTACGGACGTGGGCTGAACCTCTTGATAGCAACCACTTGAATGCTGCGGAAAGGGGTAATATGTCGAATAGTCCTGGTCCTAGGAAGAGAGTGAGAGATGTAGCAATCTTGACCTAATACGACGGCGAGGAGTGTAGTAATATTAGTTCAATCTAATAGGAGCAATAAGTAATGGACGGAATTAACGCAGGTTCACTGTGTTGTACATTAGTTCCGTCTCCCATTCTTGGCTTCAGCAATTTGCTTCATACTGACATCATGACAACCTCTGCTGACATGCTCATGACAGTTATGGGGATACGGAAATGGAATTTAACGGAGTTAAGATGCCAATTCTACTCACGCGTCTAGTCCGCAGGCCGGTGTGGTTCATTTGTCTGCACCGCGAATAGTTAACAAGTCGAGAAGTGGGGTATGATAATGCGAATTCATAATCATATTCTAAAGAAAGGTGTATATACGTACTGTTTCCGAACCTGAGCTACTACTATCTCAGAAGTACTGACTCTCTGACCCGCAGAAGAGCTGGCCCACGAATCGACTAGATCGTGTGGTGCCGTATATACAACCGATCTAGAAAACAACCATTAGCTCAGCAACCAACGGAGGAGTCTATACGCAGGATCTCAGAAGTAATAGTTGCCATCGTTGCCCATTACCCGAGCTTTTTTATACGTCTCCCACTCTTTGCGCCGCACATAGTTGGCTCTTTCGACATTCTCCTGTCTCCGCTGCGAAGCCGAGCTCTCATCAGAGCGCTGCCGTCGTCTAGCATCGATTTCTTTTGTGCTGCGGTAGGCTTTAGCGCTGTCGTACCCTCTAGTATGATAATAGTCATAATCCGGCGTCGGGGTAAACATACCGCAACCCATAGTGATAGATTGTTTTAGGATGGCTCTGTGCTGGAAGGGTGGTTGATGGTTGCAATTGGTGGTTGGACAGAATTGGTACGTTCTCTCGAAGATTTATATATGTGGTGTGTATATAGTTGGTACATTTGATTTGGGAGGGAAAAAGAATTAGTCAGAGAGATGAGTTCTGGATATTATAGGGACGCAGGATTCCTATCATGGCTAACGTTTTCTTTCTCGATGATGGATGCTTTAGAATGACAATCGCTTTGTTGGGGTTGCGGCTACTGACAACAGTCGTTGTGCAGAAGTGGCTTTGTGGTGGCCCCGAATACTGACAATCACCATTGTGCAGAATTAAGTCACCATGACCTTGTTGGGTGCGCTACTGACAATGGGCATTATGTAGGACTATCTCAGGGGCCAGACAGTCTTTGTGTCCCTTTCAATCAGCCACAAGATATGCTTTTCATGACAGTGCGAGTAAGTGTTGTGAAACCGGAACAAAGTTTTAGAACAACCGCATTAAGAAAGTGAAGCAAGCCAGAAAGGAGAGATTCTATACAGAAGCAAGACTACACTGAAAAGGCACCACTTGATTGATTTAAGAATCTGTGTTCACTAATTCTTGATTTAACCTACCTATATTAAGATTCCCAAAGACCTGATCACTTGCCGCTTAAGACGCTCGATCTGCTTCTCAACGACATATCAGCTTTCACAAGAAGCTCTGGCGGTTGGAGAATACACCACGTCGTAACGGATATTACCTCAGCACATCATGATGGCGCCCACTCGCCCCGAAGCACCTAACAGTACACCGAACGCCTCTTCTGGCATGGCGGAAAATGCAACCACAAGGTGGAGACCTGTCCTAAGACTTTATATCCCTCGCGATATCTCATCAGAGCCAGCTTCCACCCCAGACTCTTCCTGGCTTACAGACCCACATACTTACCTGGGGGCTTCCCCAGGTGGCAACGGTTTGTGGTTTCCGCCACTTGCTCCTTACACTACTCGCATAGCCAGTCGACCTACAGCTCCTGCAAATTCGGCGCGACACGTTTCTCGCAAGACGGCAAAGAAATCTGTAGATACACCACCTCATCCTGGCCGTGGCGTATTGCCAGAGAAGATCTTACCTTCCCAAACAGGCACAATCGACAAGCCTACAATTATCTCAAATGATTCGTCTCAACTAAACCGGGTCGCGATTCGGCTCCGAGAAGACGTGATAAAAACAGCTCCACTTAGGCCTCAGCCGGAGCCTCGCTGCACCGCATCAGATTGTCCCATATTCAGCATTCACAGTCAAGGAACGTATCTATGGCAGGACGAGCCACCATCAAAAGGTCTCATCAATGACGTTTTCAAACCGAGCAACCCACCTCCATGCGTGCTGGCAGCATACGAGCTTTCTCAAAACCCAGTTTCCAGTGACGACTTTGATGAGCAAGCCAAGATTTGGAAAGGATTTTACAAGCATCATACGAGACCTGTCTAGCCAAATGGTTTACTAGACATACATTGCGAACTTGATGCAAACATCCGACGTGCCCACTGCGGACAGATCACGGAGAAGGTGCTAAATTCCATGAACTCGGACAGCACCATATTGTTTATCCTGACTTTCGAATTCTCTAACCCACCGCCAGAAACTCAGGCAGCGCTGAAAAATCTGATCCGCGCTTGAGAGACAAAAGCATAGTGAAGAAACAGAAGAGGAGCGAAAGTGGGATCGCGAAGTACTCGAGTCCTTTTTCCGTCATCATGCACCTTTCGACGACGCAAAGCCGTCAAAGTACCAGGAGCGTTTCAAACTCAAGAGTTCATCGGGTGGGAGGATGAATAAGGTGGGGGTGAGCAAACTTATCTTGAGATAGAACCTTGACATCGACATGTGTCAATCACCATCTTTTCCTCTGTATCACTCTCGTATTAGTAAAAGCTTTCGGATTTGATTAATTAGTGTTTTCCATTACTGTTCGCCCCAAGAATAAAAGGGTTTACCGATCCTCCCTATCGTGTATCCCGAGTGACCACATTCAGATTTTTCTGGTTACATCACGACGTAACATGAGAGTAATGTAGTCTAAGTCCGTCAAACTTATTCAATACGGTAGGAGCATCAAGCCAAGCAACCACAGAGGAGAGAACCTTCCGGTAATCCAAAGCAATGATCGCTGTCATGGTCCAACCCTAGAGTACATCATGCGTGTCATGGGAACTTCAAACAATTGTCTTGTTGAGAATAATCAAATTAGAGACAAATGTATTGACATAGATAGGCTGAAATATATAAAGAGACGAATCTGCCAACTTCTGGAAACATCATAAACATCTGGAAACTCAAATATAAACCAAGCGAAGACGGCAAAGCTTTCAAAAGCAACTTCAACGACATTTACCCCGAAAAGTTCGCAATCAAACAAAAATGGGCGTAGAGGGTTTCCTGGGTCTCAACGACCGTGCAAAGCAACCCTCTAGGAACGCTATCGAGAGGCGTCCGTCTACCGACACTATCGCGAGCCGTGTCTCTGCAATCTACAATTCGAGGCTCTCCGCTAAAAACAGTGGTTCAGGCCCACTCCCAGTCTGGCTTCGAGGCGATGAAATGGACACTGCACAGCTCAGGCCTCAACCAGAGCCTCGATGTATAAACAAAAATTGCCCTATCAAGACACCCCATGGTCAGGGATACCTTCACAACCAGGGACCACTACCCGTTGGAAGGGCTGTGAACGAGATTGCATATCCACCAGAGGTGATAGCAGAACTTGACAAGATGATGGACAACCCAGAAGCGGAATCGCCCATGTTCGATGCCTTCAACCAGGAACATGTTGACCCGATCTTGAAGAATGGCCATCTCTCCCACGTCAAGCGCGAGCAATGTCTCTCCAAAACCTGCGGGGTGGATGTCCCGCACGGGCAGGGCATGTACTTTCACGACCGTCGCAAGAATTGCCGCAGAAGCGACACCTTTGAATTCTGCAATCCGCCACCCGAGATTTGGGACGCTAATGACAGGATTGAAGGGGGTTCAGGCACGGAGGAGGAGCTCAATGGGGATCGCGATCTCGTAGGGTCCTTCGTCGCTCATCACGGCGACAAGGTTTCTAGGACGGACCCGAGCGAGTACATGCTCGGGTTCAATGACGACTTGGTTGACGAATAGGGGTCGAGACATTCTTTACTAGGAGATTCCCCTCGCTTCTTTCCTGATTTTATTTGGATAGCCTGCGTATCTGAATAGATAGGAGGCAAGTATACAGCTTGCTCTAATCAATGAACAACTCACAGCAACTCCCTCATATTTCTACATTTGCAGTGACTGTGCTCTATGAAAAAGGCTGTGGTGCAGATTTTAATCTCGACGTCGAAGACCAAACAATAAAGCATAAGAGAAGCAGTAACCTATAGTGGCGTACAAAATCTGTCATGCCAAAAACGTACCCTGTAAAAGCTAGCACAAGGAAGTATGTGTGCAGAGAACTCCAAGCGAACGACAGATAGAGATCCCAAACAGAATAAAGAATTGCTCAAAGACAAGCGATGTCAATCCTTTATCATTATTGAAGATGAACTCTTTGTCTACAACCTTGTTGTATTCCCATTACCTTTACACAGCATTGAAGCTTTATGCCTTTGTGTATGCCTACAGGCACAACCGTATTGTTGCTTTGTTCTCGTTGTGTCCTACCATCGATATAGAATCGCCGAATACTTGATCCAAAGTACTACCTTGCGCGTAGTATAGTACCATACAATTTACAGAGCAAGAAAACCGGATTTTCTTGACCATTTTGCATCTTTCTCTTGGTGGAAAATCAACGAAACCACCAACGAGAGAGTTCCATTGCCAAAGATTTACATACCTCGATTATGGCACCAGTAACGAGGCAAGAAGCGCGCCGACGAAGGGCTGCGGACCCAGCATGGCAAGCAGCTTTTCATGAACCAAAGAGTCCGAAAACCTTGAAGCCCTCGAAGGGTTCGAAGGTCTTAGAAGGCTCGAAGACCTTGAGAGTATCTAAAGTCTCTAGTGCTCCAAGGACATCGAAGGTACAAAGACCGCCGAAGAATATGACGTCGATTTGTAACAGGCTTTTATCACTCTCTGCACCCACGCCTCCTCCTACAGATGCTACGTCGTCCATAGAAAAGGTATCGGAATCTTCACCCGCGCCACCACCAGGACAGGCTACGTCGTCTAAAATAGAGTTGTCGAACCCTTCGCCCGCGCCTCCGCCGAGACAGGCTGCGCTGTCCTACACTGAGATCAGATCATCGTGGCTGGACGAGTATGACCATCCTGACTGGTCGCATTTCACAGCCACAGATTGGAATGCGCCAAGCAGAGTCGTGAGAAGGAGTTTAAGTCCACAGTGGAGCCCAAAATCATCGTTACCGGATTCCCAACCTACACTATCCGGAAACCCCTCCCTACCACTTGTCAATACGGACCCAGCTAACCTGGAGCTAGACACTGTAGACTCCTCACGATCCTACAAGAAATCTAGCAAGATCTTCAAGCCCAAGGACAGCCCACGGCAATCACAAACATCCTCGAGTCACAGCTCCCCTCAGTTCAAATCCATAAAGAAGTTGAACATCAAAGTCGTCTCGCCCAATTCTGAACGTCCTCCGTGCACCTCGCCATCTTGTCCAGTTCATCCGACCCCTCACAAACAGGGCACATACCTCCACGGTGGAGCATCTCCTAAGAATCATTTTACGTTTGCTTGGAGTAACCCGCCCCCTGAAGTCTGGGCTGCTCATCAGAAGAACAGACATGATGAGGCAACCGAACAAGAATTAGCGCTGATCGCTAGCTTTAGGGCATACCATGATCAACGCGCGGTTGTGGGCGGTATAACCACGTCGGGAATCTGTCAGAACGAGCCGGTTAAGGTTCGAGAATGCTCTTTTTCTTTTTGAAGATCCTCATGGACACCATATATCGAGCACCCAACGCTGTCCGTCCATGACTGAATTGGACATGATGTACCACCCAGTTGTAATCATCACCTCGGACTGCTCCTCCGCCAACGGCACGAGGTACTGTGTTTGCAAAGTCGTAGTTGAATCTTAATTCCTGTCTCACCACGGACTAAGAACATGATAGTGCAATTTCTAGTGATTTCCAGCTTGTTAAATAGAGAATCTTGTCCAAACTTCGGTATTTCCCTGATTCCCTATTCTCAAGAGTCTGATTCAGCCAATGTCCTTGTGATTCAAGTGTCAAGGAGAGGAGACCTTCTCCGCCTGTACTGTGTTCCTCATCCTTATGCTCTTCCATAATCAGAGCGCCATGTGTGATAAATGATGAAAGCAAGCTGTTTAGTCAATATTTGAGCTTATTTGAAAGGTCCCAAGATTGTTAAAGAAGAGAGGATGATGGACTGAGTGGGCTCTTCCGTTAACCGTTGATCTGATCTAAAAGTAAGAGGGAAGTCCTACTTGTGATGATCGATATCAGACTTTGACATTGGCCATGTGCAAATATCAACGTCGTAGAACTTAAAAGTCGTTGTTACAACTGGAGTGACCATCAGCCCTACGCAAGGGCTTAGAGTGACAAGAAGCATGCTTCGAGGCTACTTCAGATATCAAAGCATTGCAAGGACTGAGAATTGAACCGCGCATGCTCTTCTTAGGTTAAACCAGGCTTCCAAAACCTGATCAAACACAGTTCTGACGTCTGCATTTTGTACGACACAACGGAGGAGGAAGAGCGAATAACCTCGTTTCATAACTGCAAATAGTACGTTGTATTGCCAGATAACTATTTCTCACCTTCAAATCAAGGCATTCAGATATGTCCCTTTGGAGCGCCTCACGCCGAGGGCCAGTCTTATAACTAACCCAACCAGAAATCACTGACATCTCTTTCCATCGCTGTCTTGAATCCAATCATTCTTGAACTGCGCCGCTGCTGCCTGCTCCACGATCGAAAGATGCTACGACAATCGGATATGGGTATCCCTACCCTGCCCGTTCTTCAATACATCAGGTACCACCTTGGGGACCATTTTTACTGTTCATAGAACATCACTAGCGGAAACACATGCAGCCATCGAGGCTGTGGGTCGAGAGCTTTCAACTCGAGATGGGAAAGAATCGATGATCATACATATATGTCAATGATATCGTATTTAAGGACCCCGTATCCGAAAGATGGTATCGCTTGAGAGCATCAGGAGGTAGTGGGTCGAACTGTTTCCGTTGGAGACTAAAGTAAGGTAGTTAGTACCACGCGGTCGGCAAAAGATTACTCCTAGGGACAGGACAAGTCCTGTCCAACAGCGTGCTATTCAAATGTGGTGAGTGGGGTCGCGAGGCTGAACGCAACACCTCGAGCTATTACAGACTTCGGAGTCTTTCTGCAATGTCAACGGTTTGATTAGCTGTCTTTCGTCAAGACGGCTCTAAATTCTCATCTCCAAGATCGTTTCAGACTCCGGACATTGAAACCATCGATCACCATGGCTCAGGAGAGCGCTTCCTTGCCCAGTGAAGAGGCTACTATTCTAAGTCAACGAAAGGTGTGTCCAGCAGCCATTCTTATCAGTCTCTAACGATCTGTAGAGGAAAGCAGATGAAGGACTCATGTCCGGACGTTCAGAGGCGTACATCAAATCCTACAAGCAAGTTTGGGACAAGACACTACGAGTGACAAAGATCCCCAAAGGATATGATAAGCAACGACTGCGACATGTGATCGCTAACAAACTCGACCTTCAAGTCGGAAACGAGGTCAAAATTCACTCGTTGGCATTTGATGCAGTAGATGAACAGGAACTGCAGTATAAAGTTGCGACGATTTCACTTAATTTTCGACCAGCGCTTTTACCCGAAACTTTGAAAGCCAAAACTTTGAAAGATTGGGATATTGATCTACCGAATGATGATAACGACGAGCACGGATGCCAGCAAATACATATTGATGAGCATTTCAATGTTTTCACTCCGTTATCGCCGGCAGAAGCGCAGGTGACACACACTATAGAGTACGGACATCGTGAACTCCAAGAATAATTTTTACTGAGATTTCCAGTTGCATTGCAATACATGGCTGGGGAGGCCATGCTTTCGGCTCATTTCGAGACCCCCAAAGCTCCTACATGTGGCTGAGGGATTCTTTGCCCAAACATTCTAGTCAACTGCGCCTCTGGATCTACGGTTACGAGTCGAACCTACTAGACAAAGATGACATTGGGGATATTTACGAAGCTGCAGAGGATTTCAGACAGCATCTGCGCATTCTACGCCAGAAAACAAAGGTTGGCATCTCGCTAATGTATATATTGAATCTGCTAACGAATCCTTTTTAACAAAGGCAAATCAAGCACCAATGCCAATCATATTCCTTGTACATAGCCTTGGGGGCTTGATATTCAAGGAGGTGCGTCTGTCTTGAGATAGTATACTCTGCTTCTACTAACTACGTCTCAAAAGGCTATGATAAGCATGAAAGATAGCAATGACCCAAACGATAGGCTAAACTTTCGATCTACTTATGGAGCACTGTTCTTTGGCGTACCAAGTCAAGGCATGGATGTCGACGCGCTTGCAGCTATGATTGGAGACTTACCCCAGCGCTTTACATTAAATCTGCTGGATCAACAGCTCGGTCATCGACTAAGATCTCGACACCATGATGAATTCTGTAAGGCGTTTGATTACACTGATTCCAAGATTACTTACTTCTATGAAAAAAAAAGGTCGCCAACAGTACGTCAGGTAAGTGGTTCAATTTACAATTAAGTTGAAAGTATAATGCCAACGCTTCCGAAGGACAGCGAATCAAATTGGTCTCGCTGCGGCCCTCATGTATTGCTCGTTAGCTTTGACTCAGCAACTCGTGGAAGACCTTGGGAAACAACTAATGAATATAAAATCTCTTTAAAAGGAGATCATTCTACGATGGTTAAATTCTCAGAGAATGACCGTAGCGATTATTCTAAAGTGTGCAATGTTCTAAAAAGCTATGTAAACTCTGCAGTTCCGACAATCAGATCTCGAATGAACAAGGAGAAAAATCAACGTTTGTGATCCTTTCTACTAACACGCTTTGATAGGAAAGCATGAAGTAACTAATACAGCACTAGTCATAATCAGATCTAAGACGTCGAATGAAATGACACGAGAAGAAAAAGGTGTGACTACTTATCAGTTAACTTGTACTTTTTCTGACTCTTTTCAAAGATTGTCAGCAATCTCTCTTCTTTGAGGATATGAACCGGCGTATGAACGACATATCTGATCCAGTGGACAAGACTTGCGAGTGGCTCTCCAAACTTCCAAAGTATTTGGAATGGTTCAATCGACAGCATGGGTTGCTTTGGATAAAAGGAAAGCCAGGAGCTGGAAAGTCGACACTAGTAAGACATGTGCTTGCGACCGATGAACGAACAAGACATGCGATAGTGTTCGCTTCTTTTTTCTTCCATGCCCGCGGCTCTGTGCTTCAGAAGAGCCCCCTCGGTTTGTTTCGGTCTTTGCTGCACCAAATTCTACAGCAGGTTCCTGAACTGCTTTTAAGATTCAGCTCGATCTTCCAAAAAGAGTGTGAAACACAGGGAAAGATAGGAGAAAAGTGGCATTGGCATGAAAGAGATTTAGAAGACTTCTTCAAAATTCATGTCGCAGGTGCAGCGAAGACTTACAAAATGCGAATATATGTTGATGCGCTCGACGAATGTGGAAAAGCAGCAGCCAGCAACCTAGTTGGATTTTTTACGCGCCTTATGAACAAGGTTGCTTTCACTAATGCTTCTCTCAGTATATGTTTCTCTTGCCGACACTATCCTGACGTAGCCTTGGGAAACGGGCTTGAAGTCTGTATCGAGGACGAAAACCATGATGATATAGAATTGTATATTCAGAATACCATCGAGAACGCTGTTCACGATAAGGAAACGGCAGAAGTGATTCGAGATGAGGTTGTTCGAAAATCTTCTGGAAATTTTCAATGGACCGTACTTGTTCTTCCTAAAGTCGTCGACCTCTACAGAAACGGCTATCCTCTGAAGATTATTAAGAGTCGCATACAAGCTATACCATCAGAACTGGAAGAGCTGTATCAAGAGCTGCTTAAAGGAATTCCTGATGAAGATTTGCCTCACTCACTGCGCTTAATGCAATGGATATGTTTCGCATTACGGCCACTTTCTTTAGAAGAGCTGCGCTTCGCAACTATCGTCGATGCGAACACGCCATACCAAAGCATTAGCGACTGCCAAAACGCAGAAGAATGCGGTTATGCGAAGACCGATGAGCAGATGAAGAAAAGAATTCGACATCTCTCCAGAGGTCTTGCTGAAGCCAAGCAACATGAGAATATATGGATTGCGCAATTTATCCATCAATCCGTCAAGGATTATCTTATTCAAAGCGGACTACAGATTTTGGACAAGCATTCATCGGGAAACGCGGCTGGTCGTGCACACTTTCAACTATCAAGATCTTGCATCAGATATATAGCCATGAAGGAAATAAGTAATCAGACTCGTCCATATGGTCAGAATCTCGAACTTGACTTTCCCTTTTTGCAGTACGCTATCACGTCTTGGGCTTTGCATGCAAAAGAGGTAGAAAAGAGTAACTTCAAGTCTCAAGAAGATCTTCTTGTTTTCTTCTATCCGCCGGCAAGTGAATTGTTGCAACTTTGGATTCATATATTCCAAGATATTCATGAAAACTCATTAGAGTGCCCCTTCTCGAACACAACGCTCTTACATGTTGCCTCGAAATATTGTCTTTCTAGTGTTGTGAGCGCTATTCTTAATTTAGATAACGTCGAGGCGGATTCGAAAGATAGATACGATCGAACGTCACTATCTTGGGCGGCCGCATTTGGGGACAAGACAATAGTAAAGCTGCTGATCGAGCGAGACGATGTTGAGATAAATTCGAAGGATTATAGCGGCCGAACACCACTATCTTGGACGGCCGGAAATGGGCATGAGACGATAGTAAAGCTGCTGATCGAGCGAGACGATGTTGAGATAAATTCGAAGGATGATTACTACCGTCGAACGCCGCTACATCGGACGGTCGAAAAGGGACACGAGACGATAGTAAAGCTGCTGATCGAGCGAGACGATGTTGAGACGGATTCGAAGGATTGTGACGGCCTGACACCTCTATCTATTGCGGCTGAACGTGGACATGAGACGATAGTGAAGCTGTTGATCGAGCGAGACGATGTTGAGACGGATTCGAAAGATAGATACGGTCAGACGCCTCTATCTCTTGCGGCTGGAAATGGGCACGAGACGATAGTAAAGCTGCTGATCGAGCGAGATGATGTTGAAATAAACTCGAGGGATCATAGCGGCCGGACGGCGCTATCTCAAGCGGCTGAACGTGGGCACGAGACGATAGTAAAGCTGTTGATCGAGCGAGACGACGTTGAGGCGGATTTGAAAGATGCTGACGGCCGGACGTCTCTATCTTTGGCGGCCAGAAAGGGACACGAGGCGATAGTAAAGCTGTTAATCGAGCGAGATGATGTTGAGACGGATTCGAAAGATCGATACGGTCAAACGTCGCTATTTCAAGCGGCTCAATGTGAGCATGAGACGATAGTAAAGCTGTTGATTGAGCGAGACGATGTTGAAACGGATTCGAAAGATAGACACGCTCGAACGCCTTTATCTTTTGCGGCCGAACGTGGGCACGAGACGATAGTAAAGCTGTTGATCGAGCAAGATGTTGATATGAATTCGAAAAATGATAACGGCCGGACGCCGTTATCTTTGACGGCTGAATATGGACACGAGACGATAGTAAAGCTGCTGATCGAGCGAGATGATGTTGAGGTAAATTCGAAGGATTATAGCGGCCGAACGTCACTATCTTGGGCGGCCGCATTGGGGCACGAGAAGATAGTAAAGCTGCTGATCGAGCGAGACGATGTTGAGGTAAATTCGAAGGATTATAGCGGCCGAACGCCACCATCTTGGGCGGCTGCATTGGGGCACGAGAAGATAGTAAAGCTGCTGATCGAGCGAGACGATGTTGAGATAAATTCGAAGGATTATAGCGGCCGAACACCACTATCTTGGACGGCCGGAAATGGGCATGAGACGATAGTAAAGCTGCTGATCGAGCGAGACGATGTTGAGATAAATTCGAAGGATTATGACGGCCGAACACCACTATTTTGGGCGGTCGCACACAGGCACGAGACGATAGTAAAGATGCTGATCGAGCGAGACGATGTTGAGATAAATTCGGTGGATTTCAACGGCTGGAACTCCCCATATCCCCCACTCCCCGAACCCACCATATACCCCCTCAGCTTCGGCGGCAACGGCGCACCTACACCACCCGCCGCAACCGACGTACTGTACCAACCGATACCGGCGCCGGGGTCACAGCCGCAGCACCAGGCGCAGCATTAGGATCCGCGACTTCATTGAGAAGGGCTGGGGCGGCGGTGTTGGTTGGGGGGATGGCGGTACTTGAGAGGAGTTCATCGGTACCTTGGAGAAGGGATTGAACTGTGAAGGTTGGGGCGGCGGGAGGGTTAGTCATGCCAGGGATGCCGAAGGCGAGGCATTATTCGGTGAAGAGGGGTTGTTGGTTGATGGCCCAGAGTTTCTCGGTCAGGAGAGGGTTTTTGGTGCCGCCTGAGGGGGTATCTTCAGTGACGTGGAGCTGAATATCCCATTGGCCGGTGATGGAGGCGCCAGTTGTAGGGGCTCCGGGGGTGGTGTCGCAGAAGCCGGATGCGTTGTAGCCGGCAGCTTTGGTGATGGAGACCAATGGTAGCTTTACCACAAGAACAACATCGTAATGTTCAATCTGGGTGATGTCGACGCCAAAGTTTAGTTTTGGTTGTGAGAATGCGGCCACAACGACATCGGCGGTAAGACTGGTGAGGTTGAAGATTAGTTGGAGGTTGATTGGCGCGTTGAAGCCATTTGCTACACTGTTGCTTGAAGTGACCGCGTCGATCGCCACGCCTGTGCTGTTTGGAAGAGACCCCAAGACCCCGTAGTTGGACGAAGCAATGCCCTTGAAGGTTGTGCTGAAGCCAACTTCGTAAGCTACAATTGGCGCCGAGGCTGAAGATTCCGCCGACGGGGATGCCGGCTCCTGGAGTGGCTACCTGGAAGAGCTCCTTGGTGTAAGAGAGCGAGTCGATCTTTTCGGGAGCAGTAAGAGTTGTGTCGAGTTCCAGGATGGCAGCGATGTTGTCCGGAGTGGCCGCTAGGGAAAGTTGCTTCAACGATCATTGGACCTGGTACTCGTCAGCTTGGGAACGAGTTATCGTTAAGATTGTGTCTGGTCACTCACTATAATGAAACCGATGACTTGGAAAGATTCAGTGATATAGTAGCTGATACATACAGTCTTACTTTTCGATGCCTTGATTTGCGTCAAGTCCTCCTCCATATCTTTCATCTTTTCCGCACGTAGGTTCTCATCGTCTGAGTGCTCTGCGACGGCTGTAATCGTGGGCCGAGCATTCTTCTTCTCGTTCATCTCTGCGGATACAGGATGCCCACTCCGCAAAGAAAGGCTTCATCACGACCGATGGTCCGATTTGGGAACATTCGAGAGCGCTTCTCAAACCGTCGTTTCATAAAGGCAATATTTCTGATCTGACAGCTTTCGAGTCTTCCGTGAACCAATTTTTGAGTGGCATTCCGACAGACGGCTCGACGATTGACCTGCAGTCTCGTCTATCTTTGCTGGTAAAGTTCGCCTAAAGTCTGGTTACACAGTCGCTGCTTGATGCTTATTTGTTGTTAGTTGGTCGATACGTCGACTAGGTTTTTACTAGGTCAATCTCTTGCAGCACTTGGCGGTGACGAACCAGCAGACGCTTCAGTGAACGGCAAAGCGTTCTTAAAAGCTTTCCAGCTTTCTCTCCGTAGCTGTGGCATGCGACTCTACCTGGGTCCTTTCAGATTCATGACCCCGAAGTCTGCGAGCGTCGTGCACTGGAACGTCGTACACAAATTCATTGACTATTACGTAGACCGAGCTCTTGAAGACAAAAAGAATAAGGTTTCACCCGCAATGAATCTGGACGGCAAGCGGACTTCAAGTCATCATCATCAGAGTCTTCTGAATGGACTTGCAGAACACACCAGTGATCGAATCGAGATTCGTAACCAAATCATACAAGGAATGATGGCTGCACAGGACACGACTGCAGTTCTAATCAGTAACACTTTCTTTGTGCTGTCACGTAGTCCGGCAATATGAAAGCGCCTGCGGGACGAAACAGCTTCTGTAGACTCTCAGTCACTGACGCTCGAGGATACGAAGAATTTTAGGCTGCTGCGGAATGTTCTGTACGAATGTGAGTGTCTACACCGCGATGATCTGAGAACATAGATAGATTAACCTGCTTTATGCTTCACTGCAACAGCTCTTCGATTATACCCCGTCTTTCCACTACTAGCTCGCATCGCCCTCACGGATACTATCCTGCCAACGAACGGTGGCATCAAAGGAGACCGGCCTCTTTTCGCGGGCGCGGGAACCAAGACTTTGTCAGATTTCTATGCTCTACATCGAGACGAAGCAGTATATGGCCCAGATGTTGAGAGATTTGACCCGGATAGATGGGAATCGATCAAACCAGGTCCTTTCCAGTACATGGCATTTGGCGGAGGCATGCGGGCTTGCCTTGGTCAACAGAAAGCCCTTGCAGAAGCTTCATGTACACTCATTAGGGTTACGCAGGCCTTTAAAGGCATAGAGAGTCGTGACGATAGAGACTGGGCTGGAGATCAGAAGCTAGTGGCAAAAAACATCAACGGATGCAAGGTAACATTGATACCAGTATAAAACAATAGAGATATCTGGCGTGTTGGAAAAATCTTAATGTAAAGTAGCCTACCTACCTTCCCGGGTCACCGCCATCATAGTGTATGCGTACCTGTCCTCCTGACTCTTAAATGATCCACCATCTCTTTCCCAGCAACCACACTTATAACCTACAACTCTACTCCAAAGACTTTTCAAAGTACAACAGATTTTCTTCAGTCGAAGCAAAGTGCAACAACCAACGCACGCTCCCGATACCGCTGTGAATACTACATACACTTCAACGCAGTAACTCTTCTTCTTCGTCGTTCTCATCTTTCATTTACAATATCCCTCTACTCATCCGTCTGTCTACAACTGTTCAGTCTTTGATCACTCTTGAACACATCAATATTCTCACCCATCACCCATGTTCAAAAACTAAATTGGTGAAAAGTTGACGGCGCGAAACAAAACGATCGATTCCGCTGTCATGAGGTCACAGGACTGGCTTTCAGTAGTCGGCGTTGTAAGCCAGTCTGAAAAAGAAATTCAATTATGTTTCGACGTTGCGAATCAAAATTTCTTCGACATGAAGGGGCATTAGTAGTAGATATCAGCGATAGAACGAAAGCGCAGAGTTTCACATCGCAGTATCTTGAGACAATGAAACACGATGATGTTCGATTCTTGATATGTTGCGGTTCAAAAGAGCGTTTTCGGCGCGATATATGCTATAAGTAAAGCGTGTTGAAATGCTTTACCAAGGTGTTTTCCGTGACTGTTGAAGCCAGGAACACAGAGAATCAAATACGGCCAGTATTCCCAGAATCAATTTGACCCCCGATTTCCCACAATTCCTTAGTAATCGTCTCCTCGGGAGATCACCTCCTTGCAACTGGGCCGGAGCAGAACGGTCTATTTAGAAGATTGCGTCAGTATGTTCTGCGGTCTTCAACTCGTGGACCATACTCACATGCTCAAACTGTGCGACATAAGAGCCAGGAACATCGACCAGCGGTCCATAGGACTCAACAATGCCATTCGAGACGAGCGATCTCATGCCGAGGTGGTAATTCTTCACTCCAATGCGCTCAAGGTAACGCCTGGAGAAGACCAAAGTTCCGAAGTTCTCATCGATCATCTTCAGCAGCGACTTGGCGGAGGCATGATGAAGACCCGCAGCGCTGGCATGCTCATTGCGCCCGTAGCCGTAAACTCCTACGTCATCTCTGACATAACATTTGCCAGTGCTGCCGAAGGTTTCGATGGCGAACACATCGCCTTCTTCCATGCGTTGGGTGGTTCGGGTCTTGACGAAGGGGACTTGTTTGTCGCCATGGATCTTGTAGCGCAGGATGTTATGGCCAGTGATGTTCCGAATCGCTCTGACGGGGATAATCTTTCCGTTGAGCTCGACTTCGTAGCTCTCCATTACTTCTTGGATTGCCTCACTGATATGATCCATCCGGGAATCGATGCCAGCTTCCTGGGCGTTTATTTAGCTTTGCAGACGCCATGCAGGGCAGATTCGCTTACCTTAAGCCCAGTATTGGTGGCTGCCTTGACAGCCGCGAGCAGATTATCGTAGGCCGGATTGAAAGCCACGGTAAAGGCGCTATCGACAATCCTGCCGCTGACATGAACTCCGAAATCCACTTTCAGGAGATCGTCGTGCTGGAGGATGACCTCCTTGGCTCCAGGATTGGGAGTCCAGTGAGCAGCTACGTTGTTCAAGCAGAGCCCAGTCGGAAATCCCATGCCGGCTTTGAGAGCGTCTCCGGTCTCAAGACCTTGGTGGTTGGTCAGTGACCGAACGCCATCCTCAATCTCTTGGGCAAGCTGGCTCATGGAAACGCCGGGCTTTGCGATCGTCTGCACATGCTGGCGGACCTGGCGATGGACTTCGGCAGCTTTGCGATAGTCATTCAGGAACTCATCATCCATGTTGTTCACGACGGATAGGTGACGAAGTTCTTCAGCCGTGGTGCGCCGAAGATTGTCATTGTCGGTGGCATATTCGACAATCTCGCCCTCCGAATATCGCTGATCGTGAAAGAGGTTGGCGAGTGCAACCCTCGGAGGAGTCGTCTGCTGTCCACCCAGTGCCTTCCTTTTCTTCTTCCTGTTACTCTCTCTTTTTTTTTTCTTGCCTTCTGGGGTTAGCTTCAAGTGTGTATTAACTTCGAGTTGGCTTTACTACTATTGGGCTGACCACCGGACTTCAGGTCAGCTCCAATCTTGTCGTCGTCCTCGTCCTCCCCGTCTTCGTCTTCCCCTTCGAGTGCACCACGAAGGAGTCCACTTGCTGCGGCTGGCTTGGGAGGATTGACAGCAGCAATTGCAGTGCGTGCCGATGACTCTGCTCAAGGTGTCAGAATAGCTTACGACGTAAAGTAAATACTTTTCTTTCCATACCATCTGGACCTCTACGATGATCGTCTGGTGTCTTGGATCCCATGATCGGCTTCGACTCGTAGTCATAAGGTTCCTTAGGTCGTCGTTGATGCCATTAAAATCCGGCTTCCGAAGGAATCGCAAGGAAGCGAGGTCGCCAGCATGTCATGGCACACGCTTTACCCTTTTAGGCGATTGACGCAATGCCAGTATAAAAGAAGGTTACCACTAAACGTACACCCCTTTTTACTACATATACGTCCCCCCCAGATGGGTTTAGCGGTTACTCAACTAGGTTTAGCGGCTCAATAATCATGAGTCCATGACAACGCGCACACGTTCTTTCATCAACCAACTATTTTACCTACCTACCACCCACCCTACCTCATCGCCGCCATGGATCTTGCACCCCCTCCGGTGGGTGAGCTCTATGTGAGTCACGAGGAGCCAATTTGAACGCGTTGAAGCGCATCTGCAGCAACGGGCTGAGCAAGAGCTAGGGCAAACACAAGCGAGGGGTAGGGATAGGGATAGAGGTAGACCGTAGAGGTAGAGGTAGAGGGCTAGGTCGAGGAGATGAAGGGGGTGAAGGGGTGGAAGCTTCGGCTGAGCCTCTATCCGAACATCAGCAGGAAGCTTCAAACGGTGAAGGCTTCTACGGGGTGTTTCAAATTTGATATGAATTTGATATGTAGTTGCAAATGTAAATCAGCTTCGAAAAACATATCGATCTCAAAGATACTTCATTTTTCGTGAGCCGCTCATATAAAATCAAGTATCTGTATGGTGTTCGTCTGTTGTAACCGCTAAACCTATCTGGGGGGTCGTATATGTAGTAAAAAGGGGTGTACGTTTAGTGGTAACCTTTAAAAACGAGACCCAGTTCGCCTCAAGAGGTGGGTTTAAGGCTTATTCTCGACATCTTGGGTGGGTTTACCGGAAGAGAGTTAAGCCGACCTCAGCAAATCAGTAGGCGGAAGCTTTAAAGTACCGCGTGCAGGGCGGGGACAGTCAAAAATGACTGCGAGAAAGTGACTGTCCCGAATGGAACTGGAATAGAAACACCAGTCGGACCCTATCTGGCGTTCTCCGAGACTGCTCGAAATTTTACTGCTTCATTGGGCTCTGCAATGGCAACATTGCACCAGGGCCCAACAAAAGCCGTAGGACCAGAAGCGATAAGGTCCTAGGATGCTTATGGTTCTATAAAATTTGTCTCCTCCTGCTGTTGCGACCCTTCATTTCAAGTGTCTATCAATAGCTCTGGCGTTCTTGACTGGATCGGCTCTACCCTAAGACCACGTTTAATTGGCCTTGTACCTTATTGGAAGTATTCAATGCTGTACAATCTCTTCTAAATCAGACAAAGGTCCTTGTCCATCGAAATCTCATTGACCTACTACCAGAACGTCGATGCGAACTTATTTCTTTGTGTCAAGAAGAGACGCATTGTTACTAAAGTTTTTGATCAATAAGACATTGCGACTATATATATTAGTGCTATTCTTTATCCTTTCTTTACCTGTTCGCCTGTTTCCTTATTCTGCGTCTGCTCGAACCGCAACTTTGGTTGGAACTTATTGACGTATTCCCCTTTCCAATAACTCTTATCATCTATCATGGATGTTCCCAAAAAAAGCCCTGGGTCTCTTCGCATCAGGAGAAGGATAAGCGTCTCCGAAGGAGAACTTCCATTGTGTAGATATCAGGATTGTCCACTTCGGTTTAAGCACTGCGAAGGAAAGTATCTCTTCAAGGATCAACCTTCGCAGGAGAATCACTCGATGTGGGGACAATCTAACCCGCCGCGATGGCTGTGGAGGGCATTTGACCGTTTCAATAGCGGCATTGCCAGCCCCCCAGAAATCGAAGCCATCATCTCATTCGGGGAATTCCACTCCTCTGGGGGATGGATGGACTGTAAGGATGCAGAAAGCGAAGAGAAAGGGGAGCCATGGAGGGAGAGGACGCTGAACGGAAGGAAGTTTCCGGGATGATGGTCCGGACATACAAAGTCAGTAGAAAATAAATTAATTTCCTTTTTTTCTCACTGTGTGTTTGCTCTCGACGGAGCTCAATTGATATTCCCTAAGTCCTTTCCAAAAACGTTCTGGAAGTTTTGAAACGAGCTTAAGGTGCCTGGGCTATGGACTTATAAGAGTTCAATCTGTTACCGTTATATGCACAAGTACGTTCACGCAAAATTCAGCATAAAAATGTCTCGATCGAAGCAAGAATTTATAAGCAGCTGGGACCGACTGGGTTGAGTTGTCAGTTGGTGGACGCACATCATGCGTTGGTCGTTCATGACTCATTGACCATCAGAGGTCTACATAAGTCCCACGAATCATATATGTTGGTTGGCAATTGTGTTGAAGCTTGAGGGCCAAACATTTGTCTATCATATCTCTTCTTTCTCTTCTGTTTCAATTCATTCAACTTCACACTCACTGCAAAACAGAACCCAATTCCCATTAAGCTGAGGACTTCATCAGACCGACGAGGCCACTCAAGCCGACAGAATCCAACCAAGAATGGCAAGCAAGGAAAACGCACCGTTCAACATGGTCACTCGCTCAGCTACTCGTCGAACCTCCATAAGCTCTCAAACCGCTCCAGCGCTAACCACACTACCTCCCATTCAATCTTTCACGACCAACCCCTGGACAGCACCTCAACACCAACTCCACCCACCCACCCCGGCCCCACCACCCCCTTACCCCACAAACACAACCACCAACACCCCGCCGCCCATCCCGCCGCTCCCGCGCCCCCCCTTCCTAAAAACCCCGCCATCCTCGAAAACATCTACTCGCACTTCGACCCTGCTCAACCGCCGCCGCCGGGGCCGGAGGTTTGGGAGGTGTGGGGGGAGAGGGAGCTTGTGGGGAGGTTTGTTGGGATGCATTTTGTTGGGGAGGGGTTTTTAGGGTAGACTTGGGGGGATGGTTAGAGGGGATTCTCGACTGGCGGATGTACTGACTGTACTGTGGGTCTTGGAGGATTTTGTATGGGGCCTTGGGGCTGTGTGCATCAGCCGCTTTCTTGGAAACCCAATACCAAATATACAAATCTACTGGAGTAGGATGATCATTTTCCATACCTGCAAAGCGATCTGTCTGCAAATTGAACTAGAACGATGACAATCAAATAAAAACCCTACTGTACGCATAAAGCGGAATGTTCTTTTTATACTAAAGGCTGACTTGACAACGAAAACTTTGCCGTAGACTTCCAGCAGGTGATACTTCCAGCACGATACCTCTCTTGAACCAACAAGCACATAGAGCGCAGAAACGCAACCACAACCTCCCCCACTCCAATTCCTTAAGAAGACGAACCCCTACGCGCCATTTGAATGTGCGTTCGAAACATGAGCTGGTCGTCCGCCGGCGCAAGTGAGCCATCGTCTTCCCGGCGCATCAAAACCCCGTTCTCATACACCATATTGCTATTGTGGGGAGGTTGCTTTCGACGCGGCGGCAGAACGAGATGCAGTTGGTTGGTCTTCACCGCCCATATTTCCACCTGGTCCTGGTACAAATGGAACGCTTGTCTGATGTCGTACAGGTTACCGAGCGACTGGCCGGCCCGGAACACTTCCACAGCTTGGTAGGGTATGGGCTTCGGTTTGCCTTTTCGTCGCCCTTTTCCGCCTGCCTCTTTGACGAGGTCGGCTTCTAGCTCTCCTAGGCCGTGAACAGGAGTGAGCAGAGGGGAAGAAACGGCTATGGTTGGTCCGATGCTGAAGACGTTGGGGAGAATGCTGTGGACCTAGCATGTGTGTGGTCAGTAAATTATCAATCAGTGACTTCGTTTAAAAGCACTCACAACAGCAGT
>JAABUR0100001534.1_pt1 | contig 41042 bp, 36 predicted proteins | sample 5560091 | NCBI WGS metagenome assembly JAABUR01 (sample SAMN10711879, study PRJNA513375) | rock metagenome | isolation source: Antarctica rocks | place: Antarctica: Victoria Land, University Valley sud | reverse complement strand
TCGTCGTGGTTCTCAACACCGCAGACCAGCCGGGCACTTCGGCCGATCCCAGGACAAGCACGGCCAACCCGACCCCGACCGAGGAACTCCCAGCCGGCGGGATTCTTGACGGTGCCGGCGGTTCGGGGTCCGACGAGCGGGCCGGACCGGCCGAGCCGACCGACGAATCGGCCCTCCGTGAACTCATCCCACTGGACTTCTCGGCTGACAACTGCACGCCCACGGGTCGGCCGGCCGACGACGGTTCGCTGGCCGCGTTGACCTGCGGAGCAAGCATCACCTCCCCGGGCGCCAACGCCAGCGACTTCCTTCTCTACGACGATGCCGATGCCTTGACGGCGGCGTTCGAGGCCTATGTGCAGGAACGTTCATTGGAGGCACTGCCGTCCAGTGACGCGGCCGCATGCGGCGAGGACGAGGGCTACGGGCAGTACAGCCAAGGCGGTCCGGTGCTTGGCTCGCTTGCCTGCTTCATCGACTCCGAGAACACGGCGTACCTGGTTTGGACCAACGACGAACTGGAGGTTTTCGCCATAACCTCCGCGGCCAGCGGGGACGCTGTCGGGCTGCGCGCGATCTATGACTGGTGGGTCACGCGCGGGCAGATCACCCGCCGCTGACCTGGCTTCCTGCGCCTCGGGCAAGATCGGTGAGTCGATACGCCACCGCTGCGGCGGTCGGGATCCGCTGCTCGGGCGAGGCGAGACAGTCGCGGATCAGGTCGGCAAAGTCGGGGGACAGATGCTGGGCCAGGATCAGATTCCCCGACATCACCCTGCGAATCGCGAGTAGCGGTGCGTTGGCGGGCAGCTCGCCATAGAGCCCGACACCGGTCAACGCCCGGTGCAGGGTCGCGCCGAGGGCCCACACGTCGCTCAAACGTGAGGGTGCCCCGCCGCGAAGGACGATCGGATCGACGTACTCCACCGCGCCGGCGGTGGCCACGCCCGTCGTCGTCAGGCCGGGCTGGAGGTATCGACCCAGCCCGACATCGGAGAGCAATGCACAGCGAGTTCCGATCAGCACATTCTGTGGCTTGATCGCCGTATGGGCGATTCCGGCCTCGTGCAGCGCATGTGCGGCGCTGGCCGCGTGCGAGACCGCGAGCAGCACCTCGATCTGGCTCAGAGGTCGTCCAGGCGCGGCCAGGGAACCGAACACGATGTAGTCCATCGCATAGAAGAACGACGTGCTCTCCAGGCCGGCTTCGAAAACCGTCGCCAGAAAAGGTGATTCAAGCGCTGAGATGGCCCGCAATTCTTCGACGGCACGCTCGTAGACCGCATCAGGGCAAGGACCGTGCAACGCCTTGACCGCCACGAACTCCTCGGTCAGGCCCAGCCGCTGGGGAGGCCGAGCCAGGAATATCCGGCCGTTGTTGCCATGCCCGAGTGCTCGCTGGACCTGATAGTCCGCGACGTAGGCAGGTATCGACTGCTCGGCGGTGGGACTCCTCTCGATCGGCATGGCATCACGTCCGGTCATGCCGCACCGTGCAACGGCTCGTAGACGAAGCTGCGCTCCCCGATCCGCACCTGCATGCCCGGCAGCATCCGGACCGGCTGTCCCGGCACGAGTGCCGACCACTGCGTGGCTTCCCGTTCAGCGACCAGAGTGCCGTTGGCCGAGCCGCAGTCGAGCAGCAGCACATCCCAGTGCTCGAGTCGGATCTCGGCATGCCGACGCGAGATCACCCCGCCGGTGTCGAAGAGGACCAGTGGCCGGAGATGCCCGGTACGGACCCGCTCGTCGACGTCAGGTTCGCGCCCCAACAGGTAACTCGCGTCAAGGGAGAAGCTGGCACCGTTGTCGAAGACGAGCAGGCCCAGTGGTGGTCGCAGGCCTTCGACCAGGACACAGGTGCGCTCCGCCATCCGGATGCCACAGATGGCGCAGAACAGAGCGCGCGGATCGTTGAGATGACCGTCCCGGCAGCGGTAGCCAAGGACCTGGGCTCCGCTGACCGCCTGCTCGGAGGCTTCCACGCCCGCACCGGACTCGACGACTCGGCCGGCTGCAACTGGCAGTGGCAGTGGGGGGCGCCGCGCACCGGCCGGCTCGGCGCCGAGGATTCGATCGGAACGCTGCGGCGGCGTGGGGGGCCGGTCGGACGAACCGGCACTGCCTGGTGGGGGCGGCGTCAGAACCGGACCCGAACCGAGTTTGTACGTCCCGGTCGAGGACGGCGCGGATTTGCTGCGTGGTGCGGCCAGCACCGCGCCGCCGCCGGGTACCACGCCTGCGCGCAGGTCGTACGCCCGCACCGTGCGGCTGCCCGGCGCACGCTCGCCGGCCCCCGGCACCGGCCCGGATACCGGGACTGCGAGATCCGGCCCGCCGAGATCCAACACGAGCGGGGCAGGGGGCCAGTCGACCTCCCGGGTCAGCACGGCGCCAGGTTCGCAGACAAGTCGCCAGCCGCGCTCGGGTACGGCTATCGCACCGCCGCCGGCCAGCACGATTGCCAGCCCGTCGTCGGTGGCGGCCACCAGGGCCAGATCGGCCGGAGCCCTGCCTTCCTCGATCAGCGAGCGCAGTGCTCGGCTCAGCCGGTAACCAGGTGCTCGGGTGCCGGCGTCCCCGCTGCGCTCGATCAGGGTCAGCACCGCCTCGAGTTCGCGGTCTCCCTCGTCGGTGTCCGCGATCCTGGCCACGAGCAGGATGCCGGCCAGCCGAGCCACCACCTCCGAGCCCGGACGTACCGTGACCGTCATCTGCTCGAAGACCGGCACCGTCGTTCCCGCAACCCGAGGTCGGCTGCCCGGTGCGGTGCCCTCGATCACCCGAACAGCTTCCCCCCATGCCAGCGCCACCGGACGAGCAGGATCCGGATCGGTCCGGACAGTACGGCCCAGATGACCAGCCAGGTCGAGCCGAAGAGCAGCCAGAATCCACGGGCGGTCACCGGGACGTGCCAGAACCAGGTGTCGGTGCTCAGCAACAGCCAGATCAGCAGGCCCTCGGGCACGCCGGCCAGCAAGGAGAACGCGGTGGGCCAATCCTTGTCCCACCGGAACTGCTGGAGTGCGTGATAGGCCAGTTCCCACATGCCGCCGAGCACGATGATCAGCCCGAGGACGGTGAACGACAGCCCGTACGAAGCATCCAGCGGCAGCCGGGTGGGCAGGATCGGAGTGACCGCAGCCGCCCAGATCCCACCGACGACGGCGAAAATCAGGATCCGGGTCTGGATCCGCCCAGCCAGTGAATAGGTCATAGAGGGCTCAGATGACCTTGTTGCCGGCCCATCGCCACCACTGCCGTAGCGAGCCCAGTCCACCGAGCCTGCGGCAGAAGCCCTCGGCGGCGAGGTCGTCGGCGATCTCCTGCGCGGCGATCTGCAGGCCGAGGAACGTGTCCACCCCGGGAAGGTAGCCGCCATGGGTGGCCGCACCCGAGGCGTACAAGCGGCCCTTGCCACTGCGGGTGCCTCCTACCTCGAACGAAGGTTCGACGTCCAACCGCCCCAAGGGGTTACGGCAAGCTTCGGTGTGCTGCAGCAGGTCGGCCAGGATCCGCTGCTCACTGATGTCTGATTCCAGTCCGGTGCAGTCGATCACGAACGTCGCCTCGGTCATCAGCACGCTGTCCCCGGTCTGGATCCGCGCGGTGATCAGGTCGTCGGCACCTGGTTCGAGGGCGTCGACCTCGCCGACGATCGAGGCGTACCAGCCCTGTTGCCGTGCCGCCGCCAGCTGGTTGCGCCATCGCTTGCGGTACGGCGTCGACGTGCCGCCTAGCGAGTCGTAGAGCTCCGCTCGCCCTGCACCTTCGGTGGCTCGCGCCCGATCCCGTAACTGCCCTCCCCACACCGACTTCGGGTCGTCGAACGCTTGATAGGCGAAGCCGTCCCCACCCCGTCGTCGCATGAAGCGCGGGCCCTGCGGTCCGGAGACGAAGTTTGCGAACAGATGCACGATCCGGGTCTGCAGGCCGTGCGCGTTGCGTTCGTCGATCAGCCGCTGCAGCACCCTGGAGGCGACGATTCCCGAGCCGCGGACCATGACGGTGCCGGGTCGCCGACGCAATTGGTCGTACACGTGCTCGTGCGGTTCGTAGGCATTCACGACCCGGCTGGCGTTGCGGGTCGCCTCACGATAGGCGGCCAGATCGGGGAGGAACTTCAACCCGGCGTACCCGACGGCGAGATGCACGTAGGCCGACCGGAACGCCACTCGTCGTACGGCACCGGCGCCTTCGGGCGTGGTCAGGATGGTGAAGTAGCCGCCCGCCTCCCGGCGCCGGACCATCCGGACCTGGCCCGGAGCCACCATGTCCGGATACCGGATGCGGCGCGATTCGCGCGCGAGCGAATCCAACACCTGGCCCAATCGAGGCGTGTAGTGCTCTCCGAAGAGTGGCTCGGTCAGCACCTGACACAACGGCTCGAGCACCCCTCGGACCGAATCGGCCCGGGCAGCCTCGCGTACGGCGTAGGAGGGAAAGCCCCAGAGATTGTCCGGACATGCCGAGGAGTCCGACCGGAGCCGGTCGGCGGGCGGAACCTGTGAGACGCGGGTGAGATAGGCGAAGCTCTCCCAGGGCGTGCTGAGCGGGGTCAGCACCCGCAGCGACTCGGTCCGGACGCCGCAGATTCGCAACTGATCGACCAGCGCGAAGGAGCCCAGGCCACCGCCGATCGAGACCAGCGGTGCATCCAGGATCGGGATCGTCGCATCGAAGAGCATCTGCTCCGACCAGACGTCGGCCTCGAGCAGGGTCTGGGTCAGTTCGCCGGATCGCGCGAGAGTAGGCCCGGCGTCGGTCATGGTTCTGGTCACGATAGTGCGACGTCCCGGCCGGATTGTGGACGTCTGGTCCGAAGGAGACCCCGTCGCCGTACGCTTGGCTGTGTACCGGAGGCAAGCTCGGGAGGCAAGGTCTGGATCATGGTGACGGAGGCAACGTGACCGACACGTCCACCGCCGGGTGGTATCCGGATCCGGAGGGTCGGCCAGGTCTGCAGCGCTGGTGGAATGGTATGGGCTGGAGCGAGTCGGTCCGACCCGAATCCAGCTCCGCCACGATCCTGACCACGCAGGGCCGCGACAACCCCATCACGCAGTACGGCAGCCGATACCAGGCGGCCATGGGCATGGACGGCGGCAACCCGGTGACCGCCCAACCGCCCTGGTCGCCGACACCTGCGAGCCAAGACTGGTCAAACGTTTCCGGTGGAGGCACCCAACTCCCAGCGGCCACCGGCGGTGGCAACCGCACCGCGTGGATGGTCGGGCTCGGCGGGGCTCTCGCGTTGGCTCTGCTCATCACCTTGGTGGTCTTCATCGGTGGCAGTTCCGATGAGCCCGGTCCACCGATCGCGACAGCGCCCGAGAGCCCGACCCGCGGGCCGGGACAGACCCGGATCGTCGACGAGGAGGCCGGGGTCGCCTATCCCTACCTCGGCACGTACTGGCTGGAATTCGTCACCGAGGTGCAGGAGACCACCTCGACGGCAGGTCAGTACATCGTGACCCAGGAGCAGGTTCCCACCGGTGGCCAGTTCATCGCCCAGGTGACGTCCGGTCCGCTGCAGGGCATGTTCGGGTACGCCGGACCGAGTTCGTTCGCGACCACCATCGCCGCCGTGCAGGCCAGCGTCCGGGGCAACTACTACCCCGGTCCCAACGAGATCGAGACCCTGCGCGACGAGGCGGTGACAATCGACGGCGCTGCGGCCTACCTCCTCGAGTTCAACCTGAGCTGGGACATCGCCGGCTACGACTCGACGGGGGAGAGGGCCGCGCTGATCCTGATCGAAACCGGACGTTCGGCGCCGGCGCTGGTCTACATCTCGATCCCCAACACCCATGCCGAGCTCTACGGGATCGTCGACCGGGTGATCTCCGAGATCGAGGTCCTGGCTCCCTAGCCGAGCGACTGTCCGGCCAGCGGCTATCGTCGCGCGGGTGCCCGTCCGCGTCCCGTCCCTACCGGCCCATCCGCTGCACCGCCTGAGTCTGGACAACGGACTACGCGTGGTCCTGGCTCCGGACCCGACCGCCCCTGTGGTGGCCGTAGCCGTCTACTACGACGTCGGGATGCGCAGCGAACCATTGGGCCGCACCGGGTTTGCCCACCTCTTCGAACACGTCATGTTCCAGGGTTCGGCACACCTGCCCAAGCTCGAACACGCCCGTCAGGTGCAGGGCAGTGGCGGGGTCTTCAACGGCAGCACTCACCTGGACTACACCAACTACTTCGAAGTGCTGCCGGCTGGGGCGCTGGAGCGGGCGCTGTTCTGCGAGGCCGATCGGATGGCCGAACCGCTGCTGACCCAGGAGACCATCGACAACCAGATCGACGTGGTCAAGGAAGAGATCCGGGTCAACGTGCTCAACCGCCCGTACGGCGCCTTTCCCTGGCTGCAACTGCCCGAGGTGCTCTACGACACCTTCGCCAACACCCACAACGGATACGGCGACTTCGTCGACCTGGAGAGTGCCACGGCTCACGACGCCGAGCAGTTCTTCGAGTCCTACTACGCACCTGGTAACGCGGTACTGGCCGTCGGCGGTGACTTCGAGGTCGACCAGGCGACCGAGTGGGTGCAGCGTTACTTCGGCCGGGTGCGGGCCCGTACGACGCCGCCGCGGCCGCCCTTCGGTGAGCCGGCCCTCGCCGAGGACCGGCACGCCGAGGTCCTCGATCCACTCGCCTCGACTCCGGCTGTAGCCATCGGCTGGCGCGTCCCCGATCCGGTGGACGACTTCACCGGGTTCCTGCCGTACGTCGTACTGAGCGAGCTGATGTCCGACGGCGACGCCTCCCGGCTCGAACAGCGCCTCATCCATCGGGACCGCCTGGCGATCGGTCAGTCGATGTACCTGGGGCTGTTCGGCGACCCCTTCGACTCGCGCGATGCCACGGCGATGATGTTCCAGGCTCATCACGCCGCGCAGATCAGCCCGGCGCAGTTGCTCACCGCAGTCGACGAGGAGTTGGAGTCGGTGGCCACCGGCATCGACGACCGGGAGCTGGCCCGCGTGCAGGCACGGATAGCCGCGCAACTGCTGCGTCACGCCGATCCGGTCCTGGGACGGACCCAGAGCTTCGCGGCCGGCGAGCTGATCCACGGGCGGGCCGAGTTCGCCACCGAGCTTCCCGGCCGCCTCGCCGAGGTCGACGCCGGCTCGGTCGCCGCTGCGGCGAGCGAACTGCGGGCCGGCCACCGCGCCGTGCTCGAACTCCAGCCTGGGGCGGCGTGATGACCGACGTGCCCGCAGACGAGAGGTCGCGAGCCATGACCTTGCCGGTGCTGGTCGATCCCCGGTCGGCTCGGGCGCCGCGGGCGGGAAGCGCGACGCTGCCCAACGGTCTGGACACCCTTGTCGTACGACGGCCGACCGTTCCAATGGTCGAGGTTCGGCTGCGGATCCCGTTGCCGGCCGCCAACAGCCGTACCGCAGCAGCCGCCATCGCCAGTGGCTCGCTGATGTCGTCTTCGATGCTCTTCGGCACCGCCGGGCGCAGCCAGGAGCAACTAGCCAACGACCTAGCCGCGGTCGGTGCGGATCTGTCGGTCTCGGCCGACCCGGACCGGCTGCTGTTCTCGACTGCCGTGCTGCGCACCGGACTGTCCACAGTGCTCGAGCTGCTCGCCGAGATCCTCACGTCGGCCTCGTATCCGAAGGCTGAGGTCGTCGCCGAGCGCGACCGGCTCCGTCAACGGATCAGCATGGCCATGACCCAACCCGGAGTCCTGGCCAGGATGGCCCGGTCCCGCCGGATTTTCGGAGACCACCCGTACGCCCACACGATGCCCGACCCCGCCGTGGTGGCAGCTTTGGACGCATCCACCCTGCGGCGCAACCACCGCGATCGGGTACGCCCGTACGGCGCGACGCTGGTGCTGGTCGGCGATGTCTCGCCGGCTACAGCGGTCAAGCAGGCGACCGCGGCTTTCGGGGATTGGGTCGGCCCGGCTCGACATTCGCGCATAGCCGCGCCGCCCGACATCGACCCGGTCGGGATCACCCTGGTGGATCGCCCGGGTGCGGTGCAGTCCAACGTCCGGCTCGGCGGATCGGCTGTGGGGCGCCGTGACCCGGACTATGCCGCGCTGGAGCTGGCCAACCTGGTCTTCGGCGGCTACTTCTCCTCCCGGTTGACCGAGAATCTGCGCGAGCGCAACGGCTTCACGTACTCCCCGCACAGCGGGGTCGACAAAGCAGCGGCGGGTTCGACGTTCCTGGTCGACGCCGACGTCGCCACCGAGGTGACTGCGCGCGCCGTCCACGAGACCTGGTACGAACTCGGCCGCATGGCTCTGGCACCGGTGACCCAGGACGAGCTGGACTCAGCCCGACGATATGCGCTGGGGACGTTGGCGCTGTCGACGGCAACGCAGTCCGGTCTGGCCTCGATGTTGACCAGTCTCGCGGGTCAGGGTCTTTCGGCGCCCTGGCTGGCCGACTACCAGAAGGCGCTCGCCAAGGTGTCGATTGCCGACGTGCAGGAGGTCTCCCGCCGCTTTCTCTCGGTGACCTCGCTGGCCACCGTGGTCGTCGGTGATGCGTCGCTGGTCAGTGACTCGCTGCGTTCGCTGGCCGCTGTGCGATCTGACGGCGACTCCGGCGAGGATGCTGCGCCACCAGGTGGCGGGCCGTCGGGATGAGCCCGGAGGTCTTGGGCGAGGATCCTCGCCCGACCGCGGACCCGGCCGGCGGTGACAGCCAGTCGAGCACAGCGCCCCGGACCCCTCCGATGGTTCCGGCCCTGTCCCGAGCCCGACACGATCGGGACGGGCTCGGTCGCCGCGACGGACAGGCAACTCTGGGGCAAAATCCTGAGACGCGGGTCCTACTGGTGACCGAGGACTACCTGGTGCCGGTGATGGAGTCCGCCGTCGGGCCGACGCTGCAGTTTCGACGGGCCGATTCCCTGCCCGCCGATCCGGGCGACTGGGCCTACCTCGGAAGGCACGATGGGATCAGCTACGCGATGGCGCGAGGGGTCCGCGACATCCGGGCAGATCAGTGGCTCGGCCTGCGGGATCTGGGTGCTGAGGTCGACGATCTGGGCGCCGGGCTACTCGTCCAGGCAGTCGGCCTGGCCCAGTGGCATGACCGCTCGGCTCACTGCCCGCTGTGCGGCGCGGTCACCGAACTGCGCGACGCCGGCTGGGTACGCCACTGTCCGGTCGACGAGAACGAGATCTTCCCGCGTACGGACCCGGCGATGATCGTGCTGGTGCACGACGGCGCCGACCGATGCGTCCTGGGCCGCCAGGCGGTGTGGCCACCCGACCGGTTCTCGGTGCTGGCCGGGTTCGTCGAGCCAGGGGAGTCCGCCGAGCAGGCAGTGGCCCGGGAGGTCTTCGAGGAGGTGCGGCTAACGGTGACCGACATCAGATACGTCACCAGCCAGCCCTGGCCGCTGCCGCAGTCCTTGATGCTCGGGTTCACCGCGCGGGCGGACGGGGATCAGCCGTTGGTCGTCGACGAGGACGAGATCGTCGAGGCAGCCTGGTTCACCCGTGCCCAACTCAGCGACCCCGACCGTGGGCGGCCAAAACTCCCACCACCGGTGTCCATCGCCTACCAGCTGATCAGCGGCTGGCTCGGCCAAGCGCCGGCCACCGCGAGTGGACCCGAGAACTGAGCGGCGCACCCAGCCAGCTACTCGCGGTTATGCGCATAACCGTCGCCGAACGAGCGGTTTCTCGACGGTTATGCGCATAACCGTCGAGGAATGGTTTCAGGCGGCGAGCTGGGACTTGACCTGCTCGATCGTCGGGTTGGTCAGGGCGGTGCCATCCGGGAAGATCAGCGTGGGCACGGTCTGATTGCCCCCGTTGGCCTTCTCGACCAGATCGGCCGCAGCCGGGTCGGTCTCGATGTTGACCTCGGCGAATTCGATGCCGGCGGTGTTGAGGTGACGCTTGAGGCGCACGCAGTAGCCGCACCAACTCGTCGTGTACATCGTCACCTGCGGGCTGGTCATCGAGGTCCTTCCTTCGCTGAAATCGGGCTTGGCAGAAATCCTGCTTCGCCGAAATCGGGCAGTGCGGTATCGGGCGCTGGTGTACAACGCCATCGAGCCCCGATCTCTTCCGCGCGGACTTCCAGGGCCCACCCAGCTTCCTGATTTCCTCGTCCCTAGGCCGGGCGACCCGGATGGTGCCGAAGCCTGCCCGGGACGGATCCGCGTCGGTGCGGACTGCGAGGATCGCGGGTGTGGACGTGATCGCCGGCCTGGACCCCGAGCAGCAACGTGCGGCGCTGGCCGTACGAGGACCGGTCTGCATCCTGGCCGGCGCCGGCACGGGCAAGACCCGCACGATCACCCATCGCATCGCCCATGCCGTAGCAACCGAGCAGGTCCCGGCCGGGCAGGTGCTGGCGGTCACCTTCACCGCCCGCGCCGCCGGTGAACTACGCTCCCGGCTGCGCCGACTCGGAGCGGACGGAGTCAGCGCGCGGACCTTTCATGCGGCGGCGCTGGCCCAGCTGAAGTACTTCGCGCCCCGGGTGCTAGGCGGACCCATCCCGCCCCTAGTCGAGAACAAGGCGCGGTTGGTCGCCGCAGCGGCCTCGGCGGTGGGCGCGCATCCCGACCGGGCCCTGGTCCGAGATCTGGCCGGCGAGATCGAATGGGCCAAGACCAGCCTGATCGCACCCGAGGACTACCGGGAGCGGGCTGCGGCTGCCGATCGGCACGCCCCGCTGGACTTCGGCAAGGTCGCGGCCGCGTACTCCCGATACGAGCAGGCCAAGTCCGACCAGGGTGCCCTGGACTTCGAAGATCTCCTCCTAGTTACGGCGTATTCCCTCGAGTCGCATCGCGACGTCTGCGAGGAGGTGCGGGCGCGCTACCGGTATTTCGTCGTCGACGAGTACCAGGACGTCAATCCGCTTCAGCAACGGCTGCTCGACGTGTGGCTAGGTGACCGGGACGACCTCTGCGTGGTCGGCGACCCGCGGCAGACGATCTACTCCTTCACCGGGGCAAGTCCGGACTACCTGCTGCAGTTCACGGTGCGGTTCCCGAATGCGGAGGTGATCAAGCTGCATCGGGATTACCGCTCCACGCCACAGATCGTCGGCCTGGCCAACCAGTTGATGAGTCGCACGACCGAGCCGGAGGTTGCCGGCCTGGCACTGGTCGGCCAGCGACCCGATGGGCCGGCGCCCAGGATCACCGAGCTGCCCGACGAACCCGCCGAGGCAGCATCGGTGGCAGCCCAATGCCTGGCCCTGATCGCCGAGGGCGTCCCGCCGGCCGAGATCGCCGTGCTGTTCCGGATCAATGCGGCGTCGGCCGCCTACGAAGCAGCCTTGGCCCAAGCCGGTGTCCCGTACGTCCTGCACGGCGGGCAGCGCTACTTCGACCGGCCGGAGGTACGTCAAGCGCTGGTCCTGCTCCGCGCAGCCGCACGCTCCGAGCAGCCGGCCAGTCCGGCTGACCCGACCGAGCCGGGCGGCAACCCGTCCACCGATGCGGCGTCCGAGGACCTGGCCGGATCGGTGCGTGACGTGCTGACGTCGATGGGTTGGGTCGCCGACGACGCGCCCAGTTCCGGTGCGGCCCTGGAACGCTGGGGATCGCTGGCCGCGCTGGTAGATCTGGCTGCCGGGATGGCTGCTGCCACACCTGGCTCCCGGTTGACCGATCTGGTCACCGAACTCGAGGGTCGCGCCTCGGCCCAGCACGCCCCCGCCGTTCCCGGGGTGACGCTGGCCTCGATGCACTCGGCCAAGGGGCTGGAGTGGGATGCGGTGTTCTGCGTCGGTCTGGTCGACGGGGTCATGCCGATCGCACATGCCAAGCAGGAGGACGAGATCGAGGAGGAGCGCCGGCTCCTGTACGTAGCGGTGACCCGGGCTCGACAGCGACTCGCTCTGAGTTGGCACCGATCCCGCCAGGCCGGGGGCACGGGCAATCGACGCCGCAGCCGGTTTCTGGCCACGCTCGACGGTGCCCACGAGTTGGGCGATCGGCGGCGGAAATCGGCCAGCAAACAGCGTCGAGCCGAGCTGGATCCGGGTGACGCGGAAGTGTTCGAACGGCTTCGTGCCTGGCGTGGCGAGCAGGCCAGATCTGGATCCGTCCCCGCATACGTGGTCTTCTCCGACGCGACGCTGGTAGCCATTGCCGAGAGCCGGCCGCGCACCGAGGCTGAGCTGAGGATGGTCAGCGGGGTCGGGCCCACCAAGTGGGACCGGTACGGGCCTGCCGTCCTGGGCGTCGTGAGCGGCGACGCCACCGAATTTCAGACAGTCATCGAAAGTTCTCGGTAATTGGATTGCGGCCCGTCGGCGGGCAGGCATACCCTCCGTTCTGCGCGAACGTCGCGCGCGCCCTGCATCTGGCTGGAAGGAGGAGTCCCGTGATCACCAAGACCAATGCCATCGGCACCGCCGACGGCGCGACGTGGGCTGCCTCCCGCCGGCTGCGTTACCTCGGGACGCCGCTCCTCGCGCCCGATTTCGTCGCCGAAGGGGATAACTCCGCCTTCAGCATGGTTGCCCAGGTCCAGGGCGGTATTCCGCCTCGAAGAGAACCGCATTGATCCGACGATCAACGCAGGTCCCCTTCGAGGCCGCGAATCCCATCCGGGATTCGCGGCCTTTTCATGTCCCCGACTTTCATGTCCCAGGCAAGCCCACATCCACCCCCAGCCATTCCTAGCTCCATCACATATCTCAAGGAGGTGAACCCCTTGAACGGGGCCACCACGACCGACACCGCCGTCCGGTCGATCACCCTGGATGTCGCCGACCTAGCCCTTGCCGACGACGAACTGCCGTGTCGGGTCGAGAACCCCGACCTGTGGTTCGCCGACTCCCCGGCCGAGCTGGAGCGGGCCAAGGACTTCTGCGCGAGCTGCCCGGTTCGTCAGGCCTGCCTGCGCGGAGCGGTAGCCCGCTCCGAGCCATGGGGCGTATGGGGTGGGGAGATCTTCGAGCGAGGTGTCGTCATCGCACGTAAACGCCCACGGGGCCGTCCCCGCAAGGAGATTGCCGCATGAGGACCGAGTTCGGCCCGAGCCGATCCGGAACAACTTCTGGCTGTTCGCCAGCAAACCGCCACCGAGACGAGGAAGGAAGTGTCGCGATGAACTCCATCGCCAACGATGTGGCCCGAGCCCGCATCCGTGACCTGCGTGCCGACGCGCTGGCCGGATCGCGTGCCCGTCGGCTGATCGCAGCCCAGCGCTGGCAGCGGCGGGCTGAGCGGGCCGCACGGCGCGCCCAGCTGGCGCGCAGCGCTGTCTGGTGACCGGACCAAGGCGTCGCTACCGCAAGCACCCGGTCACCTACGCCGGGCCCTCGTCCTCCACTTCGCGCAGCTGTGGGACGGGGGCTCGGTCAGCGACGTCTTCGCGGCAGCTCGAGCAAGCCGTTGGCCTGCAAGGCCAGCGCCGCGCATCCGAGCCCGACGAGGAAGATCGCCGAGCCCTGGGTGAGACGGCCGGCCAGCAGCGGAGCGAGTGCGGCAACTGTCAGGCCTAGCCGGCCCAGCGACCGGCTGCCTCGCCGTACGGCCGACCCGAAGAGCAGTACGGCGACCGCGACGAGGACCCGGGCGTGGCTTGCATAGCCCGGAATCACGCCGGAGGCGACGCCGAGATCGGGAAGGAACAGCAGACTGCCCGGCGTGAACTCGATCGTGCCGTCGGCAAGCAGGACCGAGGTCCCGGGCGTGAGCACGACGTTCGTGCCGTAGACGGGGTAGTAGTACCAATCCCAAGTGAATCCCAGGGACAGTGCTGCCGCGGACCCGGCAAGGAGCCACCACGTACGGGCTGTGACGCGCCGGGACGTATCGGCGACGCCGGTCACCGAGGCGACTGGCGCTGGGAGAGCAGCCAGGTTGCCGCACAGCCGGAGCCGACCCCCATGGTCTGCAGGAACCCGGTATTGCTGGTGACGCCGGGCAGAACGACGATCACCCAGTAGGCGATCATCCCGGCGGTGGCCAGAACTGTTATCTGCCAAGCCCGCTCAGCTGAGCCGGTGGACCGAGCAAGCGGCAGGGCCAGCACTGGGATCACCGAGACGACGACGGCGAAGATCGCCCAGGCCAGGTGGGCGGACCAGCCCACGGTCTCGTTCTCCGGAATGCTCAGGCCCAGCACGAGAAGGAGCGGAGCTGCGATGTGCAGCATGACGATCAGGACGATGCCGCTGTCATTCGCCGCGTGGGTGGGCGACCCGGGCGCGGCCGGCCAGCCGGCCTCCGGGATCGGCGCACGATGGGTGGCGCCTGGTGGATAGCCGTGGCCGGGCGCGATCGGGCCCCCAGGTGGCGGACCCGGCGGCGGAGTCCAAACCTGACCCCGATCGATCGGGCGAGGTGGGCCCGGTGGATGTCGCGGTGGTTGGGTCACCGCATGAGTGTCGCAACATTTCGGTGCTCGATGTGCGGTGGCACCGCGCCGAGATCACCCGACGAACCGGCGCCCGCCGAATTCAGGCACCCGTCCTCGCAACAGGCCTGCCCAGAAGCGTGGCAGGACACCGCGCAGCCGCCTCTCACTTGGAGTCGCGAGGTCGATCGGGGCACCGTCCGCTGGATGTGTGAGGCTTGCTCGCGCGCCCACCTGCGAGCAATCGAGGGGCGCCTGGACCAGAGGTGGTGGTAGGGCGTGGCCCGTACCGAGGACATCAGCTTCGACCCACCGATCGCCGGCGGCATTGTGGTCGGGCACGACGGATCCGCGGCGGCGCACGAGGCGATGCGCTGGGCGGTCGATGAGGGCCGGTTGCGCGGACAGGTCGTTCACGTTGTCCGTGCATGGGTTCTGTCAGGCGTGATCCGCGACATGGGCGGGCTCTCGGCCGGGGTGCCCAGCTTCAACGAAGCCGCCAGCTGGGTCGAGCAGCAATTGCACGAGAACTTGGCGAGCTGCTCACCGGCGGGAGTCCAGGTCCACACCCACGTCATTCACGAGGCGTCGACCGACGTCATCCTCGAAGCAGCGAAAACGGCCGATCTGGTGGTGCTGGGCAACCGGGGCAGGGGCGGGTTCGCCGGAGCGATCATCGGCTCGGTGGCGGAGAACGTCGTACGACATGCGCCGGGCACGGTGGTGGTCGTCCGCAACCGCACGTGACCCCGGCAACGGCTGGGGAGCAGTACCGGGCTCAGCCCGCGAAGCCGGGCATCCAGCGCTGCAGGATCTGCCGGAAGTTGCCCTCGGAGCCGAGCTGGGACAACACGCCGATCGACCCGATCGTCACCCGGTGGATCATCAGGTAGGCCGGTGGCAGGTTCAGCTGACGGGCCAGCCGATTGGCCTCCGACCGCGGGTCGGCGATCCGCGCCGCTTCACGGCGCATCCACTCCCGGCTGAACTGGAAGTGATCGCCGGCGATCGGGGCGAGAATGGGCTGTAGATAGTTCAGCGTCGCCTGAGCGTCCAGGACGATGTTGGGCCGTACGAAGCCCTCCTTGCGCAACTCGGCGAGCACCGCGGTCGCCTGGCCTTCCAGGGCGAGCCGAGCCATCCGGCCAATCGGTTCCGGATGGCCGTCTGGCAGCCGGGCCACGGCGCCGAAGTCGATGACCCCGAGCCGGCCGTCGACCATCAGCCGGAAGTTGCCCGGGTGTGGGTCGGCATGCAGCAACCTGGCCCGCTCGGGGCCGGAGAAGTGCAGAGTGGCCAGCAGCAACCCGGCCCGGTTGCGCTGATCCGGGGTACCCCGCTCGATGATCGTGGACAGCGGGAGGCCATCGATCCACTCGGAGATGATCACCTTCGGTGCGCTGGCCACGACCCGAGGTACGTGGATCTCGCTGTCGCCGGCGTACGCCGCGGCGAAGGCACGCTGGCTGTTGGCCTCCAGTGCGTAGTCGAGTTCCTCGGAGACCCGGTCCCGGATCTCGGCGATCAGCGGCTTGACGTCCATTCCAGGCGCCAACATGCCGAACAGGCGAGCGAAGCGGGCCAACTGGTTGAGGTCGGCCATCAGGGCCGGCCCTGCGCCGGGGTACTGCACCTTGATCGCGACCGGGCGCCCGTCACGCCAGGTACCCCGGTGGACCTGCCCGATGCTGGCCGCCGCGGCAGCCCTGTCGTCGAAGTCCCGGAAGCGCTCCCGCCAGCGATTGCCCAGCTGCTGGGCGAGGACGGCATGGACCGTCTTGACCGGCATCGGCGGCGCGGCCTCCTGCAGCTTGGTCAACGCGGCACGGTACGGCGCAGCCACCTCCTCGGGGAAGGCGGCCTCGAAGACCGACATGGCCTGGCCGAACTTCATCGCACCGCCCTTGAGCTGGCCCAGTACTGCGAAGATCTGGTCGGCGGTCTGTTGCTGAAGTTCGAGGGTCACCTCTTCGGCGGATCGGCCGGAGAGCCGCTTGCCCAAGCCGAGGGTCGCTCGTCCGGCCGCATTGATCGGCAGCGATGCCAACCGAGCAGTACGGGACGCGCTCCGACGTGGGATCGGTCCTGACTCAGGGCTCACTCCTGCCATTGTCCACTGCCACCCACTGGGAGCCCATCATGCGGGGCGATAAGGCGCCCGCGGTCGGCAGAGCAGGCCAGGATCAGCCGGCCGCTCGGCTTGCCTCGGTCGCAGCTTCCAGGCATCCGCAGTCAGCGTGTGGTGGCCACGAGCGCCGATGCACTTGCCAGTCCGGCGGATGCAACTCCATGGTCGCCTCGATCACGTCGGGTACGGCCGCGCCGTCCAGAAAGTCCAGCACCTGTCCAGCGGCCAGCGCCGCGGCCAGGGTCGCAAGGACGCTGCTCGGTTCGTGGATCGCGCGGTGTGGTGCGGCCACCAGCTGGGCTGCGACCGTCGGCCAGCGTGGGTCGCGATCGGTTCGGTGCAGGTCCGCGCACTGCAAGCAGCTGGTGGCCCCGGGCAGGACCAGCGGACCGATCACCACGGTGCCCTCGCGTACGGCCACGGTCAGATGGGCGGTTCGATCGCTGAGGCCGCGGTCCAGCAAGGGATCATGAGCGGTCCACGGCTGGCACCGGATGAGAAGGTCGGATTCTCGCGGGGCCTGCTCGACCAGTGCCTCGGGTACGGCCGAGATTCGCCGGATCGCCCGCCGCGCTGCAGCGACCCGCGGTTCACCTTCGTCGGCCAGTCGCAGACCGCCGACTCCGGCATCGCAGCGCCGGACGGATTCGGCATCGAGAAAGCTCAGCTGGCCGACACCACTTGCCGCGAGAAGTGCGCCCAGCGGTACGCCGATCCGGTTGGCGCCGTCGATCACGACGTGCCGGTGCGCCCGGGCTTGCAGAGCCTGGCTACCGCGCGCGGGGGAATCCAGAGTCGCCGTCAGGTTCACTAACTCGGGCAGCAACGGGCCGGTGTCATGTAGTTGCTCGGCGGCCATCGGCGCCGAGAGGAGTACCCCGCTCTGCTTGAGCCCGGCGAGAATCGCTACGGCAGTCGCGACGTCGACGCCTGCGCTGGCCGCGCGGGCGAGGCTCTCGGCTTCGGTGCAACTGCCGTCCAGACCCACCAGCCAGTCAGCGGTCGCCGTGTCCACTCCGGAGACGAGGACACCGGTGTTGGGGTCGACCCCGATCTGAAGGGTCTCGGCGTCCCGCCAGACCTTGGGCAGCCATGGCTTGATGCTCGGTCGAGGACGGAAGGCCACCGGGGCAGCTTCGCAAAGGACGGTGCCGCCGCGCGGCCCGAATCCACAGACGACGGCGACTCCTTCGATGAACGAAAGAAGCCGCCGTCGCTGGGGCGGGGTGCGCTGTATCGACCTTCCGGGCGATCAGGCCTTGCCGAGAATGCGGTTCATCTTGGTGCCACAGACCGGACAGATGCCCTTGGCCATCCGCCGGCCTGACTCACTCACGTTGACCTCACCATCGAAGTCACGCTTTTCCTTGCACTTCACGCAGTAGCCGTTATAGGTCTCGGCCACGGTTCCTCCCTGCTGTCGGCAGTCCCGTACCCCGCTGCGGCTTGCGCAGCGAGGGCACGCTGTCGCGGCACACGCTACTCGCCAAAGTGCCGCACAACCGCTTCAGGCGCACGCTCAGCCACGCGGCGCGTCCTGAGAGAGGGTTAGCCTGCGAGATCGGCAGCTGCTCCGAATGGTGACTTGGAGGTCCCGTGCCAGACCCTGACATCGATGCCCCCACCGCGGTCACGCCCGGTGACGGGCCATTGCTCGTCGATCGGCTCGACCACGGGGTCGTGTTGTTGAGCCTGAACGTTCCGAAACGCCGCAATGCGATGTCCGACGAGCTCACCCAAGCCTGGAGGGCGGCGATCGAGGAGTTGCGGCACGACCGCGACGTACGCGCTGTCGTCGTGACGGGCGAGGGCAAGGCGTTCTGCGCCGGCGGCGAGCTGACCTGGCTCGAGGAGTCCGGAACGTTGACTCCGGATCAGTCGCGCACTCGGATGCTGTCCTTCTACCGGGCCTGGCTGGGTATCCGAAGTCTGGACATACCGTCCATCGCGGCTCTCAACGGGCCTGCCGTCGGAGCCGGGCTCGCGCTCGCGTTGGCCTGCGATTTACGTTATGCGACACCAGAAGCCGGACTTTCGATGCCGTTCACCTCGTTGGGCATCCACCCCGGGATGGCCTCGACCTTCCTGCTACCCGAGGTGGCCGGTCTCGCCGTGGCGCGGGAGATGTTGTTGACCGGTCGGGTGTTGGCCGGGCCGGATGCACTGGCCGCCGGCTTGGTCAACCAGATCTTTCCGGCCGAGAGCCTGCGGGCCGACGTGCTGGAGATCGCTTCGACGATCGCCACCCGCGCGCCGATCGCCACCAGGCTGACCAGGCAAGCTATGGCCGACGGAGGTCACGCCAGCTTCGAGGCCGCGCTGAAGTGGGAGGCCGTTGCTCAGCCGTTGACAATGGCGACCCAGGACCTGCTCGAGGGGATCGCGGCAGCGCGGCAGCGACGGAGCCCGGAGTTCACCGGGCAGTGAGCCGACGGTCGTCGCAGTGCCGGGACGGACCTATGAACAAGCGCTGACGCAGGACTCTGAGCAGGGCGACGTACGAGACGAAGATCACGGCAAGGGAATCCCCCGGTTCGACCCTTCGGACACCCTCGCCTTCCCCTTGCCAGGGTGTCCGTCGAGTCGAAGCCGGGGGCTTCGTGGCATCGACGGTAGGAGTGGACCGCGCTGCGGTCAATGACGGTTACCCACCGGCTGTGGACAGCGCTGTGGATATCTTGGGGACCTGCGGGAGTGTCGCTGTGGACGGCGAGGGGATAGCCCTGTGTGCGGTGAATCGCTCAGCGGACATGGCCTCGTCCCGATCCTGGGCGGACCGCTATCCACCGCCTGTGGAGAAAAGACCTGACGCGTTTTTTCGAGGGCCGATGGCTCCGATCGTCGTCGGAGCGCCCGCCCCAGCTGACTAGGCGGGGTCCTCGTCGCCCGCGGACGGGTCAGGCCGATCGCGCTCCGGATCCGATGGCGGCGGGCCGGCTTGGTCGAGTGCCTCGACCGACCATTCGGTGGCAGTTCCTGCCGTCTGCGCGCGGACGAAGCCCTGCGGGTCGTCGAGGTCGTCAGCACTGGGCAGCAGGTCCGGGTGGTTCCAGAGTCGGTCACGACCTTCGATGCCCTGCTCGCTGTGCAATGCCGCCCACAGCGTTGCCGCATCCCGTAACCGGCGAGGTCGCAGTTCCAGCCCGACCAGTGTGGCGAAGGTCTGCTCAGCCGGCCCGCCGGTGGCCCGGCGACGCCGGATCGTCTCGGTCAACGCCACCGCGCCAGGCAACCGATCGGTCGAGGCCTGCGACACCACGGCGTCCACCCACCCCTCGGTCAATGCCAGCAAGGTCTCCAGGCGGGCCAGCGCACGCTGCTGATCGGGGCTCTCCTCCGGGGCGAACATCCCGGACTGCAGAGCTGCCTGCAGGCTCTCCGGATTGCTCGGATCGATGCCACCCATCGCCTCCTCCATCTTCGACCTCATCGCATCCACGTCCACGGTGATGCCGCGGGCGTAGGTCTCGACGGTGTCCAGGAGACGTTGACGCAGCCACGGGACGTGCCCGAACAGCCGTTGGTAGGCGGCCTCCCGAAGAGCGAGGAACAGCCGGATCTCGTCGTCGGGAAGCCCCAGGCCGGCACCGAATTCGGTGACGTTCTGGGGGAGCAGTACGGCCGTACCGGCAGGTGCCAGCGGCAGACCGACGTCGGTGCCGGTCAGCACCTCGCTGGACAGGCTGGCCATGGCCTGACCCACCTGGGCGCCGAACATCATGCCGCCCAACGCCTGCAGCATCCCACCCATCTGACCGGCGGCCTGGGCGGCCTCGGCCGGGATCGCCGACGTCATGACCGAGGCGATCTGCGCAGCTACCGGATCACAGAGGTTGGACCACACCGGAAGCGTCTTCTCGATCCACTCCACCCGCGACCAGGCGGTGGCGGTCGTGATGCCGGAGGGCAGCACGGTCACCTCGCCCAGCCAGAGGTCGGCCAACTCCAGGGCGGCTCGTACGGCGTCGCGCTCGTCGGCAGAGACCGGACGATGTCCGCCCGCAACTCCGCCGATCGCTCCCTGCCGCGCCAGATCCCAGTTGACCGGACCACCGCTGTAGGAGAACAGCTTCTGCAATTCGGCAAACAACGGCATCTTGCCCAGCAGGTCGTCCGGGCCGCCGCTGCCGCTACCCGTGGGCTGGCCAGCACCGTTGTCTCGGCGCTCGGGCTCGTTTCCGCTCGCTCCGAAGCCGAAGGGAAGATCACTGCTCATATCACGGTCCAACGTGATCGCTGGGCCAGTCGTTCCGCCGTACCCGGCTCTGTTCCGGCGCCGCGCTGTCCCGGATGTCACGGTGGCGTGGACTTGTCGTGCGGGCGACTCGCCTACGCTCGGTGCGGTGAGCCGAGAGCGAGTGAGCATCGCAGGGCCGTCCACGGCCCGCGAAGCGCGCCATGACACAGCGCACGAGGCGGACAAGCGGTGAGCCGACGACTGGGCACTCTGTTGGTGGGCGCAGCGCTGCTGTTGACCCTGGGGGGCCTCGGCGCACTGCTGCCAGTGCCCTATGTCGCCCTGACTCCGGGTCCGACGTACGACACGCTGGGCGACGGGCCCAGTGGCAATCCGATCATCACCGTCACCGGCACCGAGACCAACGACACGAGTGGTCTGTTGAGCCTGACCACCGTCGCGGTCTACGACCACATCGATTTCTTCACAGCCATCCAGGGTTGGTTCGACGACGAGGTCGCGATCGTGCCGCGCGAGGAGATCTACCCCCCGGACCGGACCGATGAGGAGGTTGACGAGGCCAACCGGACGGACTTCCTGAACTCCCAGCAGTCCGCCGAGCAGGCAGCCCTCGAGGAGCTCGGATACCCGGTCAAAGTCGTCGTACAGGAACTCAGTGCGGACTCGCCGTCTCGCGGACGGCTGCGGATAGCGGATGCGATCGAGTCGATCAACGGCACGCCCACACCGGACCTGGAAGCCCTGGCAACGGTGTTGACCGGGATCGACCCGGGCACCGCGGTCGACGTGGTGCGGACCCGGCTCGGCGAGGAATCAACGGTCCGGGTCACCACCGGCGAGGCACCTGACCGAGCCGGCTCCGTGCTTGGCGTGGTGGTCTCCGACGCGCGATCGGCACCGTTCGACGTGGAGATCCGGGTCGACGAGGTGGGCGGCCCGTCGGCCGGCCTGATGCTCACGCTCGGCATCCTCGATCTGATCGGGGACGTGGACCTGACCGGCGGGGATCCCATCGCGGGCACCGGCACGATCGACAACGAAGGTGCCGTCGGCCCCATCGGCGGTATCCGGCTGAAGATGATCGCGGCCGATGATCTGGACATGGCGGTGTTCCTGGTTCCCGCGGGCAACTGCGCCGAGGCGCTGCTCCAGGTCCCTGACGGGCTGGTACTGGCGCGGATCGCGACACTCGATGACGCGCTCGACGCGCTCGACGACGTACGCGACGGCCGGGCTCCACCCTCGTGCTGATCCCCCGGGGCCACAGGTCACGATCGAGTCAGCTCGGGAACCCCTCGTGAGCTTGCACAGTTCTCATACCGACAGCTCTGATTCCGACAACTCTGATTCCGACAACGCCCTGCCAGGCGTGCGCGCCCGCCGCTGCCCCCCCGTCCGTGACTACGCCCAGGAGCAACACCTGTGACCATGCGGTCCCCCCTTCCGGTGCCGACCCTCTCCCGACGCGCCAAGGTCGTGCTCGCCGCGGTCGGGGTACTCATTGCCCTGTTCGTCGTTGTGGGGACGCTCACCGGCGTCTACGTCGACTTCCTGTGGTTCGAGGAGACCGGGTTCACCGACGTCTTCTGGACCGAGATCCAGACCCGGGCCCTGCTCTTCGCGCTGGCCGCGATAGCGATGGGCGCCATCGTCGCGCTGAACCTGTACCTGGCCTATCGGTTCAAGCCGGCCTTCCGGCCGATGTCGCTGGAGCAGCAGAATCTCGAGCGCTACCGCCGCAATGTCGAGCCGCGCCGCAAGCTGGTGATCATCGGTGCCGGCGTCATCCTGGCTCTCTTTGCCGGGTTCACCGCCCAGAGCAGTTGGCAAACCTGGTTGCTATGGCGCAACGGGCAGGAGTTCGGCAGCACCGATCCACAGTTCAACCGCGACATCGCGTTCTTCGCCTTCGACTACCCCTTCTATCGTTTCCTGCTCGGCTTTGCCTTCGCGATCGTGCTGCTCTCCCTGATCGGCGCGGCGGCGACGCACTACCTCTTCGGCGGGATCCGGCTGCAGACGCCCGGCCAGAAGCTATCCGTGGCAGCGCGCGTCCATCTGTCGGTGTTGCTCGGAATCTTCGTGCTGCTCAAAGCAATTGCTTACTATCTCGACCGTTACGGCCTGGTCTACTCCGACCGCGGTGAGGTATTCACCGGCGCTTCCTACACAGACATCAACGCCTTGCTGCCGGCCAAGGCGATCCTGATGTTCGTCGCGGTCATCTGTGCGGTGGCGATGCTGGCCAACATCCTGGTGAAGAATTTCCTGCTCCCGGCGATCGCCCTGGTGCTGCTGATGCTGACCAGCCTGATCATCGGGGTCGCCTTCCCGGCGATCATGCAGCAGTTCTTCGTGCAGCCCAGTGCCAACCAGCGCGAGGCCCCCTTCATCGAACGCGCCCTCGAAGCGACCCGCGAGGCGTACGGGATCAGCGATGTCGAGTACGTCGACTACACGCAGGCCCCGGAAACGGCTGTGCCGCTCGAGGAGCTCCGCAACGACACCGAGACGATCCCGAACGCTCGGTTGTTGGACCCGAACGTGCTCTCGGCAACTTTCAACGCCCGGCAACAGATCCGGAACGTCTACGGCTTCCCGGAGAAGCTGGACATCGATCGGTACACCATCGACGGCGTCACTCAGGACTACGTGGTCGCGGTACGGGAGCTGGACACCAACGCGTTGACCGGTAACCAGACCAACTGGATCAACCAGCACACCGTGTTCACCCACGGCAACGGCTTCGTGGCCGCGCCGGCCAATACCGTGGTCGCCGGCGCCGAAGGTGGCGAGCCCGACTTCACCACCGCCGACCTGCCCGTCCGCGGAAACATCGAAGTGGAGCAGTCCCGGATCTATTACGGCGAGCTTTTCGACGAGGTGTACTCCGTCGTTGGCGCACCGGAGGGTTCCGAGCCACGGGAGTTCGACCGACCCGAAGGTGGTGGCGGATCCGACCAGCAACTCAACTCCACCTACGACGGTGAAGGTGGGGTGGCGGTCGGCAGCTTCTTCCGGCAGCTCGTGTTCGCCATCGAGTATCGCGAACGGAACTTCCTGCTCTCCGGTGAGCTCAACGACGAGTCCCGCGTGCTGTACGTCCGCGATCCGCGTGATCGGGTCGAGAAGGCCGCGCCCTTCCTCGAGGTCGACGGCGATCCGTACCCGGCGGTGATCGACGGACGGATCGTCTGGATCGTCGACGGATACACGACGCTGAACAGCTACCCGTACTCGTTGCAACAGGAGCTAGGGGAGGTCACCCAGGACTCGTTGACCGGCCAGGGCACCACGGCACTGGCCAACGACCAGGTCAACTACATCCGGAACTCGGTCAAGGCCACCGTCGATGCCCATGACGGCACGGTCACCCTGTATCAGTTCGACCCCGAGGATCCGGTGCTGGCCACCTGGATGTCGGCCTTCCCCGGGATCGTCGAACCGGAGACCGAGATCAGCGACGACCTGCGCGAGCACTTCCGCTATCCCGAGGATCTGTTCAAGGTGCAGCGGGAATTGCTGACCAGTTATCACGTCGACGACCCGGTGGCGTTCTTCAACTCCGACGACTTCTGGCAGGTGCCCGACGATCCGACCGACGGGAACAATTCGACCGAGGTGCAGCCGCCGTACTACATCCTGGCTCAGCGGCCCGGTGACTCGGAGGCGGGCTTCCAGTTGACCAGCGCGCTCAACGCCTTGGAACGCGAGAACCTGTCTGCCTTCGTCTCGGCGTCCTCGGATCCGGACACCTACGGCGAATTGCAGGTCCTGCGGTTACCGGGCAACACGCCCTATCGGGGCCCGCAACAGGTGCAACAGTCGTTCATCACCAATAACCAGGTCAGACCCGACCTGACCCTGTTCGAATCCGAGGAGTCGAATGCGGTCTTCGGGAACCTGCTGACCCTGCCCATCGGGGACGGCGGTCTCCTCTATATCGAGCCGCTTTACGTCCAGGGAACCGGTGAGAACGGGTTCCCGTTGCTCCAGAAGGTCCTGGTGAATTTCGCCGGACAGGTGGGATATGCCGACACCCTGTCCGAGGCGCTGGACCAGGTGTTCGGAGCCGGGGCGGGGGAGGGTGCCGCCGACGGCGGTGGCGTGACGCCGACCGACCCCACGACGCCCACCGATCCGAGTGCGACGCCGACCCCGACGCCGACACCGACGGATCCGGGTACGAGTCCGGCCGACTGCGATGAGGCGGCCCTCGCCGAGGCGGCGGCTGCGATCAGTCTCGCTCTGGAGGCGCTGGCTGCTGCCCAGCAGTCCGGCGACTTCGCCGGTATCGGTACGGCGCAGTCGGATCTGGCCGCTGCTACCACTGCCTACGAGTCGGCCTACGAGCCCTGCGCCGCCGGCTAGTGGAAGTTGAACAGTGCGTTGGTCTTGGCCCCCCGGTTTGCTCGGCCCAGCCGGGGTGCCTAGACTGGGCCTTACCGACGCGGGGTGGAGCAGCTCGGTAGCTCGCTGGGCTCATAACCCAGAGGTCGCAGGTTCAAATCCTGCCCCCGCTACAACGTTTCCTCGGAGGCTCCGGTGACCAGCCGGAGATGTCAGTCCGAGCCGTCGGCGAACGGATCGCCGACTCGCTGGTCAGATCTACCACCGGCGGTCGGGCCGGCGACACCGCGCGAGGCTGGTCGACCGTGGGCCTCCTGGCCGAACGGGTAGGTTAGCCTTGTGACGTCCAGCGCCCGGGCGTGGATTCGGGGTGCGGTCGCGTGAGGAGTCAGAATGGAGTCGCTCAGGTGACGCAGAGAGAGCGAGGACTTAGGTGGAGCTGAGAGAATATTTCCAGGCCCTGCGTGCGCACTGGAAGCTCATCCTCTCCATGACCCTGATTGGCGTCGTGGCCGCTAGCGCCCTGACGATTTTCATTCCGCCGACTTACGCCTCCACGTCGAAATTGTTCGTATCGACGTCGGGCACCGAGTCAAACACCGTCCAAGGCAACGTCGTGGCGCAGTATCGCGTGCCCTCGTACGCCCAACTGCTCGATTCGGTGCAATTCACGCGCATCGTGATAGAGAAGCTCGGCTTGACAGAGCTCACGCCATTGGAACTCGTCGATAATGTGGAAGTCCTCGTAGCCGACAAAAGCGTGATCCTCGAAATCACGGTGTCCGACCCATCGGCTGAGCGCGCACAATTGATCACCAATACGATGGCCTCAGAATTTGTCGGCTTGGTGACGCTCCTCGAAACGCCCGACCCGATAACCACGGTGGATGCCAATGGGGTCACCCAGTCGACGACGCAGGTGGCTCCGGTCAAAGTCACCGTCGCGCAGGCCGGCGAGTTGGCATATTCCCCGGTCTTCCCGGATCCCATCCTTCTTCTGCCGCTCGGGTTCCTCGTGGGACTCCTTCTCGGCTTGATGCTCGCGCTGGTGCGCCACTTCATGGACAACACCGTGAAGACCACCAAACAGGTCGAGGACCTCACCGGAGCCACGACCATCGGCGGAGTCCTGTACGACCCTTCCATGGCGTCTCACCCGTTGTTCAGCCACCAGCAGACCCAATCGGTGACTACGGAGGCATACCGGCAGATTCGAACGAACCTGCAGTACGTCAACGTCGACCACCCCCCGAAAATCATCGTGGTCACCAGCTCGGTGTCCGGGGAGGGCAAGACCACAACGGCGATCAACCTGGCACTGGTGCTGGCACAGTCCGGCCAACGAGTCGCGCTGATCGAGGCAGACCTACGCCGACCGCGCGTAGTCCGATACCTGCAGTTGATCGGTGGCGCCGGTCTGACCAACATATTGGCTGGAAAGGCGAGCCTGTCCGAGCTGCTACAGCCGTGGGGCGACGGGAAGCTGTCGGTACTGGCGTCCGGTCCGAACCCGCCCGATCCGAGCGAGCTGCTCGGATCTGAACACATGAGCCGTCTGCTTGATGAGCTGCGCGATAGCCACGATTACGTCATCATCGACGCGCCTCCGCTGCTGCCGGTGACTGATGCAGCGGTACTCGCAGTACTTGCAGACGGTGTCGTCCTCGTCACCCGCTGGGGTATGACGAAACGAGAGCAGCTGCGCGCGGCCGCCACCACGGTCCAGCTCTTGGAGGCAAAGGTCCTGGGCACCGTCCTGAACATGATCCCGCATAAGGGCGGCAGCGGTTACGGATACGGATATGGATACGGGTATAGCTATCAATCCGATCCCAACCCCCGTGAGCTGATCAGCGCGAGCAGTGACGGTCGCCGAGTCAGTCGCGGGCGGACCACTGCCGATGTGGATGCGGCCAAGTCAGTCGCAAGTTCCAACGGCCGAGGGACTCGCAACATGAGGCCCGATGGCAAAGGTCTCGGCTATGACAGTGATACGCGCACAACTGCTGACCAGGACCGAGTCCAGGAGTTGCCCGCAGCGGCTCCTCGCGGTGCCGGCGGCTCGAGCTACCCTCCGGCCAGGGCCAGCCGTCCCCGAAAGTAGTTTCGGTCATGGCCTTCAGGGATCAGTGAACACCGTGCTGGGTTCTCCTCGGCTGATGGTGGGACGAATGTGCTGCCCGTGGCATTCGGGCCGCATGCAGCCTAGAAACGTCGCCCGGTAATCTATGGAAATGCGGTCCAAATCCCGAAGCCCACGGCGCGACAGATCGTCAAGAGTGCTGTCGATGATCGGCACAGCCTTTCTCGTACTGGCTACAGTTGCCGTCGGAGCTCTGGCCGTCTATCTGGTGACCTATCCTCCTGGTGTCCTGGACCCTGCCAGCCAAGAACAGCCCATCATCCCACCTGGTATCCAAACCGAGGACCCGACGACGCCCCCGGCGGCCCCTGTGGTGGACCCGACCGTCCCCCCGGTCCAATTGACGCTCTCTTCGGCTTGCGGGGCGGCCGCGCCGCTCATCGACGCAGCCGACGCGGTGCGCGACACGTCGGTCGAGGACCCCGAGGCGCTGGACTCTGCAGTGATCACGAGTGTGACTCAAGACCTTCAGACCCTTAGCAATCTCTCCCCACCGGAGCTCAAGCCGCTGATCGACACGCTCAATGCGGTACTGGTGGCGCTCAACAATTCGGTGATTGCCGGCGACTCCGAGCCGCAGCTCGACGGGGAAGCAGCCACCGAGAGCACCGATGCCATCCGTACCCTCTGCGAGGCCTGAGTCCTGAGGCGTCACAAGCCTGACGCGGCGCTAGGAGCCCGCCGCGGCTTGCTTGCGGTCAGGCGGGATCGTCTGGCTCACCGGAGAGCTCGGCAGCAAGCTTGCGCATTTCAGCCCGCTCCCGTTTCGCCTCCCGGCGATGTGCCAGCAGTGTGCGGGCGGAACTGACCGGCTCCAGCGTCGGCAGCGTCATCCAGAAGACCGGCCGGGTACGCCGAGCCAGGGCAGCCCCGATGACGTAGACGTAGATGGTGACGATCAGTGTGGAGATCGCGGCGCCCACCGCGCCGTAGCGCGGAAGGAGGAGGAAGTTGAGGCCCACGCTCATCAAGGCGGCCACGAGGTTGCGGATCAGTGCCTCGCGATAGAGCTTCTCCCAGTTGGTGACGTAGAGCAGGATCCCGCCGAGGCAGACGAACGGGGTGGTCAGGGCCAGGATGATGATGACCGTGCTGATGCCGTCATAGTCCGGCGGAAGCAAAAGTGGGGCAATGGGTGCAACCACGAAGATCAGCCCGAGTGTCAATCCGTAGCCGAGCAGCGTGATCAGCCGGCTGACATCGGCCAGCTTGGCCCAATACACCTCCGGATCGCGATTCTTCAGCGCGAGCATTCGTGGGGCGAGGGAACCGAGGAGGGCCACAAGGGGGAATCTCGGCGTCTCGGCCAGGCTGGCGCCGAGGCCGAACACACCGGTCTCGGAAAGACTCGACAGCCACGCCAACATCACCTGGTCCAGCTTCATGAACACCAGTGCGCTGGAGGAGGCAATGAACAGTGGAGTGAATTCAAGCAGCAGGATGCGCACCCGTTGCCAGTTGAACTCCCACCGGAAGTCCTTGTGCACCCGGCGGAACGCGACCCACATGCCGATCGAGGCGAGCATGGCCTCGACGACGTATGTCCAGGCGATCACCGTGACGCCGTAGCCGATCAGCAACAGTCCCACGCGGGCGGCGCCGATAATCAGACCCACAGCGATCCGGATCTTGACAGTGCGCCGGCTCTCCAGACGCTTGAGGAAGAAAACGTCCACGGTATTCAGCGGTCGCAGTAGCGAAGAGCCGACGACCACCATCGTGACGATGCCGGTGTCGCTGCCGATCCCCACGGTGAGGATGACGCCGACTCCGACCATCAGCACGATCACCGAGGTCACCAGTCCGGCGACCACCACGCCGGCGGTGTACAGGCGCATGGCCGAACCCGGCTCGGCGGCCATGTCTCGCAGCATGCATTGCCCGATGATGTTGGAGATCGGCAGCAGCAAGGACAGTAGGGCCATACCCACCGCGATTCGCCCGTAGTCCTCCGAGCCCAGCTGCGCAGCGACGATGAAGCTGACCACGAAGGCGACGCCTAGGTGGATGACCCGCTCCAGAATCATCCAGAACGCGTTCTTCCCGGTCCGCTTCATTCCGCCGACGCTCGGCGAGGCAGCCTCTGTCATCTCGGTTGTGCCTCACTCGCTCTCGGAGCCGACCGCGGAAAACCAAGGGCGAGTCGGGAGCGCAACAAGACTCTCAACTGATCCCCGAAGGACGACGCGGCAGCGGATGCTGGTTGCGGTCAGCATATCCTCGGTCCTGGCGGCCACCCGCCGCCGGCAGCCAGCCGGGCGCTCCAACAGCGGTGCACCCGCTGGCCGCGGCTCCGCAGGATCCGGGCACACTGGGTTTTGACATCCCAGCTCTCAACAGGAGGCATGCTCCGTGGGCACACGCGTCGCCGCGCCGTCCGATCGCACCCGACCGGGTACAGCGAGTCTCCTGGTGACGCTCATGGTCGCGCTGATCGCGGCCGCGAACACCGTCATGGCGTGGCCGGCCTCGGCCGCGTCGGTGAAGACCGAGGACCTTCGGGTCTCGTCTGGAACCGGTGAGAATGCGGTGGATCTGGATGCCACCATTTATCTCCCGGAGGCCTCACCTGCCCCCGCCATCATCGTCGCGCACGGCTTCGGCGGAAGTAAGAAATCCGTTGACGGAGTGGCAAAGCGACTTGCCGAGACCGGATACGTCGCCCTGGCCTACACCGCGCGCGGCTTCGGCGACAGCACAGGCACGATCTCGGTCAACGCCCCTGAGTACGAGATCGCAGACGCCAGCGCCATGATCGACCTGCTCGCGGAACGCCCTGAGGTCGTCCAGGATGCGGCGGGCGATCCCAGGGTCGGCATCTACGGCCGTTCCTATGGCGGGGCGCTGACCTTGCTCACAGCCGGATACGACGACCGCGTGGACGCCATCGCACCGGGGTCCACCTGGAGCAGCCTCGTGAGTTCGCTGTTCCCGAATGACGCCGGCGAACCATCCGCGCAGACACCTGCAGCCGACCCGGCGCCCGGTGAGGACGGAGTGTTCAAGCGGCTCTGGGCAAAGACCTTCTTCGAGTCCGGCGGTGGAACGATGCCCGAAACCGGGCAGGACGCCTCGTCCGGGGACTGCGGTGACTACGAGGCGGAGTTCTGCGCGGCCTTCCTCGATTCCGCCGTCCAGGGCCGGCTCACCCCGGAGCTGGGGGATCTCCTCGACGCCTCGAGTCCTTCGTCGGTCCTCGACCAGATCACTGCCCCGACCCTGCTCACGCAGGGCGAGGGAGACACCCTTTTCCCGCTGTCCGAGGCTGATGCCACCGCTCGGGGCATCGCGGCGAACGGCACTCCGGTCAAGATGATCTGGTACAGCGGCGGACATGGTGCCCGGACGAGTCGGGGGGACACCAGACTGCAACTGGAGCAAATCGCAGTCTGGTTCGACTACTACCTACGCGACCAGGGAGCAGAGCCGGAAACTGACTTCCACTTCTCCGCGTTCGAGGGAACCTCGACGGGTAACGAGGAACCGCAGACGGTGATTCAGCAGGCTGCGGCGTACCCCGGTCTGAACGGTGGAGCTACACCGCGGATGGAAATCCCACTGTCCGGGGACCCCCAGCAGGTCCTCAACCCCGAGGGTGCCACCCCTGCGGCCCTGTCCGCGCTGCCACCGGGCCTGGAAGTGGACGAGGGGCGGGACCGCAACAGCGAACAGCCCAGCGACATTCCCGACCAGATAGCGACCTTCGATAGCGACGAGCTCGAATCCGACACATTGATTGTCGGCGCGCCCACGATCAGGGTGCTAGTCGCCAGCCCCAGCGGCGAGGCAGTGCTGTTCGGAAAGCTGTACGACCTCGCGCCGGACGGCCAATCGACATTGTTGCTCGGGCTGGTAGCCCCGCTGCGGCTCACCGGGTTGGCCTCCTCGATCGATCAGTCCGAGCCGGTGACGGTCACCCTGCCGGCAGTCGCGCTGACCGTCCCTGCCGGCCATCGATTGCAGGTGGGTCTGGCCAGCACGGATCAGGTGTTCAGCACTCCGAGCGAGGAGCAGGTCTACGAAGTCGCGCTCGCCGAGGCCTCGTTGAGCATTCCGCAGGTGAGCGGGGCCGCCTCTTCCGACACAACCACCAGCCGCGCAGCGACCGTGCGGGTCATCGTCATCGTCGGCGCAGTCGTCCTGGTGGTGGCGGGGATCATCGCCTTCTTCCTCACCCGCCGACGCTCCGGGCTACGCCGACGCTGAGGACACGCTGGTGGCTAGTCCTCCCAAGACGGAGGAGCCATTCCGATGCCCTTGGTGTTCTGCGGGGTCATCTGTGTGCGATGCAGGAACTTCCAGTCCCTGATGTCGACGTTCAGCGGCTTTGCCGGCACGCCGCCGTACATGGCAAACGGCTTGGACGCTCCGGGGAGTAGCAGTCCGCCCATTGCAAGGATGGAGCCGTCGGGAAGTGACGAGCCCATCGCGAGGATGGTCTTTGACGCGACCATGCAGTTGCGGCCGATCCGGGTCGGCCCACACAACCTGGTGTCGCGCTGCGGGTCGTAGGAATGGGAGTAGATGAAGACCTCGCGACCGGCGAGCCCGCTCCAGTCACCGATGGTGACACCACCCGAACAGTCGATGACGTGCTTCTTGCTGATGAAAACGACATCCCCGATCCGCAGCACGCCGACCATGTCGGGCTCGTCGGCAGCCTCTCTGTTGACGCGATTGGCCCGGAAGTCGTTACGCGGCCCTACCTCGGTGTCCTCACCGAACTCGGCAAGCCGCAGTCCGCGCAGGACGTTGCCGAACCCCAGCGTGGTGTTCTTGCCCACTCGCAGCGTTCGCACCCGTAGCAGCAGGATCGGGGCGATGTGAGCCTTCGGGTGGATCTGGTGGCCGAGCCGGTTCAGCAAACCGTTCTTGCGACGTGAGGCCGGCAGCAGGCCCACCACCAAGACGACCAGCGCCTTGAGTTTTCTCACCGAGAGTTCTCCCTTGACGGACGGCTCGACGCACCGTGGGCGCCGGGATCGCTCCGCAGCATAACCGCGGGCGGTATAGCGTCTGCACGTTCTTCGACAGTGGAGGCCCGACCGGTGCGCATCTTGCAACTGCACAATCATCACCAGAGCAAGGGTGGCGCGATGGAGGTTCTCGCGCACGAGGCCGAGCTGCTGTCCGAGGGTGGGCATCAGGTGGACCAGTACACCCTGCCCGCCGTGGAGACGATGGGACTGTCCGCGGTGCGAGCTGGTGCCAAGGCGATCTGGAACCTGGAAGCCAGCCATGAGGTGTCCCGGCGGATCAGGGAATTCGAACCGGACATCGTGCACGTGCACACCCCGTTTCCTTTGATGTCCCCGGCCGTGTTCCGCGCTGCTGCTAAGGCAGGGGTGCCAAGCGTCACGACCCTGCACAGCTATCGCTGGTCGTGCATCGCGGCAACGTGCTTTCGGGACAATGCGATCTGTGAGGATTGCGTGGGAAAGCGTTTGAAACTGGCGGGCGTACGGCATCGCTGCTATCACGAAAGCCTCGGTGCCAGCGCCGCCTTGACCGTGAGTCTGGCGCTGCACCGGCAACTGGGAACGCTGGACCAGATCGATCGATTCATCACCCTCACCGGATTCGCCAAGCGGCTGCTCATCCGCGACGGCGTGCCGGAGTCCCAGATCGTCGTCAAGGCCAACTCCGTGCCGGACCCGGGCCGGGCAGGACAACCCGAACCGACCGAGCCCTACGTCGCATTCATCGGCAGGTTCATCGACGTCAAGGGGATCCAGACGCTGCTCGATGCGTGGCCGAGCGTCAAACCGGGGCTGACCCTCAAGATCGCCGGTGATGGCGAGCTGCGGTCCCTCGTCGAGGCCCGGGCGGCAGCCGACAGCACCATCGAGTACCTCGGTTGGCGCAGCGAGGAGGAGATCGGCACTCTCATGGGGGGCGCTCAATGCGTGATCGTCCCTTCCGAATGGTACGAGGGTCTGCCTCTGGTCATCCTGCGCAGCTTGTCCTTCGGCACGCCGATCGTGGTCTCCAACTTGGAGAACATCTGTGCCGAGGTCGTCGAGGACGGCGCGGGGATCACCTTCGCCGTCGGCTCGCCGTCATCGTTGGCGCAGGCGCTGAGCAGTGTCGTCACCGAAGGACATCAATGGCGGCAGATGCGATCCCGGGCCAGGGAGTCCTTTGTGAACCGTTACTCACCGAGCGGTGACCTCGGCCGGCTGACGGCCATTTACGACGAGGTGATCGCAGAGCGGCGCGCCTCTCCGGCTCGGCGCTGACAGGGCGGTAGCTTGCGGCCGCAGCGCCCGCTGCATGGCGCATGAGCTATCTTCAGGGGGCGGTCGGCACCCTCAGCTGCCGACGACAGACGGATCGATTCGACGAAACCGGACGGGACCTGCCTTGAAATTCATAGCCTTGGGCGCACTGGCGGGAATTCCGTTGCAGTGGTTTGCCCTGGGGGCGAGCCCAATCGGCGAATTGCGCCTGCATCAGCTGGCGATGTTCGGGTTCACCGCCTGCATCATCGCGTATTACGGGCTCAAGAGAATCGGTGAGGCGACTCGCCGTCTGCAATTCTTCATCCTCGCAAATCTCTACATGCTGACCATCTCTGCAGCCATGGACGTCTACAACAAGGGCATTCCGGTACAGCCGATGCAGACGCTTCTCTACGTTATTTCTTTCACGGCTGTCAGCGCTTACTTCTTCAAGGCGGCCAGCGAGGACGACTTCAACATCATCGATGCGCTGCGGTGGTGCGGCCTGGTCACCTCGACAATTCTCATCCTCGCCTTCGCGCTATCGCTGCTGAAGAATGGAATCAATCCTCTCTCGGTCGTGCAGCAGACAATTGCCACCGGCGACCCAAGCATCCTGACCCAGCAGCTTTTCGGGCATGCATTCGTGGGGTTCGGGTTCGACCTGGACACGACCCAGGTCCAGATCCGGCACGAGGTCTTCGGTGGCCTCCTGCTGTCGATGTACATCGCCAGTTGGGCAAAGGCCCGTCGGCCTTTCAGCGAACCGCGCCAGCTCGTGTGGTACCGAGCGGCCATGGTGGTCGGCACGCTGATGGTGCTGGTGTCCCTGAGCCGGGCGCTCACCCTCGCCGCAGTGCTGTGGCCACTCATCCTGCTAACCCGGGCACTGCTGTCCGGCCGGATCAGCGGTGGCCAGCTGACAGCGGTGATCGTGACCGTGCTGGGATTCGTCGGGCTCAGCATCAGCGGTTTCGCCAGCGTCGTATATGACCGATTCGCCGAGGACACCCGCGGCTATGAGGCCCGCTCGGAGAACATCACCCTTGCGCTTGACCGGATCTTCGACAACTTCTGGACCGGCGGCGTCGTCACCGAGGGGACGAGTTCGCACAACTTCATCCTGGACAATTTCCAGCGCGGCGGAGTCCTGGTCGGGATTCCGACACTCATCGTCTTCTTCTACATATTCATCGTCTGGCTGTCACTGCTGGTGAAGCTGCGCACACTGCCCGTCGAACTCGTCCCGGTCGCTGCCGCGCTGGCGCTGCCGATCTTCCGGATGATGACTCAGGGAGGCGGTCAGATCTCGGTCAACGGCTGGATGACGATGGCCTTCGTCACCGGGGTCGTGCATGCCTGGAAGCGTCGGGAGCGGGCCGCCGAGGAAGCGCAGAGGGCCGCCCAGTTACACGGCACGGTCGGGCGACATCCGGGTTCGGCCGGCATCCCGGAGCCTGCTCGCGGCTAGGGCCCCGACTTGTTCAGCTTGCGGTCGCCGGCGCTCGGCCAGTGTTGTGACCAGCTCAGCCCGTTTTCGGCATCCTGTTCGGCCAGCCGCACACCGACGAAGTCCTCGACCTCCGCGCTAAACCTCGACAGCTCGTCCTGCTGCTCGAGTGAGCAGCTGGCCAGGGCTTCGGCCAGGCTGGGTAGCTGAGCGGATTTGATCATGCGCGACCGCATCCGGCGTACCCGGTTGGCGCCGACCACGGCGCGTACCCGAGGGTAGACGCGGCTGCGGCGCAAGAGCTTGGCCGCGTTGTGGGCGATCGATCCGCGGAACTCGACGACATTGTTGCGATGGGCGCTCACCGTCTCCAGGTTCAACGGTGGCGGCTCGAGGTTCAGTCGCCGGCAGATCACCGATGCTATGTCATGGCTGGACGCAGTCAGCGCGCTGAACGGAATGACGAGCAGCTTGTCCCGGGCGAACACTTCTTGCAGGCGCGCCACCCAAAGCCGGTAGTCGCTGACATCGGTGTAGTAGGAACCGGCCGACAGGGCTGCACCGAAGGTCGGGGCCTCCTCCAGCTGCAAGGTGTGCCGACGCAGCAGGTAGTGCGACACCGCCCGAGCGATCGGTTCGCGCACCACGTAGACGACGTGGGCCTGCGGTGCCGCCTCGGCCAATCGGTTCAGTGCCTCGGGGTGCTGCGGATAGGTATAGGACGTGCTCGCATCCATCCGCAACAGGTCATCGGTGCGCGGGGAGTACAGACCGTCGTACCATCCCCACCCCCGATCGAACTCCCGGCTGAAGAAGTTCGGCTCCTTGGTCGCGCCCGGGTCGATGGCCGGGTGCTCCCGGAGCGCGGCCGCCAGCGTGGATGTCCCGCTGCGGGCGGCACCGGCGATCACCAGGTCAGGGCCGAGGGCAGTCACGTCCGCGACATTAGTGGCGCCGATGACCTCCGCGTCGGCCGGTAGGCTCGCCTCGGACGAACAGGAGATCGATGACCGGCATCAAGCCCAACTTCATCCACATCGGACCTGGAAAGACCGGGTCGACGTGGCTGCATGAAGTGCTGATCAAGCATCCGCAGATCTTCATGACGGAGGCGAAGGATCTGTACTTCTTCGATAGGTACTACGACCGCGGAATTGACTGGTATCTCGGACAGTTCAAAGCGGCCGGTCCTCAGCACAAGATCGTCGGTGAGGTCTGCCAGCACTACCTGTTCAGCCCCGAGGCGCCCCAGCGCATCGCTGAGTGCCTTCCGCAGACCCGACTGATGGTTACGCTGAGAGAACCTGCGGCGCGGGCTTTTTCCAGCTATCTGTACCAGTCCAAGCATGGAGCCGTCACCGGATCGTTCCGCGAGGCGCTGGAAGCCCGTCCCGGGATCCTGAATTCGTCCCGCTACGCCTCGCACCTGAAACGGTATCTGCAGTACTTCGACAGGTCTGCCATCCACGTCGGGCTCTTCGACGATCTGAGCAAGGATCCGCAAGGCTTCATCGACCCGTTGCTGACCTGGCTGGACGTCGCGCCGATGACTCTCGACGAGGAGCTCATCAAGGCCAGGCTGCCCGCCAGCAGCGCCCGTTCCACGCTGTTGGCACGTACCGTGCGCGATACCGCCGACTGGGCGCGCCGGCGCAACGCGGCAACGTTGGTGGGCCGGATCAAACGCTCACCTCTGGTGCACAAGGCGCTGTACAAACCCCTTGGCGGATCCAACGGGCCCAAGCCGACCCTGTCGAGCGAGGACGCGAATTTTGTGCGCGACCAGCTGGACTCCGAGATTGCCGAACTCGAGGACCTGCTCGGGATGGACCTTCGCAAGCGCTGGGACTGGGCAGCCCGATGACCCTGGCCAATGTCTACCTCGTCGGCGCACCCAAGTGCGGTACCACCTCACTGGCGCGCTGGCTCGATGAGCATCCGGCGGCCTACCTGTCGGTGCCCAAGGAGCCGTATCACTGGGCCGCCGACTACCCAAGAATGCGGGCGCACTACGGCTTCGACAGCCGGCGCGCGTACGAGAACCTCTACGCCAGTCCAGCGGCGCGGTCAGCCGCGCTGCGGGTCGACGGCTCGACCAACTACCTGTACTCGCAGTGCGCGGTTGCCGATATCAGTGCCGCGGTTCCCGATGCCCGCTTCGTCGTGACCGTACGCAATCCCGTCGACCTGCTGGTTTCCTATCACCGCACCCAGCTGGTGGCTCTGAATGAGACCGAGGCCGACTTCGCCGCCGCCTGGCGGCGCAGCCTTGCTGGGGGACTCCCGGACACCGATCCGCTCGATCCCAAGCTGCTCGACTACCCGACGGTCGGACGTCTCGGTGCCGCCACAGAGCGCCTGCTCGCCGGCGTTGCGCGGACACAAGTGCACTTCGTCCTCTTCGACGACCTGGCCGCCGATCCCAGCGGGACGTGGCGGGAGTTGACCGCGTTCCTGGGCATCGAGGCGGAGCCCGAACCCAGTTTCGATGTGCACAATGCGAGCAACAAGGCCGCCCGGTCGGCGAGCCTACGACGGCTCACCCATCGGCCCCCCGCCGCGCTGGAGGCACCGATTCGACGATTGCGCCAGTGGTCGCGAACCACCGCCAACCCGCTCGTGGCCGCGGCCAAGGCGCGCATGTGGCGCTCGGAACAGGTTCCGCGGGTGTCCGACGAGGTGCGCCACGAGGTGGCTGAGTATCTTCGTCCTGACGTCGACAAGCTAGCCGTTCTGCTGGATCGCAGCCTGCCTCAGTGGGCAGCTGCCGGGCGGTAGTGTCGGCAGCCGATCGAATATTGGTAATGAAGTGGCTGCGAAGGGATCTGCTCCGGCGATGCTGGTCTTGCACGTGCAGGAAACCCCGCCTGGTGGCGTCGTCAACTACCTCAAAGAGCTCACCGGGGAACAGGTCAGGCGCGACCATCAGGTGCATCTGCTCTCGCCCGCCCCGCAGCTGGGTTGGCCAGGCGTCGCACATCATTGCTGGGCGGTGGACCGCAAGCGCCCCACCGGCTATCCCAGAGGTCTCGCCCAGTTCCTACGCCTGGCCCGCCAGCTTCGCCCTGATGTTATCCACCTGCACTCGTTCTGGGCCGGACAGTTCGGGCGTGCGCCGATGTTGTCCCGGCTGGTGGAGGCCCCGATCGTCTACCAACCGCACGCCTGGACGGTCGGCCGGTTTCCAGACCCCAGGTTCCAGCGGCTGGTGTGGGCTGCCGAGCGACGGGCCAGCCGGGCGACCCGCGTCGTGGTGGCCAACTGCTGGGATGAGATCGCCGAGGGAAGAAGAGCCGGCATCGATACTCCGGGTCGCGAGTTAGGTGTTCCGCTGGACACCGAGCGGTTCAACACCGCGGCGGCCGACGCGCGGGCAACTCACCGTGCCGAACTGAAGCTCAACGGCCCCCGGGTGATCCTCTGCCTCGGCCGCATCACCCGGCAGAAGGGCCAGGACCAATTGATCGCCGCGTGGGAGGCCCAGCCGATCCCGGACACCGAGCTGGTCTTCGTCGGGACCGGTGATGTCTCTGAGCTGCGGAAGTTGGCTCCCACCCAGTGGGGCAAGACGGTGCGCGCATTTCCAGCCCAAGCTGATGTCCGTCCGTGGATCTGGGCCTGCGACGTCCTGGTCCAGCCGTCCCGTTATGAAACCGTGGGGCTCTCGATCGCCGAAGCCATGTCCTGCGGGCGACCGGTGGTGGCTACCCGCGCAAACGGTGTGGCAGACGCGGTGGGAGAGGTTCCTGGCGAGGCAGGCGGCGCGGTGGTGGGACTTGGCGCTATGGATCAGTTGCTGAAGGAGTGCTCACGGCGACTCGACGATCCGCAACTGTGGGAGGCGGAGTCCAAGCAGGGTCGCCGTCGCGCAGAGCAGCGATTCAACCCGTCCGCAGTGGCCGATCACCTTGATCTTGCCTACGTCGAGGCTCAGCAGGCCGTAGATGACGGCGTGCGGACCCGGTTGCTGCTGCGCGGTAGCGACCACTAGATGGCAACGCCGAGAACGCTGCCGACTTTTCTGGTCGCCGGGGCAGCCCGATCGGGCACCACCGCCCTGGTCGAGGGATTGCGCAATCACCCCCAGGTATTCGTCACGCAGCCGAAAGAACCGCACTACTTCGCCCTGCACGGGAAAGAGGCGAACTTCCAGGGCCCGGGGGATGCGGCGACCATCAACCGGGTCGCGGTCACCCAGCACGACGACTACCTCCGGCTGTACCCGGACGAGCACGACTATCTCGCCCTCGGCGACGGCTCTGTCTCGACGCTCTATTACGCCGAGAACGCGGTGCCCGAAATTCTGCGGGTGAACCCGGAGATGCGGCTGGCGGTAATCCTGCGTGATCCCGTCGATCGCGCCTTCTCCGGCTTTCAGTACCTGAGGGCACGCGGCTTCGAGCAGCACGAGGATTTCATGAAGGCACTCGACGACGAGCCGGAGCGGATTCAGAACAACTGGCATCACCTTTGGCACTACACAGCGATGAGCCTTTATGCCGACGGTTTGGAAACGCTGCGGACGGGGCTCGGGCCTGAGCGCGTGCGGGTCTGGTTCTATGACGAACTGGCCAAGGATCCGACGAGCACGATCAGCAGCGTTCTGCGCTTCCTCGAGGTGCCCGAGCATGCCAAGGAGAGTGCAGGGATCGCTCGCGTCAATGTGTCGGGAACCCCGCGGCTGGCACCGGTGACCCGGGCAATTCAATGGGCGACGACCATCGAGCCGCTCCGCCAGCTCGTGAAGCGGTCGACGAGCTTCGGACTCCGGGAGTTCGTACGGCGAAACTCGCTCCGACCCAGCGCCGTACCTTCTGCTGCGCGGGCAAGGCTCGAGCCCCTGTTCACCGACGACCTACGACGCGTAGCCGACCTGCTGGGCACCCGCCCCGACGTTCCGGCCTGGCTCCGCCGGGGCAGAAAGTGACCACGCACGAACGTCCGGGACGGACCGTCCCGGACGTGTACCTGATCGGCGCGCCGAAGGCAGGCACGACCTCGCTCTCACGCTGGATGGCCAGTCATCCGGACCTGTATTTCTCCAAGCCCAAGGAGCCGGCGTTCTGGGCCACCGATTACCCCCGGGTGCGCGAGATTCGCGGCTTCGACACCAGAGAGGCTTACGAGCAGCTGTTCACTGGTCCCGAGGCGAGAGGCTCGAACCACCTGGCAGAGGGTTCCACGGTCTATCTCTACTCGCGGGAGGCGGTGCCGGCCATCGTCGCCGAAGTGGGCGATGCAGCACGTTTCGTCGTGGCCCTGCGCAACCCAGCGGATCTGGTCGTCTCCTTTCATCGAACCCAGCAGCTGCTGTTGAACGAGGATGAACCTGATTTCGAGACTGCCTGGTATCGCAGTCTCGAGGGAGGCCTTCCGGGCACTGACCTGCTCGATCCGAAGCTCGTCGACTACTCGAGGGTCGGCAGCCTCGGCCAGGCAGTCTCCCAGATCCTCGATGTGGTCGACCGGAGCCGGGTGCACTTCGTCCGCTTCGAGAACCTGCGCGACCGGCCGGAGCAGGTCTGGCGTGACCTGACCAGCTTCCTTTCCCTCTCCCAGGAGATCGTCCCGAGCTTCGAGGTGCACAATCCCAGCAACCGCACGTTCCGATCCCCGGCCCTGCATCGATTGCGCAATCGGCCGCCGGCCATCCTGGCGGGTCCGGTACGGCGACTACGTCACCTCTCTCTGCGCAGCCGGCGGTTCAAGGCGCTGAGGAACTCGTTGTGGTGGCGCGAGCAGCCAAAGCCACAGGTCTCAGAAGAGATGAGGGTGAAGCTGACCGCACATTTCGCGGCAGACGTTGCCTTGCTGTCCCGACTGATCGACCAAGACTTGTCCTCCTGGGCAGGCGATCACGCAGCTGACCAACGAAGTCCAGGGAAACCGGAACAGGAGCTGTAGCGGGGAACGGCTCGGCTATGCCCTCAAGAAGCGCACTATGTCAGCTTCCACCGCGTCGAACAGGGCGAGCCCGTGACCGTCGCCGGGGACGATCCGCCTCGTGCTTGTCCGACCTGCTGCAGTCAGCGCGTCGTGCATCGCCTGCGCCTGCTCGACCGGCACGATCTCGTCGTCGGAATTGACGATCAAGAACGGCGGGGTGGTGGGGTTGATGCTGTAGATGGGAGATGCCCCCTGGATCTGCTCGACTGTGCACTCGGTGAGCCGGCACCCGAGATAGACGGGAATGGTCTTGCCGGTCCGCTCACGCGCCGGCAGAAGGAGGTTCTGCTCG
>JAABUR0100001529.1_pt1 | contig 41138 bp, 47 predicted proteins | sample 5560091 | NCBI WGS metagenome assembly JAABUR01 (sample SAMN10711879, study PRJNA513375) | rock metagenome | isolation source: Antarctica rocks | place: Antarctica: Victoria Land, University Valley sud | reverse complement strand
CGACCGGCGCGGGACACCTGCTCTACGACGTGAAATGCGGCTTCGGCGCGTTCATGAAGACCCTTGAAGAAGCCCGCGAACTGGCCGGGCTTCTCGTGCGCTTGAGTAACTCTTTAGGCATACGGGCCTCGGCGCTTATAACGGACATGGACAACCCGCTCGGCAGCGCCATCGGAAACGCCCTCGAAGTGCGGGAGAGCGTCCGCTTTCTGAGAGGCGAACAAGTCCCCGAAGACCTCGCGAACGAAGCCCGCCTGGTCGCCATCCGCCTCCTCGAACTAAAAGGCATCCCGGAACCAGAGCGCGCCGTCGAAAACGCCCTCTCCTCCGGCGCGGCCTACGAGAAGCTGCGCGAGTTCGTCCGCGCTCAGGGCGGCGACGCAGACGCTCTGGACGACCTGCCCGTCTCAAGCGAAACGCGGGACATACTGGCGCCGCGCGGCGGGTACGTCGTCCGGTTCGGCGCTCTCGGCATAGGACGAGCCGCGCTGGCTCTTGGGGCGGGCCGGGAGAAGAAGGGCGACGCCATAGACTACGGCGCCGGAGTCGAGTTGCTGGTGAAGACCGGCAACGAAGTCGAGCAAGGTCAGCCAGTCGCCCGTCTGTACGGCGCTCGCCAGGTAGATCGGGCCGAACGTCTGGCGCTAGATGCGCTGGAGATCTCCGACGAGCCCATAGAGGCGCGCCCTGCTATCCTGGACAGTCTGTAAGAAGGACCCAGGATGAGGGTATCAACCAAAACCGGGACCCGAAACCTGAGAACTAAAAGCGACCGATGGGAGAACAGATGAGTCCAGTCCATGTGCGGGCGGAGCCGGGAGATTTCGCGGAGAGTGTCTTGTTGCCGGGAGACCCCCGGCGGGCGAAGTACATCGCGGAGAACTTCTTCGAGGAGGCGCGGCTGGTAACGGAGGAGCGCGGGATGCTCGGATACACCGGCACGTACAAGGGAGAGCCGGTCTCGGTGCAGACGACGGGCATGGGCTGTCCCAGTGCTTCGATCGTGACGGAGGAGTTGATCCAACTCGGCGCGAAGAACCTCTTGCGCGTCGGGACCTGCGGCGGATACCACGGAGAGCTTCAGCTAGGAGACCTCATAATCGCCACCGCCGCTACCCCGCAAGATGGGACGGTCTCGGCCCTCACCCAGGGCGTTCCCTACGCTCCGGCGGCGAACTTCGACGTCGTCCACGCCGCTCATCACGCCGCCGAGAGCGCCGGTACGCGGACCTTCACCGGTCCGATAGTCAGCTCGGACCTCTTCTACGACCCCGAGGAGGATCCGGCGGCCCTGTGGAGCAACCTCGGGGTGCTGGCCGTCGAGATGGAGGCGGCGGCCATCTTCACGATAGCCGCGATGCGCGGCGTAAGGGCGGGCTGTTTGCTCACCGTCTCCGACACCATCGGGACAGAGGCCGTGGTCCGTATAGAGGACTCCGCCCTCAAGGAGGCCGTGGATAACATGATGGCGCTGGCGCTGGACACCCTGGTCGCCTTAAACTAGTATCCGTCAAGGAGACGCTATAGCCTGTTGGGGGGACCGGCTCGCGTCTCGGGTAAGACCTCGGGAGGAGTCTGAGGAGGACTTTTGACGATCCTCAACGAGTCGGGCATACCGGATGTACTATCGCCGCTGCATGGCATAAACGAGCTGGTCGAGAAGCTCCCAGGGGCCGTGGTGGCCGTGATCGGCACCCGCGCCGAAGCGTATCTGGCACAGTCTCTCGCCAGTGCTCTGGAGGGCGGGTCCCCGACCGCCCGCCGCAACCCGAAGACGCTCTTCGTGGTCCTCGACCCGGCGGAGGCGCCGGAGGGAGGCAGGATCGCGTCGCGCCTCATCGCCGAGGCCGCAGGTATCAGCGGCACGAGGATGATGCTGCTGGCCGCGGGCCGTTCGGCGGAGTTGATCGGTGTGGACGTCGAGTTCGAGGCCCGGATGGTCTCCCGCAGGCTGGACATACCGGTAAACACCGTCTCTCTCGACCCGGACCCCGGCTCTCCCGGATGCCTCTGCACCGACCTCGAAGACCACACGCTTGCCTCCCTGGTAGACCTCTGCCCCACCGGCACGTCAGACAGGTTGGAAATGTCCGCTCAAAATCCGAAACAAGGTGGTCTCTTCGGGGGCTTCCTCGGCCGCGTCCGGGAAGACACTCGCGCCGGACAGCGGTCCGTAGTGCTTCTGGGTCCCTCCGGGGGGCTCGACGCCGAACTGGAGCGGGTCGGCGTCGAAGTGGCGGGCGGCGTTCCTGGACAGGACGTCGCAACCCTGCCAGCCATAGGAGAAGGAACTCTCGTAGCTATTACCAGCCCGTATCTGAAAGCTTCGCGGGCGGCCGGAGAGCGTGGCGCGAAGGTCATCCGAACCCTCACTCCCATCGGTATCGACGGCACGGCCCGCTTTATACAGGACGTAGCCGCCGCCGCGGGTGTGGAGGCCAACGAGATGAGCCGGGCGAGGGCGGCGTGGGAGAGCATGGAGCACCTCAGAAACCGCATCCGGGGGAAGAGGATCTTCTTCGCCGGAGACACGGGCTTCGAGATACCGTTAGCCCGCTTCCTGGCCGACGCCGGAGCGGTGGTGCTGGAGGTCGGCGCCCCCCGGCTGGACAAGCGGTTCCTCGCGGAAGAGATACAGGCCCTCGGAGCGGACGTAGACGTAGTCGAGCTACCGGACTGGCGCGGCCAGATCAAACGCGCCGACGAGACCCGCCCGGACGTCGTGATCTCCAGCCCCGGACTCTACGCGCCGCTCGTCGCCCGGGGACACTTGTGCCGCTCCGCGCACGACCTCCTCGACGTTGGAGTGCATGGCTACGAAGGCGCCCGGCGTATCCTGGAACTTTTAGTCCGTACCTTCGAGCGGGCCGAGACCCTGGACTCCATAAACCTGTGAACGCCGCGAGAGACGCTTGAGGCTACTGCGCGGCGTCTACGAGGGACCAGGGAGCCACGGAATACTGCGCGTGGCCGCCAGCATGAACGGCGTTCATGGCGTGCTGCGAGCACTCCCAAACGAAGGATATTTCCATACCTTGTATGGTTCCTGGTCCCGTACTGGAGAGTCGCCACCGGTTACGCTCTCACCCATGTGGAAGATGGGCTCGCTGCCGGAGAACACGACGGTTCCCGGACACCTCGGCAGAGACCTCTCGCAGGTAGTGCGCCGTCACCCGGAGACGGAGACTGTTATCCTCGCCCGCTCGGAGGCCGCGCTACTTTCGGGAGAGGAGATCCCAGCGGCCGCGCTCCCCGAGAGCTCGGATACCGGTATGGCCCCGAAGCTCATCACCTGCGAGTGGGAGTCGCCCGCTATTGGGGAGATGGAGGCCACGGACCTCACCCTGGAAGACCTCGTCCGGGCGCACGCCGGAAAGCGCGAGAGGAGCCCAGCCCCGACCGTCAACCTCTTCGGTCCACCCATCTTCAACCCCGGCGCAGCCGCCGAGTACGAGGAGGCCGAGCGGCTTCTGGCCCTGATCGGGGTCGATGTAAACGCCCGCGTGCCGCTCGACGCCAGCGTCCGGGATCTCTCCCGATTGCCACGAGCGTGGGCCAACCTCCTCCTGTACCGGGAGACTGGCGAGTCGGCGACGCTGTATCTACAGGATGAGTTCGGGATGCAGCGGGTAACGACGCCGATGATCGGCTCGGCCGGGACGGGCTCGGTACTCCGGTCTATCGGAGAGCTGTGCAACCTGGACGGGAACAAGGTACAGCGGTCGATCTGGGGAGAGCTGGCCCGCACCACGAAGCTGCCGTGGTACGCCCGGCTCGCCACACCGGAGACCTTCCAGAGCCGCCGGGTCGCCATCTTCGGAGACTTCACCTATACCCTCGGGCTGGGTTACGCGCTGGCGCGAGAGGTCGGCTTCGAGGTCGCCCCCTGCGGCACGTATCTTACGCACCTCGAACGCGACTTCCTCTTCCACGCGCACACCTTCACCGAAGACGCCTTCGTCACCGACGACCCGGGCGAGGTAGCGGACCGCATAGAAGAATCCAGGCCGGACCTGCTCATCGGCACCCACCTCGAAGGAGAGGTCGCCGAAGGACTGAACATCCCCTTCCTCCCTCTCTGTCCTCCCGTATCCTCGCACCCGTTCGTGCAACGTCCGCTGATGGGCTACGCGGGCTCCAGCGTGCTCGCCGACGCTCTGGACAGGTCCCCGCGCCGCATCGAAGCGCAGGCCAGGGTCATCCCCGCCGGGCTACCGTGGACCGATGACGCGCTAGATGAGCTAGAGGAGATCCCGGCCTTCCTCCGTGGCCGCGCCCGACGTCTGGCCGAGGAACGAGCCCGCAAGCTCGACGCACCAGAGGTAACGACCGAGCTCCTCCAAGACTCTCGGCACTGATCCAGGCCGCCAGGCCAGTATAATCCCCGGAATGGGAATTAGAGATTTCATCCAGTACCTCAAGGAGCACCAGCAAAAAGCCGAACGCGCCACAGACCTCTCGGAAGCCGAACGTGAGGAGATGCTTCAGGAGGCCGAGCGGATGGTCGGCATGGCCGAAGCCGCCGTCAAGGAGCTTGAGTCGGTCATCAACAACCGCCGCATCAACCTTCCCGAAGAGCACGCCGTCCGCTTCGCCCAGGACATCTTCCGCCACCTGCGCGACGAAGAGGAGAAGGTGAAAGAGAAGCTACACGCAGAGATGTGAAATCAGGATTCAACCTCTACCCCGCAAAAGAGACGGCGTAATAGACATCGTCTCCCGGCAATGAAATAGCGAGTTTCTCCCGCAAGTCCTTCGAGACTACTTTCTCGCCAGCAGCATTCGGAATTCAAGAGTGTGGCGAAACTGTTGAGGATGGTTTTCGTATAGGTCACTAGTTAGAAAGAGCGCCGCGAACAGTTCCGGCGCCGACAGGAGGTATCGAGAGCTTTGACACCGAGAATTAGGATCTATGTCTTGCTGGCGGCAGTCGTGCTGGCCGTGTTCGTGGTTGCGGGCTGCTCACAGGGTAACGCGCCAGGACCAAAGAAGGACAACGTAGCCCAGAAGCCCGCCCAAGCCTCGACTCGTATACCAGCGGACGAGCCGGTAGCGCAGATCGCCTCGCAGATAGAGCCTAGCGTGGTTCAGGTGAACGTGAAGGCGATACAGACGACGCCGATGGGTTCTCAAACTCAGGAGGGGCTCGGGAGCGGCGTTATCTACCGCAAGGACGGTTACATCGTCACGAACAACCACGTCGTCGAGGGCGCGCAGCAGGTCAACGTGGCTTTCGCCGACGGTTCCACGGAGAAGGGGCAGGTAGTGGGCGCGGACCCGCGCACCGACCTCGCCGTGGTGAAGGTAAACCGCGACAACCTCCCGGCGGCGAAGTTCAGTAAGGATGACAACCTCGTCCCCGGACAGCTCGCCGTGGCGATCGGGAGTCCCTCGGGCTTCGAGTCCACCGTCACCTCGGGCGTCATCAGCGGGCTGAACCGGGAGATCTCTCCGCAGCTCACCGGAGGACGCCAGCAAGTTCCCTCGCTGGTCGACCTGATCCAGACCGACGCCGCCATCTCTCCCGGAAACTCCGGCGGCGCGTTGGTGGACCGTAACGGTGAGGTTATCGGCATCAACGCCGCCTACCTGCCGCCGAACACCGGCGCTGAAGGAATTGGCTTCTCGATCCCTGCGTCTACCGCGATCTCCGTCGCGGACCAGTTGATCGAGACCGGCCAGGTCTCAAGCCCGTACCTGGGCATCAAGCCCATAGACCTCACGCCGCAGGACGCCCAGAAGTTTCACCTCGACGTACAGTCCGGCGCGCTAGTCGCGGAGGTTGGACAAGGTACCCCCGCGGATCGGGCCGGGCTCCGCACCGGCGATATCATCACCGCCGTTGACAACACCAAGATAGAGAACTCGGGGGACCTGTTCGCCGTACTGCGCGACTACAAACCCGGAGACCAGATCAAGATAACCGCCTTCAGGAAGAGCCAGAAGCAAACGCTCGACGCCACACTGGCGAAGCTGCCCCAGCAACAGTAAAAACCACAAGTCCGATACGGGGGCGTGAGATCCACGCCCCCACCAACACTCGCTCTTCTCTAAATACCCCAGGACAACGATAAAAGAGTTTCCGCCTCCAGCGCCATTCTGATACACAGCACACCATCTGGGCATAATTCATATATTTGAATGTTTCTTCAACCGTTCATATAATATGATTATGTCGCATTTCAAAACAGCGTCGCCGGGGGTCCGACTTCTCGAACCGCGAGACGTGTTGGGCGGCGGCGAGTTCGCGGGGGTGGACGAACGGGTGTCGGAGCTGATGGGAGCGCTGGCGAACCCAACGCGCATTCGGGCGTTGTTCGCGCTTTTGGAGGCGGAAGATCTCTCAGCCGGGGAGTTGGCGAAAGCGGTCGGGATGAGCGCATCCGCGACGAGCCATCAGCTACGAGTGCTGCGCGACCTGGGACTGGTCAGCCGGAGGCGGGAGGGAAGGCAGTGTTTCTATGCGCTGGCCGACGCGCATCTCGGGGTGCTCCTGAGAGAGTCTCTCTATCACGTGGACCATGCGCGGCTATCGGAAGAGCCTGGGAATTGAGCCGCGAGACCTTCGAGAAATCACGTTCTCGACACGCTAAAGACGCTCACCATCCAGGTTCCGGGAGGTGGACGAAACTCGTCCACAACCTCTCCCACCTCGTACCCTTCGGACACTCTCACGAGAGCGCGGACAGCGTGGACGATGCGCTGGAGTCTAGCGAAGCCGGTATCCGAGCGCTGAAAATATCTCTGGTCGCGCTGGTTGCCACGGCCTTATTTCAGCTCTTGATAGTGGCGCTCTCGGGGTCCGTGGCGCTGCTGGCCGATACGATACACAACTTCGGCGACGCCCTGACCGCGCTGCCGCTGTGGATTGCGTTCGCGCTCTCACGGCGGGCGGCGAACAGGAGGTATACCTACGGTTACGGAAGGGCTGAGGACCTGGCGGGAGTAGCCATCGTGGGCCTCATCTTCGTCAGCGCCTGCGTGGCGGCTTACGAGTCTATCCTCAAGCTGATCCACGGCTCCGAGGTGTCCAACCTGGGATGGGTGGCGGCCGCCGCCGCGGTAGGATTCCTCGGCAACGAGCTAGTGGCCCAGTTCCGCATCGGGGTGGGCAAGAAGATAGGCAGCGCGGCCCTCGTCGCCGACGGGCAACATGCGCGGGTAGATGGCTTCACGTCGCTAGCGGTGCTGCTGGGGGCGGCAGGCGTGGCCCTCGGTTACCCGATTCTCGATCCCATCTTGGGCCTCGGGATAACCGTCGCCATACTCTTCATAGTCAAGGACTCGGCGCGCTCCGTGTGGCGGCGCATGATGGACGCCGTGGAACCGGAGATAGTCGACGCTATCGAACAAGCAGCCAAGGAGACAGCGGGAGTCGAGACGGTAGAGTCCGTGCGGGCGCGTTGGGTCGGTCACCGCATATATTCGGAGGTTGCGATTCGGATATCCGAAGACTTGAGCGTCGCCGATGCGTCGAAGATAAAGGAGAAATTGGTCCAGACGGCCAGGCAAACCACGCCCAAGCTAGACCGCCTCACCGTCGATACCATGCCGCGAGGATAAACTGAGGCGATAAGTTGCGGAAGACCTTGAGAGGATCGAAACTTGGCCGGACGTCACGACCACGGTAGCGGGGGGCACTCCCACGGAGTCAGCCAGGATGCGGATCGACGTTACCTGACCATCGCTCTGGCCCTTCTGGTCGGGTTCATGCTGATCGAGATCGTCGTCGGCGTCATTGCATCCTCTCTCGCCTTGATCTCCGACGCCGGGCACATGCTCACCGATGCTGGAGCCATCGGCATGGCGCTCGTCACGATGCGCCTGGCGAGACGTCCCGCCAGAGGAGCGATGACCTACGGCCTCAAACGAGCCGAGATCCTTAGCGCCCAGGCAAACGGTATAACGCTTCTCTTGCTCTCGGTCTGGTTTGTCTACGAGGCGGTGAGGAGACTCATCGATCCGCCAAAGGTCGAGGGCGCTTACGTCCTGGTCATCGCCCTTCTGGGCATAGTGGTCAATCTGCTCGCCACCTGGTCGATCAGCAAGGCAAACAGAGAGAGCCTCAACGTCGAGGGCGCATTCCAGCACATCCTGACCGACCTGTTCGCCTTCATAGCCACCGCCATCGCGGGCGCGATCATTTTCTTCACCGGCGGTTACAACCGGGTGGACGCCATAGCAGCTCTGGTAGTGGCCGTACTAATGATCCGGGCGGGATACGGCCTGGTCAAAGAGTCCGGGCGCATCTTCCTCGAAGCATCGCCAAAGGGCCTAGACCCCGAAAAGATAGGCGCCGCCATGGTGTCCCAATCCGGTATCGTAGAGGTCCACGATCTGCATGTCTGGACCATCACTTCGGGTTTTACAGCTCTCTCGGCTCACGTGCTAGTCGGAAGAGATGAAGACTGCCACACTCGCCGCCGCGACCTTCAAACCCTTCTCACCCGCGACTTCGATATTTACCACACCACCCTTCAGGTAGACCACGTTGGAGACCACACCGCCGAAACCCCCCTACTGAAGTTCGTCCCTCGCAGGGAACACAACAGCGGCTGAGGTAAAACCTAGAGCCCCTCTGACAAGCTAGACAACGACATATCAACAGGTGTTAGAATGAGGCTATGAGAGATAGTCGTTGTGATCTATTGTGTATAGATGCTCCCAGGGCAGAGAGCATCCGGAAGTCACTTCCAGGTAGTGAGATCATCAGAGAGGACGCTGAGCGAGCGCGGGCTCTGTCGGATCCTACGCGTCTCATGCTGGCAGCAGCTCTCGGCGAAGGCGGAGAACTGTGCGTCTGCGATCTCGCCTGGATCTCCGGCCGGGCGCAGAACCTCGTTTCGCACCACCTCCGCCTCCTTCGCTACCATGGTCTCGTCAGGTCCCGGCGTGACGGCAAGCTGGTAATGTACTCACTCACGGAGATGGGATGCTCGCTGCTGGCAGCCGTACTGAGTCAGAAAGTGGGAGCAAAGTCTTGAGCGAGTTCGTAGAACTCCAGAAGCGTAAGCCCCCGGAATCCGTAAAGCGAGCCGGTCTGGTGCGCCGGGCGAAGCTTCTAGCGTGGCTCGGAGTTGGATGGCATGGGATCGAAGCGTCAATCGCGGTTGGCGCGGGGGTCGCCGCCGGGTCCATCGCGCTCATCGGGTTCGGTGCGGACTCTCTGATCGAAGCCGTCGCCGGGTTCGCGCTGCTCTGGCGCTTCACCGCCTCGCGAATCTCTTCGGATGCAGCCGAGAAACGCGCCCAGAAGCTCATCGGCGCGAGCTTCTATCTCATAACCGCCTACGTGGGATTCGAAGGCCTTTACGCGCTCATTACCGCCAGCCGGCCGGACGTGAGTTGGGTCGGAATCTTGCTCGCGGCGTTTACGCTTCTTACGATGCCCCCGCTCGCTCTCGCGAAGGGGCGTATCGGCGATGAGCTTGGCTCTTCGGCCACCAAGAGCGAGGGCCGACAGAACATGCTCTGCGCCTACCTCTCAGCCGCTCTGTTGGTTGGACTCGGGGCCAACGCGCTCTTTGGGTGGTGGTGGGCGGACCCCATCACCGCGCTTCTAATCGCAGGCGTCGCCGCTAAAGAGGGCCGCGAGTCCTGGCGCGGTGAGAGTTGCTGCATCGCACCGGTCTTCACCGGTGACGAGCATGGTGAGAAGGATTGCTGCAAGTAGGGATGGCGAATAGGAGAAGAAGTTGAGAAGTGAGCTACCCATAGCCTGCAGCCTCTCCGGATTGGACCAGACTCGACGCAAAGAACTGGTCGGGGAGATCCTCGGTCAGGCCCGGCAAACCAACGAGCTGGACAATGGCTACGAGTTCACTTTTCCCGGCAACTTCGAGCAAATCGCGATGCTCACCGAGTTCATCGTCTCCGAGCGCGTGTGCTGCCCATGCTTCACCCTCGAACTCACTTTCGAGCCGGAGAAAGGGCCAATCTATCTACGCCTTACAGGACCGGAAGGCACAAAAGAGTTTATCCGGGACGAGATTAGCGGATAATCATGCCTCTGACAGGTCGGGCGAGATTGGGAGGATCGCCTCCGGGCCGTTAAACTGAGAGTATGGAAATTTAACGGGAGAGTAAGTGCCGCTTCGAACAGTTTAGCCGGGTACTCAACCAGAAAGCCTACTGTGAAGCTCCTAAGACGCCTCAAGCTGTGGGCGAGAAAACTCAAGACGGAAGTCTACGCGCTGTATCTCGCGTACAAAGACCCCAGGGTCCCCTGGTATGCTCGGGTCTTCACGGCAATCGTCGTCGGCTACGCCTTCAGTCCGATAGATCTAATCCCGGACCCCATCCCCGTCCTCGGATACCTGGGCGACATCATCCTGGTACCGCTAGGCATAGCTCTCGCCGTCCGTATGATCCCTCCCCACGTCCTCACAGAGTGCCGGGAGAAAGCCCGTACCCTCGAAGACAAGCCGGTCAACAAAATAGCCGCCGTCGTAGTCGTCGCTATATGGGTTTTTCTGGCCGGGCTGGCCGTCTTCCTGACATACCGGGCTCTGTAAAGCTCTTTCAACAATGCGCCCGAGCACCCGGCTCGGCGGCATCTTTGCTCTGTACTGAGATTCGAGCTACGAAAGAGCCCCGCCGCGAAGGGCGAGGCTCTTTTGACTCCGCGTTCAGGTCCGAACGCACGATGCTATACCGCTTACTTCTACTGACCTAGCATCTCGTGCAGTGTCTTCTGGGCCTGTGTGTTTGCTGAAGAAGCGTCCGTGGAGTTATGACCGGGGCCTCCCTTCTCAACGTCCTTACCGTCACCCCCGAGCAGCGCATCGTCTCCAACGTCTCCCAGCAAAACGTCGTCGCCGTCCCTGCCGAGTATAGTGTCGTTACCGGCCTCTCCCAGGAGTTGATCGTTGCCGTCGCCTCCGTCGAGTACGTCGTTGCCGGGACCTCCCTTTATGAGGTCGTTGCCGGAAAGTCCTCGCAGAATATCGTTGCCACCGAAACCACAGATAACATCACGCTTCGGCGTACCGGTCAGGATGTCGTTGCCACCGGTACCCTTGATGGTGCAGGCGTTTGGGTCGGGCTTCGGGTGAGGCTTGGGCTTCGGGTGAGGTTTGGGCTTGGGTTTAGTGTGCGCGGCTGGTTTGACAGTGGTGGTAACAGTGGCGGTATTGTTACCGGGAGGATCGTATTGGTCTTCCACGGCCGGCTCGGTCACGGTCTGATCCGCTGAAGGCTCGCCACTCGCGAATGAGAGATCAGCTCCTTCAGCCGTGATTACACCTCCCTGTACCGTTGCGGTGTTCGTAATCTGTCCCGCCGCTCTCGGAAGCACTACGATCCTTATGTTGACTACGTCGTTTAATTGAAGAGTCCCCAGAGAGCAGACGACGACGCTGTTCTGGTCCGGAGCGGCGCAGCTGCCACCCGCTCCAGCGTTGCTGGGCTTCGCCGAGACAAACTTCACCGTACCGGGCAAGGTATCCGAAACCTGCACTCCAGGTACCGACTCGTTTCCACCGGAGGGAGTAGCCGAATGATTGTTCTTCACCTGTAGCGTATAGACCAAAGGCTTCCCTACGGTTGCGGGATTGGGAGCAGCCGCCTTGGTTATCGAAAGGTCGCACCCCGCGAGCAAGATCACCATCGACATCGGGAGCAAGACCTTTAATGCCATCTTACCCCGCCAGTTTTCGCCTACGCGGATGGAATCGGCCTCCATCGCCCTCTCCTCCCGCCGGAAGAGCCTCCTGATGTCAAAACCAGAGTCCATCCTTACCTCTCCTTCCTCGAAGTAGACGTGAGACGCCCCGTTCCCGGCGCAAATTTCTCTATCTCTTTCCTACCGTCACAGGTCATGTTATGGGAAGCAATGGATACTCCACATCCCCCAAATGGACTAGTTTTCACGAATCCGGCTAAAATTGCAGTTTTTCTCTGGCGACGCGCGGCGGCACGCGTGAGCTTTGCGTTACCCGGCATCATGATGTGCTCCTCCGAGCGAAACATCCGGTATGCTACGTTCGACTAAAACAGCTACGAAGAGGTTGATCTTTTGGAGAACGGGAGGACTGAAGGAAACTCGCGGCGGACGTACGTCGTGATCGGCGTAATCGTAGCGGTCATCCTGGTTGTTTTTGCCGCCCTGGTCATCGTGGATCTGCGCCAGCGAGGCGGAAGTGGCTCAATGGGTGAAGTCCAGACCTTCGATAAGTTGAGCCGGGACCATACGAAAAGTTCGGTATCTTATCCGCAGAGTCCGCCGGTCGGGGGAGCGCACGACCCAGCATGGCAGAACTGCGGCTTCTACACACAACCCGTGCGAAACGAGAACGGTGTTCACTCCCTGGAGCATGGGGCGGTCTGGATCACCTACCAGCAGAACCTGGCCCAGGATCAAATAGACAAGCTGCGTAACCTGGCCCAGAACCAGACTTACGTCCTCGTGAGTCCCTATCCAGACCTTCCGTCACCCGTCGTCGCCTCCGCCTGGGGCAAGCAGGAACGTCTGAAGGGAGCCAACGACCCGAACCTAGGAAAATTCGTCCAGAAGTATCGGCAAGGACCGCAGACCCCGGAACCCGGAGCGCCCTGCACAGGCGGCATCGGCAACCCCGGCTAGAGTCAGTCGCGCCGGACGACGCCCTGCCGCCAGGCGTAGACGGCGGCCTGGGTCCGGTCGGCGAGATGCAGTTTGGAGAGGATGTTCGAGACGTGGCTCTTGACCGTCTTCTCGCTGACGTACAGGCGCGAGGCGATCTCCGAATTGCTCAAACCGTCGGCGATGAGCTTGAGCACCTCCATCTCCCGGTCGGATAGGTCGTGAAAGACGTTCGGTTCGATGCGGCGCACGCCGTGTAGCTCGCGGACTACCCTCGCCGCCACCCTCGGATGCAGGATCGCCTCCCCCGATGCGGCCTTGCGGACGGCATCGGCAAGCTCATCCGCCCCGATCTCTTTCAGGACGTAAGAGAGCGCCCCGGCGCGGATGGCGGGAAAGATGTGCTCGTCGTCGTGATAGGAGGTGAGCATTACGACGCTGGTGCGCGGAGACTGGGCGGTCAGGCGGCGGGTCGCCTCGATGCCATCCATACCCGGCATGATCAAATCCATCAGCGCCACGTCCGGCGCGTGCTCGGCCGCGAGCTTTACGGCCTCCTCCCCGCTCCCCGCCTCGGCGACCACGTTTATATCAGGCTGAGTCTCCAGGAATGCCCGCACCCCCTGACGCACCAGCGCGTGGTCATCCACCAGCAGAACGGTTATCTGTTCATTCATGCTCCATACTCCTTCTTGGCGCCGTCCAGCGGACAGATACACGTTATGCGTGTCCCCTTGCCTATCGCGCTCTCGACGTTGACTTGCCCACCGAGCCTGACCAGCCGCTCCCGCATACTCTCCAGGCCAAAGCCTCCACCGGCGCTCTGACGCGGTTCGAAACCGCGGCCATCATCGGAGATACGGAGCGTTAGATCGCCCATCGTGTAGGTAAGGTCCACCTCGGCCTTGCCCGCGCCACTGTGCTTGGCGACGTTGGCGAGCGCCTCCTGCGCGACCCGGAAAAGTGCTTGCTCGATCTCCAGGGACGCTTCGCGCTCGCCCCGGACATGGAACTCGGCCGGGATCTCAGCTCCCTGGGACCAGCGCGCGGCGTACTCACGCAGCGCCGCGGCGAGCCCCTTGCCTTCCAGCGCCGCCGGACGCATCTCCTGGATCAGTACGTTAAGCTCCTTCTGTGCCTGGCGCACCAGTTCGTCGGCCTGAGAGAGGTGCGATTCAGCGGCATCGGTGTCCCGCTGGATCAGGTTGCGCGCGGCGGCGATCTGGAGAGACGTGGCGAACACCTGCTGTTTGACGGAGTCGTGCAAATCACGGGCGAAGCGGTTGCGGGCTTCCAGGGTCGCCAGTTCTCCCCGCGCCTGAAGCAGGTTTTCTAGCTGCGCGGCCATGCTGTTTAGCTCCCGCGAGAGTTGCCCCAGTTCGTCCTTCGAGCGGTCCCTGGTCGTCACGGAGAAGTCGCCCCGGCTCCAGGACTGTGCGGCGCGGGCAAGCCGTTGCAGACGCCGGGTGATTCCCCACGCGGTGAGGAAGCCGACTAGGGTGCCGAGTAGAGCGGCCGGTATCATGAGCAAAGTCGCGCTTATCCCAACCGTGACAAGGAGCGGTCCGGTGAGGTTTGGCATCTTGAAGGTGCCAACGACCGCCCCGGCGACGCCGCCGTTCTTGTCCGCGACCGGAGTGACCATCAAAACGCGGCCATCCACGTTCGCCGAGAGCTTTCCCGAGTTCTCCTCGCCGTTGAGCGCCGCGTCCAAGAGAGGAGTGAGACCTTTGTAGCGTCCAGCGGCGAAGCGTTCTTTCTCTGGAAACTCTCTTAGCTCGGGTTCGGCGACGAGCAACTTCCGCTTATCATCAACCACGAACAGAAGGACGGTCGTAGGGTCGTTCGCGGATCCCGAAAGCGTTATCCCCGTGCCCTGTGCGTCCGAGCCCACGACAGGTTTCCGAAGCTCCGCCCGTATATCGTTCGGGTCCGGCGTCTTGCCGGAAAGTGGAGCTTCGAGTCGCGGCGCTAGGTCATCCTTGAGTAGCTGTACGATCAATCTCGGCGGCAGCTCCGAGTTGAGGAAAGCTACCACAGCGCTCGCCAGAATAAGCTCCAGCGCGAGCAGCGCAACCACGGTCACCAGCGTGTAGCTGAACGTCAGCTTCCATCGCAGCCGCCGCAGAGAGAATATGCCACTCTTCATGAAAGGTCCCATTTCTTCATCGTCGAAAGCAGTTTAGTCCCAGGCGGAGGGATACGCATCAGTCCGAAGACGTAGAGAGTATCAGCCTCGGGTACGATAGTAGCTACGCAACCCCGCGGCGCTTCCAACGTAGCTTGTATAGAAGTATCTATTGGCGGACTTCGCGGCGACCTGAAGAGGAGGATCTGCTCATGGCAAACGACGAGCGAGACAACGCGGGGGTCGTCGCGCCTCCGCCTTTGATCTACGCAGGACCGCTGGCTGTTGGCCTGCTGCTCAACAAGAAGTTCCCCGTACCGTTCTTGCCGCGCGGAATGGCCCGAATCATTGGATGGCCGCTCTTCCTGGGAGGTTTCTCGCTCGGGGGTTGGTTCGTCCGCACGATGAGACAGGCGGACACTCCACTAAACCCGGAGAAACCCGTGTCGAACCTGGCACTCGGAGGACCGTTCAGCTACACTCGCAATCCCGGTTACCTCTCGATGGCGATGGTCTACGCAGGGGTCGCCAGCCTCAAGAACGCACTCTGGGCCATACTTCTCCTGCCGGCGGCGCTGCATGTAATACAGCACGGCGTGATCTTCCGCGAAGAGCGCTACCTGGAGCGCAAGTTCGGCAAAGAATACCTCGACTACAAGGCGCGGGTCCGGCAATGGATCTGAGTCGCGGCGACCGGTGCGAGCCAGTCTCCCGGACGTTCGAAGAAGCGGACACCACGCCTATAACATCTCGCGGCGCGGCCACGAGGTCGGAGGCCTGCACGAGATCATTTCAGGCTCACTTTATGGTCTGGTCTCCGGTGGCTAATCCTAACTCTTCCGTTTCGCAACCTTAAAAATCCCGTTTGCCGAAGGTGGGATGTAGGCTAGGCCACCGCCATGGGGAGCTGGTAGGCCGTAGTGTCCATTGCCGGGCTGGTAGGCGCATGCGAAAATACCCGGCGCCGGATAGCCGGCTTTCTCTGTACCATCTACCCTGGGAGACGTGGTTTGCTCAGAACGGTTACCGCGACGCGTTACGTTACTCCCTTGCGTGAGGGTGGCTCGTTGCCGGCCGTGGTCGAGGCCGACGACCTGGGGACTTACGTGCTCAAGTTTCGCGGCGCGGGGCAGGGTCGCAAGGCGCTCGTGGCGGAGTTGGTGGCCGGGGAGATCGCGCGTGCCCTGGACCTTCCGGTGCCGGAGATCGTCCTGACGCGCATCACCCCGGAGTTTGGCCGCGGAGAGCCGGACCCGGAGATACAGGGCCTTCTCAAGGCGAGCGCCGGACTGAACCTCTCCCTCGACTTCCTGCCGGGTTCTCTGGGCTTCGACCCGCTGGTCGAACCGCCGGACGCGGAGCTGGCCTCCCGCATCCTGTGGTTCGACGCCCTGATGACGAACGTAGACCGCACCCCGCGCAACACGAACATCCTCGTCTGGCACGGCAGGCTCTGGCTCATAGACCACGGAGCGGCGTTGTACTTCCATCACAACTGGCCCAGACGGAGATCCGATGGGGACGGTTCGGCGCTGGGGGTCGCGAGCCGGAGACCGTTCATAGCGGCGCGGGATCACGTCCTGCTCCCCTTCGCCGGAGCTATCGCGGAGGCGGACGCGGCCCTGGCTCCCATGCTCACCCCGGAAGTACTGCGCAGCATAGTCGAGATGGCGCCCGACGAATGGCTCGTGGACGAGCCCGGTTTCGAGAGCGCGCGGGACGTGCGGTCGGCGTACGTCGCCTACCTCTCCAGCCGGCTGGAGGAGCCCAGGACGTGGGTGCGAGCGTTGGAGGAGGCCCATGCCGAGTCCGTTTGAGTACGCCCTGCTGCGCGTGGTGCCGCGCGTCGAGCGGGGAGAATTTATCAACGCCGGGGTGGTGCTCTACTGCCAGGAGGCGCGCTTTCTTGAGGCTCGCGTACACCTGGACTACAAACGACTGCGGGCGCTGGCTCCGCGCCTCGACCCGAAGACCGTCCTCGCCCACCTCGACGTCGCGCGCCGTGTGTGCGCGGGCGGTCCCGGAGCGGGCGCCGTAGGACTGTTGCCGCCGGTCCAACGCTTCGGCTGGCTCGCCGCGCCGCGCAGCACCGTCGTGCAGCCCTCCCCCGTACACACAGGCATAGCGGACGACCCGCGAGAAGCTATCGAGCGTCTCCTGCGCGTCATGGTCCTCCCACCGCAGGGTGGAGACGCGGAGTTACCCTGAAAGGGAGCGCTTCAGCGGGGAGTCAACCCCGGTCGCGTTCGAGTAGGACCAGCATGATGAGACCGGCGAGCAGGAGTTCTTCCTCTTCTTCGGAGAAGTCTCCGAGCTTCTCGACCGTGAACCGGCTTTCGAGTACGGCCCGCTCTTTTCGCAGGCGCAACACGGGCGCGCCACGCAAATCGGCGATATAAGCCGGGTTAAAGAAAAGTCCGCCCAAGGCGTCGCCAAATGGGATGGCTTCCATCAAGCCGTCGAGAACTTTCGTCCACGGATTCTCCTCGTGGATGGCGCCGATGGCCGTATTTTGGGCGTCGGATAGGATGTAGCTGCTCTTCCACAAAGAGCGCACACCCTGCTGCCTGACGGCGCCGAGCGTCGCGCCGTTGGGTGCGTTCACGGAGTAGCTCGCGCCGAAGTCCAGGACCCGGTCGGCTTTCAGGCGGAAGAGGAGCTTTCTCTGGTCTTCGTCCGCGTAGACGCCAACGTCCTCCTTGAGCCTGAACTTCTTCTTCCTCACGTAGGCGACCAGTTGTCCGGCGGCGTCCGTCACCCGGACACGGGTACCGATAGTAACTACTTGAAGCTCAGGTCAAGCGGGTAGTTCATCATGCCTTATCCTCCTCGTTAGTCGCGTCTGGCCTACCGCCGCAGCAGTCGTGCGGCCTCCCCGATCCTGGCGAGGTCCTGGCGCCGCAACTCGCGCAGAAAATTAGTCAGCTCGACGTCCCCGTCCCACTCGGCCTCCCGAATGGGCGCGTCGTAGGTCCTGGCGCTACCCAACACGTCAATCAGAAACTCCCTAACGCTCGGCGTCATGGTGCGTCCGAAGCCGGGAGGCGCGGTCCTCGGTTCTAGTCTCCAACACCAGCGTTCTCCTTCCATGACCTTCATGATCAGTACTACATAGATACGCATGGGGCCTTGCAAAGTTGTCCCGCGCAAACGCCGCCGCCCCCCCCGGTTCGTCCGGGGGCGGCGTGAAGCTTCGTCTAACGAGATTCGATCAGGTCCGCGATGAACGGGTAGCGGTACTCGCCGTCCTTGCTCACCCGGTAAGCCGCATACGCACTATGCACGAACGGCACGACGGTGAGGAGAGCCATCGCTGGGATGAGAAGAAATCCGATCAGGACCAGTGTCAACAGTCCCGTCAGCGCCCAACCCGCGCCCAGAATAACGACCCACGCCACCTGGTACCACATCGCCTGCAGCGCATTAAACGCCACCGTGCTGGAGCGGTCCCGGTAGACCAGCCACACGATCAACGCCGCCACCGGTCCGAGAAAGCCAGTAAAGAGGTTGAGGAAGATGCTCAGGTGCGCCAGTACCGACCACGTCCTCTCCTCCTGCGTGACCAACGTCGTTGGTCCCTGCTCTCCGGCCACTCCATAGTTGTGCTCCTTCGCTTCCATTTAGGCTCCTTTCGGTCGCTTGACAGCCTATGCCATTAAGTTACGCCCGGACCAACTGTTCCGCATCGGACCGCGGGCTGAATGTAGGTAGGACCGGAGGACCACATGAAACCCTGGCGAGACGTAACCCGTAATGAGAGCTATGAGCTGTCCACCAGCCGGCGCGGACGCCCACTATCAGCGAGGAGACCATCTATGTCCGAAGGCCATCGTATATTCGCCGCCCTCTACGACCGGATGAACGGCGCCATGGAGCGTGATTGGATGGGGGAGCGACGCTCCCACTTGCTATCCGGGGCGCGGGGAACGGTGCTTGAGATCGGAGGTGGAACCGGCGCGAACCTACCTCATTATCGGAACGTCGAGCGTGTCACAGTGTCCGAACCGGACCCGTTCATGCGCGAGAAGCTGCGGCGGAAGCTCACCACGGCCCACGTACCCGTGAAGGTATCCGAAGCGGGGGCCGAGGCGTTACCATTCCCGGACGGCAGCTTCGACACGGTAGTCTCGACGCTCGTCTTATGCACGGTCCGGGATCAAGAACTGGCGCTCGCGGAGATCCGGCGTGTCCTGCGCCCCGGCGGACGGCTCCTGTTTATCGAGCACGTGCGCAGCGAGGGACGGATGGCTCATTGGCAGGACCGGATCGAACCCCTCTGGAAACGCCTCCTCGCCGGATGCCACCCGAACCGCGACACCGTCGCGGCTATCGAAGCGGCGGGCTTCGAGATAGAAGCGCTCGAAAGCTTCGAGCCGCCGGTCTACCTATCTGGCATCACGCCGCACGTTCAGGGCGCGGCGACCGCCCGGCTCGCTGCCTGAGAGTGCAGGGAAGCATGTGCTAGGATCAACGCGCCGATGACAGGATTCAGACAACACACAGCCATATCCCACCGGAGAGACCGATGAGCCGCCGGGCGAGTGCGCTGCTCGCGGCCGGGTTGGCTCTCGCGGTCTTCGTCGTGGATCAGGCATTGAAGGCTTTCGTGGAAAGCTCGATGCGTATTGGGGAGAGCATCACCCTCGTCCCTGGGTTTCTCAACATTACCTACATAAAGAACGACGGCGGCGCGTTCGGTATCCTCGGTGGGAGCCAGACCTTGCTCCTGATCGGAAGCGCCGTCGCGGTCGCGGTCGTGCTGTGGATGCTCCTGGCTGGAGAGCCCTCGAAGCTAACGACGCTCGGGTGCGGTTTGATCCTCGGAGGCGCGGCCGGCAACCTCCTGGACCGTCTCACCAGCGGAGAGGTTACGGACTACGTCCACTTCTCCTTCTGGTACATCTTCAACGCCGCCGACGCCGCGATAGTCACCGGCGTCGTGGCCCTGCTCCTATCTTCTCTCCGTCCAACCGGGAAGAGTTAGACCGCTAATTTACCGCCGAAACGAAGACGGTCGCGCCGCCGGTGGCGAAGTTAGGAATGTCCTCGGTGGCGGCCTGTCCCTCCGGAGAAGCGAGACTGTCCTGCAATTGCTCCGGCCCCTCGAACCATAGCTCCGCCACGCGATAGTAGGGAGCTAGACTCCCGTCGACCGAGATGATTTTTCCGGCCTCGAACCGCTGGACGTCGGGGATCTTCGCCGCTATCGGCAGGTGAGTGTTCTCGTAGTATTCCTCGAACGCGTCCGGGTCCGCAGGCGGTCCGTACAGCACTATCAGCTTCATCATTGTCCATTCTCCTCGCTATAGTTTTCTACCTTCCGGCCTTTCCCTCAGCCGGCCCCCGCATTCTTACACAACCGCTTACCAGCGGCTCTACTCCAGATGACTCAAGATGAAAGCCAGAAGGAAACCCACGGTGGTGATGAGACCGACGACCTCTCCACCCTCCTCGAATGCTTCGGGCATCATGGTGCTGGCGAGCATGGTCAGGATGGCTCCGGCGGCGAAAGCCTGAATACCGGCGATGATGTTCGCCGGCGCGCCGTCGAGAAAAAGATAGCCAAGAAGAGCGGCGACCGCCGAGATTACCGTCACCCCGGCCCATAGAACCATGATGTGCGTCGTGGACCGGCCCGCCCGCTTCATCCCCGATGCCGAAGAGAGTCCTTCCGGCACGTTGCTCAAGAAGACGGCGGCAACGAGGGCGGCACTGATCTTGCCGCCCCCCAGCAGACTTATCCCGATAGCCGCCGACTCCGGGATGCCGTCCATGAGCGCACCGATGGCGATGGCCGTCGCCGACCCGCCTTGCTGCTTTTCGCCGGAGTTCTTACGATGCTTGCCGCCCCTCCGGTTCACCTCCCGGTCGGCGACGAAGAAGACCAGGGCTCCCGCGAGCAGCCCGAAAGACGCCGCGTCGAAGCCGCCGACCTTGTAGGCCTCGTCCATCAACTCGAAGGCGACCGACGAGACTAATACCCCGGCTCCCAGCGCCATGACGGCAGCAATCACGCGTTTCGAAGCACCCGCGTAGATACCTATGAGTGCCCCGATCAGGAGCGAAGCGCCCGCCACGAACCCCCAGAAACCAGCCTCCAGCGCCCCGATCTCTACCGCTCCATCAACCGCTCGTAGACCGCCCGGTACTTGCGGATGGCCTGCCGAAGCTCCTCCGTCGTCTCCTCACTCGCTCCGCCGGACTCCTCATCCGAGCCGCGGGTGGAGTGGGCTACCACGTCGGCCCGGATGCGTCGGGCCTCCCGGTAATCGTCGGCCACGTCCGGGTGCATGACGGCAAGACTCCGCTCGGTCTCCGAGTCGCTCTGGGAGGCGTCGGAGACGAAGTTCCGTTCGCTCAACATGTCCGAGACCGTCCGGTCGGCCATCTCTATGGAGCGCTCGGGGTTGTCCACGAACACCCGCTCGACCTCGCCCCACTGCTCCTCGTAGCGGCCCCGGCTCTCGTTGGAGAGCGGCTCCACCTGGCGCTCCACGCGGCCCCGGCGCTCACGAAGCTCCTTCTCCGCATCCTCCTCGGAGCCATGTTTCTCAGCCGTCCGATCGTACTCGCTCCCGAACTCGTCGCGCGTCCGCTCCCGCTGCTCTTCCTGCCGTTGCGCCTTCCTCCGGCGCGAGACGAAAAAGGCTATCAGCAGGATGATCACGATGACCACCGCCACCGCAATGATTATCCCCAGCGTCGTACCGTCCACAGATTTCTCCTCCTGTTAGCTTACCTGGGCCGCATTATCCCCCAAAACACGGCTCCAGTAACGCGGGATACGAACGCGATGTGCGCCGGATGAGGAGCTTTAGTCGCGGACGACCTCTCGCAACTCGCCGGTATGCACATCGTAGATCGCACCGGATACCTGGATGTCGTCCGGGATGAGGTCGGAGTCGCGGATAATTTGTACGTCGTCGCGGACGCTCTGCTCGAGGTCGGAGAACGGAAGGAAGTCGCGGCCCGTTGTATCGACGCCGAGGTCTTCCTGGATCTTCTCCGTCAGGTCCTCGTTCTCGAAGGTCAGCATCCCGCAATCGGTGTGGTGGATCACCACGATCTCGTTCGTCCCGAGCAGCCGCTCGGAGATGACGAGCGACCGTATGGCATCCTCCGAGACCCGGCCTCCGGCGTTTCGTATGACGTGCGCGTCTCCAACTTCGAGACCGAGGAACTTCTCCGGGTGCAGCCTCGCGTCCATGCAAGTGACCACCGCCACCTGCCTGGCCGGCGGCGTCGGAAGATCGCCTTTGTCGAAAGACGCCGCGTACTGTTCGTTCGCTGTCGTGAACTCGTCAAATTTCGCCAACATCCGCTCCATTCGTTGATTACCAAAACCTATCTTACAGAGTACCGCGACACCCGACTAGAGTTCGGCATCCCTATCGGTCCAGTTCGAAGTTCATAGACTATATGAAAGGGTACATATTGACTTGGCAGTTAGCATCGAAAAGGGAAGGAGTATGTATGACCGAACGTAGAGGACGTCCGGGTCCCGACGGTACGGAGAATAACGCCAAGGATGAGCAGGACGAGTCCCAAAAACACGGTAGGAAGAGAGACGCCACCAAAGAGGCCGTCGAGGAAGAGGTAGCCACGGGAGGCAGCGGTGGAGTCAAGGACAACGTCGAGGAAGAGCGGGACAAGTCGTAGAGGCGCTAGAAATCAGAAAACCAGCATAAAAGAGCCGGGCTAGAAATCCCGGCTCTTTTCTCGTTAGCGGACCCGGGGATTATTGGGATCTATACGAGAGCGGTTGAAGATACGGTCGAGGTATCGGTCGGCGGCCCAGGCGCCTGCCGCGCCGCCAAGGATGCCGAGCACTATATCGAAGATGGTATCGGGGAGGGTGTTGGATATGCTGAAACCCAACAGGGAGAGTACGAGTTCGACGACCTCCCAGCCCGCGGCGCCCAGGAGACCGATCACGGTGCCCGTAATAATCGCGCGTCGCGGCGTGTTGAAGAATTCGTCATCTCCCCCGCTCCGGTAGATGATCTCCGCCGTGATCAATACGAGCGTGAATGGCGTAATGAAGTGCGCGAGCTCATCGTAGAACAGTACGGGTTCGAAGAGCTTCCAGATAAATCCGGCCGCGTTCAAAGCGATGCAGAAAATGATCAAGGCTATTATCCACACCCGCGGCATCAGCCCGCTTCTCCATATGAAGTTGCCCCGCGAATACGCATTTCTCGCCTATACCCCCGGAAGTCCATATTGGAACAACTCCGACGGCACCTCGTGGCAATGACGGCACCGGGCCTCGTAACTCTCATCGGCCCCGACGAGTATGGTGGGAGCGGTCGCTGGGGCGGGACGCCCGTTGATAAGACGCTGAGAGCGCGAAGCGTCCCGGCCGCAACGGACACAGATCGCACGCAGCTTGACTACCACGTCCGCTTCGGCCATCAGGGCAGGCATGGGTCCGAATGGGAGGCCGCGAAAGTCCATGTCCAGGCCAGTGCAGATCACCTCTATCCCCCCATCGGCCAGCTTCCGGCAAACGTCCACAATCCTTTCGTCGAAGAACTGAGCCTCCTCGATAGCCACCACATCCGTACCCGGCTCGATCCGTTCGAGCAACTCCTCGCTCGTGGAGACGGCGACCGCCTCGTGAAGTAGACTGTTGTGAGAGCGTATCTCCGTGAGATCCGAGCGCTCATCCAGGGCGTGCTTGAAGACCTGAACGTCGCGCCGGGCGTAGAGCGCTCGGCGCACGCGACGGATCAACTGCTCCGTCTTCCCTGAAAACATCGAGCCCGTTATAACGGTCAGAGAACCCGCATATACAGACGTACTATCGGATAAAGGATCGAACATACGCATCATGAACTCGCATTGTATCTACAGGATGAGCGCGGTACACAGTCCTTACTTTCGGCTTAGATCATCCCCGCATCCCGAGCCAGACCCAGAGTATTCCGGGCCATCTTTATGGATGCTGCATCCACCATCTGACCATCCACACTAACCGCGCCGCTGCCGGCGGCGTTTGCCTCTTCGTAGGCGGCTACTACTTTTTTCGCCCACTCGACCTCTCTCTCCGTCGGCGAGAAGACTTCGTTGACGACCTCTATCTGCGCCGGATGGATGCACCACTTGCCGTCGAAGCCCAGAGAGCGGGCGAGGAGGCAACTATTGCGTAATCCTTCTTCGTCACGGTAGTCGGCCACGGGGCCGTCCACGGCGCGCAACCCTGCGGCGCGAGCGGCCACGACGATGCGGTGCATGACGTAGTGAAAGCGGTGGCCTGGATACGCCTCGTCCCACTCGTCCATAGTTCCGATGCTGGTCTGCGGCATGTGGAGGCTCGCGGCGTAGTCGCCGGGACCGAAGTGGAGAGCTTGGAGGCGGCCGGTGGCGCGGGCTATGGCGTCTATGTTGGTCAGACCCTCGGCGCTCTCTATCTGGGCTTCTAACTTTATCTTGCCGGGCTCCAGGCCGACGGCAAGCTCTATCTGGTTGAGGAGGGTGTGGACCGTGTAGAGGTCTTCCGGGCGCTGGACTTTGGGGATGAGGATGCGATCTAGAGCGTTACCGGCTTCTTCGACCACCTCGATCAGGTCGCGGTAGAAGTACGGCGTGTCCAGGGCGTTGGCCCGGTAAAGGGTCGGACGGCCGCGCCAGTCGAATTCCTTGAAGGCGTCGATGACGTCCTTGCGGGCACCGGCTTTCTTGTCGGGGGCGACGGCATCCTCTAGGTCGAGGAAGATGCCGTCGGCGTTCGAGGCCAGCCCCTTCTCGACCATTTTCAGGTTCGAGGCGGGGACGGCCAGGAGAGAGCGGAAGGTGCTCACCCTACTTGTTTAGCAGGGTCTCGACGGGCTCGCCGCGCAGGGAGGCGTCGAGGACCTCCATGGGGTGGACCATCGGGAGGCCATCGTGGCCCATCTTCTTCAGGCTGGACTGTATCTGGAGCATGCAGCCGGGGTTTGAGGTGACGATCATCTGCGCGCCGGTCTTGAGGATGTTGTTTGCCTTGCGGCGACCCAACTCCTCGGCTGGCTCGGGTTCGACCATGTTGTAGATTCCGGCCGAACCGCAGCAGATCTCCGCCTCCCTTATCTCTTTTACGTCCATGCCGGGTATCTGCTTCAGCGTCTGCCGGGGCTGCTTGCGGATGCCCTGCGCGTGCGCCAGGTGGCAGGCGTCGTGGTAGGCCGCCGTGACCGGCAGCGGGTTCCGCTCCGCGACGGGACCAAGATCCTGCAGGAACTCCGACACGTCACGGACCTTCGCGCTGAACTCTTTAGCGCGCTCTGCGTACTCCGGATCGTCGCGCAGGAGATGTCCGTACTCCTTCATAGTGGAGCCGCAGCCCGCCGCGTTGACGACCACGTTGTCGAGGTTCAGGTCCTCGAAGGTGTCTATGGTCTTGCGGGCGAAATTCAGCGACTCCTCCTCGCGCCCGGCGTGGGTGGAGAGCGCGCCGCAGCAGCCCTGCTTCGGGGCGACGACCTCGCAGCCCTCGGCGGACAGGACGCGCACGGTGGCGGCGTTGACCGGCGAGAAGAAGACGCGCTGCACGCAGCCGGTCAGGACACCGACGCGCCGGCGCTTCTGGCCGACGGGCTCGGTGACCTCGGGGATTTTCTCTTCCTTCGGCAGGTCGGGGAGCAGCGCTTCCATCGCGCGCATCCTGGCGGGGATGCGCTGCATGATGCCGGCCTTGCGAAGCTTGTCGCCGATTCCAAAACGTTTATAGAGGCGCATCGGGGCGGCGATGGCGCGCAGGCGGTTCGGATAGGGTAAGAACTGGAAGATCATCTCGCGGAAAGCCTTGTCCTCCGGCGCCCGCTCGTACCGGCGCTCGACCTGTCCCCGCGTCGCCTCTATGAGCTTGTCGTACTGCACCCCCGACGGACACGCCGTTACGCACGCCATGCAGCCCAGGCAGAGATCGAAATGCCGGACCATCTGGTCATTTAGCGGTTCTTCGGTCAGTCCCTTGTTCATGAGGTAGATTCGTCCGCGCGGGGAGTCCATTTCTTCGCCGAAGAGTACGTAGGTCGGGCAGGTCGGCAGGCAGAAGCCGCAGTGGACACAGTCGTCTATGAGGTCCTTATCCGGCGGGTGGTTGGCGTCGAAGGCGGGGAAGCTGACCTTACCGGTCTCGCGTCTTCCAGCTCCGACGGTCGCCTCGGCGGCCAACTCGCTCGCCTCGCCGACACCCTGCCCTATGTCCTCTGGGCTACCCGCGCCTATGGCGTTCGCCATCGCTTGCTCGCGGGGTGTGCCTTCCGGGTTGCGCCTCTCGGTGGCATCGGTCGCGCTGTAGCGGTCCTCGCCACCTCTCCCGCCGTTTCGTTCGGTCACTAGATGCCTCCCAGGAATATGCCGGGGTTCATTAGACTCCCCGGATCGAACTTGTCCTTTACCCTGCGTGTCAGGCCGAGATAGTCTCCGCCCGCACCCCACACGTCCATTCGCCTCTTGAAGGTTACCGGAGCCTCGCGCACGACGACGCTGCCGCCGCGCCTTACCCAGATCTCCCGTACCTCCTCGACGACCTCGGCCATGCTTTCTTCTTCGCCGGAGAGCCCGGCGAACGTCACGCCGGTCCCCGCATGGCCGGTGAAGCTCGCCTCTACCCCGTTGCGCTCCGAAGCGCCGAGCACGGAATCCAGCACGCCGTCCAACTCGGAGGGCGGGGCGGAGATCTTGACCGCCACGTCCTCATCCCCGGAGCCCGGCGGCGAGAGCGATCCCAGGCTGCTCGACTCTTCGTCCGTAATGGTTCGGACCTCGCCGAAAGGCTTGAGCAGAAACTCCGCCTTCTCCGCCTTCGCCTCGATGCCGCCGGAGATGCTTTCGAGCAGGAGGGATAGGAGCTTGCTCTCCTCGCTCCAGTGCAGCTCGACCGCCGTGGCCTCGATCTGCGAGTGAACAATCGCCTGGGCCGCCTCCCTCGCCGCCTGCGTGCTCGAAAGCTCGACGGCAACCGTGCGGGCCACCTCGGGCCTGGGATGCAGACGGAAGTTGGCGGTAGCGATGACGCCGAGCGTCCCCATCGAACCCGTGAAGAGCTTGGAGAGGTCGTAGCCGGCCACGTTCTTGACGACCTTTCCACCGGCCTTGGCGACCGTGCCGTCCGAAAGGACCACCGTAATCCCTATGATGATGTCGCGCACCGTCCCGTATCGGTAGCGCCTCGGCCCCGATGAGTTGGCCGCCACGACGCCCCCGACGGTGGCCCCCGTGTCTCTCTCGGATGGGTCGATGGCGAGCATCTGGTTGGCTTCGTCGAGCTTCTCTTGCAGGTCCGCCAGCTTCACCCCGGCCTGGACGCGGACTATCTGGTCGCCGGGGACATGTTCGATGATCTCGTTCATCCGAACGGTGCTGAGAATCAGGTCCGCCTCGCGCGGCGGATTGCCCCAGCCTGTCTTCGTCCCCCCGCCACGCGGCGAGACGGCGAGACCTTCGCGGCTCGCGAGCTTCATGACCTCGCTTATCTCCTCGATCGAACCCGGCTCGACGACTAACGAGGGCGTTACCCCGCCCACGGCGTCCTCGGACGAGGCTTCGCGGACGTTGTCCTTGCCGACTATGGTTTGCAGGTCCTCGACGTGCGCTTTCTTCGTATCCATTAGAAGTTCTCCGCGAGTCCGGCCTTCTGGACCGGGTGCATGTGGAACGGACCGGGGCGCTCGCCGCAGAGACGCGGGGTCGGGAAGATCTTTCCTGGGTTACAGATCTGATGCGGGTCGAACGCGCACCTCAGTAGCTGCATGACGTTCATGTCGTCCGTGGTGAACATCTTCGGCATGTACTTTTTCTTGTCCTCCCCGATGCCGTGCTCGCCGGTCAGCGAACCTCCATGCTCCAGGCAGGTGAACACGATGTCCCCCGCAAGATCCTCAGCCCTTTTGGCCTCACCTTCGACGTTGCCGTCGTAGAGCACCAGCGGATGGAGGTTTCCATCACCGGCGTGGAAGACGTTGGCGACCCGCAGCCCGTACTTGCTGCTGAGGTCGGAGATCTTCTTCAGGACCGTACCTAGCTCCATGCGCGGCACGACCCCGTCCTGCACGTAGTAGTCGTTGCTGATGCGCCCCATCGCCCCGAACGCGGCCTTGCGCCCCTTCCAGAAAAGCGCCCGCTCCTCATCGTCCTGGGCGATCCTTATCTCCGAGGCGCTGTTCTCCTCGCACACCTTCTCGACCATCTCGAACTGGTTCGCAACCTCGGCCTCTGGACCGTCAAGTTCGACGATCAGGACAGCGCCAGCCTGCGGGAATCCCGGATGCACCGTCGCCTCGACCGCCTCGATGGTGAGCGCGTCCATCATCTCTATCGCGGCCGGAACGATTCCGGCCCCGATGATCCCCGAGACCGCGCCGCCGGCCTCTTCAGTATCCTTGAACGCCGCGAGGAGCGTGCGGACCGCCTCGGGCTTACGGACTATCCGAAGGGTTATCTTCGTCGCTATGCCGAGTGTCCCTTCCGAGCCCACGAAAGCCCCCAAGAGCTCGTAACCCGGCGAGTCCGGGGCCTTTCCGCCGCCAATGTGGACCATCGAGCCGTCCGCCAGCACCACCTCCGCGCCCATGACGTGGTTAGTGGTGAAGCCGTACTTCAGGCAGTGGACGCCTCCCGAGTTCTCGGCCATGTTGCCGCCGATGGAAGAGACGATCTGGCTGGCCGGGTCGGGGGCGTAATAGTAGCCTTCGTCGGCGACCTCCTGCGAGACCCAGATATTGATTACGCCCGGCTCCACGACCACCCGCTGGTTCGGGATGTCTACCTCTAAAATCTTCCGCATCCGGGCCAGCACGATGAGTACGCCGGACTTTACCGGCAACGCCCCGCCAGAGAGCCCGGTCCCGGAGCCGCGCGCCACGAACGGGATGCCTTCTTCGTAGCAGACTTTCACTACCTGCTGCACCTGTTCGGCGCTCTCGGGGAGGACGACCAGTTCCGGTATAACCCGGTAGTTCATGAGGCCGTCGCACTCGTAAGTGCGAAGCTGCTCGTGCTCGTGGATCACCCCCTGCGCCCCAAGGATAGACTCCATCGTCTCTATGAGTCGGCTACGCTCCATCCGTGTCCTCCTTTTTGGAGAGCTTTATCCCCATTCCGCCATGCGCTCCATACAAAACCAGCGTCGCCGGGTGCTCCCGGCCATACCCGCATCTCTTAAGACTCCGGTACCTGATCCCCAGATTCCCGTGGCTGCAATTTTATCCTAAAGCTCGAACCCAGGCGACAACCTGAGTCACTCTTCCTCCAGAACCACTCCCCCTCACCACCGGCCCCGCGCCTCTCGATCCTTCTACCTCCCAACCCAGGTAGCTCCAACTTGTATCGACATCTGAAAAATATGTTTTGTTCTGTAGAATGCACTGTAGATGAAGGATTACGTGGTTGTCAACCGTTGGGTAGACGGAGGGAGGTTAGCCTTGGTGGGGTGTTAGGTAAGTCCAGGGCCTGCCGGAAGGGAACTTGCGCGGCGGTTCGGGGGGTGGCATGATCCGCCTTGGTGGGAACTTCGGAGTTGGTAAGTGGGCGTTTGGCTCTAGTGGTCTGGGGTGATGAGCTGTCCGCCAGGATTGGCAACCTTTAGAGAGGTGGGGTTTTTATGTACCAACAAGTGTACGAGCCGATTGCGAACAACCTGGCGCTCTCGGCGCTGGTAGCGGTTATCCCGATACTCGTCCTGTTCATATTGCTGGCGGGAATCCGTGTAGCGGCGCAATGGGCCGCGCTCGTCACCCTGGCGGTGGCGCTCGTCCTGGCTATTCTGGTCTACGGGATGCCAGCTGGGCTGGCGATAGACGCAACGTTATTTGGGGCGGCCTTCGGGCTCTTTCCAATCATCTGGATCGTTATAAACGCAATCTTTATCTACAACGTCATCGTGGACACGGGTAATTTCGACGTGCTCCGGGACTCGCTGGCGGGCGTCAGCAACGACCGGAGGATACAGGTGGTGCTCATCGCCTTCGTCTTCGGGGCGCTCCTGGAGGCGACGGCGGGCTTCGGCACTCCGGTCGCCATAACAGCCTCGCTGATGGCGGGGCTCGGGTTCGAGCCACTCTACGCCGCCGCTCTGGCGTTGCTGGCGAATACGGCGCCGGTCGCGTTCGGCGGGTTCGGCATCCCGATCCTCACCGGGGCTACCGTTTCCGGCCTGGACCCGATGGAGCTGTCGCAGATGGTCGGACGCCAGACGCCGTTTCTCGCCCTGATCATCCCCGGCATGCTCGTTACGGTTATGGCCGGTTTCCGGCGGATGATGGAGGTTTGGCCGGTCATCGTGGTGAGCGGCGTCGCTTTCGCCGGGACGCAGTTCCTGGTCTCGAACCTGCTCGGCCCGGAGCTTGCGGACCTTTTGGCGGCAATCGTCACCGTGATAGCGGTGCTCGGGCTGCTCGCGGTCTGGCGGCCCAGCAGTGAGTGGCACTTCGAGCACGAACCCGAAGCGGCCCATAGGGAAACCTACGACACTCCTCCCATGGGGCGCACGTTCCTCGCCTGGTCGCCGTTCATTATTATCGTCGTGCTGTTCCTGCTCGTGCAGGTCCCGCCGATCAAGAGCACCGTGGGAAGCATCCAAGGAGCGGTGAACCTCCCGACGGCCGAGATCAGTGAGACGAGCGGCCTGCCGGTAGTGAGCTGGCCGGGACTTGACGGCAAGGTACAGCAGGAGAAGCCTGTGGTGGCGGAGGCCGCCCCTTACGCCGCCGCTTACACGGTCAACTGGCTCTCGGCCGCGGGCTCCATCATCCTCATCGGTGACATCATCGCCCTGATAGTACTGCGGGTCGGTCCGGGAAGGGCGTTGAGGATCTACGGCCAGACCCTGAATCAACTCAAGTGGGCCATCCTGACGATAGCCTCGATCCTGGGCCTTGCGTACCTGCTCAACTACTCGGGCATAACCTACACAATGGGCCTCGCGGTCGCCGCGACGGGCGCGCTGTTCCCGTTCTTCTCAGCCTTTATCGGCTGGCTCGGGGTCGCACTCACCGGCTCGGATACGTCTTCCAACGCCCTATTCGCCAACCTCCAGAAGGTCACGGCGCAGCAGATCGGGGTCAACCCCGTCCTGACCGTGGGCGCGAACTCCTCGGGCGGCGTGCTGGGGAAGATGATCTCCCCTCAGAACCTCGCCGTCGGTACGAGCGCAACGGGCCTTCAGGGCAGGGAGGGCGACCTCTTGCGCTTGGTGTTCAAGTGGTCCATCAGCCTGACCCTGGTAATGGCGGTTATCGTGACGCTGCAGGCATACGTGCTGAAGTTCTTTATTCCATAGTCAGGTTTACTCTCAGCTCTCTAGACCAAGAGAGACTGTCAGGAGCTTGCGCGCGACGATAGTGAGAGCGATGGTCGCCACCGCCTTCCAGGTAGGGTCGAGCATCAGGTTCAGGAGCGTTGCGCCAATGAAGAACTCCAGGCCCAGGGCCGCGTCATACAGTATCTGCCGGGCGACGCGGCCCCTGCCACCGGCTCCACGAGCCTCGAAGACAGCGCGTACGATTCCCATAAAGACCACCAGACTCCCGAAAGCCAGAATGGACAATCGTCCGACGTTCAGCGCAGCCTGGTACAGTTCCATTTTTTTCCTTAGCTAACCATGCGGGGTAGCGTGCTCCGACTCGGGTGCGACCTCCTGGCGCTCGTGCTCAAGCTCTTTGGAGAGGAAGTAGTTGAGGACCGTTCGGATGACCACGATGGCCGCCAGAAGTTCCACGTCCTGGAAGGTTGGCGCCACCGCCGTGGAGAGTATGTCGGCTCCGAGCTGAAACTCCAGTCCTAGAGCCAGATAGCGCCCTAGAAACAACCGAATCTCCGAGTTCGTATAGCCACTTATTCCCAGTAACGACAAGATGTACTGAATCGCCGTCGCCACCGCCCCGAACCCTACGACCGCAGCCCCTATAGCCTCGACCACCAACCGTAGGTAACCCACCGCTGAGATCAGAAGCTCTTCCATGGTCTCTGAGTTTACCCGCTGATGGGACTCGTATGTCAGCCCTGGGCGACCCCGCCAAGCTCAGGACCACTGTCCCGCGGCTCGTTCCTTCACCGACCAGATCAGCATCGTTACGCCGAGCGCCCGGTTGAAGCTCCAACCTACCACTGATAGCAACACGACGCCCGCCGTGGGCGCAGTTATCTGGGATGGCGTCCGCAAGCGCCTGAGGCTCATGATCAGAACGGCCGCGCCCGCCGGAGAGGTGCGTCGCGTATAAGAGGCCCGTGCTAATACGCGAGTAGGAAGGCTCTCCGGCTAACGGGTTTCTTCCCGAGCTTCGGTCTCGAATCGGCGTCTAAGCTCACGAAGGTCAGTCAGCAGACCATCCGGATGATTTTCCCTGGAATGTCCGAGGTCCCTCTGCAGCTTCTCGCTTAGAGAGATCAGGCTCCGGGTGTGAGGCGGCAGCCTCGGAATACCTACCGCGCCCCACATGGTAGCCGCCTTGACGCTGGCTTTTTTGAGCGTCTCGCTCGCCCCGCGGAGGTCTCCGCCCGCGAGAGACCTATCCACTTCCATCAGCAAACGGTCGAGTGCTTCGTAGTCCTGGGAACCGCGCCTTACATCTCCGTTTTTCATCCCTGTTACCTCCTCTTACCACTGCTTACCTATTGAATTTCACGCAATACTCAACTGGCGGAATGTTCGATTACGTCTCGCCCGACGAGAGATCTCGCACGTTTGGACGGCAGCCTCCGTCCAGCGCCACCTCCCGAAAGCGTCGAGTATCCGCAACTTGACGCTCACCGAAGCGCCCGACCTTCGCATGACGTCCGGGATCAAAGCCCCAAATCCGGAAATCTCCTCGGGATGGACTATCTCGAATATATCCTTCCTCGAAGTCGGCCAGCGCTCCGCGCTGGAGGCGACCATCCCGTCTCTCTCCATCCCGCGCAGAGTCCAGTATAGCTCCCCCGACCACAACGCTCCAAAACCAAACTCCACCATCTTCTCCATCAACTCGTGACCGCGCAGACTCTTTGTTTCCGGCAGACCCGGAAGACCTGGTGACGCTCTCACTGTTGCGAGACGACCGCTCTCTGCGCGACCGCAACCCTAAGACCGTACCAGCCCGCCAGATACTCTTGCGCACCAAACCACAATGCCGCTAGCCTTACCTGTCCGCCCTCACCTACCTTATAACGCTGTGAGTAACTCCAGGGAAGCCAGACGGACGAACACACCCAGAAATTGTCACAAATTATGCAATACGCCTGCATACAAGGATGTACGTCAATTGCATAGTTCTGAGGATGTCTGCGAGTTGGATCGTGTGCAAAGATTTCGAGGTTGATTTGCCATGGTTTCACATTTATGTGTTACTCTTGTTACATAGACTATTCCCTTGCCGATGGCGGCATCTCTAAGAAGCGATGCGGCGGTTGGAAGGAGGCTGGACATCGGCGGCTGGGGTCTTTTGTCTTAGCCGGGTCTGTCTCGGGTACGGAGCCGGATGGAGAGCATAAGATAGACGTAGTTGGTGCCGCGCCTGATCCCGAGGGCGGCGGAGGAGCGGCAACAAAGAGACTGGACCGTGCCGGATCGCTCGTTAGTATAGATTACCCTCACTTGGGGCTTGCCAGTGTTCGGCCAACCTTGGTGAGTAATTGAGGATTGGCGGTGTTCGGTCTCATGACCGATTTTGAATACAGTGGGCCTCCATCAGATTTTCGTGGGCCGCCGACGCTTTAGAGGAGCGTGTAGAGGAGATCTTCGCGGATTACGAGCGTCGCCTGCGCGAGACCGAGAACCTGCTGGTGGCGGGAGACGGCGAGAACCCCGAGCGGCTTGAGAAGTGGGAGCGTTTCCTGATTAGGCACGCGGCGGGCGCACTGCGGGGAGAGGACCCTTCGCTGCTCGCGGTAGATAGATACCCCAACATGGGGGAAAGAGAAGAGATGGTAAACGCCCACCCGGACGAGTCGTTTCGGGCCGGGATGGCGCTCTCGCGAGCCGCCGTCGAAACGATAGTGTGCGACGTTCCGCCGGACATGCCGCCGGGTGAGGTGCTCAAGATGGGACTCATCATTGAGGAGAGCATATTAGATCAGACGAGCCAGGTAGCGACGATCTCCTACACGAACTACCTGTTTACCAAGATCCACGAGACGCGGATAGAGGAGAGGCGCCGGTTCTCCAGGGAGTTGCACGACCGGATGGCCCACTCCATGGCGGTGGTGAGCCAGAGCCTGGAGATGCACGAGGCTCTCAAGGCGACGTACCCCGTCGAAGCCGAGAGCAAGCTACAGCGCGCCAGAGCACTCGTTCGGGACTCGATCGACCTGACGCGGAACATCTCCGTGGAGTTGCGTGGGGCGGAGACGGATGAGGGCCTGGAGTTGGCCCTGGAGAACCTTCTGAGAAGCAGCGTCTCGGACGGCATGGAGTACGACATCATTGCCGAAGGCGACGAATCGACGCTCCCGGAGCACGTCCGCGACCAGCTCTACCTGATCCTGCGCGAAGGGATACGCAACGCTATCACCCATTCTGGAAGCAAGCGGATAGAGGTGGAGATGCAGGTTAGCTCCAATGAAGTTATGGGCGCCGTCGCCGACTACGGGGGCGGCTTCGACACAGCGGAGGCGGACTCGGGAAACGGGGTAGGTCTGAAGTCCATGAAGGAGCGCGCCTCGCTTCTCGGAGGGAAACTCGCGGTGGAATCCACCTCGGGCGGCGGCACAAGAGCCAGGGTGTCCGTACCGCTCACGAACGGACAAAGGGATGGGCGCTGATGGATGGTCATCGGATACGGGTGCTTCTCGCTGACGACCACACTATGTTCCGTCAGGGACTCGCGGAGATGCTCTCCATGGAGCAGAGCATAGAGGTCGTGGGAGATGCGGAGAACGGCAACGATGTCGTGACGCTGGCGGAGGAGACGAAGCCTGACGTGACTATTCTGGACGTGGAGATGCCCGGCCCAGGGGCGCGGGAGACGATGCGGCTGCTGTTCGGGATCTCCCCCATCCCCAAGGTGGTCGTCGTCACCATGTTCGACAACCCGCGCCTCGTCCGGGAGATGCTCGCCGCCGGGGCGAGCGCCTTCCTCGTGAAGAGCGCCTCCATGCAAGAGCTGCTCGCCGCCGTCCACACCGCCGCCAACAACCCGCATCGGGACAACGTCATAGTCTCCGTGCCTCGCGGGATACTCGATCAGGTAGAGAGAGGAGAGGTGGACGAGCTTACGCCCCGCGAGTTGGAGATCGTGCTGCTCGTTGCCCGCGGCCTCACGAACCGTCAGATCTCCGACGCCATCCACATCTCCGAAGCGACGGTAAAGCGCCACCTCGCAAATGTCTACGCCAAACTCGACGTCTCTTCCCGAGGTGAAACCACCAAAAAAGCGCTCTCCGAAGGCTGGATCACGACCTGGGACGTAACCCAAGACGAAGAGAGAACAGACTGAAAGCGGTCAAGGTCCCCCGCGGAACCTGCGTTGCCAGCAACCATCCGCCAGTAACGGATCCACTACACACAAGGTTGCAAGCGTTATGAGCCTTAATCCGTCATCTCGCTAAAGAGCAACGTTTCGGCATCATAAAGCGTATCCGGTCTTCTCCGACCGGCGCTACAGGGAGCAGGGCGCGGCGCGTGTGATCCTGGGCTACGCGCTCATGGGACTCTTCTTCGCCCTCGGCAACTTCGAGTGGACGAATCGGATAGATTACAAGTTCGGAACGCGCGAGTGCTGAACGAGGTGTAGACGACACCTGTTCGGTTGTTCGTTAACTCAACCCTGACGGTGCCTCTACGTAGCCGCGCCCTATGGCGCGGACGCCGCTGTATGGGCTATCATGGCGAGGTGGTGTTGGGGAGTTGCAGGAGGTTCGGCATGAACAGAGAATCGCCGTGCGCGTAGCGCTATTCATAACGTGCTTCAACGACACGCTCTTCCCGGAGACGGGGCGAGCAACCGTGCGACTGCTCGAACGTCTCGGCCACGAGGTCGAGTTCCCACTGGAGCAGACCTGCTGCGGCCAGATGCACTTCAACACCGGCTACCAGCGCGAGGCCATCCCTCTCGTGAGACGTTTCGTCGAAATCTTCAGCCCATACGAGGCAATCGTCGCCCCTTCCGGCTCCTGCGTCGGCATGGTCCGCGAACTCTACCCGATGGCCGCCGAATTCGCGGGCGACCGTGACCTCGCCGAAAGAGTCGAGGCCGTCGCCCCGAAAGTCTTCGAGCTCTCCGAGTTCCTGGTAAGGAAGCTTGGCGTAGAGGACGTTGGCGCGTATTACCCGCACCGCGTCACCTATCATCCGACGTGTCACTCAATGCGAATGCTGAAGGTCGGGGACGCGCCGTTGAAGCTGCTTCGGGCCGTGAGGGGGATAGACCTGGTGGAGCTATCCGAGGCGAGGGAGTGCTGCGGCTTCGGCGGGACGTTCGCGGTCAAGAACGCGGATACCTCGATGGCGATGCTGGGAGATAAGATCCGTCATGTCCTCGACACCCGCGCCGAAATATGCACCGCCGGAGACAACTCGTGCCTGATGCACATTGGCGGCGGCCTCCATCGCCAGCGCGCCGGAGTCGAGACCGTCCACCTCGCCCAGATCCTGGCGACAACTGAGGAGGACACCAACCCGTGAAAGCGAAAGCCCCCGACGCGTTCTCCAAGGGCGCGTCACCAACCTTCGAGCAGTCCGCGAAGACCACCCTCGCCGACACGCAGCTACGCCGCAACCTCGGCAAGGCAACCCGGACCATCCGGGAGAAGCGGAAGATAGCCGTCGAGGAGATGCCCGACTGGGAACAACTGCGCGAGGCCGGCCGCGCCCTGAAAGAGCGCACCCTGCGCCACCTCGACGAGTACCTGCTGCAACTGGAAGAGTCCGTCACGCGGGCCGGAGGACAGGTCCACTGGGCGCGCGACGCGGACGAGGCGAACCGCATCATCACGGAGATAGCGAAGAGCCACGGTGCGAGCGAGGTCGTTAAGGTCAAGTCCATAGCTACCGACGAGACCAAGCTGAACGAGCACCTGGAGCGCGAGGGGATACACGCGTTCGAGACGGACCTGGCGGAACTCATCATCCAGCTCGCCGGGGAGACCTCGTCGCACATCCTGGTACCGGCGATCCACAAGAACCGGGCGGAGATCCGGGAGCTGTTCATGCGGAAGCTCGGCGCGGAAGACCTCTCCGACGACCCGCCAGACCTAGCCAACGTCGCCCGCCTCTACCTGCGAAAGAAGTTCCTCTCCGCGAAGGTCGGTATCAGCGGCGCGAACTTCGGGGTCGCCGAGACGGGGACGGTCTGCGTCGTGGAGTCCGAGGGGAACGGCCGGATGTGTACGACGCTCCCGCCGGTCCTCGTCACCCTGATGGGTATAGAGAAGGTCATCCCGGCGTGGCGGGACTTCGAGGTCTTCATGCAACTCCTGCCCCGCTCCTCGACCGCCGAACGAATGAACCCCTACACCTCGTTCTGGACCGGCGTCTCGCGCGAGAGCGGTGACGGGCCACAGGAGTTCCACCTCGTGCTGCTGGATAACGGACGCACCGACGTGCTGGCCGATGAGATCGGCCGCCAGACCCTGAACTGCATTCGCTGCTCGGCGTGCCTGAACGTATGCCCCGTCTACGAGCGGGTAGGCGGTCACGCCTACAACTCTGTCTATCCCGGTCCTATAGGGGCGATCCTGACGCCGCAATTGACTGGTATCGGGGAGCCGGGGCCGGACTCACTGCCGTATGCGTCGTCTCTGTGCGGTGCCTGCTATGAAGTGTGTCCCGTAAAGATCAACATCCCCCATGTCCTCATCCACCTGCGCGGCAAGGTCGTGCGCCACAAGCAGGACCGGGGCGGCCCGCTTTCGAAGCTCGACCCCGAGAACGTGGCGATGCGGATGGTGGCGAACGTCTTCTCCGATCCCGCGCGCTTCGAGCAGGCGCAGAAGGCCGCCCGCATCGGCCAGTGGCCTCTGGCGCGTAACGGTTCCATCCACCGTCTCCCCGGCAGGCTCGCCGGCTGGACCGAGACACGCGACCTCAAGGCCATCCCGGACCAGAGCTTCCGCGAGTGGTGGAAGCAGAACCGGAAGTCGAACTGATGGCGGGCGCGAAGGACACCATCCTCTGGCGCGTCCGGCGTGCAACCCGCGACGTGCCGGAAGGTGAGCGTCCCGAAGACGTACCCATCGAGCGCGGCTACCGCAAAGAAGGCGAGGCTTCACGCAAGGAGATCGTCGAACGCTTCGCCGAGTATGTGGCCGAGTACAAGGCGACCGTCCACCGCGTAAACGAAGCGGAGCTTCCCGCCACCATAGAAGACCTGCTGAAGCAGCGAGGCGTCGAGAAGCTGGTCATCCCGCCGCAACTGCCGGAGGAATGGATACCAGACGGTGTCAAGACCCTGCGCGACGCCGCGCGCCCAAGGCTCACCAACGAAGAGCTAGACGGCAGCGACGGCGTGCTGACCGGCTGCGCCCAGGGGATAGCGCAGACCGGGACCATCGTGCTCGACGCCGGAGAGGCGCAGGGCCGCCGGGCTCTGACGCTATTGCCCGACTACCACCTGTGCGTCGTGCGGGAGGACCAGATCTTTGACCTCGTCCCCGAAGCATTCGCGAAGCTCGATGAGGTGGTAAAGGGAGCAGGCCGGGCCGTGACCTTCATCTCTGGCCCATCCGCCACCTCGGACATCGAGCTGAACCGCGTCGAGGGCGTGCATGGGCCACGCACGCTGGAGGTGCTCATAGTCGAGCGAACACCAGTATGAGGTCACCGCTTCGGCGGCTTTTCCATCATCCGGCCATGTGTTAGTTTTAGCCCATGGATAACTCTCGAATCAGGACGCGTTACGCGCCGAGCCCGACGGGGTCCCTGCACGTCGGCGGCGTGAGGACGGCGCTCTTCAACTGGCTGTTCGCCCGTAAGAACAACGGCACGTTCGTGCTGCGGATCGAGGACACGGACCTCGAACGCTCGACGGAGGAGTCGGTCGAGCAGCTAAAACGCTCTCTCCGTTGGATCGGTCTTGACTGGGACGAAGGCCCGGAGATCGGCGGTCCCTATCCCCCCTACCGCCAGACCGAGCGCTTCGACCTCTACCGCGAGGCGGCGAAGAAGCTTCTCGCATCCGGCGCGGCCTACTTCGACTTCGCCACCGCCGAAGAGCTGGCCGAGCTACGCAAGCAGGCGCAGGCGGAGAAGCGCCCCCCCATCTACACCGGCGGCGAATACCGCGACATGGACCCCGAGGAGACGCGCAGAAAGATAGAAGCTGGCGAGCCGCACACCGTCCGCTTCAAGACCCCGCGCGAGGGCCAGACGGTGGTCGAGGACATGATCCGCGGCCCCGTCACCTTCGAGAACGCCAACATAGAAGACTTCGTCATCATGAAGTCTTCAGATACCCCGACCTATAACTTCGCGGCGGCGGTGGACGATGCCCTCATGGAGATGAGCCACGTCATCCGTGGTGACGACCACCTCTCCAACACGCCACGCCAGATCCTCATATACAAGGCGCTCGGCTACGAGCTTCCGGCCTTCGCCCACGTTCCGCAGGTGCTAGGACCGGACAAGAAGAAGCTGTCCAAGCGCCACGGCGCGGCGAGCGTCGAGGACTTCGCTGAGAAAGGCTACCTACCGGAGGCACTCTTCAACTACCTGGCACTGCTCGGCGCGGGTTATGCGGCGGACGAGGAGATCTTCAGCCCCTACGAACTCGCGAAACGCTTCCGCATCGAGAAGGTCAGCGGCAACCCGGCGGTCTTCGACGAGCAGAAGCTCCGGGCCATAAACGCCATCTACCTGCGCCGCCAGAGCCCGGAGGAGCTTGCGATGCTCGCCGCCCCCATGCTCGCCGAGTCCGGCGCGGCCACACCCGAAGAGTTGCAGAAAGACATGCCGCGTCTTACCCAGATCATGGCTCTGCTACGGGAAAGAATCGCTCTGACGAACGAGATCCCGGACACGGTTGGCTACTTCTACGGCGGCGAACTCTCCTACGACCCCGCCGAGTTCGAGAAGCAGTTCGGCAAGGAGTTCGTCCGCGAGAACTTCCCGGAACTCGTCGAACGTCTCAAGGCCCTGCCGGAGTGGACCGAAGAAGCTATAGAAGCGTGCATACGCGGCCTCGCCGCTGAGAAAGAGAAAGGCGCCCGGCACCTCATACACCCGCTGCGCTACGCTGTAACCGGCCGTACCGTGAGCGCCGGCCTCTTCGAGACCATGCAACTGCTCGGCCGCGAACGCAGCTTGCTACGCGCGGAGAGTGCCGTCCAGGAGATGAACCGGCTGCCGGTCTAGCTGACTACTCCAAATCCTTTGACGATCAACGAGGCATCGTTTAAACTCTCTCCGCTCGACGGCCCCATCGTCTAGAGGCCAAGGACATCGCCCTCTCACGGCGAAAACCCGGGTTCGAACCCCGGTGGGGTCACTTCACTCAGTCCGCTACGGCAGAACCGCAGCGGGCTTTCTTTTGCTCTCACGCAAACGATAGTCTGAAGCTAATTATTCAAGTCGCCCGATAAACGAGAGTCCCTTGCTTTGCTTGCCCTTTAGTCAGTTCAGTCTTTATGCCGACTAGGGATTCTCTACTGGCCTCGTCCACTTTCTCGCCTTCGATCTCCAGAGACTCAGCATTTTGCTCTAAGAACTCGACAGGTAGCTCGAACGCGATGCGGTCTCCCTGCCGAATATCGCCTTCCGTCAGCTTAACTCCTACAACCCCCAATTGTTCTATGAAGCGCTCGACAACACCGATAAGCTCGTAGTATTCGGGTACGGGTTGAATACGCCCGTTTCGGTATAAAAGAGGTCTCACATGCTCATGTGACCAGCCATTTCTTAGATAGCTTCGCAGCAGCCTGTGGAGATCCCAAGTGGTCAGCAACCCTATCTGCTGTTTTTGAGCACTCTCTAAGACAACCTTACGAAACGTTGCTTTATTCTCTCTATCCAAGGCAGGTATATGCCTCTGATGATTGATAATGGACAGTCCCTTAACGTCCGTACGTTTCCATTCCCTCATCCGAGTTGCCTCGTACTTCGAGACTGCGAGAGCGTCTTCGTCTTTCGGTAAGTTTGACATGCCTTTAATCTCGATGAGCAAGACGGGCGAGCTATCGTGAATTTGTAGATCCTCGTTTAGAAACCCGCTGTCGTCAGACTCTTCGGTCTTATCGTCTACGTCAACTACAGACTCGAAGCCCAGAGTTTCTAGAGCTTTCTTAACTGCTAGAACAAGCGGATGTCCCGTAGCGCTGATAAGGGCATGTTGGTAAGAAGTCTTATCTCGCTCGATCTCTATGCTCTGCTCAAGCTCAGTGACGCGCTTTTTCGCATCGACCTCACTCTCCTAGATTTGGGATTTTAGCTCTAAGTACATTCACGTAATTTGTGCGGGGTTGGCACCGATGATCGAGAGGACGTCAGTGGGTCTTCGGTTGTGGCGCTCGAAGAACTCGTAGGCTGCCGCGATGAGCGCCTTCACGTTCGGGAAG